>Ga0310697_10000053_pt1 | contig 155900 bp, 128 predicted proteins | sample 172DNAGHGlowgp2_FD_203883 | JGI IMG/M metagenome (GOLD analysis project Ga0310697, IMG submission 203883) | Sheep rumen microbial communities from Palmerston North, Manawatu-Wanganui, New Zealand - 1728 DNA GHGlow gp2 (v2) (version 2) | ecosystem: Host-associated > Mammals > Digestive system...
CTTAGTATCAAACCTTTGCCTTTTATTGTCGTGTCGGTCAAAAGGGTTGCGTAGTGTATGGCCTTACCTATTTGGTCACGAAGTTTTAAATGGCTTGTAAACAGATTAATCATCAAAACGCAGGCTTTGACGTTGCCTGTCTCAGCCGCCAAACTTTGCCAGATTAAATTAGGGGCTTGTTGGCTGAGGGTTTTCTTCGTCTTCTTGCTGATTTTGCTCAGACTTCCCAAATTGAAATACTTAGCGGCCAGCCCTTGTTCCATGAGTCTTGCTATCAGACTGCGGGATTTAGTTACTGCCTCTTTATCGGGTCGGTAAGACGGGTCGATTGAGGGCGACAGGGCAAATGAACCTTTAGCGAGATACCCTGCCAACTGGAACTGCGCCCCAGGGCTTCCCATTTCAGCCGCTGTTGTGAACCATTCTTGGGCTGTGGTTTCGTTGCATACAACACCTGCACCCTCGCTGTAGCACAACCCGATAATGAAGCAACGCTGAGCATCAGACGATGAACCAGCCGTTTTCTCATAGTCCATCAAGGTCTTAAACACGCTGGAATCGAATTTCACACCTTTGTTCTTCATCATACACTGCATGATTCTATCTGCCGCCTCCTGAGAACCCGACTCTGCGTCTGCGAGGTAAGCTGCAATCGGGTTGCGTTCAGTGCACGCTGCCCTGATGGCTGTTGATACGCCTAAGGACAGGATGAGGAAGATGAAGTATTGCGTTATATAACGGTAGTGTGTTGGATTTGAGTTGTTCGTCATGTTGATGATGTCTTTATTTATTGGTTTCTTCAATGGGTACATGAATTACCCCTTCTCCATCACATTCCTTGCATTTTCTAGGATGCCGATGGGTCGTTTTTCTCTTGTGTTGGCAGATTTTACACCAGTTGTCGCTCATGTAAAACTCAGGAGACCATTCCACCAAACCCGTTCCATTGCAGACGGTGCATTTTTCCTTTTTTGTCTTTATCTTTTTCTCTTCTATTGTTTCTTGTATTGTTTCTTGATTGCCTTTGGACTTGGGCTTGTAAGAGCTTGGTCGATAGGTCGGTCTATAGGTCCGTCCTGCTCCAGAAGACTTATAGCTATATCCTCCTCCAGAACTGCTATGCGGAGTCTCCAGCCAATCCCTAAACATTTCGAATCCTAAGTCAAAAAGCCCCAAAGTGACATCACACGACTGTAATGAGGTCAACACCAATAGTGTGGCGATGATTCGAAAAAAATGGTTTGGGCTGCTTGGTTTCATAATGATGTGTTTTAGAAGAAATGAATACGATCAACGTGACTGAGAATAGAAGAATTCTTTCTCTATCACAATGATAACGCTTCCACCGTTTCTTTTATTTCCCACCCCTCCGCTAATTAGTCCCTAAAAAGCCTAAAATACGTTAAATCAACGTATTAGACACTGTTTAGAGGTCGTGAAACGGAAAGAAAGTTAGGATGGCTTAGGTTTTTTACTGAAACCGATATTCTTATCTGAGGAAAAATAAGATAGTTTCTTGGAAAAGATTGAAGAGCGTGATGAGCGTAATGAATACGGCAAGAATGATGAAGAGGATATTGGCGCCGCGGGAGTCATTCTGTGCGAAGTAGCGCCCAACGAGAATGGCAGTGGTGATAATGGATAAGATGAAGACTGAATTGAAGCACTGAGGTTGGAGCGCAATGAAGACAAAGGCAGCGATGTCTATGATGATGACGATATCGTAAGTGATACGTATGCGTGTCTTGTCAAGATAAGAGGTGCTGATGAAGTTGAACAAGCCTATCAAGAAAACCAGGAATGTGAATGCCAACATCAACCACTGTGGTAGGTTGAGAACTGAATAATCAGGCATCTTGAGGTCGGCGAGTTGCTGGAAAGGAAACAAAAACAACTGCAGCCCGTCCATCTGCACCAATGAATAGAAGAAAAGAAACCAATAAGGTGTTGACAGTCCCACAATGCTCGCCCACAATACACGGAAAGAAAAAGACCTGAGATGGATTTGGCACATCCAGAATACAGGTATCATGAACAAGAGCTTCGGAAAGATAAGCGAACTTAGCGAGACAAGAAGATAGAAGATGAAGGTGGGTTGCACCGCATTGCTGAGTTGGTAGGTGCTGAAAAGAGAGAAGCAAGCGCTGATGAAGATGGGTGCAATGAGACTGCTTGGTTGGAGATTGTGGAGAAAGACGGACGCAGTGATGAGAACTGTGAACAACGAACTAATCATCCTCGACCGGACTCGAAGCAACACAAACGATGTATTGAGCTCAGCAAGCAAATAAATCGAGAGCGCCAACAATCCTAAACGAATAGCAAATTGTACCCAACGCTCAGCTATCAGTTGCAAAGGCAAGAGACTCCATAGTCCAGCCTCTTCCCCGACATAATTGTCGATAGGAAGAGTCTGGAATATCATGACCACCACAGCCACCACACAAACGGTAGGCAGTGTGAGTTTGCTTGTCGCTACTGATTTAAGGAAATAGCGCATGGACTTAATGAAGAAATCCCTAAATTACAATGAAACTTGCCTGAGTATGCCGAGAGAAGCCAATGGTCAATGTTCAATGGTCAAAAATGCGATTAAGCGAGCGCAGAGCCGAACTTGTTCGAGCTATGCCGAGCGTGAGCATTTTAGGCGAAGCCAATGGTCAATGGTCAATGTTAAAGATCCTGTCCAATGTCAGAACGGAAGTATTTCTTCTCGAACTGAATCTTCTGCTGTTCCTGCATCGACTTGGCAAGTGCCTCAGCTTTGTCCTTACCATACGAGCTGACAGCGATGACGCGACCACCGTTGGTCACGACCTGACCGTCTTTCAAGGCTGTACCGGCATGGAAGACAATGCTTCCTTCCACATCCTCGATACCTGTGATGGGATAACCCTTGCCGTATGCCTGGGGATAACCGCCCGACACGAGCATTACACACACAGCAGCACGTGGGTCTTTCTCCAGCACCTTCTCGTCAAGGTTGCCCTCAGCCACGCCTTCAAGCAGTTCCACAAGGTCGTTCTTGATGCGCAGCATCACAGTTTCAGTCTCGGGGTCGCCCATACGGCAGTTGTACTCAATGACGTAGGGGTCGCCATCAACATTGATGAGCCCGAAGAATATGAATCCCTTGTAGTCAAGTCCTTCGGCTGCCAAACCTTCCACTGTAGGACGAATGATGCGGTTCTCCACTTTCTCCATCCACTCCTTGTCAGCGAAAGGCACAGGTGACACACTACCCATACCGCCTGTATTGAGACCTGTGTCATGTTCCCCAATGCGCTTGTAGTCCTTGGCCTCTGGCAGAATCTTGTAATGGCTGCCATCAGTCAACACGAAAACAGAGCACTCTATGCCACTGAGGAACTGTTCGATGACTACAGTGGCACTGGCATTACCAAACATGCCGTCAAGCATATCCTTGAATTCTTTCTTGGCCTCGTCGAGGTTGTCAATAATCAGCACTCCCTTGCCTGCGCATAGACCGTCAGCCTTCAGCACATAAGGTGGTTGCAGCGTCTCAAGGAATGCCAAACCCTCGTTGATGGTGGTGCCATTGAAACTCTTGTAAGCAGCTGTGGGAATGCCATGACGCATCATGAAGCCCTTGGCGAAGTCCTTGCTGCCTTCAAGCTGTGCTCCGGCCTTGGAAGGACCTATCACGGGGATATCCTTCAACTGCGAATCGGCTTTGAAGAAATCATAGATGCCTTTCACGAGTGGGTCCTCTGGACCTACCACCACCATATCGACACTGTTTGTAATAACAAAATCCTTGATGCCTTTGAAGTCGTCGGCCTTGAGGTTCACGTTCTCTCCAGCATTGGTGGTGCCTGCATTGCCTGGAGCAATGAACAGCTTCTCAACCTTTGGACTCTGGGCGATTTTCCATGCAAGGGCGTGTTCTCTGCCGCCGCTGCCCAATAATAAAATCTTCATCATATTTTGGTTTATTTGTCTATTTTTTCTTTCGGAATACCGTTATTCTAGGACAAAGAGATGACAGAATAACGAAATAATTATTTGAGGAAGTCCTCGAAATAACGGGTGATGTGCTCGTGCAGATGTACGCGGTCAGTACCCATCATATTATGCTCGTCGCCAGGATAGACGAAAAGGTCGGGATGGGTGCTGGCATCGATGCAGGCACGGATGAACGACAATGAGTGCTGTGGAACGCAGGTGTTGTCGTTGCCGCCATAGATGACGAGCAGACGTCCCTTGAGGTTCTGTGCTTTGTTCAGCAGACTCGTCTCTGCATATCCTTCGGGATTGGTTTGTGGAGTGTCCATATAACGTTCGCCGTACATCACCTCGTAGTACTTCCAGTCGATGACAGGACCACCGGCCACGCCCACCTTGAAGACATCCGGGTAAGTAGTCATGAGGCTTGTGGTCATGAATCCACCGAAACTCCAGCCATGAACACCAAGGCGTTCAGCATCGACGTAGGGCAAAGACTTGAGGTATTCCACACCTTTTATCTGGTCTTTCATCTCCTCCACACCGAGGTGACGGAAGGTGGCTTGTTCGAACGCCAGTCCTCTATGCTCACTTCCACGGTTGTCGAGGCAGAACATCACATAACCATTCTGAGCCATCCAAAGGTCCCATCCACGGGCTCCCCAGTTGCGGCTGGCATCAATGTTGTGGGCATGTGGCCCTCCATACACATAGACCACTGCCGGGTATTTCTTTGCGGGGTCGAAGTCAGTGGGTAGGATGAGTCGGTAGTAGAGGTCTGTGACTCCGTCGGCTGCCTTGATGGTGCCAACCTTGATTTCAGGCACCTTGTAATCCTGCCAAGGGTCGTCAGCATGGTGGATGTTGACATACTTGCCGTCGGCCACATTCACAAGGTCTATGTTATAGGCCTGGGTTGGGGAAGAATAGCGGTCAATGACATAATTGCCATTTGGAGACAACTCGGGATAGTGGAATCCCTGGGCATCTCCAAGAGCCTTGCGCTTTCCGTTCATCCCCACACTCCAGAGACTTATTCCAATGGGGTCATTTTCATTGCTGGTAAACACAACCTGCTTAAGCTTGGTATTGAATCCTAGCAACTCGGTGACTTCAAACTTACCCGAAGTGAGTTGTTTCAATAGTTTACCGTCGGCGCTATAGAGATAAAGGTGGTTGTATCCGTCGCGCCTGGTCTGGTAGATGAATTTACTGCCATCCCATGGCAGGAAAACGATGGGATGAAGTGGTTCCACGTACTTTTCGTTCTGTTCCTCGAAAAGCACTGCCTCCTTCTTTCCCGTTTCAGCGTCATAGCGGATGAGTTGCGCGTGGTTCTGGTCGCGGTTGAGTTCAATGAGATAAACCTTCTGCTCGTCAGGACTCCAAGCAATGTTGGTGAAATAGCGGTCGGTGGGGTCGGCTGTCTGAAGGTAAATGGTGCTGCGGGTCTGAGGGTTGTAGATTCCAACCTGAACCTTGTGACTGGTTTCGCCAGCCATGGGGTACTTGTCCGGAACAAGGGTCGCACAGCGGGTGGAGACATCAACCTGGGGATAGGTGCTGACCATCGACTGGTCCATACGGTAGAATGCTAGTTTGTTGCCCTTAGGACTCCAAAAAGTGCCTTTCTCTATACCGAACTCATTACGATGGACACTTTCGCCATAAACGATGTCGAGACTTCCATCACTGCTCACCTGACTGACTTGTCCGTCGGCGGTCTGCACATAAAGGTTATGCTCCTTGGTGTAAGCGGAATTTTTAGATATGGGTTCGAAATCTGAGTTGGAAGCCGAGGGCGAGTTGACCACAGTCCAAACCGTTTTCTTGTCTTGCCAATCAACCAACATCTGTTTGTCTTGGTGCTGAATCATCACCAACGACTTGTCCGGATAAGGGAAAGAAGCGTAGTAAAGGCTTCTGAGCGGCTGGTTGGCATGGATAATGCTATTAATCTCCTCGAGAGTAAAGAGGGTGCTGCCCTGACCTGTCTTGTTGTCGATAATGCTCACTTTGTCCAAGTCCAGCTCCACACAGTTGTCGCCCCACCATGTCACGTACTTTCTCGCGGGAGTGTGAGAGTAGTATGTTGAACCGCCTGGAATGAGGTCGTCTAAAGTGAAGAGTTTCTTGTCTTGGGCCATTGTAAGAGTCGTTGCTGCCAGCAAGGGCAAGAGCAACAGGTATTTGAAGGGTCTCATATTCTGAAAGGATTAGTTGTCGTTGCGTTTGAAAGGTTTACCGTCTTTGTCAAATCCCCATTCTTTGGTCGTTGAGTCAGTGGGCTTACCCTTGCCGCGGTCGTTACGCCTGCCTTTACCGCGATTTTTGTTGTCATCGTACTGACGGCCTCCACGTCTGTCATCTCGCTTTGGACGGTCCCTGAAACTCCGGCGTGGACGGCCACCATCCTCACCGTCCTCACGACGAGAACGGTCTCTGAAACTCCGACGGGGACGAACGTCACCTTCGCCTTCCTCTCTATTCCTGAAACTCCTTCGTGGTCTGCCATCACCATCCTCTCGACGAGGACGGTCATTGTGGCTCCTGCGTGGACGCACCTCGTCATCACCTTCATCACGCTTCGGACGGCTGTCGCGGTGCATCTTCTCGGTTTGGGGAAGGTCACCGTCAAGGGTGTGTCCGAAACGACGGAGGAATCTCAAATGACGCTCATCGATTTCCTCCCTGTTTTCATCGCCTCTCTTGCCGAAAGGCACCCTTTCGCGTTCGAATCGCGACGACTCTCGATTGTCATCGTTGTTTCTGCGCTCTGATGCGTGTGGTTTATAGCGCTGGTTTCGCTGGCGGTCCTCGTCTGTCTTGATGTCAAGTCCCTCCTCACGACGGTCACTGAGACGTCCTGAGAAAATCTGGTATTTGCGGAACTCACATTCGAGCGCACCGTTGAAAAGCGCGTACTTGGTGGAAGGGCGCATGCCGATGCTGTCAAAACACTCCTGCCTATAACTGATAATCCAAGCGTCGTTGTCCACAAACTCATGTTTCAGCTTCTTTCCAATAAGTTCATAAAAAGCAAGCAAGTCGTCTGTGGTGATACGTTCACCATAAGGAGGGTTGGTGACCATGATGGCCTTTTCCTCGGGTTGTTTGAAATCGGCCATGTCTCTTTGTTCCACAGTCACAATATCGCTCACACCGGCTGCCTGTGCGTTTTTCTGTGCACCCGACACCACGTTGCGGTTGATGTCGTATCCATAGATATGATGATGGAACTCACGCTCCTGGGAGTCGTCGTTGTAGATACTCTCCAACAAATCGGGGTCAAAGTCCTTCCATTTTTCAAAGGCGAATTCCTTCCGGAAGAGTCCTGGCCAGATGTTTCTGGCGATGAGTGCTGCCTCGACGAGGATAGTGCCTGAACCACACATGGGGTCAATGAAGTCGCATTCTCCATCCCATCCCGTGAGCATAATCATACCGGCGGCAAGCACTTCATTAATAGGAGCATCAACGGTGGCCACACGATAACCTCTTTTGTGAAGGCTCTCTCCACTGCTGTCGAGAGAGATGGAAACAAGGTCGTCGGCTATGTGCACGTTGATGTATAGCTTAGGATTGGTGAGCACCACATTGGGGCGGTCGCCTGTCTTCTCGCGGAAGTAGTCGGCAATGCCGTCCTTCACTTTGTAAGCCACAAACTTGGAGTGGCGGAACTCGTCGGAGAAAACGACAGTGTCGATACGGAAAGTGGTGTTGACATCCATATAGTCTAACCATTCGATGCTTTTAGCGGCTTCGTAAAGCTCGTCGGCATCGTTGGCCTTGACTTCCTTGATAGGTTTGAGGATTCTCACTGCCGTACGAAGGCAGAAGTTAGCGCGGTACATCATCTCCTTGTCGCCAGTGAACGACACCATCCTGTTGCCTATCTGAACATCGTTGGCGCCCAGCGATATCAGTTCTTGGGCAAGCACTTCCTCCAGTCCCTGGAAGGTCTTGGCAATGAGTTTGAATTCCTGATTTTCCATTTGAAAGTTTTAGTTGTGAAAAGCCATGCAGGAAGCAAGGCCGAAATTTTCTGCAAAATTACACAAAATATGTTGATTATCACGCTTGATGGAGGTAAAAACAGACTTTTGAACCATGAAGTAGCAACTCTACCACTCTGAATGGATGAAATAAACCATTCACAATGGTTATAAATTGGTCAAACGAGCCTTGGAAGGGAAAAGTCTTCAAGAGCAACAATCAGAATCCATAACCCATGGAAAAAATAAAGGTGTTGCGTCCGTGAGGCTCTTTCCTGCCAGTAAAGACCTGGTATTCGTAACTTAAGCCAAAAGTGATTCGCTGGCGCATCTGATATTGAGCCTTGAGTCCTAATCCCACAAGATAATGGTGCTGGTCTTCCACGTCATGATAAGTGGGATGAATTTTACCATGTTGATGCAAATACAAATAGGTGGCGGTGGCGTAGGGAGCGAAACTCCAAATGTCGTAACCGTTCTGGATGGGAAGATTATATCCAAATCGACACGACACATCTCTCGAATGCACTGCACCCATCACACCGAGGAATGGGTCGAAATCATGCTCATAAAAGACATACAAAAGTTGCTGACAGGGCGAGAAACTCAATCCGCCATACAAATGCTTGTAGGTGAAGTCGGCGGATATGCCTTGTGTGTTGGCGACATTTCCCCATCTCTTTCCTGATATCCAGCTGGTTGTGAGTCCTATCGAAGCAGACCTAAGGGCATCTTTCCACGACACGACCTTGGTGTGGGGATATAGGTTTTCCCATTCATCCACGTCAGTCTTTATTTCTTGCTCTTCCTCTTCGTCGAAAAGCATGGTGCGCCAGGGGAAGACCTGGTTGCCTTTGAATGTTCCCAATATGCCATTGGGATGTTCGTCGGGGAAAACATCCGTCACATTCAGTATCTTGTATTCATCCTCAGCGGCAAAGCCAGTGGTGGAGAAACGGTAAGCCATACCATTGTTGAACACAACGACTTCAAGCAAGATGCCAGCGACCGACTCCAAAACCAAACCTCTGTACCTTCCTTTTAGTCCTGCTTTGTTGAGCACTTCAAGGTCGTCAGCGGAAATGGTTATGGTGGTGTTTGTGCCACTAATCATATCCGATTTACCGAAAGAAGCCCTTCTGCCATGAGACAAGATTTCAAGCCCTATCTCGCGACTGTGAAAATAAAGTTTACCATTCGCCATTACCGTCATTCTCACTTTTTCCGAGCGCAGGAACTTACTTCTGACCCCCGCTCTTCTGTCAGTCTTGAAATCTACCGTGGCTGACATATTGGGTGAAGACACAGAGTACTGTGCGTTAGCGCAAAGGGGAATCATCAGACATAGCAGAAAGAAAAAACAATGCTTCATAAATAACGGATTTTTCATACCAATAACACTATCAATGTGTTGTGTGGACAAAGGTACGCTTTTTGGAAAAATATTCCAAGCGAAAAGATAGTTTTTTTAAAAACCGTAACCCATAGAGAAAATGAAGGAGTTGCGTCCGTGTGGTTCTTTCCTGCCAGTAAAGAACTGGTATTCGTAACTTAAACCCAAGGTGATTCGCTGGCGCATCTGGTATTGAGCCTTGAGTCCTAATCCCACAAGATAATGGTGATGGTCTTCCACATCTTTATAGGTGGGATGTATTTTCCCATGTTGGTGCAGGTTCAAGTATGTGGCTGTGGCGTATGGAGCGAAAGTCCAGATGTCATAACCATTCTGGATGGGCAGATTGTATCCAAAACGGCACGACATATCCCACGAACGTACACTGCCCACCACACCGATGAAAGGGTCATAATCATACTCCCAGACCACATAGAGTATCTCGTAGCATGGTGTACAACTCAATCCACCATACAAATGCTTGTAGGCGAAGTCGACGGATATACCTTGCGATGTGGAAACATTTCCCCATCTTTTACCTGACAACCAGTTGGTTGTGAGTCCTATTGAAGCAGACCTAAGGGCATCTTTCCATGACAAGACCTTATTGTGGGGATATAGCTTCTCCCACTCATCCGCGTCAGTCTTTATTTCTTGCTCTTCCTCTTCATCGAAAAGCATGGTGCGCCATGGGAAAACCTGGTCACCTTTGAATGTTCCCAATATGCCATTGGGATGTTCGTCGGGGAAGACATCCGTCACATTCAGTATCTTGTATTCATCTTCATCATCAAAGCCTGCGGTGGAGAAACGGTAAGCCATACCGTTGTTGAACACAACCATTTCAAGGATGATGCCTGCAACCGATTCCAGCACCAGTCCATAATGCCTACCTTGCAGTCCTGCATTATTCAGCACATTAAGGTCATCGGCGGAAATGGTTTGTGTCGTATGGTAACTATTGACCATGTCGGACTTACCGAAGGAAGACCTCCTGCCATGAGACAAGATTTCAAGTCCTATCTCACGGTTGCGAATAATCTTCTGCCCCTTTACGGTAACATTCATCCTCATGATGTAAGGGCGCATAATCTTGCTTCTGATACCATGCTTCTTATCTGCATCGAGTCTTACCCATGCACTCATGTCAGGAGAGGGGATGGAATACTGTGCTTTGGCGTGAAAAGACAGCATGAGGCAAAAAAGGAATAAAATGTATTTCTTCATATCTGCATCTGTTTTTTGTCCTGAACTTAATCACTCTACCACTTCTCTTGGATGATAATCGAAAAGTAATTGGTTTTCCCTCAGCGTCTGAACGTTGAGGCTTGGAATGACGTTTCCTTTCCAGTTCGCTCCCCAGGCGTCAAAAGGCTCTCCTTCTGGCTCATAATAGGTGATGTCAGTGATTCCGACAGGCAGCGGATCGAATACCAGTAAAAATGAGATGTAATCGCCTGGAAGTCCTTCTACCCAAAAGTTATGTCCGATGGGATAATCCACCACTCCACGCAGCTTGTATTGTTTTCCGTTTCCGTCAACCAGCAAGGTTCCCGGTTCAACATTGTATTTCTCGCGCAACCAGTGTTGTTCTTTGGCTATAGCAAGGTATGTGGCTTCAGTGAAATGCCATAACGCCATGGTGTTATTCTTCACAGGTTTAATGAGATGGGCATCTGCATAAACAGCCCATGAGTTCTCATCACTTTTCTCATATTGACGTTCTTCTTTGATAAGGTGCGGATAATGGAAATTGGGGATACTGTCGAAATACCATCCCATGGCTAAATATTCTATCATCCTGTTCCTATGCAGTTTGAGTTCCCTGTCGCCTCGCAAGAACCAGTTAGGTACTCCATAAATAGAAATACTTCTTGTGGTTTTAGGCAGTGGAGGGAAATAGATACGTAGGTCGAGAATATCCCCTTTTTTCGCTCTGGCACCAAAATGTTTACCCCAGCAGTTGGGTTCAGTTCGACGTGCCCTGTAGTGTATGCCAGTTTCTCGATCAAGTATAAAGGTCTCCTCATTGGCCAACCATAGATTGGTTAACGCATCGCCAGGCATTACGAGACAGCAGTGAAGCACCGTTTCGCCATTCTCTTCAGTGAGCAACCAAGAAACTGTAGTTTTCCCTGATGGCAAATACATCTCTCTGAAGCCAGGGAAGATATTACCAATAAACTCTTCTCCTTCCAACAAAGGGACGTTTTGCACCCAGCAAGTATCTGTTGTCATGTTCTCTGTCGAAGGCCAGACGATGATTTCCTCATTGGTCTTTTCATCTACTGTCGTGGTGTATTCGACCAGGAATAATGGGCTTTTAATCCAGATGGCCTGGTCGTCTGTTTGAGCATGTGCGGACATACAGCAGAGAAACCAAAAGAGGATGAACGTGGTTTTATATGTTTTCATATCTTTGAAATGGTTTACATTGTTGAAGTAGGTAGTGTATGTATGATGAGTTTTCGGAATTCTTGATAGCATTCGGAAGATGTTTCCGAGTCGATAGGCGAGTGGTTGCTATAGAGCAGGATTTGACCATTCACTCGTTCTGCCAGCCATAAGTATCTCAGTCCTTTTCGCTCGTCATTCAATATGAAGTAGAACTGTTGTTGTGAGAAATTGAGATGGTATCCTGGAGTGTGGGTGTCGATGCTGATGGCCACCTTAAGCATTCGTCCGAAGACATCCACTTCTTTGGTGTCAGGAAACACGCGCACAAGATGGACGATATCAGTGTTGGACGTATCTAAGTCGCAGTCCAGTGTCACGGTTTCCACTTGGTAGTAATTGGCAAACTTCATAACGAAGTCGTCAATGAGTGAGGGGTCCACATAGTCCGAGTCTGACGGCATTTCATGCGTCACATAATGCAAATCCTGATGGATGGCAACAGGTGGATGAATGATAATGGGATAAGTTATGTCTTCGTCTTCATCGTTACCATTAGGAACAGAATCGTTCACAATTGTTTCCACAAGTTGCAGAGAGTCGTTGGGGGTTGAGTTGGATTGGGGTTGGGTTTGAAGGGTGTGGATTTGTCTCTGCTGACCCGTTTGCACCTTGGTGTATTTCTTGCTCCCACGTTGCGTGTTATCGGTAATTGGCGAAGAATGAGTTTCTTCACTTTGGTCGTCATCAGGCATAGTCGGTGAATGAATTGGCATCTTCTTGTTGTATTCTTGTGCAACGGGTTGATAATGCTCGTCTTGAGGCCGATATAGCCAAACGACGGCACCAATACCCATGAGCAGAAGCATCACCGCCGCCCACCACCAAAACGCAGGAATCGGCTTCTGTTCAGGCTTCTCACCATCCTGACTAGGCAGATTGTCCATAATCCGCCCCGTCAGTTCGTCGGGGTCGCTGATTATGGGTTGTTGCCCTTTCAGACGTTCGAGTATGTCGTCAATCTTGGTCATAGCCTAATTGTTGTAAGTGCTTACGGATGGCCTGACGTGCCACATAGAGATTGCTCTTGACCTGCACGTCATTCATTCCCGTGATTTGTTCTACTTCGGTATATGTCAATCCCTCCAATTGGATCAGCGTGAAGACAAGTCTTTGTTTGGGGCTCAGTCCTTCAACGAGTGTTTTGATGATAGACACCCATTCTTTGTTTTCAAGTATACGTTGGTTGTCAGTATCTGTGGTAAACTGTCGCAGTATCTGTTCATCATCTGATGCCGCATGGAGATGACTCTTGCTTTTTAGTTGATCAAGACACAAACGAGAAGCAATCGTGTAAACCCATGTAGGAAATGATTTCTGCAAATCAAAATCCCTAATGTGCTGCCACACACTGACAAACGTATCCTGAACCACGTCTTTGGCATCCTCTTCGTCAGCCAGCATTTTCAGTGCCAAAGAGAAAACCATGCGCTGGTAGGTCTGAACCACCCATCGAAATGCATTCTTGTCTCCCTCTTGACATTGAGCGAGTATTTGGCTGTCTATTGTGGTCATTGTAGATGGTCTGTCTAAATGATATACGAAGTAGATATGCAAAAGTAGAAAATAAATTCGTTTTTTTCTACGAAAAAATGAAAAATGGCAGGATATCAGCCTTTTTTATCTTTTATCATTTGCAAAATAGTCACGCAATAAAAATGGAAAAAGTGGTGGTGGAAAGGAAAAAATGACGGTGTGACAAAGATTGTGGATAAAAATTTCATGTAGATACAAAACAAATTCGTAACTTTGCGCAAAATTTGCTGGAATGTGTAAACAAACAGTTCCTGACTAAAGCAAAAAAAATACAATCACTAATCATAAAGGTAAAGAAAAGCAATGGCATTTAGTAGAATTACAGCAGCTGAGGCTGCGGCAATGATCAAGGACGGCGAAGGTATCGCACTGAGTGGTTTCACTCCTGCAGGCACACCAAAGGCCGTGACAGCAGAGATAGCCAAGAAAGCGATAGCCGAGCATGAGGCTGGTCGTCCATATCAGATCAGGATGTACACTGGCGCTTCGACGGGCATGTCGGGCGATGGTGTCCTCTCAGAGGCACAGGCCATCAAGTACCGAGCTCCCTACACCACCAACTCCTTGTTCCGCAAACATGTGAACGCTGGTGAAATCGCCTACAACGACATTCACTTGAGCCACATGGCACAGGAACTCCGTTATGGCTTCATCGGTGAGGTGGACTGGGCCATCATCGAGTGCTGCGCTATCGAGGACGACGGCAAGGTCTATCTGACTGCTGCCGGTGGTATTTCACCCACTGCCGCACGTCTGGCCAAGAAGGGCGTGTTCATCGAACTCAACGCTTTCCATAGCCCCAAGTCTATCGGCATTCACGATGTGTATGAGCCGCTCGACCCTCCTTACCGTCAGCCCATACCCATCACCAAGCCTTCAGACCGCATTGGTACCACTTACCTCCAAATCGACCCCAAGAAGATTGTGGGTGTGATTGAGGTCAACATTCCTGATGAGGCCCGTTCTTTCAAGGATGCCGACCCTGTGACTGAGAATATCGGACAGCGGGTGGCTGAATTCCTGATGGCCGACATGAAGCGCGGAATCATCCCCTCCACATTCCTGCCTCTACAAAGTGGTGTGGGCTCTACCGCCAATGCTATCCTCGGAGCACTGGGCAACGACCCGGCTGTTCCTGACTTCAACATCTACACAGAGGTGTTCCAGGACGCCATTGTGGATTTGATGATGAAGGGCAGGGTCAAGAGCGCCAGCACTTGCTCGCTGTCTGTGACAAACGAGGCTCTCTACCAAATCTACGATAACATCGACTTCTTCAAGGACAAATTGGTGCTTCGCCAGTCGGAGATTTCCAACAGCCCTGAGGTCATCCGCCGATTAGGAGTTATCGCCATCAACACCGCCATCGAGGTGGATATCTATGGCCATGCCAACTCCACACAAATCTGCGGTAGCAAGATGATGAACGGTATCGGCGGTTCTGGAGACTTCGAGCGCAATGCATACATCTCTATCTTCACTTGCCCCTCTGTGGCTAAAGGTGGACTCATCAGTTCCATCGTTCCTTTCTGCAGCCACGTGGACCACACCGAACACGACGTGAACGTCATCGTGACCGAACAAGGTGTGGCTGACCTCCGCGGTAAATCACCTGTGGAACGCGCTCATGCCATCATCGAGAACTGCGCTCATCCCGACTACAAGCAGCTGCTTTGGGACTACCTGAAGATAGCCGACAAGGGACAGTCGCCACACAAACTGTCAGCAGCTTTCGCTTTGCACGACACTTTCCTCCGCGAGGGCGATATGCACTTAACAGACCTGTCGAAGTACGTGAAATAAACCTGTTCCACGTGCAACAAACTATAGTAAACACCCGACGTGAAATCTCACGTCGGGCGTTTTTTTTGCGAAAAGGTCATATTCATACGTTGAGGGGTAAAGAATGTGGGGAAAAAGTGCTACATTTGCAGAATACTTTGGATTGAGCTGAATTCTGCACCTTTTCTCTGACATAGGCTCTTGAGACAGGCGCATTCCAATGATTATCAGCCCTAAAAAGTAGCCGCTCAAACGATATGGAAATATTAATAGGCAACTTCATCGCATACTTGCTGTTCTTCCTGTGCTTGCTCCATTTCAACAAGTACAGGCTGAACCTGCAGTCGTTTGTTGCCCTCAGTTTCGCTATCGAGGCCTTTCTCGGCTATTATACATTCAAAACTGGCATTTATCAGAAGACTTTCGGCTATAAGGATGTGACCCTTCTACCTATCGCACCTTATATCTTGTGCCTGTTGATGATTGTAATGCTCATCCATCCTCTAAGGCAAGTAGAGACCATTAGAAAGATGGAGACTAACAACAGCGTGACAATCAGCGAGAAATGGCAGAATTACCTCTCCTTCCTCTTTCTCGGTTTAGTGGGACTCTATTTCTATATGAACCAGTTGCTGGTGAGCCAACGGTCGGAATTTGTGGAATACGACGAGATTTACGAGAACATGGCGTCGGGAAATTTGGAAAGGTTCAGCTCGCCAATCCTCAACACCATCTATTTCCGCCTCATCACACTCATCCGACTGCTGAGCCCGTTTATCTATTATTTCCAGTTCTCCATCCTAGCCAATAAAAAGAAGAACGAGAGGAAAATACTACCCATGGCGCTGATTTTCAGCTCATTCATACTTTCTGTATTTCCTGACATCAGGTCTGCCAGTCGCGGAGCTATGTACTTCTCGGCCATGCAGTTGTGCTTCTTCGTGTTCATCTATTTCAAATCATTCACACGAGGAGTAAAGGTCGTGACAGTGACTGCTATAGCTGGTTCAATGTTGCTGCTGGTCATCTTCTCCATGGCCATATCATATTCTCGATTTGGTGAAGGAAAGGAAGGCAATGAACAGATATTCAGGTATTTTGGAGAACCATATCCCAATCTGGGATTCAATGTGTGGAACAAAGACATACGTCATCCATACGGTAAGAGGTTTTTCCCGCGACTGACCACAGGCCGCGACAAGAGTTTTGCTGGACGTGAGGATAGGTTCACATACTGGGAACGCCAGGTGGGAATACCGATGCTCAACCTGAAAACCATATTTGGCGACCTGTATGTGGAATTCGGAGCGATAGGTGCATTCGCCGTAGTGATACTATGGTTGCTGTTGCTACGCTTCTGCCTCTACAAAGCGCGAGGAGATGCACTTGCCACCGTGATATTCTTGTATTACAACTACGACATCGTCGTGTATGGACTCTTTAACAACCACTTATCAGAGGACACGCTCAAAGAGTTCTGCTACTCCATTATCATCATCCTTGCCCTGAGGTTTGTGGCTCACAAGATGAAGGGAAAGAACGACCTGAACAGATATCTCGCCGAACGTCATAGACGAGGACGGTATGGGTATTATTACAGCGACAACGACACCAAAGACAAACAATGAGACAAGAAGCCTATTTCTATCCACCACAGCCTAAGAACGGCTACAACAACCCCTACGCACTGCATTTCAAGGAGGCGTTGGCGGCAAAATATGACGTGGCTGAAAGCGACTATCGCCCCGTGAAGGGACAACTGTGGTCATTGTTTTGTCATGCGTTATGTTCCGATGTGTTCTTCCTTAACTGGATTGAGAACGTGGGAGTAGGACGGAAACAGAAGCTGCGCACATGGATAGCACTGTTCTGCCTGAAAATCATGTCTTGGAGACACGCACCTATGGTGTGGATTCTCCATAATATCCATCCGCATGAAGGGGAGAACGAGAGTACAGAGACCATCAAGAATTGGCTGTTCCAACATGCCAACCTCATCATTGCCCATTCCCATGCCGCAGAGAACTACGCACGTGAACATGCAAGGAACAAAGTGCTCTTCCTCCATCATCCTATAACACCTATAGAGTTGATGATGGATGACGACTTCAAACTCGACTGTGCCAACGATGTCTTCATCTGGGGAAGCATACTGCCTTATAAAGGGATTGGGGAATTCGTGTCCTTGCCTCGGTTACACGATTCCGGCCTCCGCGTGAAGATTGTGGGACAGTGCCAGAACCCTGAGTTGGCCAAACAAATTGAAAGTTACTGTGGAGAAAGGATTACTTTCAACAACCACATGGCGATATTCGAAGAGATTGCCTTTCATATCAAAGCCAGCCGGTACGTGTTGTTCCCCTATATCGACAGTGGCTTTTCCAGTTCTGGTGCCCTGATTGACACACTCATGTTGGGTGGCACACCCTTAGCACCCGACATGGGAGCTTTCAAGGACCTGAAAGAGGAAGGTCTCTGCATCACCTACAACTCGGAAGACGAACTCTTCGACATCCTCAACAGCGGCACTACACAACGAATAGACCAAGACAAAGTGAAGACGTTCATAGAGAACAATTCCTGGGAGAGTTTCATTGAGAAGATACACGATAATCTGAAATGAATAGAGAGATACACATAGCCTGCAGCACCGACGACAACTACGCCCCGCTTTGTGGCGTAATGCTTTGCTCTGCACTTCACAACAACAAGGGCGGACAGATGGTGGTGCATGTACTCGCCAACGAACTCTCGTTCGACAACCAGTCACGTCTCACACGACAATGCCTACGCTATGGGGCTCAGTGCAAGTTCCACAAGGTTGACAACAAAAGACTGGAAGGGTGCCAGTACCGGACAAAGGTACACCCGCTCAGCAGCGCGGCATACTACCGCATCCTGCTTGCGTCAATCCTTCCAGAGGTGTCAAGGGTCATCTACCTCGACTGCGACATGATGATACTGAGCGACATGAGCGAAGTATATGACATGAACCTTGCAGGACATGGCGTAGCGGCTGTACAAGACTACGACACACCTGTTGATATGGAGCACTACCGGCAGTTAGGACTCTCCGAAGGAGACAAGTACTTCAATAGCGGTTTCATGGTCATCGACCTCGACTATTGGAGGAAACACAATACCGAGAACAAACTCCTGGAATTCGCAAAACGGGAACGGAAAGTCTATTTCCATGACCAAGACGCCCTCAATTGCGTCTTCCGTGGCAACTGGCGACGCCTGTCACCGGAATGGAACTATTTCAACGTGGCGCAGATTCGTGTAAGACACCTCTTCCAAGACAAGGACGAGGCACGGCGTTTCTTCCGCTCACCCAAGGTGGTGCATTTCCCTGGACGCTACTTCAAACCCTGGCTCGATACAGAATGCATCCCCTACCGAAGCCAATGGCTACATTATCTCGATATTTCCGAATGGAAGGATATGACGCTGCGTAGGAACGAGCGCCGATGGTACACCGTGGCCAAAACCCTCTATGTGAAGTTGAAACGATTGTTTTACCAACTTGAATATACCTTTTAAGACGACATGCGAGTAGGAATAAGCGGATATGTAGGCACCCACCTTACCGGCATAGGCCGAGTGCTGATCAACGTTGTGAAAGAGATGGCTCGTCTCTTTACCGACGACGAGTATGTGGTGTTCGCCAATAAAGGGTACGATTTCTATGACCCGCTCTCGGCGATGCCTAATGTTCGTGTGGTGAATACTGGAGTGTCGAAAGACAGCCCGATAGCGAATATCCTGTGGCATCAGAGAGGATTCCAGCGCTTGCTGAAACAATGGGAATGCGATGTGGCGTATATCCCCAACTTCTCCCTTTTGCTGTGGAAACGGTTGCCGACCGTGGTGACCATACACGACCTCATCGAGTTCAATGTCCCCGGCAAGTTCAGCCCACTGAGAATGGCCTACCGCAAGATGATTGACCCACTGATGGTACGCAACAGCACCTTTATCACTACAGTGTCCGAATGCTCCAAGCGCGACATCGTGCGCTTCTGCAATGCCGACGAGAAGAAGGTACGCGTGATTCACAATGCAGTGGACCCCACTTACTTCCATGAGTATGACAAAACCGATGTCATACCCGTGTTGGAGAAATACGGACTGCGCTATAAGTCGTTCTTTATCTTCGTAGGCACCATCGACTACCCTGGCAAGAACATCAAAGTGGTCATCGACGCTTTCTTACACTTGAAGGAACACCAAACCAACGACTACAAACTGGTCATCGTGGGCAAGGACGGACACAACGCACAAGTCATCTACGACCTTGTCAACCGCTCACCCTATAAAGACGACGTACTGTTCACTGGTTATGTGTCGGATGCCGACCTACCTAAGCTTTACTCTGGCGCCAAGGTCATGCTCTACCTGTCGCTGTATGAGGGCTTCGGACTGCCTGTACTCGAGGCCATGTCCTGTGCCACACCTGTAATCTGCTCCGACACCTCGTGTTTCCCTGAAGTGGCTGGAGATGCCGACATCTGCGTCTGCCCTACCGATGTGGACGCTGTGGCGGACAAACTACTGCATCTGGCAACCGACGATGCCTACTACCAGCAGGTGGCCCGTCAATGCCTCGAACAGTCGAGAACTTTCTCGTGGGAACGGTCGGCTCGTGCCTACCACGAAGTCTTCAAGAGGGTGCTTAATACCCAATGATGCCATCCTACCAACTAAAAACCATTTTACCCATCATAAGAAATGCCAACGAATATTCCCAATCCTACTGACGCCAGCATCATCCTGACCTACAGATGCCCGATGCGATGCGTGATGTGCAATATTTGGAAAAACCCTACGGATAAGAAGGAGGAAATACAAGCCAGCGACTTGAAGTCGCTACCACAACTCCGTTTCATCAACCTCACAGGGGGGGAACCTTTCATCAGAGAGGACTTACCCGAAATCGTGGAGGAATGCTACAAGCACACATCGCGCATCGTCATCTCTACCTCGGGATGGTTCGAAGACCGAGTGATTGCCCTTGCACAGCGTTTCCCTAATATCGGCATCCGCATCAGTATCGAGGGACTGTCACAAAAAAACGATGAACTGCGAGGGCGTGCAGGCGGATTCGACAAGGGATTGCGCACATTGCTCACCTTGAAACGAATGGGACTCAAAGACATAGGATTCGGCTGCACCGTTTCAAACAACAACTCCGCCGATATGCTGTCACTCTACCAACTCTCGCTCTCGCTCGGCATGGAGTTCGCTACAGCTGCCTTCCACAATTCCTATTACTTCCACAAAGACGACAACCGCATCACCAATCGGGATGAGGTGTGCCATAATTTTGAGCAGTTGATTGAATGGCAGTTGAAAGAGAAACACCCTAAGAGCTGGTTCCGAGCATGGTTCAACATGGGACTAATCAACTACATCGAAGGCGGACGACGTATGCTCCCATGCGAGGCGGGAAGCGCCAACTTCTTCATCGACCCCTGGGGAGAAGTCTATCCATGCAACGGAATGGAGGAACGATACTGGAAAGACAGCATGGGAAACATACACGAGCAAGACTTCATGCAGATTTGGCAAAGCAAGAAAGCTGAGGATGTCAGAGAGAAAGTAAGACGATGCCCCAAGAACTGCTGGATGGTGGGTACCGCCAGCCCTGTGATGCACAAGTACATTAAGTTCCCGCTCCGATGGGCTTTGAAAAACAAATGGAGGTCCATGCGTGGAAAAGCCGCCTGTCTCGACAAAACCTGGTGCGATGTCGGCCAAGACCCGTGCCAAGGCGACTTGAGAGAAACATTCTGACAAGAATAATTCATGGACAATTCGTGAGTGATTCGTGGATATTCATGTACAAATAGACATGATTAACGATGATGAAAACTGACAAGCACAGAATTTACGTGACAGGAACACGTGGTATTCCTGGTATCATGGGAGGCGTGGAGACCCACTGCGAGGAATTGTTCCCGAGGTTGGTGGCAATGGGTTTTGAGGCAACGGTCTTCCGTCGCCTGCCATACGCTGTGGATGCCGTCAAGTCGTTTAAAGGTGTGGAAATCGTCGATATCCCATGCACAAAAAACAAGTTCCTAGAGGCGTTCGTCCATACGTTCAAGGCTATCGTGAAGACCAAAAGGTACGGAGGAAAGTACATCCACATACATGCCATCGGCCCGGTGATGCTCTCACCGCTGGCTCGCCTCTTGGGAATGAAAGTGGTGTTCACTCACCACGGACATGACTATGACCGTGCGAAATGGAACACTTTCGCCAAAATGTGCCTGAAGATGGGCGAATGGCTGGGGTGCAGATGCGCCAATCATATCATCGTCATTTCTAAGCCTATACAAGATGTGCTGGCTGAGAAATATGGACGTACCAAGAATGTCCATCTGATTTACAATGGGGTCCCTGATGCCCAGCTATGCGACGACGATACATATTTCAGCGAGTTGGGCATCGAGCCTGGCAAGTATGTCTTGGCGTTGGGACGGTTTGTGCCGGAGAAGAACTTCGACCAACTCATTGATGCTTTCAACTCTATCCGCTCCAATGGTTGCAAGTTGGTGATAGGGGGAAGTTTCGACCATCAGGACGAGTATGCCAAGGAACTCGTGACAAAAGCGCAGAAAAATGATGTGGTCTTGCCTGGATTTGTGAAAGGCGACCACTTACACGCCCTCCTTACACATGCTCGCTGTTTTGTGCTGCCTTCATCCCATGAGGGATTGCCTATTTCCATGCTCGAGGCCATGAGCTACCGACTACCTGTGATTGCCAGCGACATTCCAGCCAATTTGGAAGTGAACCTTGATGCAGATTGCTATTTCAAATGTGGTGACACCAGACAGTTGGCACATTTGCTACAACAAGCTGTAGAAAACGATTGCCGACGCATCAACTACGACATGAACCCCTACAACTGGGACAAGATTGCCGAACAGACTGCACAAGTTTATCATTCCCTAATGCAAAATACCAACTAAACACACTACTGCGTACAACACAAAGCGGGCGTCCCTGAATCAGGAACGCCCGCTTTGAATAGTATACTGTGTTTACAGATTGCTTAGAAAGAAACGTAAGCACCGAAGGCAACAGCGTTGTCAACACCGATTGTCACCTGGTTGGTCTTCACGTCGCCAGTCTTGGAGAAACCCCAACCCAACTTACCAACGTGTGCTACAAGGCTCACCTTGGGGCTGATAGCGTAAGAGAAACCTGGCTTGATGGCGATTTCCCATGTATTAGTGTTGTCATCTACACCGTGAGTGTGCTCGAGTTGGTAAGCGAAACCACCATCAAGGAAGAAGGTGAAGTTACCAGCCTTCACTGCCTTATAACGAGCATAAGGATTGAGGATGAAGCTATTGGTGCTTGCATTGTTGTTGTCTGTGTGACCAAAACCTACAGCTGCGGCGATGTCCCAGTTGTCGTTGAGAGTGTAACCAATCTCGGGAAGGAGTGTAAAGGTGTTGTCCTTTGAGAGTTCGTTGCCATTGATAGTGGTCTTTGTGTGCTGATAGCCTACTTCACCACCCATCCATACCTGTGCGTTTGCTGCAACAGAAGCTACTGCGAAAACTGCAGCCAAAACAATCTTTTTCATAATCTAAAAAATAACTTTTTAGTGATGTCCTACTCTATTAGAAGGTTTTCGGATTCCCCTTTCATTCAATTCTCTGTTTGTGCGGTGTGGGGCATACTGGCGTTCTTTCTATAACCAACCGACGGAAAGTGTCAAGGTTGTGAAGGCTCAGCGGAAACACGTCCCACATCGTTTTCGAGTGCAAAGTTATAATGTTTTTCCAATACAACGTATGCCCTTTAATGTTCTTTTAGTTAAAATTCGACCTTTAGGACAATATTTGCCCAAGATTATACAATTAGAATGATTATTTTTACCCAACATATTTACATATATTAACATATTTGACGGTCTGTTTGCGCAAACAGACCACAACAATTTACTATTTTTTGCAAATTATGCATGGGTTTTGGATGGTAAAATAGGACATGGATGTATAAAGGAAAAACAACACATAAAAAGTCGGCCGATAGGCAAACACCCATCAGCCGACCTCTTAATCGTTATCAAACTTGTATACTGAATAATCAGGACAGCATCCTACCGAAGTCCTTATCGCGAACGTCCGGAATAGAAGTATTTCTTGCCCTGTTTGATGTAGATGCCTGGTTGCAATCTGTCGGAAGAAACACGACGACCGTCAAGTGTATAAATAGCGTCATCGCCTTTCACATCATCCTTTGCCGTCAGAATGCTGGTGAACTCTTTCTCCACCATGAAGTTGAAATATGATGGCTCGTCGTATTTGGCGGGTGATGCATCCTTGAGGTAAAGACCAGTGCCGACATTGCGGAGAGTAAAGCCCTTTCCTTCTACATAACGTATCTCCCATTCTGCACCATTGGCCATGTCCTCACCCATCTGGTTGTTCAGTCCAAGAATGAAACTGCACCATCCGCTGGCGGGCTGTGAGTTGAGATAACCTGGCTTACCCCAGATGTTGTACTCGCTCCCGTCGAGCTGGATGAGCCGCAACAGATAATGCCCGTCGGTTCCAGCTACTGGCTCGGCTTTGAAACGATAACCCACAATAGTGATATCATTAAGTACAGTGTTGGCGTCTTCGAAACCCAAGTTCTGGTTGTCTGAACCATAGAAGGCTTTCTTGTCCTCACTCACAATGACAAAGGGCGAACTTTCTATCTCGGCCACACTAACGTAACTACCCAGTTTGTCAATACTCATCTGGTCGTCTTCGTCATCGTTGTTGTCATCTCCGCCTTCTCCCCAGTTGGCCTCATAGTAAACGGCATACCAGTCCATACATGCCTTGCCACAGGCTTCTTCCAGACCACCAAAGGCTGGCGAAGCCTTGCCCGTACGCATCAGGATGTCAATGTCGATGAGACAAGCTGTACCTGAAAGGGTCATGGAGATGTTCTTGTAGTGGTCGAGCATAGCCTTGTAAGCCCTTCCCCATTTCGAGGTGGAACCTGTGGCCCATGTACCGTAGTTCGACTCCACCCAGTCACCATGCTCGTTATAGTGACCAGAACCTGGTTTTGCAGGACTCCAGTCTACCTCGGTGATGATGATGGGATATTTGTCCACCACGGGCACCTGGCTGCGGAACTGCCTGATTAAGTTCTGTGGACTTGGCGTATCGTCGCTGCAACCATACCAGCCGCAGTAGTCGTGAACAGCATAGCCGATGTTTTCACCTTCAATGGGATATTTGGCGTAACTCTGGTAGTTGCTCTGCCATCCCGTTCCTGGCGCCCAGATGATACCGGTGAATCCGTTCTCGCGAATCTTATCAACGATGGGCTGGAAATAATCGTGCAAGGCCTTTGGGTCGTCTGCGCCATTCTTGTTTCTCAGGTTTACGGGCTCGTTAGCCAATTCTATGCTGATCTGACCTGCATGTTCCTTCACAAAGTCTTGCTGGGAGAAAATGTCCCACACATACATCAAGTACTCTTGATAGTAGTCACCCACCTTCAAGTTACCAGGACATACCCCTGGGGGACGTACCACCACGTACATGCCATGGTTCATGGCTCTTTGAGCGAGTTTCAGGTAAATACGGGGCAAGAAGTACTCATACCTCGTCTTGCTGAAACGCGAGATGTCGGCCTCACCGCTCTCCTTGCCGTCGCTTTGTTTGTCGGGGTCATTGGTCCATGCGGGGTCCATGTGCAGACGGAAAACATCACACTTGGCCTGCTCCAAACCTCTGAAAAGTTTCTCAAAGTAGACTAAACAGTTTGTCACGCCTGTGTCATTGTAGTCGTCCCACCAACCACGAGCCTTTGAACCTTGCCAACGGCCACCATTGAAGTAGGTGCTGGGGGTGTCCATCACACCGTGCAGCACCATGTGCTTGCCTTCGTCGGTGACCAACCACTTGCCTTCCACATGAAGGGGCGGCAATTCTTTCTTGTCTTGAGCATGAACGGCAAATGCCAAGAAAGACAAGAATAACAGAATAAGTGATTTTTTCATTTGAATGTTAAGATTTGATCGGTTGATAATCTGTGTGCAAAGTTACCATATATCTCAATAAATCCATGTATGGTGTGAACCAAATCCTTTAAAGACTGAAACCTTTCAGGAATTTCATTAGGGATAACGAGAACGGATAGTGCTTCTATCCGTTCCTGATGAGCTGCAAACACACGGTCAAATCTTATTTATCGTAGACTGAAGACTGTCAAGGAAACGGGCGGCCTGAGCTCCGTCCATCTGCACGTGATGGAATTGGAAGGATACAGTAAGGGTGGTTCGCAACCAATGACGACGGTATCTGGCCCAAGCCAGAAAAGGATTGTTGAAAATACCGCTGTACTGGTTGACGATACCGTCCAGTTCGGTGGTTACCAAAGCAGAGGTGCCTATCGCCATGGCATCTTCCAAACTGGTGTCGGTACAGGAGGTGCTGGCCGATTGTGTCATGGAAAGATAGTCGGCGTTGAATTGCGTCAAATCATCAGCGTAGGGGATGTCGCATGAATTGATACCACCTGCCTTGTTGTTCACAATGACATTGACGGCTAGGCGGTCGTATCTGAACAACCGACCTGGCATAACAGCAACTTGCTCGCTTCCCCTTGGTTTTTCGGGCAATGAATAGAACTCGTCTATCCCACTCGCGGCCTTACCGATACACCAGCATAAAAGCATGTTGAACTTCATCCCCGTTTTCCGGCTCTTTCTCACTAGACAAGTCACGTCAAGGGTCTTCAACAACGTCACCATCGGCATGGGAGAGTTCATCCACATCTCGAAAGCGTAGGCACGACTGGTGTTCTTGGGATTGACTTCCTGCTTCATGACCTTACTTGATTACATAATTATTTCTGAGTCTGCCAGCGTTTCAAATGTGGGTAAAACTGGCGAAGAACTGACTTGTACTCCTCACGGCTGAGACTTTGGCCTGTGTTCTTGTTATATTCATCCACAAACTGAGAGCAGAACTCTACCATATCCTCCATGGTGAAATTACCCGTGAAAGCACCGTCTTTGTAGCAATAGATGCAGTATTCTTCATTCTTACTTCCATCGACATTCGTACCGAGGAGTTCCTCTGTGAGCGGCATTCCGCAGCTCTGGCAAAATTTTAATTCCATACTGGTTAATTGTTTGTTGTTTGTTCTATTCACATGACACTTTCATTGTCATAAGCAAAATTACAACAAATCGAGCGCAGAACAAAAGAACTGGCTCTTTTTGTAACAATGATTAGTTCTTGATATCAACTCCTCCAAAGAAGTTACTGGCAATGATGTGTAAACTAAGGGAGGACTTATCGTTCATACACATGGCATGGTTGCCTACACCACCGATGAAACTGCGGCTCTTCACAACAACATTCACCGTGTCGGGCACAAGCAACTCCACACCACCGCAGAAGGTATGGATGTCTATCTCTTCGTCTTCGGTAATGGTCGCCTCACGCAGGTCCAGACGAATCCCACCACAGAAGGCATCAAGGCGTGCACCATGAAATGATTCACCATGATAGACGTATGCATCGCCACCATAATGCACGCTGCAGTGGATGCGCTTACCTTCATCGCCGATGGGCAGTGGACGTTGCAACCACTGGTCGGGGTCACGGCGATAACTATCAACAATGACAATGGCTCCAGTATAAAGGAGCAGGACGGGAGCGATATAAGCTGTCCACGACTGACTCCACAACCAGGCATTCTCAATGATGCCCCACATATTGGCTAGCTTCCATGCGCCAGCCACTATCAGCAATAGTCCTATTATAGTTCTTGTTTTCATCTTTATAAATAATAATTATGTTAAATCACTTGCTCCACCTTGTTTCATTTTGTTTCATTTTGTCACGCCCCATGAAACATTTTTGCATATAACATTGCATCAATATGCAGAAAACCACCCAAATAATGCCACTTTAGCATGCATTTTAATACAGATTCTGCATATATACCCTCATTTTAACATTTACTAGGAAACATTTGACTCCAACTATGCCGAGCTTCGCCTAAAATGCGATTAAGCGAGGGCAGAGCCGAATGGTCAATGCTCAAAAATGCGATTAAGCGAGGGCAGAGCCGAACTTGTTCGAGCTATGCCAAGCGTGAGCATTTTAGGCGAAGCCAATGGTCAATGGTCAATGGTCAATGGTCAATGCTCAATGATCAATGCCCCTACATCCTCGCCTTTTGCTTCTCGCCGGCACCAGAACCACGGTACTTGCTGCGGGCCTCGTTGAACTTCCAGGTAAGGTCAAGAGAGAAGGTGCGGCGTGCAGGGTTCTTAGCGGCGATTTCGCGTACGCCGAAGATGATGGCATCCGTCTTATTGGTATTGAAGATGTCGTAGCACCTCAGGTCGGCAGTCAGGGTGCCGAGATGGCGGAGGTTGAAGTCGCGTTGCACACCGATGTTGGCGTTGAAGTGTGGTTTGATAATTCGGAAATTATTATATTCACCTACAGACGTCCACTGCATATCAGCAGTCATTCGGAAAGCCTGAGGCAGTTCTATAACATTCTGCCAATTGACATTGAACCAGGGCTGGTTGAGCGTGATTGTGCTTCCTTCAGCGGTAGGCGACTTGTAATTCTGGAACATAGCAATAAAAGACCAGGAGGGATGCCAGCAACCTATGGTGGGGTTTGCAGACGCTATGGCTGTCAACTGATTGAAGTCTTCCTGGCTGTTGATAGGGCGAACGAGACTGACGAGCGGGTCGTCGGAACCAGGATAAGGCTCGGTGGACATGGTCACAGTATCCTTGATTCGCCCATAATTGAGCGTCATGTTCAACCATTTGTAGGCACCGTTGAGCACAAGGCTGTGGGTGTAGGTAGGCTTCAGATAGGGATTTCCGCTCTGATAGGCATAACGGTTGAGATAGATGGTCGAACTGGTGAGATTGCTGTAATTGGGACGCTCGATGTCACGACGGTAAGAGAACGAGAGCTGAACAGGGCCAACGGGCGCGGAAACAACCACTGTGGGAAACCAGTCGCCGTAGTCGCGGCACACCTCATCCTCGCGCTGGCCGAAGTTGAAGTAGTCGTTGGTGAGATGCTCGTAACGCAGTCCCACTTGGGCGAAAACCCTTCCAAACGCACGCCCATACTCAACAAAACCAGAGGCTGAAGACTCGTTAATCTCGGTGTCGGTGGCCTTCACCGGAACGGCATCGGTGGCAGTGAAGCCGTAGGCATCGGTTCGGTGATTGTAGGAGTATTCACCTCCTAACGATAAATTACCTTTCCATATAGGATAACTGAGAATCAATTTAGATGCCCAGAAGTTATTGGAACTGTTGGTGTTGCTGTCTATCGTACGGGTGACTGGCAAGTCAGATGTTATGATTGGTGTCATCATCTCAGTAGTGCTGCCTGGCGTCTTGGTGTCGTCGAACAATCCGTCGATGTTCAGGTCAATTCCCAACTGTCCCACCTTTCCATTGTAGTAGGCATTGAAGATATGCTTACTGAAATTATCGTCCTGCCAGATATGGCTCTCAGAGCGCTCTTTATAGACGCCGTTCTCGTAGTTGTCTGTCAAGAACAGACTGTTGAGGTCGCCGCTGGGATGTCGGTCGTACTTGTAGAAAGCACCGAAACTGTGGTTCTCATCAACCATGTAGTTCACCTGCAACTGAGGCGACCAACCTTTCCATATGTTTTTGGTTTCCTGTGTGGTGCGTCCCTCGTAACGGTCAGGACCAACGAAATAGGTAAGGTCGTTCGTCTGCAACGACTTATTATGACCATAGCGGCCAGCCCAGAACGAGGCGGTGATGTCGAGTCCGCCAGTACGGTAGTTCACATCGAGGTTGTTGGTCAAGGTGTATCCGTACCGGTATATGCCCGAAGCATTGTCTTGGAAACTGATTCCCTCACCCTGGGCTTTCTTCAGTGTAATTCGTACCACAGCCTTTGTTGATGCGGCATAGCGTGCACCTGGGTTCTGAACCACGTCCACATACTGTATTTGGTCGGCGCGCAGACGCGACAGCTCTTTCTCATCAAGCACCTTGCGTCCATTGATATACACCTCGGCATCCCCTCGTCCCAGTACCTTCACTCCACCATCGCGCTCTGCCTCCAATGACGGGATTCTCGACAACGCATCGTTCACGGTGCCCGCCTTCTCCAATATGGTTCCCTCAACTGTGGTGCGCATGGCATCACCTTTCACATGGGTTTTGGGCAACATACTCTTCACAACCACCTCGCCAAGCAACTTGGTGTCTTCTTTCATCTCCAAGGTCAATCCGTCGATAGCCTGCACAGGAATATATAATGTCTCAAAACCTACGCATGTCAGTTTCAACAGCCCTTCTCTTTTGTCTGTTGAAATCTTGAACATTCCTTGTTCGTCTGTCACTGTTCCCTGCACAAAGGAAGAGTCGGGCAACGACAGCAGGACCACATTTACAAAAGGAAGCGGTTCACCATGGGCATCAATCACTCGACCACCTACATCGTGCTTGCGTGCAAAACACATTACTGTCATCATCATTGCAACCACCAAGGCTGCCAATCTAAAATTCATTGTTTTCATTTTTTATTCTTGTTTTTGTGAATTTTCGTCCATTAGACGATGCAAAGCAATCATTTTATTACAGAATTACGCAAATATCTGGGATAATCAGACCTATTATGTGACGAACGGCAGTTGGAGTGGGATGAATGGCAGGAAATGTGACGAATGGAAAGAAAAACATTCATCTTTTTTGATTGTCGGAATTATTATGTACCTTTGCCCATTGATTGTTGAACGACTGTATGAATAAAGGTGAGAAAGATACTATAAAAACCCGTGTGCTCAGCACTTCATTCGTTGTGCTGGCATTGGCGGTGTTCAAGCCTTTCGGACTTGAGGCGTGGCAGTGGCAGGCCTATCTCCATCTGGCTTTAATCGGAGTGATAGGAATACTGATATGCATGCTCACCGATGTCATTCTGAAATACCTTGTTCGCATGCCGCGCTCTTACAACAAAGGGGTCAGTTATATCATACGACGCAACCTCTGGTTCCAATGCATCAACACTCCCCTTGTCGCTTTGGGTATATGTTTTTACAGGCATTTCGTACTGAGCGACCTAGTGGAGGGAAACCGACTCTCTATCGTCAATTTCTTCGAAACACTGCTCATCATCGCATTCTGCTCATTCGCCATAGGGCTGTATTGGCGATTCAAGTTCCGCAGCCGCTATCTGGCCGCCGAATTGGAGGAAACACAATTACTGAACCAACAATTGCAAAAACTCCAACAAGAAGCTGAACAAAGAGCAAAGGTTGCTGAAGCCGCAGTTGTGGCGGATTTGAAATCTACCAACCATGAATCGGATAAACTAGATACCGTCATTCAGGAAACAAAACAGACATCAGATAACAAACCTACTTCAAATACCATCACATTAACAGGCTCAACAAGCGAAACCATCACCCTACAGATTACTCACCTTTTGTATATTGAGGCAGTCGGTAATTATGTGAAAGTTTGCCACCTTTCCGATGGTAAGGTCTGCACAGATATGCTTCGCGCTACGTCCAAGCAGATGGAGGACGACCTGCACCCCTACCCTATGATTGTCCGGTGCCACCGCGCTTTCCTGGTCAATCTCGGTCAAGTGGAACAAATCGTTTCCAAATCCGGCTCCATGCAACTGACAATGAAACACAGCCACGACGCCATCCCCGTATCACGCAGCAACATGGCTGGAGTCAAGGAAGCCATCAATGGCATCTAATCTTGTCCTTCTTCCTCTTTCTCTTTGTTTTGGTGGTGTCCTAATGCGACATTTACACTCCTCTGTGTCCACACTCTGTATCAATAATCGTAGAAATGCGTGTGCGGTAAATAGACCTTTGTTTTTGTTTGGATGTTAAGATAATTGTTGTATCTTCGCAAAAAGTAACAACGGTTACAGTAATAACGAATACTATTTCAAATTATGTGATTCTACGATAGAGAAAAAGAGCAACAGGTGCTTGGTGAAGTGCTTCACAGAAGCAAGTCCGAAGCAAAGATGACCATGCTGATGGGGCGCAGGCTCGTTGTCACTTGAGGATATGTAAATAACATTTTAACATGTTTTTCCAAAACCTCTGCCACCATTTGGCGCAGCTTTTGTGTAATTTTGCAGAAAAACGTAGAACATCTAACAGGCGTGTAGAAAGAGCACATGGACCTGAATTTTGGAGAATATACTCAGCTCTTAGTTGTAAGGCAACTCTAATGGGATTGTATAATGATGAGCTTATATCAGATATTATGTAAAGAATAGGAGGGAAAACATATTTGACGAAAAAAACAAAGGAGTTAGCGCCATGCTAACTCCTTGCCCTTAATGCGCTTCAGGATGGGCTTGAACCAACGACCCCATGATTAACAGTCATGTGCTCTAACCAACTGAGCTACTGAAGCGGATATTTACCTGTTTCTGGTCTTTATCGGGTGCAAAGTTAGCTTGTTCCGATGAAACTACCAAAGGTTAAGGAAAAAATATTTAGAAAAAGACAAAAATGAGAGTTTGAACGCACGTTTTTTATCACTTTACAACTGAAATTGGGCTTGTACCTTGGGGAATTCGGCTTTTAATTGTTATTTTTGCACCAGTTTTTTGCAGATGCGATACTTCGCGCCATTTCTGCATAGTAAATGAATTGATCTTGTTCATCAAGAATCCAAAGTGAAGGTAGTTATTGTCAATACATCTGAGAAGGTGGGCGGTGCAGCCATTGCGGCAAACCGACTGATGGAAGCGCTGAAGAAAAACGGAGTCAGCGCCAAGATGATTGTGCGCGACCGACAAACCGACAAGATTTCGGTGGTGGCTGTGAAACAACAAAGCTGGCGTCTCGCCCTCAACTTCCTTTGGGAAAGGGGAGTCATCTTCCTGTCCAACTGGCTGAGCCGAAAGAACCTTTTCCAAATCGATATCGCCAACACAGGCACCGACATCACATCCATGCCCGATTTCCAGCAAGCCGATGTCGTGCATCTACATTGGGTGAACCAAGGATTCCTCTCACTCGACAACATTGACAAGATTCTCCATTCGGGAAAGAAAATCGTGGTGACTATGCACGACCAGTGGTATTTCACGGGGGTCTGTCACTACAGCGGCGAATGCCTCAACTACCGCGACCACTGCCGTAACTGCCCACTCATACGTGGCGCCAACAAGAAAGACATCTCATGGCGTGTCTTCAAACGCAAGCAACGAATGTATGCCGATGCTGACATCACTTTCGTAGGCTGCAGCCAATGGATTGCAGACCTCGCACGCTCTGCCTCCCTTCTTCAAGGCAAGAAAGTGGTCAGCATCCCCAATGCCATCAACATGGATGTGTTCCATCCACAAGACAAGTCCTTGGCACGTCAAAGTCTTGGACTACCCGCCGACAAACGACTGCTGCTCTTCGGTTCACAACGCATCACTGATGAACGAAAGGGTTTCAAATACCTTGTGCAAGCATGCGAGCATATCATGCACAACAACCCCGAATGGACCGACAAGATTGGTATCGTCGTGGTAGGTGCAAAGTCTGCTACAATAGAGTCATTACTGCCCTTCCCTGTCTATGCTGTCGATTATGTGAGCGACGAGAAAAGCATGGTCGAAATATACAATGCCGTTGACCTCTATGTCACACCTTCCCTCCAGGACAACCTGCCCAACACCATCGTCGAGGCAATGGCCTGCGGCGTGCCTTGCGTAGGATTCCATGTGGGAGGCATACCCGAAATGATTGACCATGAGAAAAACGGCTATGTGGCACGCTACAAGAAAGCCGACGATTTCGCTTGCGGCATTTTATGGTCGTTAGGCGAACGATACAACGATTTATGTAAACAAGCCTACCAGAAGGCTGTCGCCACCTATTCAGAGAAAAGTGTGGCAGACCAATACAAAATGATATACCAATGATAACGCTGATTACCGTCACCTACAACGCCATCGACACCTTGGAACGCACTCTTCGCAGTGTGGAAAGGCAGACCTACCGCAAGGTACAGCATATCATCAAGGACGGAGGGTCGAAAGACGGAACCGCGGCCTTGGCGGAAGCCTATCGCCAACGCAACCCCCACTCCGACATCATTGTGGTGAGCGAGCGCGACAAAGGTCTCTACGATGCCATGAACACAGCCATCAGCATGGCTACAGGCGATTATGTGTGTTTTCTGAACGCAGGTGACACCCTACATGCACCCGACACCCTACAAAGACTGGTGGAAGCCTTACCCAAGGACGGAGAGGCTGGTGTGGTCTATGGCGATACCGACATTGTGGATGACGACGGTCATTTCATCCGCAAACGCCGACTTTCTCCGCCTGAACAACTTCGCAGCGGGAGTTTCCGAAACGGCATGATGGTATGCCACCAAGCATTCTATGCCAACCGCAAAATCATTCCTTTCTACGATACACAATACCGATTCTCGGCCGATTTCGACTGGTGCGTGAAAGTCATGAAAGAGGCAGAGAAAAGAGGACTGCCCATGGTCAACACCCATCTGGTACTTGCCGATTACCTGTCAGAAGGCATGACCACACATAATCATGAAGCCTCCCTAAGAGAACGATTCCGAATCATGGTCAAGCACTGGGGATGGGTTAGCACCTTGGCCCACCATGCTTGGTTCGTCATCCGCGGAATAGTGAAGAAATAAGAATGCCTTGATGAAAGACACAAGAAATTAGTCCAGAAAGCCTATTTTCCGTACTTTAGTAGCACCTCTGCCACATCATGGGTAAGCGTTTGGAGATTGAAGGAACGCTCGGCCAACTGCCGTCCTCGCTCACCCATCCGACGAGCCTCATCGGGATGACTGGCGATATACTCCACAGCATCTACCCAACCCTGTTCATCACCAGGTTCCAACCATAATCCACAACCCTCGCGTTCGATGTCGAAGGGCATCTGAGGATTGCGAGTGCAGAGTATGGGCAAACGCATGGCAAGCGCCTCTGCTACAGTGGTCAGTCCTACAGTGTAGTTGGTCGGCATACAGCATATCGCCTCACAAGCTGACAAGTTAACCCTCTGCGCCAACTCGCCTGGCATCAGTCGGTTGAGAAACGATGCGTTGATATTAGCACCCATCTCTATTCCCTCCAGCTGCTTATCATAGTCGATACTGCCGTTACGGTGGTTGAGATACAACTCAAGAGGCACTCCTGTACGATTAAACGCACGGATTAGCGTGGCATAGTCACGGCATTCCTTGCCCGTCGAGATGAAGCCTTGACGACTAACCTCGCCTGCCTCACGCATCACGTGGTCATAGAAATCGAGGTCAGGTCCCCAATGGGCGACGTGCATGCGGTCGTGTCGTGCCTTGACAGACTTCAAGGAGTCGCTGACCAGTTTATTGGAGAAGAAAAACATCTGGTCGATACCGCGGTAGAAAAGACGAGCAATACGTTCACGAAGCCATCCTTTCGACTCAACAATGGGTTGGTGATGCCATATCACTACAGGATGACGGAATAATCCTAAAGCACGTAGGAAAATGATGAGTTCAATACCACGGAAAGAGGTGCCGTAAAGCACATCGTAGCGTTCACGACAGGTGAGAATGCGCCAAGTGTTGTAGAGCGTCAACCTCCAGTGCACCGTCGTGGGATTGAATTGGTGCAGAATCATATCAATGCCATAATCCTTGAAATGGGTGGCACCATAGAGCAGATGTCCTGGGAAAAGGTGCTCATGCCACTCACGCCATATGCGTTGTATGTCCTGCGTATGATAGTAGTAAATCTTCATCGTCTATCAATTTTAGGCAAAGCCAATGGTCAAAAATGCGATTAAACGAGAGCAGAGCCGAACTTGTTCAAGCTATGCCGAGCGGGAGCATTTTAGGCGAAGCCAATGCTCGATGGTCAATGGTCAATGGTCAACGGTCAATGGTCAAAAATGCGATTAAACGAGAGCAGAGCCGAACTTGTTCGAGCTATGCCGAGTGTAAGCATTTTAGGCGAAGCCAATGGTCAATGGTCAATGGTCAACGGTCAATGTTCAATGATGTCTCTTCTTGCCCATCAACTTGTTCAACCGCGCTTTAATCGACTGCCATATATAGTTGAAGTTGCCGTATCGGAGGTTCAGCACCAATTCTTCCATCGAATAGCAAACTTTCTGCAAAGGATGGTTCCAAGCATTGGTTTTATAAACATGCTCTTTATAATCCACATACTCCATTACGTACTTGGGATGCTTCAACGGGAAAGTAAGTTCGTACCGTTTCATGGTGAACATTCGCCGTAAGCGTCGGGGAAGGGTCTGCAACGAACCACCATAATGCACGGAACCTCCCACAGGTCCAAGGTTATTGACCATGTTGCGAGTGGGCACGATGGCCAGTCCAGAGTTGAACATCATATACGGCCAGAAAATGCTCTCATAGTAAGCCTTGCCAAGTGTACGGTGGTCATGGGCCATACGGATGATATCCTTACGGTAACCACGAGCCTCGATAAGATGCCTGAGCTGACGCATGTTGAACTCATCGTCTAGGAAGGTGTAGTCACCGTCCCATTCGTTGACAACCCTACTCCAACTGGCCCACCCCCAGATGGAGAAGGTGGAAGTAAAGAAATAGTCGTAAGGAACGTCAGGTGTCACCTCGTCGCTGTTGAAACCCGACACCATCACAATGCGGCTGTCGTTCTCGTACTTGTCGAGCATCTCCTTGCAGAAACGGATGAAACTGACTGATGGAATGCTGTCGTCCTCAAACACCACACATTTGTCGGTCAGCGAGAAAGCCCAACGATGGGCATTGTAGTTGGATGGGTCACAGCCGGCATTCACCGTCTGGTAATTGCGATGCACCTCGCACTCCCAGTCAATTTGGCTGACCACCTCACGACATGCCTCGATGCCTGCTATGTCGCGTTCGCCACGAGGACCGTCCTGATAGAGGAACAACTTGGAAGGTCGAGCTTGACGTATCTGCTCAAACACCTGCTTCAAGGGGTCTGGACGATTGAAGAACAGGATGAGGACACCTATGTCAACTTCTGATGGATACATTTGAATCGTAGTTTATCTTCTGCCGAAGAGGTATTTCTTCATGAATGGGTTCATTCTCAGTACATTCGACACCAGCACACTGAAAGCGATGACCAGCAGCGCCACAAGGATACCAAGAGAGGAGTCGATGATGAAGTTATGCCGGTGGGAATCGAAATATTCTCCAAGCACACTGAGGTCGGGGATGAACAAGAAATGTATGAGGTAGATGTCGAGCGTTCGCACACCTATGTACTGTAATCCACGACCTATAAGATGTTCCTTGGTAAAACTGTCCTGATAGTACCTGAAGAACATAAAGACAATGGTCATCATGATATACATGGTGAGCGTTCTTGGCAAGTTGGTCCATTGGAACTGGAGGGTGTGCCATTTCAGCACATCGAAACCACAGAAGAAAACCACCACGACAATCAAGGGCAAGAACCAGTTGGAGTCAAACAGACGTTGGAACTTGTCCCAATAGCGGTGAACGATATTGCCAAAGAGGAAGAAATGAAAATACTGCATCACCTGGAACAGACAAGTGGCATCGAGAAAAGCCGACTCTCGGGGCTTATGGCCCATAGCGTAATCGAACCACTTGGGCATATAGCAAGTGGCATAGACACCCACAGCTACCAACCACAACAAAAAAACAGGCACCCAGGAATGCCAATGCAAGCGGGTGGTGATATAATCAAAGACATAATAGATGATGAACATGAGGAGCAAAGTCCACGTGAACCAGTAGCCACCCTTGGTGGGCGACTCCAACATCTCCTGTATGCCTGGCCAGAACTTGGGCCTAAGCACCACTGCCGCTGCTATCATGAACACCACGGTAGGGATAACCTGAATCTTGAACTTCTTCCATATCATCATGCCCAAACGTCCACGCGTCCAGTTGAAGTTGGCCTTGTAGGCGAGAAAACCGCTGATGAAAAAGAACAACGGCATACGGAACAACACCAAAAAAGTCATGGATGGGGAATAACGGGCATTCTCCTTGAATCCCATCAGACATATATGGTATGCCACGACAAGTATCATCGTGAAACCACGGAGGGCATCAAGCCATTCCAATCTTTGCTTTTTCTCTGCCATAGTTATCTGTTTTTATGGGGTAATCTGACCTTTCAAAATATCAAGATGACTGTCATAACGATATAACGAAAAACTCAGAATAATAAAGAGATTCTTCATTTCTTCTCTACGTCTGCCGCCCTGTGCTTGTCGATGAGTTCTACTAATGTGCCGCTCTCTCCAGTTCTCACCTTGCGCACAAACATCTTCCCCGATTCCATCATCAATGGGTAATCACTCTCATTCATTACCTTCATGCCCGTGTCGCGGTCAATGTAATGCAGGGGCGTGATATCGGACAATGTGGTATAGTTGCCTATCTTCAACATGCATCTGTCGGCATGCTCTGAATTGAACACAATGGTGTGAATCAACGTGGTGACTGGCCCAAACTGGTTGGAGAAATACTCCTTGATTTCAGGCACTTCCTTGTACTGCCCTACGACATATTCAGCCAGATTTTGACTGATACAGAACCATGCACTACCCTTGAACAAATGGTAGGTTTTCTTGCCCACTGCGAAATTCAACGGCTTACGGTATCCTGTGGCAGCAATCGCACGCTTGAGCAGACTGCGCACTTTGCTGAGACTATCACGTCCAACAAAAGGCACATTGGGCATCGGACGGGCTATGCGGTAGAGCTCCTTGTGCTCCATCTTCACCTCTGGAGTGTCAAGGTCTATGCCGTAGATGAATTCCTTGCCCTTGTGTTGCCGAAGAAACTGGCTGATGCGCTCGTTGCTCCACAAAGGGTAGTCCATACCACTGAGCATGAAGAAGTAGTCGAATTGACGTCGGTTGCGGAGGGCCGATTCCAGAAGTATCATCTGTGCCTCTACCTCACTCATGTCACCGCCCACCATCTCTACACGTGAACTGACAAAATGCACATTGCGTTTCCCTTTCATTAGGTCACGGAATGGCTTGATGTCGCTTTTGGCATCCACATGAATGAAGTACTCGGCTGTGACGTGCAGAGCTTCCACCAATTTGAGCAGGTGCGCAGGGTCGGTATGCGCGGATATCAAATAAGCAATGTTCATATCATTATCCTTTGTTAATCAATTATCGTATCTTCTTCTTTTTCAGTTTTATCCATGCCATGTTGATGCCGTCGCAGCAAATAAGCCAACGACTCGCGCAGAATCTTTGCACCCAACAACCACAACAAAGCAAGATATACAATGGCTGCTATCAACACACGGGCAATCAGACGCAAATAGAGGGTGCTGATTTCCTTACCCGCATAATAAGCCACCACCATTGCCACCATTGCTATCAACAAGAAGGGGAACAAGTCACTCAGCACTTTCCAAAGGCTCAAGCCTACCTCGCGCCAAAGGAAATAATGCCAAAGCAATAGCCAAAGTATCACTAGCGCCACATAACTCATCACCATCAAGGGAATTCCTGTGACACCAAGCAACGAAGCCTTTGTATAGTGTAGACCGCACAACAGCAGAATCATCACCAAACCCATCGAGATGGTATTGTACATGTACACATCGCTCTTACCACGGCTGATGATGAAGTTGGTATAGAGCGTGGTGACTGGCATGAAAGCACCTGCCACACAAAGCATCTGCAGGATGCGGGCACTGGGCAACCATTTCTCGGTAAGCAACAACACAATGAAATCACTCGACACCAAAGCCAAACCCAACATGGCGGGAAAGGAGATGAAACAAGTGAAACGAAGCATCTTACGAAAGACCTGACACTGACGAGCAGACTCTGACCCGACCTCCACAAACATGGGTTGAGCCACAGACTGCACCATACCGGTGATAGTCTGGCTCCCCATCATGTTCCATTTGTTGGCCTGGTTATAGACTCCAACCGTATCACTATCATAGAAACGACCGAATAGGATGGAGAACACATTGTTGTTGATGGCATTGAAAATATTAGTAATCAACATCTTCACACTGAATCCAAACATCTCCTTAATAGGACGGAAACTGGCATCGAACGATGGGCGGAAACGCGAGAACCACCAACTCAACAAGGCCACAAACAACACGAACACGATTGACTGTGTGGCGATACCCCAATAGGCCATGCCATTGACAGCCATCAGCACACCCACCGTACCCGATGCCAACAAGGCCACAAGACTCGTTATCGACTGCTCCTTCACCCTCAACTGCTTGAAGAGGATGGCGCGTGGCACTATCGACAGGCTGGCCACAACAAAACCGATAAACGCATAGCGAGAGAGCCACAACAGACGGGGCTCGTTGAAAAAACGAGCAATCAATGGAGCGCAGAACCAAAGAACAAGGTAAATAGACACACTGACACTGATATTGAACCAGAACACGGAATTGTAGTCGTGGCGGGTGGCATTACGCTTGTTGGTCAACGCCGAGACAAAACCACTTTCCTGCAAGGAGGCGGCAATGGTGGAGAAGATGGCAAGCATACCCACCAAACCATAGTCCTCGCGAGAGAGAATACGAGCTATCACCACACCGAAAACGGCATTGAGCAACTGCATCATGCCATTGCTCAAACCACCCCACAAAATGCCACGGGCCGTCTTGTCCTTCAATGTCGGCTCCTGAATCGTCATCTAACGTAGTTTTATGATTCCTTTTGCGCTTGATAACCCCACGTATAATGTGGCTCTTACATAGGGAATACGACGTTTCGAATCCCTACAAACTGCAAAAATAACTAATTTTTCTCAATTCCATCGAAAACCAAGTAAAATTTTACCGAAGATGCTGAAAAGCTAAAACAAGGATGTAAAACAAAACGAAAACCTGATAAATGGGAGACTCCGCTTTTTTCGATGAATAAAAGATACAAAACATGACTCTTGTATACAATTTATCAAAAAAAATGCACATTCTTCTTTTATTTTAAGGAAAAAGTATATATTTGCAACTTAATGTAATTGTGGTATCTTTAAACAAAAAGCAAAGCCACCAAGCAAGTGATATGATAATATTAACCTAATTTATACTCTAACTTTAGAATGGAACACTTAATTGCTGATTCAGGGATTCATTTCATCACAAGGGAAATAGAATTCAACCCTTCAGAACCACTGATACTGAACAACGGCAGGACATTGAAATACACGTTCTACGATGGCATAGACTTCCTTGAAGGTACAAGAATCTTCGATTTGATGTACTACCACAACCAAGAAGGAAAATACATTCCATTGGGAGAACTGCAAAACGCCAATGGAGCCATCGTTCGCCGTCCAAACGGACGCGAAGAACTCGATGAGGCTGGAATGCCTATCATGACCCCAGATTTTGCCACCACACTTTTCACTACCTACAACGATGACGACGAAGAATTGGTCAGCATCAACTCGCTGCAGTCGTTCAGAGTGAAAGACCCCAAAGACTCGCGCACACAAGCGCCAGCCTTCGACCTTCTGCTCGACAAATGGTTGCCCATGCCTATGTTCTACAAGGAAGTTGATGGCATCACCAGCAACCTGCCTTTGGGATGGTGCCGCATGAAGATGACCAGGATAGGCGACGGCGACAAGAAGGGTGTGGGCAAATACCAGTTGATTTGGGCTTTCGATACCAAGATGGGTGAGGATGAACTGTCAATCCTACGCCCCTATATCAACCGCGAGGAAAGCGATAGCGCTGAATTCTGCCTCTGCAATAAGGCGGACCTGATGATGGACTTCCTCTCTTCCAGCGAAGAGTTCCATGCTTTCTCCGAATATATCGCCACACTCATGGGCATCGACATCGCTCATGAGGAGTCGAAACGCTACAAGGCGTTCTACATCTATTTCTGCAACTTCATACGCTTACTCGGAGGAGGGCCCGAAGTGACCCTACACAACAAGGATGCCAATCAAGATATCTTCGTGGACTTGGTACTCGACATCGGCAACTCTCGCACTTGTGGCATACTGTTCGAGGAAGGCGTGTTCACCAAAGGCAAGATGCTCGCACTCAGAGACCTTACCATGCCTTGGATAGAATATGAGAACAAAACTTTCGACATGCGCGTGGTGTTCCGCAAAAGCGATTTCGGTAATGACATCGTGCTTAATGAGGACATGTTCTCATGGAAAAGCTTCGTTAGAATTGGACAAGAGGCCAGACATTTGCTATACAGGTCACTGGAGGAAGAAGGAATCTCGGAGAAGAACACCAACTACTCCAGCCCCAAACGCTACCTCTGGGACAAGAAAGAATACGAGGGCCAATGGGAGAACCTGGTGACTACATACGACCCCTACAACGTCCGACTGGCTAAGAAGATTTATGTGCCGGGACTTTCCGAACTTTTCGAGGACAACGGAACATACAACAGCGAAGGCGTCGCAAGAGAAGACGGCGAACTGCTCGACTGGGAAGGCAAGGACTGCCATTACTCACGCTCCTCACTCATGACTTTCGCTTTCATCGAGATTTTCCAACACGCCATCTCGCAAATCAACTCCATCAACTACCGCAACCACCATGGCGACAAGGACTGCCGGAGATACATCCGCAACGTCATCATCTCTTGCCCCACAGCCATGCCGTTGAAGGAGCAAATCACACTGAGACAGAACGCCTACGACGCTTTCGACGCTCTCACACACTGCATGCCTCGGCTTCGGATGCCCAATATCATGCCTTCACCCAAATCTCTCAACGTGAAAGATCCTTACGCCGACCCAAGCAAGAGAACATGGGCCTACGACGAGGCTTCATGCTGCCAACTCGTATATCTTTACGCTGAAATCGCTGAGAGATACGGAGGTGAAATCCATAAGTTCTTCGACCTCAAGGGACATGTTCGACCAGAGATGAAAGCTGAGGGATACGAAGGCAACGCACTGACTGTCGGAACCATCGACATTGGAGCCGGTACCACCGATGTGATGGTCTGCGCCTACCAATGCGAAGGCGAAGGACGCACACGCATCGTTCCCACCCCGCTCTTCTGGGACAGCTTCTACCTCGCCGGCGACGAGATACTCCGCAACCTCATCCAGAACCTCATCATCGAGGGCAAGGAACACGACTCAATCGACACTGGCAACATCAGTTCGGCACTTACAGCACGCATCATGGCCATGAGCGACGAACAATTGCTCGCCTTGCCATGCCTCAGCAATGTAGTCTATCGAGAGAAAGCCAAGGAGATAGCACGCACTACCGAAGAAGAGGAGAAAGCTGAGCAGAAGAGGCACTTCGCCTCCGTGCTCATCCACGACTTCTTCGGCAACGACAGCTCCATGATGGGCTACCGCGACCGCCGATGCCGCACAGACTTCAACACACAAATCTCCATGCCCATTGCTCAGAAGATGCTTGACCTGCTGCGACTGCGACGTCCTTTCCGCCAATACACCTTCGACGAGATTTTCTATGACATAAAACCCGCCGACTACCTGCTCGACTACTTCGAGCACCATTTCGGATTCCGTTTTGAGGAACTGAGTTGGAGATTCGACCCACAGGAGGTGACTGGAATCGTCCAATCTACAATGGAACCACTGATGAAACAACTGGCACTAGTGCTCTACACTCAGCACTGCGACATCATCGTCCTGGCTGGACGACCCACATCCCTCGACGCCATCACAGAACTCTTCATCAAGTACGTTCCCACTCCGCCTGACCGACTCGTAAGACTCAACGGATACCGAGTGGGCAACTGGTTCCCCACAGCCGACGGAGAAGGCTATTTCTACGACCAGAAGGCCATCGTCGCTGTAGGTGCTATGGTCGGCTACCTAGCATCACACACCGGACTCGACAAACTGGCCATTGACTTCAACGCCATGATCGACAAGATGAAATCAACAGCCAACTACATGGGTGTGTACAACTCCGACAACCAAAGAGTGGAGAGAACTGAGCTCTCGCCCGAAGACTCCTCTGCCACACTCACATTCGACAGCTTCCCGGCCTTCATCGGATGCCGGCAGCTCGACTCCAACATCTACCAGGCCCGACCCATACACGCCATCTACAACAACAGCGGCAAACATACACTTACCATCACCATCTCACGCAACTTCCACGACAGCCGTGAGGACATCTTCATCGACGAGGTGGCCGACGACGAGGGCAATCCAATGTCCAAGACCAAGGTGGAACTGATACAGCAATCGCTCGTCGACGACGGAAAATACTGGCTTGACAAGGGCGAATTTGAGAAACTTAGCATCAAATAAGAAGGAGGAAAGGATATGATAGAAGACATTTTGCACAACAAGATAGAGAAAATCAATGAGGCGCTCGCCTGGATCAAGGACAACCGTCCCGATGATTACAACCAGAAGTTCCAACAACTCGTGGAGTGCCGAAGAGCCCTCAAGACCATAGCCAACGCCGCAGAGAACAACCCTGGCATCGCCGCATTCGGAAAGAGCCAGGTAGGCAAGTCTTACCTCATTAGCTGCCTACTGCAAGACAATGGGAAACCTTTTATGGTGAAATCGGGAAGCAAAGCCTATGATTTCGTCTTTGAAATCAACCCGCCCAGCGAGGAGGGAGGAGGACGAGAGTCAACTGGAGTGGTAAGCCGTTTTTCATCCTTCAAGCGCCATCCCGACCTCTATAACCGCGACCTCCCTGTGCTCATCCGCACCTTCACCGTGGCTGATGTGGTGACCATCCTCTCCGACAGTTATTTCAACGACTTCGCTAACTACACCTCACACGGAGATGACGAAATCAAACAACTGTCAAAAGACTTCATCAACAAATACAGCACGAAAGCAACCATCGCTGGCTCACCACTGAGTGCTGACGATATGCTCTTCATCAAGGACTACTTCAAGAAGCACATCAACCACGCTTCTGCCATCAACAAGTCGGCGTTCTTCGACCGACTGTCCATGATTATTGACCGCGTGCCTGTGAATGAATACGCCACTATCTTCTCCAACCTGTGGCACAACAATGATTACTTCACCATGCTCTTTAACAAACTGCTCGACACTCTGCGCACCTTCTCTTTCGCAAAGTACATCTATCTGCCCATAGAGTCAGTGCTGCACAATGGAGTACGAGAAAACACTATTATGAGCGTGCAGTGCCTCAAGCAGTTGTTCCTCAGCGACTCTCCCTTCAAGACCGATGCTTATACCTTCGAGAACGGACAGTTCATCAAGAGAGCCAGTGATATGCCAAAAAGTGAACTTTGCGCTATCTGTGCCGAGGCTGTGTTCAAAATCGAGGATGAATTCCTGAAGAGCACCGGTCACTACGACCTGGAGGGTATCGGTGAAGATGTGAAAGCCCGTATCAACCAGAAGGGTGTGAACATGGATATGCTTACCGACAACGACCTCCTTGACTTCCCAGGCGCACGTTCGCGCGAGCAAGAGAAGGTGGAGAAACTCAGCAAGGGCAATGTACTCGACTTCTACCTCCGAGGAAAGGTGGCCTATCTCTTCAACAAGTACAACGAGAACATGGGCATCAACATCCTGCTCTACTGCCACCACAATAAGGACAATGATGTAACCAACCTCTACAGCCTGCTGGAGGAATGGGTCAACAACTATGTGGGACATGACCCGGAAGAGCGCCGTCAGAAATTGGAGCAAACCAAAATATCACCGCTCTTCTACATCGGAACCATGTTCAATCTCGACATGACTCTTGGCGTAGGGGCCCAACCCACTGAAAGCGCCATCGCACAACGATGGAAAGGAAGGTTCGAAACTGTGATGAACGGGCAGTGCTTCCACCGGCACAGCGTCGAGTGGATCAAGAACTGGACTGCACCTGGAGAGGACTTCAAGAACAGCTATGTGCTGCGCGACTACAAGTTCTCCGGACCAAAGAGCGGACTTTATGACGGATTCGAGCAAACCAAACGCGAAACCTCTATGATTATGAAGAAAGACTACTACGACCTGATGCGCAAGACGTTCATCAACGATACGTATGTCAAGCAGTTCTTCGACGACCCAGCACTGTCATGGGATGTGGCTGCCACCATCAACAACGATGGAGCCCTCTTTATCATAGAGAAACTCGCCGAAGTGGCATCACGAATGGAAGCAGCCAGAGAAAGCGACTTCGAACGCATCATGGGGAAAGTAAGCGAGAAAGCTTACGACTTCATCAAGGATTATCACATCTCGACCAACATCGACGACATCCTCGAAACCAACATACGCAAGGCCAAGGCCATCTTCAGGGAAATGGACTTCACCTGCAACACCGACAACTACTATTTCGGACACCTCATACAAGCACTGCAGTTCACCGAGACCGAAAGCTACAGGGCTATACACAAAATCATGCAGAGCACCGAAATCAATAGCAAGGTCAACGACTTCAAGGACTATGAAATCATCCGCAACTCCTGCAAGAACGCAGGATACCCAATCCTTGACAACCTCAAGATACCCGAGAAATGGCATTGCGTGATGGCAACCTACGGCATGACCACACGCGAGGAGGCTGAGGAATATCTCAAGCGTAAAGGTGTGGATGCAGAAAAACTCTTCTCTGGAACCTACAAACGCAAACTCAACTCCTGCATCATTGGCGACACCGTCTTCCAATGCTGGTGCGACAGCATACGCTCAGTGGATTTCCTCAATGAGTTTACCGATGAGAAAGGATTCGATGGCGCTGTCATGAACTACCTCATCGACGACCTCATCAACACCGCTGAGCAACTTCACATCAACGACCTCATGGCTGAAAGCATCGCGGGCTATGTGAATGTGGTCAACATACACACCGCCAGCGAATACCTGCTGGCCGACATCCTTGCCAGCCGCATCAACGACTTCGTACTCGACTTCGGATTCAAGTATATGAGTGATGCCGACAAGCAAAATGCAAAGGAGAAATGCGAAAAATTCAAACTGCCTGCCTTCAACTACATAGAAAAGGTGCTACCTCCCATTTTCGAGGAGGCAGAACTTACCCAACTCTTCAATGAGATGTCCACCAATCCAAAGGCTTTGCTGCCTTCTTTCGATGACAACTACAACCGATGGATTGAATACATGTTCATCTCGTTTGTTGCACACCTCGATATACCCAAGGGCTATGACCACGATGCCAACGTCGCTATCGCAGCCATCATGGAAAGTATCAAGAAGGCAGGGTGATAATTACGTAAATTCAACAACAATAATTCATGAACGATTTGTGACCATTTCATGGGCATTTATGTTCATAGATAATTAACAACGACTTAAACACCGAAACACAATGAAGAGGATATTTTTCGGACATGGCAACGGACACGTGCCTTTCTGGCAGCCCTGGGGCTGTCTGGGCTGCTTGTGGCGGCTATTGTTGTTCCTGGTTCTGCTCATCTTGATGCTGTTCCTCCTGAGCTTGTTCCGTGGATGCAATGACGAACACCATGATACAGGACAAGGTGGAATACCCAAGCACAGCACAGTTGAATTGCCTGATGAGTTCCAGCAACCCGACGACAATTACACTCGGCCAGACTCCTTAGGCAATGGCGACAATCGTGGCGATAATGGCAACGGAATCGTTGACCCCGACTGGAACCAACCCGTCGAAGGAGGAGAGGATGTGGGACTACCTGCACCAGAAGACAACATATTGCCTCCCTTTGAAGAGATAGCGCCTATCCCCGACCCCGAGAACGGCGGAGCCACCGACATCTATCCCAACCTCTTGTATGTCATCTTCGACTCGTCGACCGACGACACTGCATTCAAGACCTTCGCTAAGAAGTTCACTAGCCTCTACCCCGAGCCGCAGCACAAAATCCAATACTACAACACGGGCTCCAAGACCGCTGTGCTGATGGTGCCAGAGGAAACACGCATGGAAATATGCCAGAAACTGCCAGGACAAATACCAGAGGTCAAGTTCTTAGTGGTTCCTGTGGAAGTGATGACTGAGGGTGCCGCTGTCACACCCGATGACCCCGTGTTTAAGTATCCCCAGATATCATGGTACTTCTCGCCTATCCAGGCACAAGAGGCATGGGGCATCACCCAAGGCTCAGGAAATGTCATTGTCGGTATTGTCGACAGCTATATGGACCTCGACCACGAGGAGCTGAAAGGCAACCGCATCATAAGCCCGCTCTCGCTGCCCAAAGGCAACGCTGACGTGTATCCCGAAAATGGAATGCCTATGGAATACGCTGGACATGGCACTTTCGTCACCTCTGTGGCAGTAGGTACAGCCAACAACCAGCGCGGCACTTCCGGCATCGCACCCAAGTGTAAGTTCATTCCCGTAAGCGTGGGCAAATACCTCAACACCGTCACCATGGTGGAAGGACTGCTCTATTGCATGTATCATGGAGCGGATGTCATCAACCTGTCATGTGGAGCCAATTTCAACGAGATGGTTCAGCGCCTACCAGTGGAAGACCAAATCAAGATTTCACAGCAGACAGGCAAAGCACAGGAGAAGATGTGGGACTATGTTTTCAAACTGGCTGATGAACGAAATGTCACCATCGTATGGGCATCGGGCAATGCCAATGTCTATGGACCTATGGACACCTCCAAGCGAAACAAGAACACCATCCGCGTAGCTGCGGTCGACCGCAACCTACACAAGGCCTCGTTCAGCAACTACGGCAATTTCAGCGACAAGGGGCTCTATGAATCTACCATCTCTGCACCTGGAGTGGATATCTTTGGCGCTTTACCTGGCAACAGTTACAACAGCTGGCCTGGAACAAGCTTCTCCGCTCCTATTATCACGGGTACCGTGGCGTTGATGAAGAGCCTCAACAACAACCTTACCACTGAGCAGATTATCCAAATCCTGCAGGAAACTGGAAAACCCGTGGCTGGAGCACCTGAGATAGGCAAACTGGTACAGATTAAGGATGCTTTGCTCAAGGTCAAGGGCATGATGGGCGACTTCAGCACCAACACCGACAGCTTGCTCGGTACCTGGGAATCAACACAAGCCATGAAAGTAATGGATAACAACCATAACTACACAAACGAAAAGAGCAAGGTACGACTGCAAATCCTGTCGGGAACAAACGGCAAAGTATCGTTCATTAAGACCGACGGACGGCGCTACAATGCCACAGCCACTGTGAAAATCTCCAGTGCTGACAAAAAAGTGGAGGTACGACAGCAAAAAAATGCGATGCCTGAACAGTCCAATGACCAAACCTATTTCATGCCCCATATTTTCGTCATGCAACCCGACGCAGATGGAAAAATGAAATGTTTAGTCAGCAACTCTAATGGTGACAGGGCTGTGGAGTGCTACCTTTACAAGGTGTCTGATGAGTGAACACTGAGCAAAAACTAAACCTACATAATCATCACGGAAAAAATCTGAAATACAGACTATGGCAAGAAAAGAGAAATCAGGAAAGATAACAGTGGCCAACATCGTCTCGGTGCTGGGTCTTATGCTTCTGGCTTTCTTCACCTATATCGGACACTCCTACATGAGCGGAGGCGAGACTGGTATGGACATTCTTATCGCAGCATTGATAACCGTTGCTGCCGCATTGCTGCTTTGGTGGCTCATCAAAGCAAAGGGGGCCGAGAACGAGCTAAGCAAATGGAAAAAGATAGAAATAGGGTCACTTATTGCCTATATCCTTATCATCATCCCTGCCTCCATTTTCGGAGGAATCATGCACTACTTTGTGGTCAACGATAATAAGACGGCCATCAAATACAGTGCCGATCAGGACTTAACAGTGCTGACCAAACTCTTCACCGATTATGAGACCAGCGCCAAAGATGTCATTGCACGAACAAGAACCGGGCTCCTGCCTGCCGTAGGAACCAAACAGAAATGGAGTGGCGACCTGACTCAGTACATGAATGACAATAATATCGCTCATAATAAGGAAAGTGCCGAGTCTTTTGTCGATATCCAAGAGAAAGCGGTGCTGGGAGTTAATTACAAAAAACAAAAAGAATACTTCCTCGCTGAGAAACGAAACATCAAGAACGCTGTTGAAAGCTGGAATGTGATACAGATACCAAGCAAGTCGAAACTCATCGAAGAACTCGGAAGCAAAGTAACAGAGCAACTCAACAACCTCAGAAAAAAAGGAAAATTCCCAGACATCGGGTACAACGCCAATAGCGGTGTGTTCACTCTTCAGGGCAATCACGAGATGCCTGAGGTGAAACTGAGCCATCAACTGGAGTTCAACAACAAACTCAAGTCGGCCAGCGGATTCAGTGTTATCGCTCTGCTCGTTGTGCTGGGCATACACCTGCTCATTCTTTTCAACTACATCATGGCCTACCGTACAAGCACCATCGGTATCAGCAAGGAAACCGAGGACGATGGAGGCATCATTCTTAATCTCTAAAAACAATCAACACCATGACAGATCTACAGAAGAAACTCGTGCAGAACAAATGCAACAGCATGAATATCGACAAGCTGCTGCAACTGGTACAGACAAAGGAAATCAGCTTGGACGAACTGCCTGGCCTGTCGGCTGAACGCAGGGCATATATCGAGGAGAACATGAACAAGATACCCAATCCGCAGGAACAAAAGGATTGGGCAGATATTCAACCGCTTCTCGAAAACAAAGACGAAACACTGCTCAACAAACTGAAAAACTATATCCTTCAATGGGAAAGCACACGACCCACTGACAACCATGTGGATGAGGCATTACGGCTCTATCACGAGGTGGAGGAAGTCGTGAACCAAGCTATTGCTGAAAAAGAGGAAGCCGACTGGCAAGCTGTTGACCCGTTCTCTAAGGTGTCACTGTTGGAGCACCTCAAGAAATACCCTAACACCACACATAGGGATGAGATTGACGAGAATGTGTGGACATGCTACAACAAAGAGAGCGTGTCTGACCTCAACGACTATCTCTACTACTTCCCTAACGGCAAATTCGCCAACGAGGCCAACAAGATGCTCAACACCATCGTCGAATGGGACAACACCAAGAACACGGGCGACATCTTCGCTATCAACAACTACTTGCGCGAAAACCCTGATACACCATTCCGACAGCAAGCCGAATTGCTGATCATGCGGCTCAAGCAAGACGAGAAGAACAAAATGAAGAACGAGCCCAACAACTACGAGGTGGAACGCCTGAAGATGTTGCTTACACAAGGCATCTTCACCGAAAGGGAACTCATCTTCGATGGCGTATTGACGGAAAATGTACTACAAACACTGCTTGACACCGACGTGAAAAACGACCTGCCCGATATCAATCTGGCCATCAAGGACTCCACACCTGAATGCAAGGAAGGATATACGGATGTGTTCTTCTTCGGTGTGCCATCTACAGGCAAAACATGTGTGCTCATGGGGCTTTCCCGCTCTGACTCTTTGCGCATTAACCTCGCTGCCGGAGGTGGTGACTACGCCTCGGCTCTGCAGCAATATACCGATGTTGGAATCACCGTCCCACGTACACCTGGCTCTTTCGTCACCACACTCGAAGCCACTATCAGCTCGAAAGCCAGTCAAAACGCGCTCCATAGAATCAACTTGGTGGAGATGTCGGGAGAGGAGTTCGCCTTCTCCATCGCCAATAACCCAGAACATGAGTTTTCATTCGAAGACATGGGAACAGGAGCCACCGAACTGCTGAGGAACAACAACCGAAAGGTCTTCTTCCTCATCATCGACCCCACAGCCAATGTGGTCAGAATCAATAGGGAAATCCCAGATGGATTCAACGAAATGACGGGAAAACCACAAACCAAACTCGAACGATGTGTGGTTAATCAACCTACCATCATTCAGAAAATGGTCAATCTGCTCGAGAACGAGAAAAATGCCGACATCATGAAGAAGGTGGATTCCATTCACATCATCATGACCAAGTCCGACACACTCGGCGACGTGGTGGAAAGAGAGGAGAAAGCACTGCAAATTTTCAACTCCAAATACAAATCGAATATACTCGAGCCTCTGCTCGACCTCTGCAAAGAATATAATATCAACTCCCACACTGGATTCAGACCTAAACTCTATACTTTCAGCCTCGGCACCTTCTATGTCGGCGGACTCTATGAGTATGAACAGGCTGACTCCAATAAACTGGTCATCGCCATCCGCAACTCCACACAAAGCGAGCGCAAGGAAAACCTTTGGGACAAGATTAAGAAAATTGTGAACTAAAAACTGAACAACATGCCAGAAGTCAGACAAATATCGATGAAGGTGTGCGGAAACCCACAAGCCAACAGTGGGTTCATGCCGCTGATTTTGTTCAACTCACCATCTATCGACATCGTCGATGCCTTTTATACGGGTTTCGACGCCAATTCATATTTCTTCTCTGTGAAAGTGGAAAGGATGCAGGTCATCTACAAACTGATGAAGAACAACGTGCGTAGTAACGGCTCCGTCAGAGCAGGGTCACTGGTCATAGCCTTCTCTATACCTCGTGGCTACAAACTGGATCAAGGATACGACCCGTATGATGTCATGATGGCACTGAAGAACAAGTTCCTCAACACCTACATGACTTGCCGAGATAAGACCAACGACACTTGGGAGTTCAATGCCGAACCTATAGACCCCGCACCACTCGAGGAAACAGCTAAGCAATTCACGCTCATACCGGGAACCACTCCTTTCTTCCCCATGACCGAGGGAGGACCTGTAGGCTGCATCACCTGCCCTGAGGACAGAATAGAAATGCTGCTCAAGGACATCCAATGTCGAAACTTCTCACGATTCAGCGAGGTGGTTATCGCTGAAACAGCCAGTGGCACTAACTACACAACCATCACTGGACTGCAAATCCCACGAATGCCTGAGTACACAATCATTGTCGATAATGAGAAAAAAGGCATCATCACCGACACATCACAGGCCATCACTGTGAAACCACAAGTCAATGCGCCACAATTCTACGATATCCATGAGCTGACATTCACCATCGACCAACTCATCAACCGAGACCGCATAGAAAATGTGACACTCGATGAGGAAACAGAGACTGTCCATGTCTCTACCGCCAGTCTGGCTGTGAAGAAATCGAAGACCCTCAAACTCCAATTCCAGAACAACGAACAAGCCAATTATTTCTTCACCAATAAGAATGCGTGCAGATTAACCTACCAAGGGAAAAACATACCACTCGGAAACAACTACGAATTCATACTCATGGGCGAGGAACTGGCATTGCTATCCAACCCCTCTGGATTAAAGTTTGAATGCGGCTTAACGGACAAGTATCTCGTCTCTGGAATAGAATACCGACCTGGGGATGACAAAATCACCGTCAAGGCGGTGAACGCACCAAAGCCTACAGACATGATGCCTGTGGTCAGTAGTAACACTGTAAACGCAAAAAATCCCAATGTGACAGATGTCGTTTACAAGTTCGCCAACCTCGACATGTTTGGCGACAACGACGAACTGCAGGTATGGATTGGACGAACCATCAAAACTAAGCCGCAACATGTCAAGACTTCTGTCAGAATGTCAAGAAACGAACTGAAAGGCAAACACTCCAACGAGTTCACTGGACACGTCTTTATCCCCAGCGACTGGAACGAATACGAACTCTACACCAAAATCTCCACACCTGACGGAAAGAAGATGTTCGAAACTCAGTCGCCGCTTAAAATCAAGAACAATACAGCGGAAGTGGGCTTCAAAGACCTGTATCCTGTCAATACTTCAGCTATAGGACGATTCATCAAGTCGAACAAGTTGTTGACTGCCATCATCGCAGCGCTGCTCTGCTGCCTCTTGGGCGCAGCCATTGGCTTCTTACTGCACGACCCCATTACCCAAACTCTAAAGAAGGGTGACAGTACAAATAAAGAAACTATCAAGGACAACAACAAACCCAGCGACCCTGTCAATACTGACAGCAACAAACCTAACGATGATAGCAAAGAGAACACCACCAGCACCTTCACTGACGAAGAAGCCTTAGGGAATCTCAACACTTTCAAGGCAACACTTAGCCAGCAAGGACTGCTGTTCACCGAAGTGGACGACATCTTCAACCAGTATCAAGCACATCAAGAACAATATAAAAACCTGGATGAAAATACATCCCAACTGATTGAAACATACCATGAGGTGGTGGATTTCATCAAGCAGGGCGATGCAGAGAACATTAGGAAATATTGTTACAACGATAACAAAAAGTACAAAAACCAACTGAACTACCGCCATCACAAACTGGTGTACGAAGCGCTCGTCGGATATATCGATGGCAACGGAAAAACCAACAACTATTCGAATGCCAACAAAAAGAAGGCGGAACAATACTTCAAGACACACTACACAAGCTACACCGCCTTCCGTGATTTGGAGATTCCCACAGGAATGCTCAACCTGCAGAATGTCACTACAAAAACCAACACCATTAGCAACAAGGTAAACAGTGACAAAAATAGTGAAACAAAAAAAACAAACAATCCCCAAAACACAAGCGAAGAACGCTAAACTGATAACGTAATAAAACAAATTAACTCCCATCGGCTTATGAAGGCATTCAAACTGATTTTACTCTTTGTGGTGATGCTCGCCTGCGTCGTCGGAGGGTTCTATATCTTCACTGGAGGGATAGGAAATACTGATTTGCCACCCATCGATGATAGCACCTTTGCAGAATACAGCCAAGATTTCGAGAACGACTGGAAAGGTGTGGGCGACTGGGATGAAGGGACTTTCACACGGCATCATGAGACCATCCAACAACTGAGCGCGGAATACTCAGTGGAAGAACTACGCAATTTCGACCGCCGACTGGCCACAGAGATTGTCGCTCAGAAAATTTATGAGGAATGGAACAATGCCGATTGCGACAAGATGGTGATTGATAAGTATATTAAAGCGGTGAAAACCATCTGTGATTACGAAGGCGACGCTGCAAAAAACGACCCTGACATACAGCAAATCAACAAGGTCAACACCACTTATAGGTCTGCGCTTGAACTGGCAGGGAAGAAGATAGGACTGACACCCACTTTCAATGGCTCAACATGGAACTCATACACCGACTATAGCAACAAGATACAAAAACAGAAAAAAGACATCACTAGCAACGAGAACTACAAGGAATACTTGCAGAACATCACCCTCTTCAACAACCGATTCAGTAAAATAGACGGAGAACTGAAAGAAGGGAGGAAAAAATTCTATCAGTCACTGGGCGACAAGATTTACAACTACTATAACAAAATCTCAAGCGCTAAACGAACCAACAACCAACTCATCCAATTGCGCAAGGCGCGCGACAAGTATGAGAAGGAATACGGCGCTAACAGCAAAATCAACACCCTGGCCAAGAAATTCGCCTCGGATGTGAGCGACAATGAGGCAAGAGCAGCAGAGGAAGCACAACAAGGAAACAACGATTTCTGATGAACAATGACTCGATGAACAATGTTTTTATAACAATGAATGACATGAACGGCGGAAATAGAATCGGGTTATGCTGGTCAAGACTTCGAGTCATGACCCTCTGTTTCATGCTCTCCATGCTTGCATACCCCATGTATGCGCAAAACAGCAAAGAAGTGGAGAAGGCCATGAAGAGAAACGAGTCACTTAAACAGCAAATCCAGACTCTGTCCGATGACAACACCTCTCTACTAAACAAACTCAATGAAAACAAGAAACTGTTGCAGCAGAGAAAAAACCGCCTTCAGGAACTGAAAATACAAAACGAGCGCACCAACATCAGTCCAGAGCAAATCAACGAGATGCAAAACAAGGTGGATAGCCTCGAAAAAGACAACAACACCCTGAAGACACAATATGACAGCCTTAAAAAGGTGATGGAAAAGAAAGCTGCTGAACTCTACGGACTGAATCTCCAAGTGTCGGAAATGGGGGTCTATTCCGATATAGAGACCAAACAGCAATATGAGCAGAACCAAGCACTCTTCAGCAAACGCTTTTCGGAACTGGACAACCAACAAGTCAACAACTTGGTTGCACACCTGGCGGACTTTCAAAAAATGGACGGATATGCCGAATTTGAGAAAAAAGTGAAGTTCATGCAACAGAACAAAAAACTGTATGATGAATGTATATCGGCGCTCAACAACAAGTACGACGCCGTCAAGGTGCAACAATTACGCGACCAACTACTTCCCCTGCGGGAAAACAAGGAAAACAAGGAAAAAGGTTTCTACAAACTCAACACAGCACAATTCAACGAGATAGACTCCACAGACATACGTCTGTCAAGATTCAAAGGAGGAATGGGTGAACTACAAGACATCATGAAGAAGGTGAATAACGACCCTGAAATTAACCGACTGAGAACAGAAGGCAAAAACCGCAATGCATGTGTGGAGGCCATGATGAAGTTTGTGGGAAATGAACCCACAGCACGCAAAAAGGAATGGAAAAACCAAAGTGTGGTGGAACGTTATTTCAACATGGTACCCTACCTCGACAAGGCATACAAGGCCTATAAAAAAGAACTGAGCGATAAACCGTTCCAGACAACTGACATTGAAAAAGAAATCCTGGCTTTCGAACTCTAAAGACAAGACCATCATGAGAGGAACCAAGACAATACTGATATGGACACTGCTGATGCTCATGGTCAACACCACGGCATCCGCTCAGACCGATGTGGCGAGCCTCAACGACGAGAATGCACGATTGGAAGCCGAAATCAAGACACTCACCGAAAAACAGAAGGAACTCTCCGACTCCGTCAAAGCACAAGAAGAACAAATAAAGACCTTGGAAACCGACATCAAGAAGGAGGAAAAGGCACTGGCCAAGAACCAAGGCAAGACGAACATGGACAAAGTACCTGAACTGCAGAAAAGACAAGCACAACTGCAACTTTTCATCGACAGTTACATCACCGAAATCCAAGAATTGAACAAAAAAATCTTCGAACTCGACCGACTGATGGAGGAATTCAACAAGAAGAGACAGAATCTGGAGAGTGTACGCGACAATGTAGGCAAGAAACTTATCGAAAGCAACCAAGACTACCTCGAGAAGGCTTTCTCAAACATGGACCTCAACAACCTCTATTCCATCAAAAGCGACTGCGACAGATACAAAGACGACAAGAACGTGAAACAATTCATTGAAAAAGTCGACAAGGTCATCAGCATGAAACAAGCATACGACAATGCCATCAATGTGCTGTCACAACCCTTCAACCGAACGAATGTCAACCAAGCGTTAAACCTGCTGCCTAAAACTGACATGAACAATGTTCAAACTGAAGAAATGAACACTGTCAGAACCGAATTACAAGGGTTCGAACAAGGACTCAATACCTTCAAGGAACTCATCAATGCCATCGCAAAAAAACGGGGAGCCATATTCTCCAAACGCGATCTTGACGACGAACTTGACATCATCCTCAAGAGGGATAATCTCAAAGGAAGAATCAATGACCAGGTCATGAAAGTTCCTTATCTCAAGAATAAGTACCAAGCCTACATCAAGGCACTGCAAGCGGAACCCACCAAACAACCCGCCATCGAAAAAGAGATTCTGGAACAGTGATAGGCCACAGATATTAGAGAATAAGAAATAACTTCAAAAACAGATATAATATGGATATAAAAAAAACATCTGTAAATGATATCTATCAGTCCATACAAAAGGGACAAGACATCCAGGAACTGTACAAGAAACTGAGCGAGGCTCTTGGCGACAGTAATCCATTTGCCAAGTTCAGCATCGGAAGCGGTTTCTATGTTTGGTCACACCCTTCAGGACAATGGCAGTGCCTAGCAGATGCCGAAGGCATAGAACAAGAGATGGTGAACAGCGCCATCGTGGAACTGCACAAGCAAGTGGCGAAAAAGGTGGGTGAGAAAACCGCCGATGCCATCTTCACCGTCCCCGACGAAAGCTACATCTTCTACAACAACGATGGAAGCGGTGTCAAGCTGCTATACACTGGATGGGGATTCAAAAAACCTGTTCGAACCATTGGACGCCCAGATATAGACAGTGTAGAGAAGAGAATACCTGCGGATATCTGTTTCTCATTCGATGGTGAACGGCTACCCGATTATGAGTTCGGAATACAACTGCCTAAACAGTTGAAACAACTGAAGACCAATGAAGAGGGACTCTACCACTTCAACAACCTCAAGGTGGGAGAGAATTATTTCTTCAAGGACCTGAAAAGCGGTCGAGATTTCACGCTGGTAGTCGAAGAAGGCAAGTCGCTCTATGAGTTCGATGTCACAACATACACCAATATCGAGGTGAAAGCCACAATCGACGGTCAACCACTTGCGGATGAACCATTGACTATCGACTACAATGGACAGACCATCTCACTGACAACAGGAGAAATGGGTACTATAGGGACACAGGTAACACTACGTCCTGGTGAACCTTTCACTGCCACTATGCGTGATAACACACAAAGCGGAGTGCTCGAACCAGAAGGCAACCTCGTGACATTTGAGTTCGAAAGTGAGAAACCACCACTCCCACCAGTCATAGAAGAAGAAGAGCCCACACCGCCACCACCACCTCCAACCTTCCTCATGCCTCATATCCTTATTGTGGGCGACCAAGGATACATCGGAACACGCTATCCCATCAGCGTGGAATACAACGGAACTGTCACCAACTATGTCTCCGACGACAACGGCTTCGTGTATCTCCCACAGATGGAAAACGGTCAACAGATGAGAGTCAACGACGGACTCAACCCTGATAATATCGCCAACTATACACTCAACTGCAACCAAGATGAATACATCTTCCATGTACCATACGTACCCAACAACGAAGCAAGAGACATCAAGGTAATGGTACGGGATAAAGACAACAAACCTATACGCTGCAACCATATCCGATTCCAACAACCACTCCCAGACGGAACTTACATCGAAAGGCTGATGCAACTCGATGCTGAAGGCAACACCTATTTCGCCAAGACCTCGTTCCAAGTGGGACCGGAAATTGTGACTACCTTCATAGGAAGCGAGAAGGAATACGAACCCATCAAGTTCACCCTTGAAGAAAACGAGAACGAATATCTACTGCAAGAGAAGGGCGAAGGAGGCTGGTGGTACATCATATTGGAAATACTCGCAGTTCTTGCTGTGGCGGGAGGAGCTTACTTCGCATGGCCTTCCATCGTCGATGCCTTCCGCTATCTCGGTCAAATGCTGTAATGCGATAGAATTTCATCCCACAAATTATCCTTATCAATAAAACGCCTATAATTATGAACGACCTTTTCATCATATACATCATGAGTATTCTGGCCTTCGCTGTTTATGGCTGGGACAAACACTGCGCCGTTTTCGCCAAGTGGAGAGTGCCTGAGTTCGTTCTCTTGGCACTGGCTTTCCTCGCCGGCGCTTTCGGAGCGCTTTGCGCCATGATTCTCTTTGAACACAAAACCAAACACAAGTCGTTCCTCATCTGCGTGCCAGTATTCCTTTTCTTGCAACTGGCTATTGACATCGCATACAGGATGCTGACTTAAAAATACGACGATTATGAAAAAACTGAAAACAGTACTCGCGTCCGTCTACATTGTGCTCATTCTACTGTTGCTCCTGTTCATGCTACGTAAATGCCACAACGGGACGGAACCAGAAACTACTGTCAGAGTGGATACTGTTGTTGTGGAGAGACCACCCATACATGACACTGTGGTCGTTACACCTCAACCCGATACCACGGCTGTTGATACCTCGGCTGTCAGGGAAGCGGAACAGACGGGTCAAAGCGGAAATCTCAAGGTGACACTGCTTTGGGACTTCTCTGCCGACATCGACTTGCACGTCATGCAACCCAATGGCAAGGAAATATACTACAAGTACCATACAGACCGAGCCACAGGAGGAAAACTCGATGTGGATAACAGGAAAGGAGGGCCAGGGGCAGCAGAGAACATCTTTTGGGCTGAACCACCACACGGCAAGTACAAGATTGCGCTCGTCTATTACAGGGCGAACAAATCACTTACAATTCCTAAAACCGGTACTTGCACTGTCATCGTCATGCAAGAGGGCAAAGAACCTAAAACTTATAAGGTGGAAATGTCCACGCTAAAAGAAAGAAAAGAAATCACAACTGTTGTTGTGGAATGACAAAAAGCACGCGATTATGAGAATTTGTCCTAAATGTGGCTTCAGAATAGAAAACGACAACGCTTTATTCTGCAGAAAGTGCGGTTCAAAACTGCCTCAAATCGAGCCAGAGGAAAAACTTGAGGCTCCTGATTACAGTCAGGACACACCTCAGTATGGCCAAGACACACCTCAATACAGTAAAAATCCTGCTGAGTATAGCCAAGGAAACAATGAGTACAACCAAGGAGGAACCGATGAGTATGACCAAGGGAATACCAATGAGTACGACCAAGGAAACAATGGATATGACCATAACGACAATGGATATAGCCAAAGTGACTCTATGGATAACCAAGGAAATGGTTTAACTGATAACCAAGACTCCAATGATAATGGCACGTCTCAATATTCTGTAGAAGAAGGCGACTATAAGATGGCTGAGTTTACAGGCTCGAGTGATGTTCACAACAATGACACAAACGACAACAGTACTCGATTCTACGATGAAGACGACGGAATGGCTGTTCCACCACCCCCACCACCATTGATGAACGGATATGGCCAATACAGCAACCAAACAACTGGCTATACACAACAAACCTACCAACCAGAGTACACACAGCAGAACTACAACAACGTCAGACCCAAGAAACCTGACAACCACCTGCTGAAAGCCATACTCTCCACCTTCCTTTGCGTACATATCCTTGGTGTGGTTGCTATCGTGTATGCCGTACAAGTGGATTCCAATTACAACCAAGGCTTGTATGATGAAGCGGAGAATAAAGCACGAAAAGCCAACAGTTGGGCCAATGCTTCAATAGCCATAGGACTGATTATTTACTTCATCGCATTGATCTTTATCGTGGTTGCCGCAATAGCAAGTAACAGTTATTAAAATTATTTATAACAACAACAAACATAATAAACACTATGTATTACTACATCAATTCATCGGGCCAGCAAGCAGGCCCTGTACCGGCAAACCAACTTGCCGCTAACGGAGTGAATGGAGAAACTTTAGTCTGGAAAGCAGGTATGAGCCAGTGGACCAAAGCCGCCGAGGTGGCCGAACTGCAATTCATGTTTGGTCCACAAAGACCTTACCAGCCTCAGAATCAAGGTTACCAACCACAAAACCAAGGTTACCAACCACAGAACCAAGCCTACCAGCCTCAGAACCAAGCCTACCAGCCTCAGAACCAAGGCTATCAACCACAGCAGAACACTGGCTCAGTCCAGAGAAAACCCGACAACCACATGGTTATGGCTGTGATTTGCACCATCTGCTGCTGTCTGCCACTGGGAGCATACTCCATCTACTGCGCTGCACAAGTGGACGGGGCTTTCAGAGGAGGTATGTACGACAAGGCTGAAGAATGGGCTCAGAAAGCCAAGAAATGGGCCACATGGGGATTTGTAGGTGGAGCCATCGTCAATATCCTCTACATGCTCATCTATGGCGCTGAAGCATTCTCGCAGTTCTCATAAGCAATGCGCAAATATGCTTTGAGGATAGTTTTAGCAGTCGTAGTGGTAGCGGCGATTTACATCTACTACCACTACGACCCTTCCCACACTCAATGGAGTCCCAAGTGTGTGATGCTCGCACTCACAGGTTACAAATGCCCTGGATGTGGCACTCAAAGGATGATCTACCACTTGCTACATGGACATGTGCTCAAGGCCATCAGCTACAACTACTTCGCATCTTTGCTCATACCCTACCTACTCGTGCTTAGCACAGGTTATCTCGCACCCGACTCCAACTACACGCAATGGGTCAGGAAACATCTCGCCACCAAATGGGCTGCATATACCTACGCTGCACTCTACATCATCTGGTGGTTCTTGAGAAATTTACTGGACCTATAAAGTGTCTTCCTTTTTTATTGCAATATGTCGTTATCTCGATATTCCGATGTCCCGACAACACAAAAATTCCCAAACTTAATTATTAACCCACTAAATTTTATTTATTATGACAATCGTTGAATCAGTTAAAACTTGCCTCACTCAGAAGTATGCCACTTTTGAAGGCCGCGCTAAGCGTTCCGAGTATTGGTGGTTCTGGCTTGTTGTTTTCGCTCTGAGCTACATTCCCTTCATCGGCATTATCATCAGTCTTGGAGCACTCATTCCCAGCATCGCTGTAGGCGTTCGCCGCATGCACGATGTCAACAAGAGTGGATGGTGGCTGCTCTGTCCTATCTACAACATCGTTCTCGCCGCCACAGAAGGCACACAAGGCCCTAACGATTACGGCGAGGAACCCGTCGATACACCGACAGGTATCGACCAACTGGACAAATAAACTCCTAAACAAGATTATGGCTGCAAGCTCCATTTGGACTTGCAGCCGTTTTCCATCATAATACCTGCGTTCATCCTATAACTATCAGCAAAAAAGACATTCATTCTTTGTGATTGTCAAATAAAAACCTTATCTTTGTGGCATAAAAAGATTTATACCCATTGAAAGATGGGAAGAGAGCGTATGTATATGAGTTTTCAGCTCTTGACAATTATAAATTTATTCATAACCTATTAAAACCAAGTTAAAAATGAAAAAAGCAATGATGATGCTTGTTCTGCTGTTGGCACCATTTGCCCTGCAGGCACAGACTCAGTTCCACGACGTGGAAGCCAATGAGGCTAAGGGCCCTGTTAAGTCTATCGCCACAAGCGTAATGGGACAGAGCCAAGTGGTCAACTTCACAAAGGAAGGCAAAATGCAAAGAGAAGGACTAAGCGACGTTGTTTATGACAACGACGGATTCGTTCAATCTGCCACAATGGAAGCCATGGGACAGAAAGTGACTATGACTTATAAATGGGAAAACGGAAGAGTGAAGAGCACGAGCATTAACATGATGGGGCAAGCCATTACCACATCCCCCATCTATGATGACAACGGCAATGTGACGGGCCAGTCCATGGACATGGGCGGCCAGCAGATGAATGCCGAATACAAGGACATCAAATACGATGACCATGGCAACTGGATAAGCCGCAAGACCAGCATGATGGGCCAGGAAATCGAACAGACCCGCACCATAGAGTACTACGAATAAAGCAACATAACGCAACTATTAACCAAAAGGGTCTTCTTTTCAAGAAATCCTGATATGTATCAGAAAGACTATTGATAGAAGACCCTTTTAAACAAATTTAGAAGAAAGATATGAAGACCAACTATGAGATTCGTTATGCGGCTCATCCAGCCGATGCGAAAAGCTACGACACCACACGACTGCGTCACGATTTCCTCATTGAGAAGGTGTTTGCCGACGATGAGGTAAACCTTGTGTATTCCATGTACGACCGTATGGTCGTAGGTGGTGCCAAACCAGTGAATGAATGCCTGAAACTGGAAGCCATCGACCCACTCAAGGCTCCTTACTTCACCACTCGACGCGAGATAGGTCTGTTTAATGTCGGAGGTGCCGGCACCGTGAAAGTAGGTGACGAGGAATTCCACCTCGACTATAAGGAGGCACTCTACATCGGACGAGGCGACCGCGATGTCTGCTTCATGAGCGACGATGCTGCCAAGCCTGCCAAGTTCTATATCAACAGTTGCACAGCACACAAGGAGTATCCCTGCAAGAAAATCACCAAAGCCGACGCCGTGGTGGCTCACATGGGTTCACTCGAGATGAGTAATGAGCGCAACATCAACAAGATGATTGTAAACCAAGTACTGCCCACTTGCCAACTCCAAATGGGTATGACCGAACTGGCTCCTGGAAGTGTCTGGAACACCATGCCCGCCCATGTACACAGTCGCCGCATGGAAGCTTATTTCTATTTCGAGGTACCTGAAGACCAGGCTGTGTGCCACTTCATGGGCGAAGTGGAGGAGACACGACACATCTGGATGAAAGGCGACCAAGCTGTGCTCTCGCCCGAATGGAGCATCCACAGTGCGGCTGCTACCCACAACTACACCTTCATCTGGGGTATGGGTGGTGAGAACCTCGACTATGGAGACCAGGATTTCTCCAAAATTACAGACCTAAAGTAATGTACAAATAAGACAATAAACTAACTACATCAATTCATTTTATGGCAACCAATATTTTTTCACTCGAAGGCAAGAACGCTTGGATTACCGGCGCTTCTTACGGTATCGGATTCAACATCGCCAAGGCTTTCCATGCTGCTGGCGCGAAAATCATTTTCAATGACATTAAGCAGGAACTGGTTGATAAAGGTATTGCCGCTTACAAAGCCGAAGGCATCGACGCTGCAGGTTATGTCTGCGACGTGACCAAGGAAGACCAAGTGAAAGCTCTTGTGGAGCAGATTCACAAAGAAGTAGGTCAGATTGACATTCTGGTCAACAACGCAGGCATCATCAAGCGCATCCCTATGCATGAGATGAAACGCGCCGAATTCCAGCAGGTCATCGACATTGACCTCGTCGGCCCGTTCATTGTCAGCTCGGCCGTGATACCCGAGATGATGGAACGTCGCGAGGGCAAGATTATCAACATCTGCTCAATGATGTCAGAACTTGGACGCGAGACTGTTAGTGCCTACGCTGCAGCAAAGGGTGGACTGAAGATGCTCACACGCAACATCTGCTCCGAGTACGGAGAATACAACATACAGTGCAATGGTATAGGCCCTGGCTACATTGCCACTCCACAGACCGCTCCACTGCGAGAGATTCAGCCTGATGGCAGCCGTCATCCTTTCGACAAGTTCATCTGCGCCAAGACTCCAGCAGGACGCTGGCTCGACCCATCTGAACTCGGTGGACCTGCAGTGTTCCTCGCCTCACATGCCTCCGACGCTGTCAACGGACATATCCTCTATGTCGATGGCGGTATCCTCGCATATATCGGCAAACAGCCTTGATGTCCATCAACCAAAAGCGAAGAACATGAACAAGAAGTTATTCTCTTTCCTATCAGCCCTGCTTCTCACCTGTGGTCTCCATGCCGCCGACAAGGTGACAGTGAAGGTGTCGAACCCACTGACCATCGACCGAGTAGGAGAAACTGTGGAGTTGAGCGCTGACCGACTGTCGAACAAACTCGACGGTGCCACTCAGTTTGTAGTTTGCGATGCCGACGGCAGGGAAATACCAAGCCAGCTGACATACGACGGCAAACTCATCTTCCAAGCCAACGTGGGTGGCAAGGCTTCATCGCAATACACCATAAACGCAGGCAAACCTAAGGCCTATGAGGCTCGCGTCTTCGGACGTGCCGTACCAGAACGCAAGGATGATTTCGCTTGGGAGAACGACCGAACCTGCTACCGTACGTACGGTCCTGCACTTCAACGTAGCGGAGAACGCGCTTTTGGCTACGACGTGTTCAACAAGCGCACCAGCCGCTTGGTGGTGAACGAACGATTCGCACTCGAATTCGACCCAACCATCCAGTCAATTTGCGACAAACTGCGTGCACAGGGACGTAATGACCTCGCACAAGACGTTTACTATGAACTCATGTGCTATCATGTGGACCATGGCACCGGACAGGACTGCTACAAAGTGGGACCTACACTCGGATGCGGCACTGACGCATTGCTCGAGAACGGTGGCAACGACATCGTCTATCCCTGGTGCTACAAGACTGTGGAAATACTCGATAATGGCCCCTTGCGCTTCACCTTCCGCCTCACATTCAACCCTGAGACCGTAGATGGACAAGAGGTGGTGGAAACACGTATCATCTCGCTCGATGCAGGTTCTCACCTCAACAAGGCCAGCATTTCGTTCAGCGGACTGAACAAAGCAAACCCTATCACCACTGGTATCGTGATACATGAGGAGAACCCCACAGCTTTCGTCATCAACGAGGCTGCAGGTTACATGGGATATGAGGACCTAGGCGACAGCAAGCAGTTCCAGGAGAAGTACCGCCCGCTCTACAACAAGACCTTTGGACGCATTTATGTGGGAGCTGTCTATCCTGAGAAGATGAACACCATCAAGTATCAGCCTTTCACGGAAACCGATAAACCAAACCGTGGCGGCGCTTTGGGACATCTTCTGGGGATAACAACACTGAAGCCAGAGGGTACCTATACCTACTACTTCGGCAGTGGTTGGAGCAACAACCCCGAGACTGCATTCCAAACACTCGGTGACTGGGAGAAATACCTGAGCGAATATGCTCAGAAAGTGAAGAAACCACTCGTGTTGAAATACTAATCAGAATAAGTCGTTTCTACGGAGCAGCAACAGACTGACCGACATTTTGTTTCTCAAACAGTTAACACCGAAACAGAAAAAGGGTGGCGGAACAATAATCCGTCACCCTTTTTTTGTTACAGATTTTTGATATTTTGCGTCAGATGGTCATATAGACGGAGAGAATTTTTGATTGGTTGGATAAAAATGTCTATCTTTGCTTTCGCTTGTGGAAAACTCATTCATACAATGCCTATCCAACTCTTCTTCAAAAGGAAGTAACGTGCCCAGCCATTCCATGGCTGGCGAAAACACGGATGTAAACGACAAATCAATAAATAACCAATCAATATGACAAATCAACAATCAGGATCCAAATCCTATCTCATTTCCATCGTAATGGTGGCTGTGCTCGGTGGTTTGCTCTTCGGCTACGACACAGCAGTGATTTCGGGAGCAGAGAAAGGTCTGCAGGCTTTCTTCAAGAATGGCTTTGAGTACACCGATGCCATGCACGGCTTCACCAGCAGTAGCGCACTCATCGGCTGCATCATCGGTAGCGCACTCTCGGGTATACTGGCCACTAGACTGGGACGTAAGCGTTCACTGATACTGGCCGGTATCTTGTTCTTTATCTCCGCTTTGGGTAGCATGGAACCAGAATTCATGCTCTTCAACCACGGCGAGGCCACCAAGAGCCTGCTTGTGGTGTTCAACATCTACCGTGTCATCGGTGGCGTAGGTGTAGGTCTCGCTTCCGCTATCTGCCCGATGTACATCGGCGAGGTCGCACCCTCCAACATCCGTGGTATGCTTGTGTCATGGAACCAGTTCGCCATTATCTTCGGTCAGTTGGTGGTCTATTTCGTCAATTTCTTCATACTTGGCGAACACATCCAGCCTTTAGTGGAGGAAATGGGCAAGGGACTTGCCGCCATCAACCCCAACGCACAGTGGACGGTAACAACTGGTTGGCGCTATATGTTCGGTAGCGAGGCTATACCCGCAGGACTCTTTGCCTTGCTCATCTGCTTCGTGCCTGAGACACCACGTTATCTGGTGATGATAGGTCAGGACCAGAAGGCATTGCATATACTCTCGCGCATCAACGGAGGAGACAAGGCTCAGCAGATTCTCAAAGATATCAAGGACACCATCACTGTCAAGACAGAAAAACTCTTCACTTACGGTGGACTCTGCATCTTCGTCGGCATCATGCTCAGCGTCTTCCAGCAGGCTGTGGGCATCAACGCTGTGCTTTACTATGCACCACGCATCTTCGGTGATATGGGCATGGAAGACCCGATGATGATTACTGTCTTCATGGGTATCATCAACATCCTCTTCACACTCGTAGCCATCTTTACCGTGGAGAAATGGGGACGAAAACCATTGCTCATCTGGGGTTCTCTCGGCATGGCGCTCGGCGCATTCGGCGTAGCCCTCACTTTCGGACATGCCGGTATGGAGTCTGTCACTGCAGCAAGCCTCCTTATCTACTCTGCATCGTTCATGTTCTCATGGGGCCCCATCACATGGGTACTTATCGCTGAAATCTTCCCAAACACCATACGTGGCGCAGCTGTGGCTATCGCAGTGGCTTTCCAGTGGATCTTCAACTTCATTGTCTCATCCTCATTCGTACCCATGTTCAACATGCACCTCACAGAGGGAGACGACTTCGGACACTGGTTCACCTATGGACTCTACGGTATCATCTGTGTGATTGCTGCACTGTTCGTTTGGAGACTTGTGCCTGAAACCAAAGGCAAGACCCTGGAGGATATGACACGACTCTGGAAGAGAAGGAAATAAGCACTAACCTATAACATCTAAAATAAGCGGGATGACCCTTGTCGGTGTCATCCCGCTTATTTGTGTTTACGACAGGCTGTCGTCATTATTCCTAATGCCGTCCACCCTTGGCTGCTGTGGGCTTGGAATTGCTCACCGCGCCCGAATTTCCTGCACTCGTTCTAACCCTTGCCGTGCTGTTCACATTGCTGTTCGACGGACGAGGATTCGTATTGTTGCCGTGCTGGATACGAGCATTGTTGTGTCCAGTACCGTTGCTCGGAGTGTTCTGTACATGAGTCGTTCCATTGGGGTGGTTCGGCTTGCGTACATCGTTGTTTTTGACAGTTCCTGTATGATGACCGCCGACGGGTGCATAGTCGTTACGCCTGCCTGCCTTCACCGTCCTCATACCACCGCCTGCAGGACGAGAGTAGTTGATGCCCTTGTAGTAGCTGGTATGATGGTTGTTGGCGCGGCTGTGTGCGCTGCGATAGACCACGTATGCCTGCGGACGGTTGAAGTAGTAGTTGCCGCGAACATACATATTGTAGATCGAGAACGACCAGAGATTGCCACTGCGATAGACTACCGGACGATAGAAGTAAGTGATGTTCTTGAACCGACGGTACTGTCCTGGAGTGAGAATGTAGCTCAGGTCGGTGCAGAGATGATCCCAATAGATGCCGTATATGTTGGTTGGAGTGATGTTCAGGAAATAGTCGAAGTAAACCTCGTACACCGACTCGTACTGCATCTCAGAGAGATCGAGTTCGTAAGCCATCTTGTCTGCAATGAAAGCAGCCTCTTCACGTGCCAACTCGTAGCTCATGCCTTTGGCGGATGTAACAACCATTGTCATCATCACCATAAGAGTAATCATAAATTTCTTCATAAGCTTGAATCTTTAGATGTTGTTAATAATCGGTTTCTGTTCTCTTTGCCTTTTGGATGACAAAATAAAGGAATAGTTTAGTCCCCGATTGTGAAAAAAACTAAACGACGATTCAAGCCCTTGACACAAGAATTTAGGGATTCTAAGGTTATATTCGGTGCTTATCATCCCTCTTTTTAATTTCTAAATTCAGCACGAAGTACGATGTGTTTTTATAAGTAAAACATATAATCTACTAAAAAGGGGACATTCCGATGAGGAATGTCCCCTTTTCTATGGAAAGCAAATGATGATTACTTGCTGGGAGCCTCTTCCACTTCGTCGTTCTCCTTGATTTTCTTACCCAATACGAGGTAAGCGATAGGAGATGCTATGAAGAGAGATGAGCAGGTACCGATACATACACCGAGAATCATGGCGAAGGCGAAGCTACGGATACTGCTGCCACCAAGAACGAAGATACAGAGCAACACGATCAACGTACTTACAGAGGTGTTGATGGTACGGGCCAAAGTGCTGTTCAAAGAATCATTGAACTGACGCTGCAAGTCGCGCTTAGGATAGAGGCGCAGGTACTCACGGATACGGTCGAAAATCACCACCTTGTCGTTGATTGAGTAACCGATAGCGGTCAAGATAGCACCGATGAATGTCTGGTCAATTTCCAACGAGAATCCTATCCAACCGTAGCAGAGCGAGTAGGCACCGATGATAAGCAAGGTGTCAATAGTCAATGCTATCACTGAACCTACAGAGAAAGCCACGTTGCGGAAACGAATCAAGATGTAGATGAAGATAGCTATCAAGGCGAGTATCACTGACCAAATAGCGCTGATAGTAATGTCCTTTGCAATAGAAGGACCTACCTTCTGGCTACTGATGATAGAACCACCTTCATGGTTGTCGCGGTCAATGAAGTTAGCCTCGGTCACACCCTCGCCAAGCAACTGCTTGTCATGAAGTACCTGATAAAGCAGGCTCTCAATCTGAGCGTCCATGGCTGGATCATTGTTGTCAATAGCGTAGTTGGTTGTGATGCGCAGTGTGCGGTTGTCAGTACCAAGAGCGATAACCTGGGTATTGGCATCTGTGAAGACTGAGTTGAATTCACTTCTCACATCCTCAGGCTGCACATCCTTATCGAACTGCACCACAAAATTACGACCACCAGTGAAGTCGATAGACTGTGACAGACCACGTACAGCGAACGAAATGAAGCTTACTACAAGAGCGGCACCGAAAATCATAAATGACTTCTTATAACTGCTCATAAACTTGTAGTTCGTGCCTCTCATCATGTTCTCAGAGAACTTGGTCGTAAAGGTCATGTCTTCCCACTTACCCTTGTTCAGACGATTCTCGAACACGATACGGGTAATCCATACGGCTGTGAAGAATGAGCAGACGATACCGATGATAAGAGTAGTGGCGAAGCCCTTGATAGGACCTGTACCGAAATAGAACAGGATAAGACCTGTGATGATAGATGTTAAGTTGGAGTCGAAGATGGCGGAGAAGGCGTTGCTGTAACCAGCGGCAAGAGCGTTCTTCACATTCTTACCCGAACGCAACTCTTCCTTGGTGCGCTCATATATGAGCACGTTGGCATCCACTGCCATACCAAGCGTCAACACCATACCGGCGATACCAGAAAGGGTCAAGGCTGCCTTGAAGGAAGTGAGGATACCGAGAGTGAAGAAGAAGTTGAGCACCAAGGCCATGTTGGCTACCATACCTGGACGGATACCGTACATACAGCACATGTAAATCATCAGCAGGATGAAAGCCACGATGAAAGAGATGAATCCCTGACGAATGGACTTAGCACCGAGGGATGGACCTACGTTCTCTTCCTGAACAATGTGTGCAGGAGCTTTCATCTTACCTGACTGAAGTACTGTGGCAAGGTCCTTGGTCTCCTCTGGAGTGAAGTTACCAGAAATCTGAGAACTACCACCATCAATCTTGTTATTTACATTGGGTGCGCTATATACCAGACCGTCCAATACAATGGCGATGCAATGGTTGACATTGGCCTCGGTCAGAGCCGACCACTTACGAGCACCTGTCGGGTTCATCTTCATGCCTACGCATGGACGACCGAAGTTGTCGTATTCGTCCTTGGACTCTGTCACTACGTCACCAGTCAGAGGTGCCTGACCACTAGTGGTGGAGCGAATGGCATACAACTGGTAAACCTTACCTGCCTCATCAATCGACTTCACACCCCAAAGCAGACGCATGTCGGAAGGAAATACCTCTTTGGCTATCTTGGAAGAGAGGATGGCATTGATTTCAGCAGTGTCGCGAGAAGCAGCATAACCTACCATACAACCAGAACCGTTCTGGGCTGGCTGGAGAATGGAGAACAATGGGTCAGCAGCCTTGGCAGCGGCAATCTCTTTAGCGTTGGAAACAGGAGCTTTGTCGGTCTTGGCAACATCCTTGCTGAGCTGAGAACTGATGCTCTTCTTAACCTCAGCACTGTCAGCCGTAGCCACAGCAGCAGTGTCAACACTGGCACTGTCTACCACCTCACCACTACGCTCAAGGCGCAGACGGCTGTTGAGTTGAGAAAGATATGGCAACACATCTTTAGTGTCATAAGTCTCCCAGAACTCAAGGTTGGCACTACCCTGAAGAAGCTTTCTCACGCGCTCTGGCTCTTTCACACCAGGCAATTCAATCATGATACGGCCAATCTGTCCCTCAAGATTCTGAATATTGGGCTGAACAACTCCAAATCGGTCGATACGGGTGCGAAGCACGTTGAATGAGGCATCAACATCGTTCTGAACCTCGGCACGAAGAGCTTTCTCCACTTCAGCGTCAGAACTCAGCGTCGTGATTTTCTTGCCATTAGAGTCATTCAACTTGGCTGTGAACAAACCCGACAGGTTCTTACCTGGAGCGTTATTCTTATAAGCCTTTACAAATAATGAAATAAAATCGTCCTGGCTCTTCTTCGACTCCTCTAATGCGTCAGCTATGGCCTTAACCAAGGTAGGGTCGTTAGGGTCGGTGGCGAGATTCTTCACCAAGTCAGGAACTGATACTTCAAGGATGACGTTCATACCACCCTTAAGGTCAAGTCCAAGGCCTATGCCTTGTTCGCGACATTCTTTCAGATTCTTTCCCAAGTAGAAAGAATGGGACTCCAAAGAATCCTTGTACTGCTCGGCCTGCTCTTCTGGCATACTTGCAATCTTATTGTCAACATAATTAGTGACAAAGGAGAATGACAGGTAGTAGATACATACCAAAGCAAGTGCAATCGCTAAAAACTTTACAAATCCTTTGTTTTGCATTTTTTAATTGAGTTATTATTATTTTTAATTGATTTTATTTCTCATTATCATACCAACCCCTACCACGCAACAACAATTCCGAAAAATCGTCATCGCATACGTTTTCAAGGCCGTTTTTCATTCCTTTTTGTTCTTACACAATAATTCAAGTTCGCAAAATTAGTGCTTTTTTTTGGTTTAATGGAATTTAATAACAAATATTTGCATTTAAATTGCTCAATATTGACCAAAATACTTGAAAAATGTATATTTTGACATGTATGAATCAACTTTTTATGTCTTTTAGCGAGTTTTCTTCTTTATATAGGTGTAGATGGGATAATGGTCGCTCAACTTGATTGATTTATCCACTTTAGAAGCATATGAGTCATAATATGATGAACACAAGATATGGTCTATCCTGAAAAACATCTTATTGTCGTGATAACTGAAAGATAAACCGTTGCCACTTTCAGCAAATGCATCATGGAGTAAACGAGTGAGACGATGATGAACATAAGAAACAGGAGGGTCGTTAAAATCACCACACACTATCACTGCATCGTGTTGACGCAACTCAGAAGACACAAGGTCGTAAATCACATCTGCCTGAAGAGCGCGAAGAGAATCGGCATGAGTGATCTTGTCCAACAACATCTTACTATCGTCTTTTTTCAAATCCTTCTCATTCAACATCTTGCCATACTTCTCCTTATCCTCTGGTTTCAACTTATACGACTCAAGATGATTGTTGATGACAGTAACAGTATCGCCATCTATCAGCAAATGATAAATGGCACTTCCGTTATTTTTTGTAGGATAGTCTATCAATTCTGTATCAAGAATGGGATATTTGGAGAAGATAGCCAATCGGCTGTGAGATGGAATAACCGTAAGGGATGCGTAAGGATAAATGTCGTCAAACTTGTATTTCTTTACTTCTTTCTGCTGATGTAAAACTTCCTGAAGACATACAATATCGGCATTACTGCGCATGATATACTGATGAATGGCATTGTCACAAATGTCACCTCTCATATATCTGCCAAAAGCCTGGGTATTGAAACTGAGTAATTTGATGGAACCAACAGGAGGATTTTGGGGTATGTTTATTGGACAATATGCCCTGACACTGAACCAACAACTGATAATCGCTATAAGTGGAATGACGGCTGTACGCCATTTCACCAACAACCAAAAGACCAAAAATAATAAATTGATGACCAAAAAAACAGGAAATATTAAACCCCAACTTGATATAATAGGATATTTGGCTGGACTTAAATGAGTGCTATACACACATACAATCATGCCTAACGACATCATTGTACTGATAAACACTAATATATAATAGATGAATTTACCAATTCGAAGCAACATGGACTAATACAACTATTTCTTATTACTGGCATCAAACAAACGCTGCTTCTCCTCCGGGGTCAGACTGGCATAACCACTCTGACGAACCTTATCAAGGATACGGTCAATCTCTTCGTTCTCTGATTTCTTACGAGCATTGTATTCATAATCTCGCTCACGGTCATTCATATAGCGAACAGTTACCTCAGGATCATCATTACCTGTGAAACGCTTACGTAATTTAGTAAAGAAACCTTCTTCACTCTTGCCGTAGGAGCCTTCACGGCGACTATAGGACGAATTGCTGTTGTCGGTCCAAAAGTTACGACCACCTAATCTGTAGTGGGAAGATGAATTACCTCTCCAATAAAGAATAAGAATTAAACCAAACAACATTCCACCTAAATGAGCGAAATGTGCAACACCATCACTGCTACCTAAACCTTGAAGCAACTCAATGACAGCGTAAGCCATTACAAAATACTTGGCTTTAATAGGAAATGGTATAGGAATGATAAACAAACGCTCATTGGGAAATATCATACCAAAGGCAAGCAAGATGCCATAAACAGCACCTGACGCACCGATGGTCATCGCACCAGCGTAAAGCAACCCCGTCATCTGGCACACCTCTTGAACCAAAGCGGCACCAAGACCACAAACAATGTAGTACAACAGAAAACGACTGCCACCCCATACTTGTTCAATAATCCTGCCAAACATCCATAGAGCGAACATATTGAAAAATATATGGCTGAAACCAGCATGCATGAACATATATGTGAAAGGCTGCCATATCTTGAATAAGGGATGTTCAAAATAATACAGACCCAACACGGAAGACAAGTCAATGCCCCAATTGGACAACGACAAGGCTGAATCTATGACAAACATGACGACGTTGGCAAGCAACAAACCTTTTACTACAGGTGGCATTCTCATATCAACAAATATTTACTTCTTACCTTAATAACTTTGTATTTTCAATGCAAAATTACGTTTTTTTGCCCTACTTCAAGCATTTTAGACCTAAAACAGAAAGAAATTTTAATGTTTTTCGCAATTTTTGATTATTTTTGTTTGAAGAAAATAAAATATACCATATATTTGCATAGATAAAAGAGTGAAAAACTTAAACTTACATAAATTAATCAACCAAACTACTACATTATGAACAAAAATGAATTTGTAAATGCCGTAGCTGAGAAGTCTCAGTTGAGCAAAGTCAATGCCAAAAAGGCTGTTGATGCTTTTGTTGAAGTTGTCACTGAAGCCTTGAAGAGTGGTGATAAAGTGGCTCTCGTTGGATTCGGTACTTTCGCCGTAGCTGAAAGACCTGAGCGCAATGGTATCAACCCTGCTAACAAGCAGCCTATCAAAATCGCTGCAAAGAAAGTGGCTAAGTTCAAAGCTGGTTCTGAACTTGACAAAGCTGTCAACTAATCCTATCACAGTTTCAAGGACATTCATATAAAAGGCACTGCTTAATGCGGTGCCTTTTATACATTCAGACTACTCTCAACCATTCCATCATATTAACATTCTTATGTCAAAAGCAAGTGAATTAGGTATCATCGGGGAAGAACTCGCGGCAAACATGCTCGCACAGAAAGGATACACCATATTACACAAGAACTGGAACCTTCACAAAGGATACGAACTCGACATTGTCGCCATGAAAGACAATGTGGTGGTATTCAGCGAAGTGAAAACCAGAAAAAGTGAATCACTGCAAAAACCAGAGGAAGCTGTCAACGCCAGAAAAATACAACACATCATCAAAGCCGCTAACTTCTATATCAAATACTACCATATCGATGCCGTTATTCGTTTCGACATTATTGCAATTGTATATAAAAGCGCCAATGAATACAAAATCAACCACATTGAAAATGCTTTCCAAATCACACTTACTCAAATCAGGAGCAAATGGTAGTATTAGTAGTGCATTAGGGAACCAAACATCTTTCCTGTGATTAATCATTTAACTTTCGCAAATAAAATGGAAGTAAACTCGCTTCGCTCTTGAGAGTTATGTGCTATGCACAGGACGATAGAACTTAAATGTTTCTTAACTCTTAATTCTTAACTCTTAATTATTTAGTATCGTCCAGCACAAAAGTGCTTAACTTCCAGCCATCACGGCTGGCTTAACTCCCTATTTAACTTCATTTTATAACTTCAGAAACTTCAGTTAATTATTTATCACCTCCATAAATAAAATATCAATTATTTTATTTTTTTTAAGAAAGAAATTTTATGTGTATGTTCTTAGGGTGACGAAAGTGTGGATTTTTTTCTGTTAAAAAATTTGGTGTTTTGCTTTTAATCAGTTCCATCTGAGATAGGATATAACTTTTCAATATATCATTTCAGCTTTAACTCCTTAAAAATAAAACTTCTATAGAATCTTTTCAACACTTGTTGATAATCTTTGGAGTTGACATTTTTTATTTTTCAAAGACTTGTTTTTTATGTTGAAAGGAGTGAAAAACAATTTTTTAAAATTTCATTTGATTTTTTTGGCATTTCCAAACTGTTTTTCTATTTGGATTTTTTATTCCATTTTCAGTTCCTTTTTTGTTATTTTTTATCTCTTTTTTTTCCTCCGCTTTTCAATAGCTTTTCAACAAACCTCTGTGGAAAACTCATCTGTTCCGTTGTTTTTGTGTAATTTTGCAAGAAAAACAAATGAATATGAAAGACCATACCAAACTGAAAGTGACGGAAATGGGACGTATGACGGTGGATGATTTCCGCAATAGCCATAAAGTGCCTGTTGTTGTTGTGCTTGATAATGTGAGGAGCATGTATAATGTGGGTTCTGTCTTCCGAACTGCCGATGCATTCAGGTTGCAGAAGATATGCCTTTGTGGTATCACCTCTACTCCACCCCATCCAGAAATACACAAGACTGCTCTTGGAGCAGAAGACACTGTGGAATGGACATACTTTAATGAAACAACTGAAGCTGTGGATACATTAAGACATGAAGGCTTTACTATTCTTGCTATAGAACAAGTGAAAAACAGTGTCAGTTTAATGGATTTCTGTATCGAAACGGATAAAAAATATGCTCTGGTTTTCGGCAACGAGGTGAAAGGGGTGCAGCAACAAGTGGTGGATAGATGTGATGACTGCATTGAGATTCCTCAGTTCGGCACTAAACACTCTCTCAATGTGTCTGTCACAGCTGGTATTGTCATGCATCATTTCGCAAGACACTTTCTTTTCTAATAGCATTTTTCTTTGTTCTGCTCTCGTTATTTCGTAACTCTGGCTTCGCCGAAGTTACTCTATCTCGGCATAAAAAGAATAACTTTTTTTCTTTGTTCTGCTCTTGATTTTTCGTAACTTTGCCTTTGTTTTCCAACCAAAAAGATAATTGAATAAGAGATGGCTAAGAAAGAAGAGATAACACCTATGATGAAGCAGTTCTTCGACCTCAAGGCGAAACATCCCGATGCACTGCTCCTCTTCCGTTGTGGCGACTTCTATGAAACATACGCTGACGATGCCGTGATTGCATCCAAAATTTTGGGTATCACACTCACAAAAAGAAGTAGCAGTGTGGTCAGAAAGGATGACTCCACACTCATGGCAGGTTTTCCACATCATGCCCTTGATACCTACCTACCTAAACTAATAAGAGCAGGAAAAAGAGTTGCTATCTGCGACCAACTCGAAGACCCTAAACTCACCAAAAAATTGGTGAAAAGAGGTATCACTGAACTTGTCACACCTGGTGTGGCCATGAACGACAATGTGCTCAACAACAAGGAAAACAATTTCTTGGCTGCAGTACATTTCGGAAAAACCACTATTGGCATGGCTTTGCTCGATATCTCTACCGGAGAATTTCTCACTGCTGAAGGCGCTCCTGACTATATTGAAAAACTCATGGCCAACTTCTCTCCTAAAGAGATACTTTATGAAGGACTGAAAAAGAATAACTTCAATCAGCTTTTTGGCAACACTTACTTCACTTTCGAACTTGACGACTGGATTTTCACCAATGAATCGGCTGCACAGAAACTCCATCAGCATTTCCATGTTAAGAACATGAAAGGATTTGGTATAGACCATCTCAAGAATGGAATGATTGCGGCTGGAGCCATACTCTATTATTTGGAACAAACACAGCATACACATATCTCACATATCAGAAGCATCAGGCGAATTGAGGAGGAAAGGTTTGTAAGACTCGATAAATACACGATTCGCAGCCTGGAATTAGTCAGTACGATGAATGAGGGTGGAAAGAGTCTCAGAGATATCATCGACAAGACCATCTCTTCAATGGGTGGACGTTTGATGAATCGATGGATATTGTTCCCGCTTAAGAATGTTTCGAAAATTAAGAACCGGCAGGATGTGGTGGAGTACTTCTTCCGACATGTGGATTTCAGAATATTGTTGGAAGATCAATTACATGGTATATGCGACTTGGAGCGTATCGCTAGTAAGGTGGCTACAGGAAAAGTCAATCCGCGCGAGATGGTGGCGCTGAAAATGGCGCTGAATGCTTTGGAACCCATTAAGAATGCTTGTCTGGATGCTGACGACGAGAATATAAGGAAAATAGGAGAACAATTGGATGTGTGTGAACCGCTGAGAGACAAGATAGAAAAACAGATAATAGAGAATCCTCCCATAGCATTGAATAAAGGAAGAGTCATTGCTAATGGAGTGGATGAGGAACTCGACAGATTAATCAATATATCTACTTCGGGTAAGAATTACCTGATAGAACTACAGCAACGGGAAATAGAGAAAACGGGTATACCAAGCCTGAAAATAGGTTTCAACAATGTATTCGGCTATTACCTGGAAGTAAGGAACACCTACAAGGACATTGTACCTAAGGAATGGATAAGAAAGCAAACTCTGGTCAATGCTGAGCGTTACATCACCGAAGAACTGAAGCAGTATGAGGAAGAGATACAAGGAGCGGAGGAGAAAATAGAGATATTGGAACAGAGAATCTTCAATGAACTCGTAACTTACGCTGCAGATTTTATCCCGTCCATTCAGAATAATTCGCATTTAATAGCGCAAATTGATTGTATGCGCGCTTTCGCTGAAGCGGCTAATGAATATAAGTACATGCGTCCTGTGGTGGACGACTCCACCATCATCGATATCAAACAAGGACGACACCCTGTCATCGAACAGCAGATGCCTATAGGTGAGCAGTATGTGGCTAATGATGTCTATTTGGATTCAGATACACAACAGATTATCATCCTCACTGGTCCCAATATGGCTGGTAAATCGGCATTGCTACGACAGACTGCCCTTATTACCCTCATGGCGCAAATCGGAAGTTTTGTGCCAGCTGAGAGCGCAAGGATAGGTATGGTCGATAAGATATTCACACGTGTGGGAGCAAGCGACAATATATCGGTGGGCGAATCTACATTCATGGTGGAGATGACTGAAGCTTCCGATATACTCAACAATGTGTCTGCACGCTCATTGGTGCTCTTCGATGAACTGGGACGAGGTACTTCTACCTACGATGGCATTTCCATTGCCTGGGCCATCGTGGAATACCTGCACAACGCTGCGCAGGGCAAGCCACGAACACTTTTTGCCACTCATTACCATGAACTCAATGAGATGGAACGTCTCTTCCCGCGTATCAAGAACTTCAACGTGTCGGTGAAAGAAGTGGATGGAAAGGTCATCTTCATGCGCAAACTTGAAAGGGGAGGCTCTAACCACTCTTTCGGTATTCACGTGGCGCAACTGGCTGGAATGGTGAAAAGTGTGGTGGAAAGAGCCAGCGAAGTACTACAACAATTGGAGGCTAACAACACACGCGAGAGCATCTCCAGTCCACGCACTGCCACCATACAAAGGCATGGTGACGGAGTGCAACTCTCGCTCTTCCAACTCGACGATCCCGTGCTGTGCCAAATTCGCGATGAACTGGTGAACCTCGATATCAACAACCTCACGCCCATTGAGGCACTCAACAAACTGAACACCCTTAAGACCATCGTCACTGGCAAGAGCAATTAACAACTAATCATTTATGGCTCGTTTACTCCTGATTTCCTTCTTTTCGCTCCTTATTGGAATTTTCATGAACAGCTCACCCAAAGATGACGCTCATGGAGAGTTAATAGATGCATCCTTTATTGTACCAGATGATGGTACAATCGTCGATGCTTTCAAAACTGCCCGGGAAAGGGAAGATACTGCAACCCGTTTTATCATCTTCATCCGCAATGGTGACTACCAACTCACAGGTGACAGTGGTGCCACTATCCAAGTGGAGGGCATCCACTACCCCAGCCCCATGACCACGCTCGCGGCTCCAAATGTCACTATCATCGGCGAGACAATGAATGGTGTAGTTCTTTGGAATAAACCTGAACATGAGGGTATTGACATCACAGCTACATTGTTAATAGCCCCGGAAAGTCGGAATACAGTCATCAGAAACCTCACCATCAAGAACGCATATGAATACAATGAACGCAATTTTGCGGGCAGAGCGGTGGCCCTTCAAGATAAATCCACTGGCACCCAATGCCGTTATGTCAAGTTACTGAGCCATCAGGATACCTATTACTCTGATAATAACTATGGTGAATTTCGCTTTGAGGACTGCGAGTTCCATGGTACGGTGGACTTCATCTGTGGAGGTGGTGATGTACTGTTCCAACGATGCCGTTTGGTGCTGGAAGATAGAAATAAGGCGGATTGTATCACTGCTCCTGGTGTACCACGCAAAAACGGGTATGTCTTCCTTGATTGTGTCATTGATGGACCTGAGTCACAAAACAGACGGTATAGTCTCGGAAGACCATGGAAAAGCGGTAGTAAATGCCAGTATATCAACACAAAAATGAACATACTTCCTCGTAAGGAGGGATGGACTGTCATGCGCGATTACATTCTGCCAGCTCGTATAGCCGAATACGGCAGTGTTGACATGACTGGCATTACACTTGATTTGACAGAACGACGACAGCAATGGGGTAACGACAGCGCTCGCATCACCCTCAATCCCATCCTTTCAGAGGATGAGGTCACCCAATTGCTCAAGTGATAAACAAGTGATTCTTACAGGCTGTCGTTTGGTTGAACAACTGGTGGTGTGATGTCATGCTGTTCCACATCTGGTTCCTGATGCGCTGGAGCAGTATTGGATGCGGGAGTTTTCAATGTGTCTTTATTGACCTTGTTTTCGGGTTTGGGCTTAGGTGTGGGCTTGCTCCATTGCTGGTGCAGGAAGTTGGTATAGTGCTTGCAGGTATTGTTGGAGTAAGCACTGAAAATGTTGTTGGCAAAGAGGATATCAGTGATACCATGTTCTTCCACGTAAGCGATGATATCTTTGGTGAAGTAACGGTTGTCGATGACGTGGATTTCTTCGAAACTGTAGAAAAGAAAACCTGGCAATGCATTACCGAAACTGTCTTTCAAGATAATCAATCTACGTCCATTTTTAGTGGATGTACGTACATGTGTGAGTTTAGTATCGGAACCCATCATGGTACTGTAAGCACCGCCGTTTCCGTCCTTGAATTTGTAGAAGAAAGGACCTGGAGCTGGACGGTGCTCACCAGTCACTCGGTAGTTGTTGTCTATATTGTAAACGATATAAGTGGTCGAGTATTCCACATCCTTGGGTACGTAATAGACAAAGTCTTCAGGAGCGTTTTTCACAGCGATGTCTTTGCTATATCCATACATGCTCCCGACAAAACGATGAACAGTATCGGCTTCGTAATGATCTAACTCCATGAATGGAACACCAGCCACCTGTGCGAACTTCTTGGCTGCATAGAAAGCGCCTAAAGGAGCCCAATGGTGGTCGGTGCGCAGGTAAATCGGTTCTTTGCGGTGCTTTTTCAATGAGGGGTAGATGTCAACGGCCTTTACAGTGGAGTCTAGACACTCGAAGACATGCTGTGTGGTGGCAAGTTGCGACTTGGTACGGTTCTGAACCTTAGGGGGACAGTAAAACTCAATTGAGGTGGGAATCACCATGCAATAGATATTGACATTGTTGCCAAAGGTTTTTTTGTACAGGTTCGCTGCTTCTGCGTATGCTGTACAACCATTAGCTGAACCCCCATAACACATCAAGGCACGGGTGTTTTCTCCTTTTCCCGCAATGATAATGCCAGCATGGGCTATCTTGGCATTCTCCTCCAGCACCATATCATCATCATCTTCCAAGCTATCGTCTTCATCGTCCATGTCTGAGTCAACATTGACGGAATCGGATTCCGACGTAATGGGTTCTAAAGGCGAATCGCCCGCATGAAATTTGATATTGTCATCAGTGGGGTTGAAACTGATAAGGTCTTTAATCTGCATGCTCAGGGTCATCAGTTCGTCCCGGAATGGCTCGCTGTCGCTGAACCACGACGAAACTTCCTTGGTGAATTCACCACTGGTCAGTTTTTCCCATGAAAAAACAGGAAAAGTTGACAACTCACGTTTTTCCAATTCCGACACTTTAGGCCTGGGAAAAGTGTCGAACACAAGGGTAAAACTCCAGAATAACAATGCGACGAGGCAAAGATATATGATATGTTTCTTCATTATTGCTCCAAATACTTATGATATGAATTTGCTGTAGCTGGTGCATGGGCATGACCGATATTATTGGCAAACAAGACATCTGTGATGTGATTGTCTGTGGCATAACGACGGATATTCTTAGTGAAATAACGGCAGTCAACCACATGGACCTCCTCAAATGAATGGAATAGATAACCTGGCAATGCATTGCCGAAACTGTCCTTCAGAATGAGCAACCTGCGGCCGTTAGTAGTCGAGGTCTTGACCATCGTAGTGTTCAAATCTCCTTTCATAAACGTCAGATAGGCTGAACTGCTGCCATCATTGTATGGGAAGAAGAAGGGTCCTTCCTCTGGTTCGGTTTCAGAGATGACCTGACGGCTCTTACCTGTCTGGTAACGAATATAGGTCGTAGCGTATTCTACGCCATTGGGGATATAGAAGACAAAGTCTTCTGGTGCCCTGCCTACTGCATTGTCACCCGAGAACTTCATCATCGTCCCTACATAATGACGGATGGTGTCGGCCTTGTAAGTGGAGAGGTCTTCAAAGGGAACCTCTGCCACGGCGGCGAATTCACGAGCTGCATAGTAGGCACCAAGAGGAGCCCAGTGGTGGTCGGTTCGGGAATAGATAGGCTCTGAGGAATGTGCTTTCAAGGTGTCGTACAAGTTGACAAAAATCACAGAATCTGCCAAGTGACCTTCGATGTTGGCCAAGGCCTCGCGCTCATCGGAAGTCCATTGCAAACCCTCGGTTGGACAATAGAATGCCACTGCGGTGGGAATCACCATACAATAAACACGGACACTGTCGCCCAATAAATCCTTGTAGCGGTTCACTGCCTCGGCGTACGCTATTCCGCGCTCTGACAGACCCTTGAAAGGTTCTACAGCTCGCAATGTGTCGCCTCGGCCTATGATGAGCATGCCCTTTGGTGAACGTCGTACTGGGTTACTCTGTGCCTGTATCTCAGATACCGAAATGAGTAGTATTAAAAGAATGAATAATTTTGTCTTCATACAAATCAATGGGTTATCCGTCTAAAAACGAGTGTATATGAAAGGATTGTTTGTGGCGCCTACAAGTAAAGCCACACTCAACACAAGAATAAAAACCGACAACAAGGTCTTCATGCTCACTTCTAACACCGACTTCAAGAATCCTGAAGGGAAATACTGAGTGAATGCTGTTGACAGCTTCTCTCGAACTGGCATACACAAGATGATGGCTATAATCCAAAGCCAGAAGTAATCGAATATGGCACTCTCCACATAGAAATCATATAATAAATCTGCTCCTCCCCATAATGAATGGAAGAATTGGCGCATGCGGTTAAAGTCATCGAAATAAAAGATACCCCATCCAACGACAAACAAGAAGATGCTGTAAAGATGAAGAAAAAACGAAGGAATGTACTTCTGCACACGTAGCAATGTGTATTTCTCCAACATCACTATCACACCGAAATAGAGGCCCCAAAGGATGAAATTCCAGCTCGCACCATGCCACATTCCTGTCAGGAACCATACCAAAAGGATGTTGAACGCCTGATGACGGCGGTTACCGCCCAAAGGAATGTAAAGGTAGTCGCGGAAGAAACTACCCAGGGAGATGTGCCATCGCCGCCAAAAGTCTGTGATGGAGTTACAGCAATAGGGATGCTTGAAGTTCTCGTTGAAATGGAATCCCATGCAACGTCCCATTCCTATGGCCATGTCGCTGTAGCCCGAGAAGTCAAAGTATATCTGAAGGGTGAAGGCGATGATGCCAATCCATGCCCCTCCTGTTGACAAGGTAAACAATGATTCGGCAAGGAATTGGTCGGATATCTCGGACAACAGGTTGGCCAGCAGCACTTTCTTACCTAATCCTATCAGAAAGCGGAATGAACCTTCTGAAAGGTCGGAAGCGGAAACATGACGGTCGTGGATTTCGTTTGCTATTGTACCATAACGAACAATGGGTCCTGCTATGAGTTGGGGGAACATCGAGATGTAAAGAAGCAAGTCGATAAAACGGCGTTGGACGGGAGACTGACCGCGATACACGTCGATGAGATAGGAAATAGACTGGAATGTATAGAAACTGATGCCGATGGGCAATGCGATGTTCGGAACAGGTACGGGAATACCGATGTCGCAAAGGCTCTGGGCCAAAAATCCAAGATATTTGAAAGTGGCCAAGATGCCAAGGTTGCATATAAGGCCTATGACTAAAGCTGTTTTCCGATGCTTGTGAGAGTTGGCGATACCCAATCCTGATAGATAGTTCATGAATACACACAACAGCATCAAGAACACATAGACGGGTTCTCCCCATGCGTAGAAGATGAGAGAGAACACCACCAACACCAGATTCCTACCGCGAAGGATGTTTTTGGAGGCATCTGACTTCATGGAGTGGTCTATCCTGCCAGCCAACAAATAGCACAGGATGAAAGCGGGTATAAATCCAAACAAAAAGAATAAATCTGAAAAAACCATACAGAAAAACTAATAAAGAACCACTACACTTATTTTTGCTTACTCAAATTATGATGTCAAAACCATGCATTGATGCGCTCTGCCACAAAATGACCAATACATTGTGCACCTGCCTCGTTGGTATGTACACCGTCGGATGTTTGGGTAGGCTTCTTCAACTCTTGATCGCGGGTGACACAACCCGATTTGTCTAAACGAATCACATGAATTCCCATTCGTTCCCCGCATCTCTCCATCAAATCACCTGTCTTTTCTGTCACAGCTTCATTCACCTTGGTTGAGTGCATCGGGGTCATCAACACAAGTTGAGCTTGGGGAAACAATTCCCTCAATATCTCGCAACCATAACGAATGGAACCAGCCAAAGACAACACACGGTTGACTGGCCATGGTGTGGTGGTGGTATCGGAAAAGGCTTGTTCTACGCTCTGGCTAAACACTCCAGGACGCTTGTTGGAGAACCACATATCGTTTGTTCCAGCCATTAATATAATAAGGTCAGGATTCTCTTCCTCACCTGACGACACAGCTTTCTGCAAACGACGGATTTGGTTGTATATTACGTTGTTGTCACTCAACACCTCCACATTCTCTTCTGTGTTGTAAGTTGTCCTCTCTGTATTTGTCCATGTGGCACCGCTGCGGGCATAACTGCGGCAGGAAATAGGTTGGAACTCATCTTTGAACCATTTGCTCCAACCCCTCGGTTGGTCACAGTCCTCACCGCCTATCCAAGTGTTAGAGTCACCTAACAATACAACATGCACTTGGTGTTGGGCCGACAATCTAATCGACAGACACAAACATAAGAATAAAAGAATCAACCTGTAATTTTTCATCTTCAATGACATTAAACTGACTCGCCCTTTAAAGTGGCACTGCTGGAATCAGTAATCCTCACTTTTACAAAATCTCCGATATGATGGTTGCCTTTGTCGAATACCACTACTTTGTTCTGTTGGGTGCGGCCGAAGAGCTGCTCTCTCGAACGCTTGCTGAAACCCTCCACCAACACTTCGTATTCCTTTCCGATGTCTTTGCAGTAACTCGCTGCCGATAGTTCGTTCTGCAGGTTGATCATCTCCGACAAACGACGTAGTTTGGTCTCCTCTGGCACATCATCAGGCAAATGCTTGGAAGCGTAGGTGCCTGGGCGCTCCGAGTACTTGAACATGAATGCGGAGTCGTAACCGCATTCACGCATCAACGACAACGACAACTGATGGTCTTCTTCGGTTTCTGAATGATAGCCTACGAAGATGTCAGTGGTCAAACCACAGTCGGGGAGGATGCGGCGAATGGCGGCAACCCGGTCCATATACCAGGCTCGGGTGTATTTGCGATTCATCAGTTTAAGGATTCTGTCACTTCCGCTTTGCACAGGAAGGTGGATGTGACGGCACAAATTGCTGTTCTCGGCTATGACATGAAGTGTCTCGTCACTCATGTCTTTGGGATGAGATGTGGTGAAACGAACGCGCATGTCTGGGACAGCTTTGGCCACACGACGCAACAATTCGGGAAAATCCACCTCGTCCTTGGTTTCACCAGTCGCATCCTTCTTAATGAAATGATAGGAGTTGACGTTCTGACCTAATAACGTCACTTCCTTGAAGCCTCGCTTCTGAAGGTCCAACACTTCGTTGAGAATGCTTTGGATGTCACGGCTGCGCTCACGGCCACGGGTATAAGGCACAATGCAGTAGTGGCAGAAGTTGTTGCAACCGCGCATGATGCTCACAAATCCGGAAATATGGTTGCCACAGACTCGTTCGGGAATGATGTCCTTGTAGGTCTCTGTGGTCGATAACTCGATATTCATGGCTTTCTCTCCCAACTCTGCGGAAGCGAAAAGCTCAGGAAGGGTTAGGTAAGAGTCTGGACCTGCCACCAAATCCACATGGTGGTTCTTGATAAGGTCGTCTTTCACACGCTCTGCCATACAACCCACTACACCGATGATGAATTGCTTTCCATGTTTCTGCATGGAGTGAAGGGCCTCCAAACGGTTGTAAATCTTGTTTTCCGCATTCTCACGAACAGAACAAGTGTTGAGCAGTACAGCGTCTGCATCATCTATGCTGTCTGTATGCTCGTAGTCAGCCATCTTCATCACCGAGGCTATGACTTCACTGTCGGCTACGTTCATTTGGCAGCCGTAGGTTTCTATATACAGTTTCTTCATTGTTTTCTTCTGTTTTCTAAGCCTTTCATAATCTCCTTAGTTCTCTGGCTAAGTTTATATGAGGCTTCGCTTGACTAATACATAGAGTTTGTCGCTGGGTCTGACTTTGTCGCTGACCTTGAAGGAAATGCTCTGGCCCTTTGTAGCGCAAGCTACTGGCTTCAGGTCATATCGAATCTCATCGACCGTCTGGATAATGGCTCCTGTTGTCGGTCCAGTAATGAGGACTTTGTCACCTACATGTAGGTCGGCATTCTCAATTAGGAACTCAGCTACTCCGATATTGCTGAAATATTTGATTCCTTTTCCTACATAGACTTTCTGTTCGGTTGCCCGGGAACCATATACATCGCACCACTCCCCTAAAAGCTGACCTTGGTAGTAACCGTCCCAGAAACCACGGTTGAAGACTGTGGATAACTGTTCGTCCCAATGTGCCTTTTTCTCTTCAGTGAATTGACCTTCAATCACACTGGTGATGGCTTCATCGTAAGCCTTCGCTACCGTATAAACATATTCCGGACCTCGTGCCCTGCCCTCAATCTTGAATACACGGACACCTGCGTTCATCATGATGTCAATGAAACGAATGGTTTTTAAGTCCTTGGGCGACATGATGTATTTATTGTCCACTTGAAGTTGAGTCCCCGTCTCTAAGTCTGTCACTTCGTAACCGCGGCGGCAAATCTGAACGCACTCTCCACGGTTGGCACTCCTGCCCGCATTCTGAAGGCTCAGGTAACATTTACCGCTGATGGCCATGCATAGTGCCCCATGGCAGAACATCTCAATGCGAACAAGCTGACCAGAGGGACCGCATACTTTCTGCGCTACAATCTGCTCATGGATGTCGCGAACTTGGAACATGTTAAGCTCACGGGCCAAAACCACAACGTCGGCGAACTGGGCGTAAAACTTCAACGCCTCAATGTTGCTGATGTTGAGCTGGGTGGATAAATGAACTTCCTGACCTATCTGACGGCAATACGTCATCACAGCCACATCTGAGGCTATCACTGCACTGATACCTGCTGCCTTAGCGGCATCTACAATGGTATGCATATCATCCATGTCCTCACCGTAGATAATAGTGTTGACGGTGAGGTAGCTTTTGACACCTGCATCTTGACAGTGTTGAGCGATTGCTTTCAGGTCGTCGATGCCAAATGGATTGGCGGAATGCGAACGCATATTGAGTTTGCCAATGCCGAAATAAACAGAGTTGGCACCAGCCTTCAACGCGGCAAACAACGACTCCATGGAACCTACCGGAGCCATGATCTCAAAGTCCTTGCGTTGCCACTTTTTTACACTTTCATTCTCATTCATGATGCAAAACTACGAAAAAATGCTGAAATAGAGACACTTTTTGTTTATATTAACGCTTTTTACACCATGAGTCACAATGAATGACAGTAAGTTATTCCACTTTCCAAACGTTTAGCACTATACCTTTGAAATCGGCTGAAAACTCTGGAGCACATACAAAGAGTGCGTTGTTGAGCCATCCATAACGACTGTCTGAAGGTGCCTCAAATTGAGGGGCTGCCCTGAAATAGAAGGAAGGATTGCTGTTGGCATCTTTACCTGTGTAGATGATGCCGCGGTTGCGGACATGGATATAGATGCCGTCGTCTGTCCGGATGCTGTAGATGGCTTCCAGTTCTGTGCGACTGCCGTCAACACTTGATGTTTGGTAATCGGCACCCCCATTGATGATAGTGCCCTTGAGAAGAGGACCCTCGAATGTACCACCTGTGATGGGGATGACATTGCGACGGCCGTGTTGGGTGTTGTTGATACTGTAGGCTTCACCAAGAGTCACCTTCAATTGGAGAGCGAATTCCAGTTTAGGGGAATCCTTTGGCGCATTTGTCTGGGCATTGGTGAGGAGTGTTGCCACCATAAACGGCAGGACTAATAACACTTTTTTCAATGATTGTCTCATCGTTATTCAATTTTAAGGATTATAATATTGTCTTTCAGAAAATTCCAATGTTTTTCTTATCGTGACCTGCTATGCAACTACTGTTACAATGCTTTCTTCACTTCTATCTCTTATGCAAATGTATATAAAATAAAGGATGAATGCGTTTTTCGCTGAACGGATTTCTCTTTAAAGCGACATTTTCAATAATTGTTGTATCATTAACAAAACAAAGTCAAACCAAATTCTGCCTGATTATTTGCTATGTGGGATATTTTTTGTAATTTTGTCCTTTGTAATAATTTCAAGATTAATGATTTTCAATTACGATGTCATTGTGGTAGGGGCAGGACATGCCGGTTGTGAGGCCGCATGCGCGGCTGCCAATATGGGTGCGAAGACTTGCCTCATCACCATGGACATGAACAAGATTGCACAAATGAGTTGCAATCCCGCTGTAGGTGGAATTGCCAAAGGACAGATTGTGCGTGAGATTGATGCGCTCGGGGGACAGATGGGAATAGTTACTGACCGGTGCGCATTGCAGTTCCGTATGCTCAACAAGTCAAAGGGACCAGCTGTGTGGAGCCCGCGCGCTCAATGTGACAGGGAAAGGTTTATCTGGACTTGGCGACATGTTCTTGACCATACCGAAAACCTCAATATCTGGCAAGACCAGGTCACCCAAGTATTGGTTAAAGATAGGACGATTTCTTCGGAAACATCTGAAATACAAGGAGTTAAAACTCTACTCGGTGCCGAATTCCACGCCAAATGCGTCATTATTACCGCTGGCACTTTCCTGAATGGACTGATGCATATCGGAAGAGTGAAAATACAAGGTGGACGAATAGCCGAACCTGCCGCACTGATGTTGACGGAATCTATCAATGCACTTGGTATCCATTCCGACAGGATGAAGACCGGTACACCTGTCAGAATCGACAAAAGAAGTGTGGATTTCTCATTGATGGAAGAACAGAAGGGAGAAAGTGATTTTCATGCGTTCTCTTTCATCAATCAAGGACGACCAATGCAACAACTCCCTTGCTGGATTTGTTATACCAATAATGAAGTGCACGAGCACCTGCTCAAAGGACTGCCCGACTCACCACTCTACAATGGACAAATCCAAAGCATAGGACCACGCTATTGCCCAAGTATCGAAACCAAACTCCACACGTTCCCCGACAAGGAACAACACCAACTCTTTCTCGAACCTGAGGGGGAAACAACCAATGAGATGTACCTGAATGGCTTTTCTTCGTCGCTACCTATGGATATACAGATTGAAGCGTTGAAAAAGATTCCATGCTTCCGAAACCTTGTTGCCTATCGACCTGGTTATGCCATTGAGTACGACTTCTTCGACCCAACTCAACTGAAACATAACTTGGAGTCGAAAATTGTGAAGAACCTTTTCTTCGCTGGACAAGTCAATGGAACCACTGGCTATGAGGAAGCAGCTGGACAAGGTCTCATGGCTGGCATCAACGCCGCCATCAATTGTGGAGGAGGTGAACCGTTCGTTCTCAAACGCAATGAGGCCTACATAGGTGTGTTGATTGACGACCTCGTGACCAAAGGTGTGGACGAACCTTACCGTATGTTCACCTCACGGGCTGAATATCGTATCTTACTGCGACAAGATGATGCTGATGCACGATTGACCAAGAAATCATTCGACATCGGATTGGCTACTACTCAACGTTACCAGCACTATCTAAAGAAGGAAAAGAATATTGCGTCTCTACTCCACTTCACTGATAACTTCTCCGTGAAAGCATCGCTCATCAACGATGCGCTGAGTCAACTTGGCTCTACCCCACTACAACGTGGTTGCAAGTTGACAAGCTTGCTCGAACGACCCCAAATTTCATTTGAGAATATTTCACCCTATATCAAACCTCTTGCTGAACATATTCTCACAATCGATGACAGGAAGGAAGAAACCATAGAGGCTGCTGAGATACGCATTAAGTACAAAGGCTACATCATGCGTGAACAACAGGTGGCAGAGAAGATGCTTCGTCTGGAGGATATCAAAATCCAGGGCAAATTCGATTATGCCAACATGAACCAAATCACTATCGAGGCGCGTCAGAAACTGGCACGAATCAATCCTGAAACTCTCGCACAGGCAAGCCGCATACCCGGAGTTTCACCCAGCGACATCAATGTGCTGCTTGTACTCATGGGAAGATAAATCGGTTTTGTTCCACGTGGAACAAAACCGAGACATCACCATCACTCGGACACTTTTTAACGATAACAAACCCTAAAAACCATAATCATTATGAATAACCAGTATCTACTCGACAATCTGAGATGCATCCCGGATTTCCCACAGAAAGGCGTCATGTTCCGCGACGTCACCACACTGTTCAAAAACCCCAAATGCCTACGCATCATGGAGGAGGAAATGTATGAACTCTATAAAGACAAAGGCATCACAAAAGTGGTGGGCATCGAGTCAAGAGGATTCATCATGGGTGCCATCCTTGCACGTAAACTCGATGCAGGACTCATCATCTGCCGTAAACCAGGAAAACTGCCCGCTGAAACCATCAGCCAAAGCTATGGGAAAGAATACGGTAAGGACACCATCGAAATCCATAAGGACGCCATCAATGAAGACGACATCGTCCTCATACACGACGACCTCCTAGCCACAGGTGGAACCATCAAGGCGGCTTGGGATTTGGTTATGAAGTTCAATCCGAAGAAATGCTACATGAACTTCATCATTGAATTGGTCAACGAAAATCTCAATGGACGACAGAACGTGGGCCCTGGCATCGACATCACCACTCTCATCCAAATCTAACAACAATGCCTTCCAAATAATCTAGAAAATCTAGAACATCTAGACAATCTAGAAAATCTAGTCCCTTTAGATAGCCCCCAAATCCCTAGCAACCTCCGATCCTTCCGCACACAGCGCCCATGTTCCACGTGAAACAAAACACCCCCAAATGTCCAAGGAATCAGAAAGATTAGAACGATTGAAACTCATTGTTTCCAGCCTCGAGGAAAAACCTGGATGCTACCAGTACCTCGATGCGGAAGGAGTCATCATCTACGTGGGAAAGGCGAAAAACCTTAAACGAAGGGTCAGTTCCTATTTCAACAAAAACCAGCAAAGCCGAAAGACACGAATCCTCGTCAGCAAGATTGAGGACATCAAGTACATCTACGTCAACTCCGACGAGGATGCACTGCTCCAAGAGAACCAACTCATCAAACGATACAAACCTAAGTACAACATCCTACTTAAGGACGACAAAACTTATCCTTCGGTCTGCATCAGCAACGAGTACTTCCCCAGAATCTATAAGACAAGGAACATTGTCAAAGGTGCAGGAAAGTACTACGGACCATTCTCCCACCAAGGGACACTCAACAATATGCTCGACCTCATCAACCACCTCTACCCTGTCAGAAGATGCAGGTTCAACATCACAGAGGATGGTATAAAGCAACAGAAGTACAACACCTGTCTCGAATACCACATCAAGAATTGCAAGGCTCCATGCGTCGGCAAGCAATCGCATGAGGAATACATGAACGACATCAAGGAAATCGCCGAAATACTCAGTGGAAACACTCGAGGGATTTGCGATAAACTCATGATGTTGATGCAGCAACTCGCAGCCGAGATGAGATTCGAGGAGGCTCAGGTCGTAAAATGGAAATACGATAAGGCAAGAGAGTTCTGCGAGAAGAGCGAGGTGGTCAGCTTCAGTTACAACAATATCGATGTCTTCTCTATCGTCAACGATGAAGGGGTGGCCTACATCAATTACCTTCATGTTGCTAACGGAGCCATCAACCAGGCCTTCACTTTTGAATACAAGAAGAAAATAGAGGAATCTGACGAGGATTTGCTGGCACTCGGAATCATCGAAACAAGGGAAAGGTTCAAGAGCACTGCCAAGGAAATCATCGTTCCTTTCGAAATAGAAGAGGAACTTGAAGGGGTCTCTTTCACCGTACCACAACGTGGCGACAAACGCAAACTGCTCGACCTTTCCTTGATGAATGTAAGGCAGTATAAACTCGACAAGATGAAACAGGCCGAGAAACTCAACCCTGAGCAAAGAAGTGTCAACTTGATGCGAGAACTGCAAGACAAACTCAAATTGCCTAAACTGCCCATGCACATCGAGTGTTTCGACAACTCCAATGTGCAGGGAAACGATGCGGTGGCTGGATGCGTGGTGTTCAGAAAAACCAAACCTGCACGAAGCGAGTACAGAAAATACAACATCAAGAGTGTGGTGGGACCGGATGATTATGCCTCAATGAGCGAGGTGGTATTCAGACGGTATTATCGGGCCATCGAGGAGAACACTCCCCTACCCGACCTTATCATCACCGATGGCGGAAAAGGACAGATGGAAGTGGTGAGGAGAGTCATCGAAGACGAACTACATCTCAACATTCCTATTGCTGGACTGGCCAAAGACAACCACCACCGAACTTCTGAACTGCTCTATGGCAATCCTCCTGTCACCATCGGACTCGATATCAAAAGCGCGCTCTTCAACTTCCTGACACGTATTCAAGACGAAGTGCACCGTTATGCCATTACTTTCCATCGGGAAAAACGAAGCAAACACCAAGTTTCCTCTGCACTTGATGAAATCAAAGGAATAGGACCAACTACTAAACGTGTATTGCTCAAAAAATACAAGAGCATCAAACGTATCAAGGAGGCTGATATCTCCGATTTGGAGGCGACTATTGGGAAAGCGAAAGCGAAAATTATCAAAGAAAACTTATAAAATCCCCTAAAAATCCCTATTCATTCCTAGATTATCTTAGTATTTCCTAGATTCTCCTATTAATAATCTTTTGATTAACAATATAATATATTCTTTTATGCGAGTATTACTTCAACGAGTTGATGACGCTTCAGTAGAAATAGATGGTAAAGTACATTCTGCTATAGGGCCTGGACTGCTTATTCTTGTCGGTGTATGCAATGAAGATACCGATGAAGACATCTCTTGGATGGTGCGAAAGATACTTCAACTACGCATCTTCGACGATGAAAACGGAGTGATGAACAAGTCTCTAATGGATGTCGGTGGCGACATCTTAGTTGTCAGTCAATTCACCCTCTGGGCTTCTTATAAGAAAGGTAACCGTCCGTCTTACTTGAGGGCTGGAAGTCATGAAATCACTATACCTCTCTACAATCAATTCTGCGATGCTTTAAAGGTCGAGATGGGTAAAGACATTTCAACAGGAGTATTTGGCGCTGAAATGAACGTTAGACTCACGAATAATGGCCCTGTCACGATTTACATGGACTCCAAAAATAAAGAATAATAATCGAATCCCTTAAGAAGAAATTATACTATTAACAATGACGACAAATCACGATATCACTTTAAACGATGCCCAGCAAATGGTTGATAACTGGATAAAGGAATACGGCGTCCGTTATTTCAGTGAACTGACCAATATGGCTTGTTTAACCGAAGAAGTCGGTGAGTTGGCTCGTGTCATAGCGCGCAAATACGGTGACCAAAGTTTCAAGCAAGGAGAAAAGGATAACCTCGGCGAGGAAATGGCCGATGTGCTTTGGGTACTCATCTGCTTGGCCAACCAAACAGGTGTTAATCTCACCGAGGAATTTACCAAAAATCTCGATAAAAAGACTCTTCGCGACCATGCACGCCACCTGAACAACCCCAAACTATAATCATCCAAACGCTGTTTTATCATCCCTTCCAGACCAATACTCATACAGCCCATTAATACATATAATATTCAACTTATAAAGCAAATAACGACAACTATGCAAAGCAAATATCAAGAAGCAATCAGCCAGTATAACACTGACTACGACTACAATGAAATCAAGGAGAGAGTCGCTACCCTACTCGACCGTCACAAGGAGGAAAACAATACAAAGGAAGTGAAGATGTTTCTGCTCAACAGCGTTGAATTGACTTCGCTGGATGTGGCTGATAACGAGGACAAGATTCTCCGTATGGTGGAACGTGTCAACCAATTTGATTCTGATTACGGGGAACTCGGACATGTGGCAAGCGTCTGTGTCTACCCTGTGTTTGCCAATATCTGTCACGATAGTCTTGAAAACGAGGACATTAACATCACTTGCGTTTGCGGTAACTTTCCTTCTTCACAAACGTTTCAGGAAGTGAAGGTTGCTGAGACTGCTATGGCTATCCATGAAGGTGCCACCGAAATCGACACAGTAATGCCTGTAGGTATGTTCCTCGCCGGTGACTATGAGGCTGTTGCGGATGAACTATCAGAACTGAAAGAGGTTTGTGGCGATAAACCACTCAAAGTGATACTTGAAACAGGAGCTCTTAAGACGCTGAGCAACATCAAGAAAGCGGCTGTGATTTCAATGTACGCTGGTGCTGATTACATCAAGACCTCAACAGGAAAGATAGCCGTGGGCGCCACACCTGAGGCGGCCTACGTGATGTGCGAAGCCATAAAGGAATACTATGAGAAGACTGGTATTCAAATTGGTTTCAAACCTGCTGGTGGAATGAAGACCGTTGACGATGCTCTATCCTACTACACAATTGTGAAAGAGATACTTGGAGATAAGTGGTTGAATAACAAGCTCTTCCGACTTGGTACAAGCAGCCTTGCTAACCTCCTTCTCAACGATATCACAGGTAAGCAAGAGAAGTATTTCTGATGGAGCCTTCAAATTCTCACTCTTAATTCACTCGGTCACATACAAAAACAACGTAGTCGTGAAGCGATGCTTTTACCCTGTTATCAGGGAAAGTGTCAATGAGTTGGTGAGCCTTGTCGGAATAGTCCTTGATGACAGAATAGGCATATTCAATACCGCCTCGTTCCAAGGTAAGCATGCGCATCTTCTCGATATCCAGTTTGTTGGCCTGACCTTGCTGGATCAGACGGGCGATATCGTTGAAGTCCTTTGAATCCTGTTGTTTCAAAGCATAGAGAGCGGGTAAGGTCACCTTACCCTCTTTCATGTCGTTACCTGTCGGTTTCCCTATCTCTGAATGAGGATTGTAGTCGAAGATGTCATCCTTAATTTGGAAGCAGATGCCGATGTACTCCCCTACCCTACCGAGTTGTTCCAAAGTCACAGCATCGCTACCAACAGACATGCCACCAGCCTTGGCGCAGGCTGAGAACAGCACTGCTGTTTTATTCTTGATGACATCCATATAATAATCATAAGAGAGATTCTTAGAGTTGGTGTCTAGCTGTAGCAATTCACCTTGCGCCAAATGTTGGGCTGTGACAGAAAACAAGTCCATTAGTTCGGTCGAACCTGTCAAAGCGACATTCTTCAGGGCTACCCCCAGGAGATAGTCACCCGACAGAACGGCTACCTTATTAGAATAGGCTTTGTGTACCGACAACAAACCACGACGTTCGTCGCTCTCATCGACTACATCGTCGTGAATCAAACTGGCTGTGTGCATCAACTCAAGTGATACGGCTGATAGAAGTGTGCGGTCGTTGACCTCGCCAAATACCTTGGCACAGAGCAATGTCAACAGAGGACGCATCTGTTTGCCCTTCCTCGAAGCAATCAGTTTCAACACCTCGTTCAGAAGAAAATCATCATGCGACAGCACTGACTCAAAGAGTTCGTTGAACTTGTTCAACTCATCAATCACACCATTGCGAACTTGCGAAATACTAATCATAACAGCACTTAATGTATCACTTGAATAAAACCAAATAAACGTTTATCACACAAAATAAAACGTTTTTCGATACAAATTTAGTAATAAAACCGCTAATAGCAGATTTTTTGCTAACTTTACACACAAAAAACATGAATTATGGCTAATAAACTATTCTTGCTCGACGCTTATGCGCTGATTTACCGAGGTTATTGGGCTTTGTCTAAGAATCCAAGAATCAATTCCAAAGGGATTGACACCACGGCTATTCTCGGTTTTGTGAACACCCTTGAAGAAGTACTTCGAGAAGAAAAGCCAGAGTACATTGCGGTGGCTTTCGACCCTAAGGGAGGTACCTTCCGTCACGAGGTTTATCCTAAATACAAGGCCCAGCGGGAGAAGACGCCTGAGGGAATAGAAGTAGGTCTACCTTATATAAAGAAAATACTACAAGCCTATAACATCCCCATTTTCGAGATTCCCGGATTTGAGGCCGACGATGTCATCGGCACCTTGGCGGAACAAGCCAGCAAGACGGATGTCGTTACCTACATGATGACACCCGATAAAGACTACGGCCAATTGGTAAAAGACAATGTGTTGATGTATAGTCCCAACCATATCGGGCATGGGTTCACCATCAAGGGACCGAAAGCTGTCATGGAGAAGTATGGACTCTCCCACCCCACCCAGGTTATCGACCTGCTTGGACTCATGGGCGACAGTTCTGATAATATTCCTGGTTGTCCAGGGGTCGGTGAGGTTACGGCTGTCAAACTGATTGGAGAATTTGGTTCGGTGGAAAATCTACTCGAACATACTGATCAACTCAAAGGTGCCCTCAAGGCCAAGATTGAGGGGAATGCCGAACAGATAAAGTTTTCCAAATTCCTCGCCACCATCAAAACCGATGTGCCTATCACCTTGAATCTCGACGAACTCAGAAAAAAGGAAATCAACAAAGACGAGGTTCGACGTCTTTTCGAGGAACTGGAGTTCCGTTCACTGCTCAAACGGGTCTTGGGAGATCTTCAGCCTCAACCCCGTCAATTGGACCTCTTTTCGGGCGATTTATTTTCGAATATTCCCGACAAGGGGACAGAAAGTCCCGAAAAAACGCAATTTCAAGAGTTAAAAAACCTTAACCATAATTACAAACTTGTTGAAAAAGAAGAAGAAATCTGTCAATTAGTTCAAAAATTTTTGATTTCGGATTTCATTTGTTTAGACACAGAAACGACCAGTTTGAATACTATCGACGCCGAATTGGTGGGATTGAGCTTTTCTGTGAAGGAAAATGAGGCTTTCTATGTTCCCATTCCACGAGATTTTGATGCCGCCAAGAAAATCGTGGAAAAATTTAGAGAAATCTACGAAAATGAAAAAATCCTTAAAATAGGTCAAAATTTGAAATACGACATGGAGGTGTTGCTCAACTATGGCATCGAGCTCCGCGGTCAGATGTTCGACACGATGTTGGCACACTACTTGCTCTTCCCCGAGATGAAACACAATATGGATGAGATGGCACGCAATTACCTCGGGTACGATCCTATCCCCATTGAGCGACTCATCGGTTCGGGCAAACAACAGAAAAACATGCGCGACTTGATGCCAACAGAAGTGTATGAGTATGCGGCTGAAGATGCCGACGTGACACTTAAACTCAAACATGTCTTCGAGAAGATGTTGCGAGAGGAAGGACTGATGAATCTCTTCGAAACGATAGAGATGCCACTCCTGCCTGTATTGGTCCGTATGGAGCGCAACGGTGTCCGCATCGACGAGAACTCGCTTCGGGAAACCTCGGCTGATTTCAATCAGAGGATGCAGGAGATAGAAGGAGAGGTGTATGAGTTGGCTGGTAAGAAATTCAATGTCTCATCGCCTAAGCAAGTCGGGGAGTTGCTGTTTGAGAAACTACACTTGCTCGACCGACCTAAGAAGACCAAGACTGGTCAGTATGCCACCTCTGAGGAAATACTCATCCCCTTGAAGAAACTCCATCCTGTAGTGGGGAAGATTCTCGACTACCGTGGTTATAAGAAACTGCTCTCTACCTACATCGACGCCTTGCCGCAACTGGTAAGCAAGAAGACGGGGTATATACACACTTCCTATAATCAGGCGGTGACATCCACAGGAAGGCTCTCGTCGAGCGACCCCAACCTCCAGAACATACCCGTACGAGAGGATATCGGAAAAGAGGTGAGGAAGGCTTTCATCCCCGATGACGGAAACTTGTTCCTCTCTGCCGACTACTCTCAAATAGAACTGCGTATCATGGCGCATCTGAGTGGTGATGAGAACATGATTGAGGCGTTCCGAGAGGGGAGGGACATCCATGCTGCCACAGCCGCAAAGATTTATAAGATACCCCTTGAGGAGGTGACCAAGGACCAGCGCCGAAAGGCCAAGACTGCCAACTTTGGCATCATATATGGTATCACTACTTTCGGATTGGCCGAACGTATGGAAGTGAGTAGGGGAGAGGCCAGGGAACTCATCGACAATTACTTCCAGACGTATCCCAAAGTGAAGGAGTATATGGATAAGTCAATACAGCAGGGTAGGGAGAAGGGTTATGCCGAGACCGTATTCGGCCGTCGTTGTCCGCTCTCGAAAATCAATAGCCTCAATGCCAGCGAACGAGGAAATGCCGAGAGGGTTGCCATCAATGCTCCCATACAAGGCACTGCTGCCGATATCATTAAGATTGCAATGATTCGTGTCGATAATAGAATGCGCAAGGAAGGCCTCAAGTCAAAACTCATCCTTCAGGTGCATGACGAACTCAACTTCAGTGTGGTTCCCGATGAAAAAGACCTTCTGGAGCGTATCGTGCGTGAGGAGATGGAGTCGGCCTATCAGATGCAAGTACCCCTAATCGTGGACTGCGGCTGGGGCGACAACTGGCTCGAAGCACATTAAGATTCACTCCCCATGGAATCCACTTACAGGGGAGCTTTATCTTTTTTATGCTTAAACCCGTGTTTTCTCTTATCAACACACAATTTGTGATGATTTAAAGGATTGCAAGGATGTATAGGGGAATATAGAAGTCCCCTATATCCTTGCAATCTCTGTTTTTTCTTAGCGTGAATTTATTTCGTTGAATTTGTGCAATTGTCGACTAATACCCATTCAAGAGGAGAAAGCGTAAAGAAATAGACGTTATTTAAGTGAAAATCATGATTATTAGGCGAAAAGATTGTAAATTTGCAGTTTCAAAGGGTATTATATCCATTTCAAATTGATGAAACGAGAATAAAAACATAAAAAATGGACTACAATTTCAGAGACATTGAGAAAAAATGGCGTCAGCGTTGGGTAGAGCAGAAGACCTACCACGTTGAGGAAGACAAGACAAAGCAGAAGTTTTATGTGTTGAACATGTTCCCTTATCCATCGGGAGCAGGTCTGCATGTGGGCCACCCGCTGGGTTACATTGCCAGCGATATCTATGCACGTTACAAGCGTTTGCAGGGATTTAACGTGCTCAATCCTATGGGTTACGATGCCTATGGACTCCCAGCTGAGCAATATGCCATCCAGACAGGACAACATCCCGAAATCACTACTGTGGCTAATATCAACCACTACCGTGAGCAACTCGATAAGATAGGTTTCTGTTTCGACTGGGACCGTGAGGTGCGAACTTGTGACCCCTCATACTACCATTGGACACAGTGGGCTTTCCAACTCATGTTCAATAGTTATTACGACACTGCCCTCAACAAGGCTCAGCCTATCGAACAACTCATCTCCCATTTGGAGCAGAAAGGCACTGAAGGCCTTAATGCATGGGCTACAGAGAACCTGACCGTCACCGCCGACGAGTGGAAGCAGATGGGCGAGAAGGACCGTAGCGAGTTGTTGATGAACTACCGTATCGCTTACTTGGGCGAGACAATGGTGAACTGGTGCCCAGAGTTGGGTACCGTGTTGGCCAACGACGAGGTGGTGGAAGGCGTGAGCATCCGAGGAGGTTATCCTGTGGTGCAGAAGAAGATGAGGCAGTGGTGCCTTCGCGTGAGTGCTTATTCTCAGCGTCTGCTTGATGGATTGGACACAATCGACTGGACCGACTCATTGAAAGAGACACAGCGTAACTGGATAGGTCGCAGTGAAGGAGCAGAGGTGGTGTTCAAAGTGAAAGACAGCGACAAGCAGTTCACCATCTTCACCACCCGTGCCGACACGATGTTCGGCGTCACTTTCATGGTGCTGGCTCCAGAGAGCGAGTTGGTAGACGAACTTACAACACCTGAGCAGAAAGCCGTGGTCGATGCTTACGTTGAAGAAACAAAAAAACGCACCGAGCGCGAGCGAATGATAGACAAGAAGGTGACAGGTGTGTTCACTGGCAGTTATGCCATCAACCCTTTCACCGGTGAGGCCAACCCCATCTGGGTAAGCGACTATGTACTTGCAGGTTATGGTACCGGTGCCATTATGGCCGTACCTGCCCACGACAGCCGTGACTACACCTTCGCCAAGCATTTCGGACTGCCCATCATCCCGTTGATTGAGGGTTGCGACATTAGTGAGGAGAGTTACGATGCCAAGGAAGGTATCGTGTGCAATTCACCTCGTGCTGACGTCAAGCCATATATCGACTTCTCGCTTAATGGCTTGACCGTGAAGGAAGCTATCGCTGCCACCAAGGATTATGTGGAGAAGCATGGCATTGGCCACGTGAAGGTAAACTACCGTCTGCGCGACGCTATCTTCAGCCGTCAGCGTTATTGGGGAGAGCCTTTCCCCGTGTATTACAAGAATGGTGTTCCACAGATGATACCTACTGAGTGCCTCCCACTGCTGCTTCCCGAGGTTGATAATTTCCTCCCCACAGCTACAGGGGAGCCTCCCCTTGGCCATGCCAAGAAATGGGCTTGGGATGAGGAAAAGAAACAGGTGGTTGACAACAGCCTGATTGACAACAAGACAGTCTTCCCCATCGACCTCTACACTATGCCTGGTTTCGCTGGTTCAAGTGCTTACTACCTCCGTTATATGGATCCCAAGAACAACACTTGTCTTGTAGGTAAGGAAGCTGACGAGTACTGGCAGAATGTCGACCTCTATGTGGGTGGTACAGAACATGCCACAGGACACTTGATTTACAGCCGTTTCTGGAACAAGTTCCTTTATGACTACGGCTACAGCGTGAAAGAAGAGCCCTTCCAGAAACTCATCAACCAAGGTATGATTCAAGGCAGGAGCAACTTCGTTTATCGTGTGAAGGACACCAACACTTTCGTCAGTCTGGGACTGAGCAAGGACTATGATGTGACACCCATCCATGTGGATGTGAACATCGTGAGCAACGATATCCTGGACATAGAAGCCTTCAAGAACTGGCGTCCTGAGTATCAGAATGCTGAGTTCATCCTTGAGGACGGCAAGTATGTCTGTGGTTTTGCCGTGGAGAAGATGTCGAAGTCGATGTTCAACGTGGTGAACCCAGACATGGTGGTGGAGAAGTACGGTGCCGACACGCTCCGTCTCTACGAGATGTTCCTCGGTCCTGTGGAGCAGAGCAAGCCTTGGGACACCAACGGCATTGACGGTTGCCACCGTTTCCTCCGCAAGCTGTGGAATATCTATTTCGACAAGGATGGCAACCTTACCGCTGAGGATGCTGAACCCAGCAAGGAAGAACTCAAGTCGATTCATAAGTTAATCAAGAAGGTCACCACCGACATCGAGAATTTCTCTTACAACACATCAGTGAGTGCTTTCATGATATGCCTCAACGAACTCAACCAGTTGAAGAGCCACAACAAGACAGTGCTTGAGATATTTGCCGTGCTTCTTGCTCCGTTCACTCCTCATCTCTCAGAAGAGTTGTGGGAAGCTCTTGGTCACACCACTTCGGTTTGCGATGCACAATGGCCTGAGTACAACGAGAGTTACTTGAAGGAAGACATGGTGAAGATGATGATTAGTTTCAACGGCAAGGCTCGTTTCCCAATGGAGTTCGCCGCTGATGCCGACAGTGCCACCATTGAAAGACTGGCGTTGGAGTCGGATCAGACAAAGAAGTACCTCGAGGGCTTCAATGTCGTGAAGGTCATTGTGGTGCCGAAGAGAATCGTCAACATCGTGCTGAAGAAATAACATTGTAGGGTAGGGACACGACTGTCGTTGATATAACCAGACACACGACAGGTCGCGTCCCTACAATCTGAAAAAATACCTTTATAGATTACAAGTCTCCATCATGCCGTTGTGTGGCAAGGAGTAAATATTATTGAAAAACAAACAAATACAATGAAAGTAGGTAAGATAAAGACTCCGACATTACCGAAGTTGAGTGTGTTCAGTGAGTTGAAGGAATATTTCTTCATCACTGTGGGTTTGATGATTTACGCCTTTGCGGTGACCTGTTTCATGCTTCCGTACCAAATCACCACAGGCGGTGTGACTGGTGTGTCAATCATCATCTATTTCGCCACGGGACTGGAGATTCAGAACACCTATTTCTTCATCAATGCGGTGCTGTTGATTCTGGCTATCAAGATAATCGGCTGGAAATTCTGCATCCGTACAATTTACGCTGTGTTCACCTTGACCTTCTTCCTGTGGTTGTTCCAGCGTTTCTTCCAGGATGCTGACGGCAACCTTCCTCGCATCGTTGGCGACCAGGCCTTTATGGCTTGTGTGATAGGTGCATTGCTCGAGGGCTTCGCTTTGTCGATATGTTTTCTCAACAGTGGTAGCACTGGTGGTACGGATATCATTGCCGCAGTGGTGAACAAGTACAAGGACGTATCACTTGGCAACATGATGATGATCATGGACTTTATCATCATCACTTCATGCTATTTCGTGTTCCACGACTGGTACAGGGTAGTCTTTGGTTTCGCCACACTGATTATCTCGAGTGTGACACTCGATTATGTGATGAACCGACGCCGTCAGTCGGTGTTGTTCTTCATCATCAGCGAGGAATACGAGAAGATAGCCGATGCCATCAATGCCGGAGGACGTGGCGTGACGGTGCTTGATGCCAAGGGGTGGTACACGAAAAACCACCGTCCAGTGCTTTTGGTGCTGGCTAAAAAGCGTGAGTCGATAAACATCTTCCGCACCATCAGACTCCTCGACCAGCACGCCTTTGTGAGCATGAGTAATGTGTCGGGTGTATTCGGCGAGGGCTTCGACAAGTTCAAGGGAAAATAGAGCGAAATTTCCCTCGTTTTTCCAAAACGAGAGGGTCTAAAGTTTCATAAAATAATAAAACCAAGATGAAGACATTAGTATTCGCCACCAACAACCAGCACAAGTTGCAGGAAGTGCGCCAGATTCTGGGCGACAGGTTCGAAATCAAAGGGTTGTCCGACATAGGTTGCGACGTGGATATCCCCGAGACCGCAGACACCCTTGAGGGCAATGCGATGCAGAAGGCCAAGTATGTGAAAGAACATTATGGACTCGATTGTTTCGCCGATGACACTGGTTTGGAATGCACTGCTTTAGACGGTGCCCCTGGAATCCGAAGCGCACGTTACGCTGGCGAGAACCATGATTCCGAGGCCAATATGCGCAAGCTGTTGGAAAATTTGAAAGAAAAAAGTGACCGCAGCGCACAATTCCGCACCGTTATTGCGTTATTATATCAGGGAGAGGAGCATCTCTTCGAGGGTGTGGTCCGTGGCGGCATCATCACAGAGCATAAGGGGACACAGGGATTCGGATACGACCCGGTATTTGTTCCTGAAGGTTACAACACCACCTTTGCGGAGATGACGGCGGAAGAGAAAAACAGTATCAGCCACCGTGGTAGGGCTGTGGCAAAACTTGCTGCCTTTTTGGCTGGCAAGTAGGCTCTTGACAGCCTTTATGCCCTTTCTCTACTCTGTCTTCCTGGTTTGTGGTAAGAGATTCAAAACGAAATTTTAATTGTCATATATATGCGAAAATTCCTATTCTTACTTTTGTCGGTAGTGTTCTGCTTGAGCGCTCTGGCCGATGACGGCAATGGTCGATGGACCGTGTATTCCTCCTATCACAACGCTTCTAAGTGCGTATGTGTGGGCAGCAAGGTTTATGTGCTGAGTTACGGCGGTTTGTTTTCCTACGACAGCGAGGACAGCAGCGTGGAAACCTATACTCGAGCCAATGTCCTCAGCGACAATTCCATCGCAGATATAGTCTATTGCCGCGATGCGAAGGAACTTGTGATAGTATATGACAATGGTAATATAGACTTGATGACAGATGATGGCGATGTCTACAATATCACCGACTTGAAAATCAAGACCTTGAACGATAAATCCATCAACGACTTGTATGTGGATGGCGGCATTGTGTATTTCTCCTTGGGCAGCGGCATCATGTTGCTGGATGTAAAGAAACGTCTTGTTCAAAACTTCTACAACTTGGGCTATCATGTGAACAGTGTGATGATAGAGGATGGTTTGCTTTATGCGGCAACCAAGGCTGGTGTGTATAGGGGTAAGGTAACTGACAACTTGCTTGACGCCTCCAACTGGACGAAAATCAGTACGCTGAATCTCACCAAACTTATCTCCTTTTCTGGTTCCATCTATGCCATCAGCGGCAGTGGTCTGCTGAAGATTGGCGACAAGGAAACCTTTCGTGGAGTGGAAGTCAAGGACAAGTCCATTTTCTCTTCATGGAACATCATCGACAATACGTTATATCTGTTCCGCAAAACTTCCCTGACTACCATCAACAGCACTGACGAGGTGACCACAATAACCGACAGCATTAGTTATTTGGAGAAGTCGGGCGACAAGTATTGGGCTGCTTGCGGTGTCAATGGCTTGCGTGGCTATTCAGTGAGTGGCGACAAGTTGACGGTGACTGTGGGAAGCATCATCCCTGAGAGTCCTATGCGCAACTATGCCACTTTCCTTCGGATGGAGGACGGTGGCCGACTCCTCATTGCTGGTGGTATCTTCAGCTTCAATGGCCAGAGTTTTCCCGGAACGTTGATGAAGTATGAGGGTGGCAAGTTCACCTGCTTCGACGAAGAGGGACCGCTCAACTTGGTCGGTAGCCAGTGCTATCGCGATATCACGGATGTGGTGCAGGATCCTGACGATTCTGAGCATCATTTCTGCGGTTCTGTGGTGGATGGTATCTACGAGTTCAAGAATTATAAACTTGTGGGACACTACGACCACAGCAACAGCCCTTTGGCTTCCATCTTGCCTAATGACGCCCATCCTGAGCGTTTTGTGCGTATCACCGGAGTGGAGTACGACAGCAACCACAACCTGTGGATGCTGAACAACGAAACCGACACCTTGGTGCGTGTCTTGAAAAACGATGGCCGTTGGGCTTCGTTATATTATGACGAACTGGCCGGCAATCCCTCAATGGACCATATCCTCTTCGATAACAGGGGATGGGCATGGATTAACAGCCGCCGCCGTACGAACAACGGTTATCTGGCAGGCGTTTTCTGCATCAACACCAACGGCAATCTCAATAGCACCAAAGGGCATGAGCGTCGATTGTTGACTGAATTTACAAATCAGGACAACACCACTTACACGGTCGACCTTGTCACGTGTATCACACAAGACCTCAACGGCACAATGTGGTTCGGTACTGACAAAGGACTCTTCATGAACAGTCATCCTGAGACATTCTTTAGCGACGAATTCCGTTTCTATCAGGTGAAGGTGCCTCGCAACGATGGCAGTGGCTTGGCTGACTACCTGCTTACCAATGTGAGTATCAACTGTGTGACCATCGATGGTGGAAACCGCAAATGGATAGGAACGGCTGGCAATGGAGTCTATCTCATCAGTGCTGACGGCTTGGAGCAACTGGCACATTTCACCACAGAGAATAGCCCGCTTATCAGCGACAATGTCAGCGACATCGCCATCAATGGTGAGACGGGAGAGGTCTTCTTTGCCACAGAAGATCTCGGTCTCGTGTCGTATATCAGCGATGCCACCGACCCTGTAGAGAAAATGGAGCGCGACAACATCAAGATTTATCCCAATCCCGTTCGTCCTGACTATACTGGCAGAATAAGCATTACAGGTCTTTCGTACGACAGCAACGTGAAGATTGTGAATGCAGCAGGTCGTCTCATCCATGAGGGCACTTCCTCGGGTGGTCAGTACAGCTGGAACCTGAAAAACAAAGCCGGCAAGCGATGTGGCAGCGGTGTTTATTATGTATTGGGCACCAACGCAGAAGGTAAAAACGGCGTCGCACAGAAATTCGTGATTATCAAATAAGAACGAGTTAGACTTCCTCTGCTCATGAAGACTGCTATCGTGCAACATGTCATCAGATGGGATGAACTAGAGTGGAATCTACAACATCTCACCTCACTTCTTGACCAACAACCTGGAGCTGACCTTTATGTGTTGTCGGAGACATTTGCCACTGGTTTTATGGCAGAGGGCTCTTCTTCCCAGGCTGGGGTTCAGTCGGTGCGGATTCTCCATTGGATGCGTGAACAAGCGCATCGTCTCAATGCAGCTATCGCTGGCAGTGTGGTTACAACTGACGATAATGGCCTGTTGCGCAATCGACTGTTTTTCGTCCGTCCAGACGGCAGCGATGACCATTACGACAAGCGTCATCTCTTCAGTTTCGCAGGAGAGTCGGAAGAGTATGTAGCTGGCGAGAGTAGGGTAGTGACGGAGTGGCGGGGAATCCGCCTCTTGTTGCAGGTGTGCTACGACCTTCGTTTTCCTGTTTTCAGCCGCAACAAGGGCGACTATGATGCCATCATTTATGTGGCAAACTGGCCCATAAGCCGTCGCGAGGTTTGGCAGACCTTACTCAAGGCTCGAGCTATTGAGAACCAGTGCTATGTGATAGGAGTGAATAGGGTAGGCAGTGACCAGAATTGCAACTATATGGGCGATTCGATGGTGGTAGATGCCTACGGACGTGTCATCGCTTCCTGCAGCGAAGGAATGGAGGAAGTGGCGGTGGCAGAACTCGATTTGGAGGCATTGCAGCACTTCCGCCAGATATTTCCCGTCTTGAATGATGCCGATGTTTTTCAAGTTACCAAATAGCGAGAAGACCTCGGAGAGCAAATTTTTTCGGTATAGTTGAAAAAATTTGCTTGCAAATTCTTGTTATTGAATTTTTTATCGTTATATTTGCATCAAAATTCCGCCAAAGCAAACGTGCCCATATTATGACGTGGGGACTAAACTCTATGGCTGACCTACTTTTAGATACAACACAACATTCTTTATTAACCAAAATAAACAATATCAAGATGGCTTACAAAATTATTGACATTGAGGGAATAGGTGAGGTGTATGCACCGAAACTCATCGCCGCTGGCATCGTTAAAGTGTCTGACTTGCTTGACAAGTGCGCAGGTCCTGCCGGCCGCAAGGCACTCGCTGAGGAAACAGGTATCTCCGAGAAACTCATCTTGACATGGACCAACCATGCCGACCTCTTCCGCATCAAGGGAGTGGGACCACAGTTCGCCGAACTGCTTGAGGCAGCAGGAGTGGATACCGTGAAGGAACTGCAGCACCGTGTACCTGCCAACCTCACAGCTAAACTGGAGGAAACCAACGAGCAGAAGCATCTCGTCAGGAGAGTGCCCGCTCTGAAGGAAGTGGAGAAGATGGTGGCTCAGGCCAAAGAACTCCCTCCAATGATGACCTATTGATTCCTTCTCTAATCACCAATCATTATGCCCTCGTTCCTTTTTGGGAGCGAGGGCGCTTTTTATTCATAACGACACGCAAGAAATCCAGTTTTTGTTACTTGGTTCTCATGAATTTGTTGTACCTTTGATTCCATGAAGTCAAAAGTAGTATCAATGATTGCCTTGTGGTTTTTCTGTTGCTTTTTATTTGCAGCGGAAAGTGAGGTTCGTGTTGATACAGTATTGGTTGATACTTCTACTGTTTCCTTTCCTGTGAAGAGGGAGTCAAAATTGAAGCGTACTTATAATTGGTTAATGGATAAATTGGTGCGTTACGACGTAAGTAAGCTCGATACCAATTATGTGAATGTGCCCAATAAACACTGGTCGGTTGTCCTCAGTTCTTACCATGCTGGGCTTGACCTCAATATCAAAACACCCAAGATACAGGCTTCTGAGATGCTGAGCCAGACTCTTGGAGGGGTGATACCTGTTGGCTATGATATGGGAATATTGGAACTCGATGCACATTCTGGACTGAAAAGCCAGGTGGGTATCAATATAGGATATGATTGTGCTTCGATAGGATACACATTCAATGTCGCCAATGGTTTCAGTGTTGACCTATCCATTGGTCTCGACATGGGGAGTTTTGGCTTTGAGGGACGTTTGCACCGTACGAAGCGTATGAAAGGCACCATCAGACTAGAAGGACGTGAGCAATTGGAACAGCGTTTTCATGAGTATGCCATGGGACTGAGTGATGAAGAACGGGCTGTGGTGCTACCGCAACTGCATCAAGCGCAGCAAACACTGAACGAATTGGGGTCCATCGACAGAGGAGACCTTGATGTCAGCTCTTATCTTTTGAATTTGTATTATGTGTTCTCACCGCGTCGATATAGCTACCGTGCAGCTTTCAAGACTGATATGATACAACGCCGGTCAGCTGGTTCATGGCAATTGAGTGGCATCGTCTTCCACTCTCGTGTGAATCTCCATAAGGAGATTATGGTGCAGACCATGCAAGGCCTCAACCAGTTCTCTTCCACTATGTTCGCCTTGGGGGGAGGATATGGATATAACCACGTCACAGATGAAGGACGCCTGATGCTTCATGGCTCGCTCATGCCCATGTTGATGATAGCCTTGAAAGGGAACGTGAAATCGCGCAACACTATGACAGAAGAACAACACGATTATCTGGATCGTGTGTCCGACCAGTATTTGGGTGGAACACGAAACGTTTCTCTGACAGGGGTGGCACGCGCGTCTGCCAACTATAATATCAGCCGGTATTTCATGTTCGGCATAGACGGAGTCTTCAATCTTATCCGCTTGGGTCATAAACCCAATTACCAGATGTTGGCCGATGACTGGGTTATACATACTTATATAGGTGTAAGGTTCTGAAACTTATAGGTGTAAGATTCTGAAAACCACATAAGAGACAACCCATATACGAATAATGGCTCCGTATATGGACTGTTTCAAAAGAATCAAATACTCTACTTGAACACTTTTTTCTTCAAGCTTTTTCTCTATACGTTATTCTGTTGTTGAAGAGGCAGATTTTGAAGATATGTAATTACAACTTATGATTTTTTTTGCACATATTTTGGAAAAATGTGTGAATTAGCATGGTTGTTATGATTTCTTTTTTGTATTTTTGCACAAAGTGTTCGAAAGAATGCAAGAAGAAACGATTATTCACTACAAAAACACATAGATACGCTATGAACCAGACAAAAGGTTTATGCTCCTATATCAAGGACAACATCATTCGCCGATGGGATGAGAATGCGTTTACTGATTATGGTGGCGCAACCCTGAGATGCCATGATGTGGCGCGCAAGATAGAGAAACTGCACATCATGTACGAAAACTGTGGCATTCGGCCTGGAGACAAGATAGCTCTCTGCGGTCGTAATAGTTCCCATTGGGGCGTGGCTTTCTTCTCTATCATCACCTATGGTGCAGTTGCAGTTCCAATTCTACACGAATTCAAGTCAGAACAAATTCACAATATCATCAACCATAGTGGGGCCTTGTTGTTGTTCTTGAGCGACAACATGTTGAAATCAGTGGATTTGAATGAGATACCTGGCGTGAAAGGTATCATCCAGTTCTCCGATTTCTCCTTGATAGAAAGCCGCAACGAACAGTTGACTTTCGCACGAGAGCATCTCAATGAACTTTACGGCAAGAAATATCCGAAATTTTTCCGACCTGAGCATGTCTGTTATCACGATGACAAACCCGATGAACTCGCTATCATCAACTATACCAGCGGTACAACTGGCCATTCTAAGGGCGTGATGATTCCTTACAGGGCTATTGTGGGAAATCTTGCTTTCTGCATCAGGGTGATAGGTCCTAAGTTGCCGAAAGGCTCCCATATGCTCAATATGCTGCCTTTGGCACATATGTACGGACTGCTCGTGGAACTTATCTTCGCCTTCTGCAATGGTTGCCATGTGCATTTCCTGACCCGCGTTCCCTCTCCCTCGACTTTGGCACAGGCTTTCAAGGACGTTCGCCCAGCGATTATCATCGCCGTACCGTTGATTATCGAGAAAATGGTGCGCACGAAAGTCTTCCCGAAAGTTCAGACCAACCTGATGCGGTTGTTGCTCAATATGCCAGTGGTGAGCCGGAAAGTGAAGCAGAAGATTTACGAACAAGTGATGGCTGCTTTCGGAGGAAAAATCTACGAGGTGATTGTAGGTGGTGCACCTTTCAATCAAGAGGTGGAGTCATTCCTGCGCAGCATCGGGTTCCCCATTTCTGTGGGTTATGGTGTCACGGAGTGCGCTCCGCTGATCTCTTTCAGTGACTATATGGACAACTTACCTGGTTCTTGTGGACAGCCTGTTGATGGTATGGAAGTGAAGATTTTGAAAGCCGACCCCAATGATGAGAACGGAGAGATTCTCGCACGTGGTCAGAACGTGATGCTCGGTTACTACAAGGACGAGGATGCCACTGCCCAGGCTCTGGACAGCGATGGGTGGTATCATACGGGCGACCTCGGTACGATGATTTCAAGCGGACATATCTTCATTCGCGGTCGATTGAAGAATATGCTTCTCGCTTCCAATGGACAGAATGTCTATCCAGAGGAGATAGAAGACAAACTGGGTGGCATGCCGCTGGTAGGCGACTGCTTGGTGGTGCAGCGTGGCGAGAAATTCGTGGCTTTGGTGTATCCAGATATCGATGCTGTGAAGTCGATGTCGTTCACCGACATCGATGTAAGGAACGTGATGAACCAGAATATGAAGCACCTCAACCAGATTCTCCCGGCTTACAGCAAGGTGTCGTCCATCGAACTACGGGAGGAGCCTTTTGAGAAGACTCCGAAGAAGAGCATAAAAAGATTTCTTTACAGTTGATGCTCCCGAATTGCTCCTTTTGAACACCAGCCCTGCAGATAATCCTTGGATTATCTGCAGGGCTGGTTGCATTATCTCATTTGCAGTGGCATTATCCCATTGAGGAATATGGAATGCATGGAGTCATTTAGAAGGATGACTCAGTGCGAACAACGGACTAGTATTGGTATTCGTTGTACGACACGTTTTCTGGAAGCCACTTGTCTTTGGGTTGTGGCGACTCTGCAGGATAGCCGATAATAATGGCGCAGAGAGGAATGATGGTCTCGGGAAGTTTGAGTAGTTCGCTCATGGCTTTCACACGGTCTTCACCAGGATAAAGTCCTGTCCACACAGCTCCAAGACCAAGTCCATGTGCGGCTAGCAGAATATTCTCTGTGGCTGCTGAACAATCCTGAATCCAATAAGCTCTCGCTTCTCCTTCGAGTGCTTTCTCCATGTTTCCGCAAACCACGATGGCCAATGGAGCCTTCTTTACCATTCCTGCATAAGGATTGACTATGGCAATGCTGTCAAGTTTCTGTCTGTCGGTAATGGCTACAAAATGCCAGGGTTGCTTGTTGACGGCAGTGGGTGCAGCCATTCCTGCCCGTAGCAGTGTCTCGATGGTTTCAGCGCTGACAGTCTGTTCGGTGTAGTCACGGACGCTGGTACGTGTCATGATGTTTTCTACGATGGCATTGCCGTCCTTGTTGGCATCTGCCTTGGGGGTGTTACTGTTACAGGCTGCCAATGTCAGCAGACCTGCTAATACGGACATGATTTTTTTCATAAATAAAATTTTAAACATGAGTAATAACTACAAAACCTGGTATCGTCTGTTTTTCTTGATGCGACGAGCTTGCCAGTGAGCAAGCTGGCGAATCCCGATTGCAAATGTATAAAGATTTGATGACTTTTCTTTAGATTTGCACGCAATATTCAGATTCTTTATGATTTAGATGAAGGAAAAGAGGAAATCATTATGTTTGTCTATTTGTATTGGACGCTATCGGAGCAGCAGCAGTATTTTCTACCGACTGGCTATAAGATAATTCCGAAAAATAGTTTACTTTTGCACTGAAATTACGGGTGTGCGTCGTTTGTGTCTGATTCAGACTGCTCGGATAATTCAGATTATTCGGTTTTTTCAGACTACTCGGACTCATTATTCGACTTTCCCAAGCTAGTCTATGACTAAAGATTTGGAATAACAAACTGATAAACGATAGATAAGACATGTCATTACAATGTGGAATTGTGGGTTTGCCCAATGTGGGTAAATCTACCTTGTTCAACTGCCTTTCGAATGCAAAGGCACAAGCTGCCAATTTTCCTTTTTGCACCATAGAACCCAACGTGGGTGTCATCACCGTTCCTGATGAACGTCTCACCAAACTCGCCGAACTGGTTCATCCAGGTCGTATCGTACCCACCACTGTGGAAATTGTGGATATCGCCGGACTGGTGAAAGGCGCCAGCAAAGGTGAGGGCTTGGGCAATAAGTTCTTGGGCAACATCCGCCAGACCGATGCCATCATTCATGTGCTTCGTTGCTTTGATGACGAGAATGTGACCCATGTGGATGGCACCATCGACCCAGTGCGCGACAAGGAGATTATCGACACCGAGTTGCAGTTGAAGGACCTGGAGTCTGTGGAGCAGCGTATCGTGAAAGTGAAGAAAATAGCCGAGGTGGGTGGCAATAAAGACGCAAAACTCGAATACGGTGTATTGATGGCTTACAAGGAAGCATTGGAGCAAGGCAAGTCCGCACGCACAGTGGAGTTCGACAGCAAAGAGGAGCAGGCTTTCGCCAAGAACCTTTTCTTGCTGACCACCAAACCTGTGCTTTATGTCTGCAATGTCGATGATGCCAGTGCAAAAGACGGCAACAAGTATGTGGAGGCCGTTCGTGAGGCCACCAAGGACGAGCATGCCGAGATTCTTGTGGTGGCTGCCAAGACTGAGTCGGAGATTGCCGAACTCGACACCTATGAGGACCGACAGATGTTCCTGGAGGAACTGGGACTCGAGGAATCGGGTGTGAACCGTCTGATTAAGGCCGCATATCGTATGCTCAACCTGGAAACCTTCATCACCGCTGGCCCGATGGAGGTGAAGGCTTGGACTTATCGCAAGGGCTGGAAGGCTCCGCAGTGTGCCGGTGTCATCCATACTGACTTTGAGAAGGGTTTCATCCGCGCCGAGGTCATCAAGTACGACGACTACATCAAGTACGGCAGTGAGGCTGCTGTCCGCGAAGCTGGCAAACTCGGTGTTGAGGGCAAGGACTACGTGGTGCAGGACGGTGACATCATGCACTTCCGATTCAATGTGTAATATAAGAGGTTTTATTTGAGTGCTATCTATGCTACATCTTTTGTCAATATTCAGCCCATTATTCATCGACTGGCAGCCAGAGAAGGAGATTTTCCATATTGGACCCATTTCTGTGTTGTGGTATTCCACTTTCTGGATTATTGGTCTTGCCCTTGCCATCGTGATAGTGGCGCGACTGTATAAGGAGCAGAAGATTGCCGACGAGAAGTTCGAACCGCTCTTCTTCTACTGCTTCTTCGGCATCATCATCGGTGCCCGACTGGGTCATTGCCTGTTCTATGAACCTGAGTATTTCCTTAGCAGTGGCACCCATTTTGTGGAGATGCTGATACCATTCAAGAAAGAGTACAGCCCTGCCCTTGGTGCTGAGAAATGGGTGTATCATGGTTATCAGGGCCTGGCCAGCCATGGAGGTACTATAGGACTGTTCCTGGCCTTGTTGCTCTACGTGAAGAAATACAAGGTTAACGTGCTGCGTGTGCTCGATAATATCGGCATCGCCACTCCTATCACCGCTTGCTGTATCCGTTTGGGCAACTTGATGAACTCCGAGATTATCGGCAGTCCGACCGACAAACCCTGGGGCTTCATCTTCCATACCAACGACGGACTGGTCAACGGTCAGTTGGGACCGCGTCATCCAGCGCAACTTTATGAGGCTATCGCCTATCTCATTATCTTCATCATTGGCTTCATCCTCTACAGGAAGATGCGCAATAGGGTAGGGACAGGCTTCTTTTTCGGGTTCTGTTTAGCTTCTATCTTCACTTTCCGCTTCTTCATCGAGTTTTTGAAAGAGGTTCAGGTGGATTTCGAGCAGGGCATGGCACTGGATATGGGTCAGTTGCTCAGTATTCCGTTCATCATCGTGGGCATTTACTGCATGGTAGGCAGCAAATGGCTCAGGAAGATAGGAGAAAAGAAAAATCCCGCTCAAAGTTGAGCGGGATTTTTTCTTGGCGAAATAAGATTAAACTCTGAATTCGTTGTCGGGGAACTCAATGATGTCGGGAGTTCCATCGTGGGTGAGATCGACGTTGAGGAATTCCAGCATGTTGCCTTCAGTCTCAATGATGTCGATGTTGGTAACGGTGGCTTTGAACTTGGCGAAGACCCATGTCACATATCTGTAACCATCAGTGTAGTTTTCCTGTCCAGGCTTGAATCCCACATGGAACTTACACTTGTACTTCTTGCCTGTAGCTCTGTCAATGCAGACAATTTTCTTAGTGGCCATGACATTAATCTTGCTGGCGTCGAATGCTATCTTCACCACTGTTCCATACTTCTCGTACGATACGGAGATAATCTTGCAACCACTGGCATTGATACTCTCTGTCTCAGGATACATCACTTTGTCGCCGATATTTCCTTGTGGTTCATAGTCTTCAGCGAAAGCGGGCATGGCGAATATAGTCGCCATAGCCATGATGAGTGCTAAAAGTTTTTTCATAATTGTTGAAGTTTTATGATTTGAATATTAATATAGTTTTCTTAACTCTTAATTCTTAACTCTTAACTCTTAACTCTTAACTCTTAATTATTTCCTCTTCTTCTTTCCTTTGCCTTTCTTACCTTTAGCTGGCGCCTGCCCACCGCTTTTCAGCCCTTTGTAGAAAGGAATGTCTGCAGCAGGACGGTGTGTGTTCTCCGGGTCAACCAATTCGAAGTCGAGTTGTTTTCTGAAGAGGTTGGCTGCTGCCACCTTGATTCTCACGCTGTCGCCGATGGTGAATTTGTTGCCTGTCTTCCGTCCAACCAGACAATAACTGCGGTCATCGTAGTCGAAGGTCTCGTTGCCGAGGAAACGGAGTGATACAAGTCCCTCGCAATGGTTCTCGTTGATTTCTGCATAAACACCGAATTCCGTCACTCCAGTGATAGTGGCGTCAAACTCTTGGCCAATCTTGTCGGAAAGGAACTCCACCTGCTTGTACTTGATGCTGGCTCGCTCGGCATTCGCGGCCAGTTGCTCCATCTCGCTGCTGTGGTCGCAGTATTCCTCGTATTTCTGTTTGTTGGCGCTCTTGGCCCCATGTTCGTAAGCCGTTAGCAGTCGGTGTACCATGAGGTCAGGGTAGCGACGGATGGGTGAGGTAAAGTGAGTGTAGAAGTCGAATGCCAGTCCGTAGTGACCGATGTTGAAAGTACTGTATCTGGCCTTTGCCATGGCTCTCAGTGCCACGTTCTCCACCAGTTTCTCCATCGATTTGCCATTCACATCGATGAAGAGTTTGTTGAGGCTCTGTGCGATGTCCTTGCCACTGCCTTTGGTGTCGAGTTTCATGCCGAAGCGCGACACGAAATTACCCAAGGTCTCCAGTTTGCCTGGGTCGGGAACATCGTGGATGCGGTAGGGCAGTGTCTTGGGCTCTTGACTCTTGCCCACGCTTTCTGCTACGGTGCGGTTAGCGAGCAACATGAACTCCTCGATGAGTTTGTTGGCGTCTTTCGACTTCTTGAACCATACCCTCAGGGGTTTTCCGTTCTCGTCGATGTCGAACTTTGCCTCCTCGCTGTTGAAGTCAATGGCACCTGTCTTGAAACGTCCAGCCCTGAGTCGGTGTGCCATGCGGTTGAGGGTAATGAGCTCGTCAGCCAGCTCACCTTTTCGTTTGTCCTTGGCAACAGGCACCGCATCGGGGATGTCGGAAGCCTCACCATTCTGCTCCAGAATCTCCTGGACCTCCTCGTAGGCGAATCGGCGGCAACTCTTGATGACGGTGTGGACAATGCGAGAACTCTTGATGTTGGCCTCTTCGTCCATATCGAAGACGACGGAATAGGTGAGTTTCTCTTCATCAGGACGGAGCGAGCAGATGAAGTTGCATAGTCTTTCAGGCAGCATGGGAATGGTTCTATCCACCAAATAGACCGATGTGGCGCGGTTGTACGCCTCTTGGTCGATGATGGAGCCTGGAGTGACATAATGCGACACATCGGCGATATGCACTCCTACCTCCCACAGTCCGTCACCGAGTTTGCGGATGGACAGTGCGTCGTCGAAGTCCTTGGCGTCCTTGGGGTCGATGGTGAAGGTGGTGACGGAGCGGAAGTCCTCTCTCTTGGCGATTTCCTCGGGGGTAATCCCTGGGTCGAGTTTGTCGGCTGCTTTCTCCACCTCCTCGGGATAGGAGTAAGGCAGTCCGAACTCTGCCAGTATGGCGTGCATCTCCGTATTGTTGTCGCCGCTCTTTCCCAGCACGTCAATGACCTCACCGACAGGGTTCTTTGTATCGTCGGGCCAACTGGTGATTTTAGCCGTTACCTTGTCACCGTCCTTGCATCCCTTTTGTTTGTCTTTTGGAATAAGTATGTCGTAGGGGAAGAGTCCGTTGTATGTGACGAGGAATGCCACGTCACCGTGCATCTGTATGATACCAACCACAGGTTTGTTGTTGTGTTCAATGATTTCTGTCACCTCGCCCAGTACTTTGCTGCCTCCACGACGTTTCGCGAAAATGCAGACCTTTACCTTGTCGCCGTGGATGGCGTGGTGGGCGTCCTCGTCATAGACCCTGACTACCGTTCCGTCGGCAATCTCCACGTATCCCTTTCCGTGGTTGCGGCGTACGTAGGTGCCTTCCTCAATTTGGCTGACGGGATTGTATGAGATGTCACCATCGGAATTCTGACTCAGTTTCTTTTCGTCAACGAGTTTTTCAAGGATATCCACAGTCATCATCTTTCCTGGGTGGTTGGTGATTTTCAGCAACCGCATGAGTTTCTTTTTGGGAAAACTCTCTCCTCGGTGTTCCATGAGGAAGTTTAAGATTCTTTCTGTGATGAGCGTTCTGTCGAGAGTTGGCATGAACGTTTTATTTATCTTTTTTTTACCCATAATCGTGATGTTTTTCAAAATTTGCGATTAAATTACTACTTTTTTTCGATAGTTTGTATTCCAAAGTGGCAAAAAAGTTATTTTACGCCTAAAAAAGTGGTAAATTTGCCTCGTGAATGCAGTATTTTGATGTTTTTTCCGCTATAGCAGTAGCAATTGGTATGTATTTTTCTCATCAGCAGATGTTGCTGCAAGGATGCTTGCCTGCCCTCTCAAGTTGGGAAGAACAATGAGATATAGCATTCGTTTTAACGACATTACGAGACAATGGAGAAGATATTCATCACAGGAGCCTCAGGTTTCATAGGTAGTTTTTTGGTAGAGGAAGCTCATGCACGTCGCTACGATGTGTGGGCGGGAGTTCGTGCCACCAGCAGCCGGAAATATTTGCAGGCGGAGTGGGTGAATGTGCTACCACTCGACCTCACCGATGCTTCTGTTCTCCGTAGTCAGTTGGCGCGTTTCAAGGAGAAATATGGCAAGTGGGATGTGGTGGTACATGCAGCTGGGGCAACAAAGTGTCTCCACCCTGAGGATTTCATGCTACATAACTACGAGTGCACGAAGAATCTGGTTGACACACTTCTCGAGCTCGACATGATGCCCCGTCAGTTCATCTACCTAAGCAGCTTGAGTGTGATGGGGCCAGTGCGCGACGAGCAGCAGCCGGCCAGCGAGGTGGTAGTTCCTCGTGGAATCCACGATTCCAAGTCCTTTGTCGAGCGATATACGGTTCAACAGTCGGTATATTCCGACATCTGCTTGTCCGACACAGCTTGTCCGAATACGGCATACGGCGACAGCAAATGGCAAACGGAAAACTACTTGCGAAGTATTGAAGGCCTGCCATTGGTCGTGATGCGTCCGACAGGTGTCTATGGACCGAGAGAAAAAGACTATTACCTGATGGCGAAGAGTATCAAGAACCACATCGACTTCTCCGTTGGTTTCAAACCCCAAGAGATTACTTTCGTCTATGTGAAGGACCTTGTCGGTGCCATCTTTGCCGCCATCGACAAACAAGTGATTGGCAAGACCTATTTCGTCAGCGATGGTTATGTGTATTCCTCTCGAGCCTTCAGCGACTTGTTGCAGGAAAACATGGAGGTGAAACGAGTGCTTCATGTGAAAGCACCTTTGTGGGTACTTCGTGTTGTTTCGTCGGTGTCCGAGTTCTTCTCAGGACTGACGGGCAAGCCAAGCACGTTGAATGGCGACAAGTACAAGATCATGAGCCAGCGAAACTGGCGTTGCGATATCAGCGGATTAATCGATGAATTGGGTTACATTCCACAGTGGAACCTCCAACGCGGGGTGGAGGAAACAGTGAATTGGTATAAGAAAGAAAAATGGATATAAAAGATTTGATAAAGAGACATCGCCTCAAGGGTCTGCTCAGCGCAGAGGTGGTAACCTTGGCGTATATGATTTTCACAGCAGTGCTGATTGGCATCCACCATGTAGGTATTAACGATGCCTCTGCTTTGGTGATGAACCGTGTGTGGGTGTTTTTGGGCATATTGGTCATCAATATCGTCTACCTGTTATGGCCATGCCGTTTGAGCGTATGGCTGCGTTTGATATTGATTTTCCTGACCCTCATCATCTGGTATCCTGAGACCTACGACTTTTGTAGCCAGTATCCCTACCTCGACCACGTCTTCGCTGGGCTGGACCAGCGTTTCTTCGGTTGCCAGCCAGCGTTGGAATTCAACAAGGTTTTGCCGGGAATGGTCTGGAACGAATTGTTCTGCTTCGGCTACTATATGTACTATTACTTGATGGCATCGGTCCTACTTTTTTACATGGTATGCCGCTACAAACGTCTCGATTGGGCTGGCTATGTGTTCATGGGGTCGTTCTTCATCTTTTATGTGGTCTTTGACTTCCTTCCTGTGGCAGGACCGCAGTACTATTTCTATGCAGTAGGCATTTCAAGTTATGAGAACGAGGTCTTCCCGCAGATGGGGTATTTCTTCAAGACACATCTGGAAGCCATGCACTTGGATGTGACAGGACTGTTCAGTGGACTGGTGGCGGAAACCCAGGAGTTTGGCGAGCGCCCAACAGCGGCCTTCCCGAGCAGCCATGTGGGCATGAGCACAGTGGCAATGATTCTCGCTTGGAAAAGCGGCAACCGATGGTTGTTCTGGATTCTGATGCCTGTCTTCATCCTTCTCTGCTGCGCTACAGTGTATATCCGCGCCCACTATCTCGTCGATTCCATCGCCGGCCTCATCTCCGCATTCCTGTTCTACTGGCTCACCAACTGGAGTTACAAGTATGTAGGCAGATGCCATTTTGAGTAAGCAAGAACGAACACTACAATGCGGTGGTTTTCGTCAAATCTCGTTAAAAAATGTAGATTTGGTTGGTTGTATCAAAAAAAAGCGGTTCTTTTGTATTGTATATTTTGAGTTTTATTGATTTGAAAAAATATAAACGACAAAAACAATGAAAAAGATTCCAATCATTATTCTGTGCCTGATGTTCGCACTCTCTGTATCAGCACAGGATTACACGCCGCGCTACCGCTATCGCGTGACGTTGAAGGACAAGAAAGGCACTCCATTCACTACCAGCCGTCCTGAGCAGTTTCTTTCTGCCAAGGCTATCGAGCGCCGAAAGAAACAGAAACTGAAAATCGACAAGACCGACCTGCCTGTGAGCCCGGTTTATTTGACCGCTATCCGTCAAGACGGGGTGAAGGTGATTATCTGCAGCAAATGGAACAACACAGTTCTTGTTGAGACCACCGACACCACTTTGATGGACAAGGTTCGCCAGGAGCCGTTTGTTACCGCAGTGCGCAAAGTGGCTGTCTATACTAAGGACGACACCCCTGACCATAACGCTCGTTTCGCATATATCAAGACCGAGGAGTCGAAGGAAGAACCTGATGCCATGACTGTGGTGCAGGAAACACCTCCACAAGCTATTGAGGAAGAGGCCGCTAAGATGCTCGAAAGCGAACTGGGACCCATCATCTCAAGAATCTATCCTAATAGCGATAACTTGACAACCCAGCAGAAGGATTCTGTCAATGTCTTCAAGGCCATGATGCTGAAATTGGCGCTCTCGGAACTCACCAATCGAAGGAATGCAAACGAAGAAGCCGAAGAGATGGAAGAAGAAGAGTTGGAGAATGTGGAAGTGATGCCTGTTCCTGAATCTGAGGAATCCACACTTAAAGAACCATACAACTACTATGGTAAGGGATGGGGACAGCTCCATATGATGAATCTCGATGCTCTCCACAATAAAGGATACAAGGGGGCTGGCATGACCATTGCCATCATCGATGGTGGTTTCTACAATGCCGACATCATCCCTATGCTGAAGAATGTGACAGTTTTGGGTTACAGGGATTTCGTGAATCCTGGCATCGACAATGTGTTTGAGCAGGAATTGCACGGCACAATGGTGCTCTCTTGTATCGGCACGAACCAGCCAGGTACTTTCGTCGGTACCGCTCCCGAGGCTTCGTTCTGGTTGCTGCGTAGCGAGGACGGACATAGCGAGCAGTTGGTGGAGGAAGACACTTGGTGCGCAGCCATAGAGTTTGCCGACAGTGTCGGAGCCGATGTGGTGAACACCTCATTGGGTTATACGGAGTTTGACAACAAGGCCGACAATGTTCGTTACTATGAACTCGATGGAAAGACTCATCTCATCTCGCGTTCTGCTTCCATGGCTGCCAACAAGGGTATGGTTTGCTGCCAGTCGGCTGGCAACAGCGCTTTCTACGACGCATGGAAACTGATTGGTGCTCCTGCTGACGCTGACAACATACTCACGGTGGGTGCTGTGAACAGCAAGCGCGTGAACACCCTGTTCTCGTCAATTGGTAATTCCTACGACGGACGCATCAAACCGGATGTATGCGCTCAGGGTGAGGACTGCACCGTGATTGACCGTGACGGTACATTGACCACAGCCGATGGCACCAGTTTCTCATCACCCATCATGTGTGGTAGTGTAGCTTGTTTCTGGCAGGCCAATCCGAAACTCACCGCCAAGCAGGTAATCAGCTTGGTGCGTGCTTTGGGCGACAATGCCGAACATCCCGACAATGTGTTTGGTTGGGGAATACCTGACTACAGCAAGTAAAACTTGAAATTATAACGAGCCAACCGCATGGTGGGTCATTTCTGACTAACCATGCGGTTTTTCGTTGTTAATGGACAATCTTGTCTTTCTTGATGATATAGGGGATGTTCTTGACGATGAATAGGTCTTTCTTTTCTTGGTGAGGCAGTTCATCGTAGGGTGCGATATCGAGGTGGATAAACTTCTCCTTCTTGAGTTGCTCGAAAAGGGTGCGGTCTTTCCTTTTCTCTTTAGATGCGGCTTGGTAGCCCATGAGCAACGTGGTGAGCATCCAACGGCGGTGCTCCAATTCCGAGAGTCTTTCCAGCATTTCCTCACTCATGGCGTCGATGCTTTCGCGTGTGGCTTCCAGTCTGAAACTGCGCAGATTCAGCCTTATGCTGTTGGCATTGGCGATGCTCGAACGCTTATGCGCTTGGGATAGTTTGTTCCATGCCTCGTCCTCATTGGCCGATGGTTTCTTGCTGAATCCAGAGTCAAAGAGGAAGTTCACCCGCTTCGCCCATTCCGACTGGCGTGTGAGGAGTGCATCGTTCGATGGTGTGGCTTCTCCGAAGCAGATGATGTTGCCATACATGCCTGTTGCCTTGGCTTTTTCGATGAGTTCGGTATGTTCTTTCTGATAGACAGCGATGACAGTGTCGGTATCGTAAATTTCCTTGGGCAGATGGAGGGCTCCGGCGGTGTTGGTGGCGGCATTGTCGTAGCAGACGGCGATGACGAGTTTCTGCATGGGGTCGGCTGCCCATTCCAGCAGGTGCTGACGAACGAATGGCGAGGACAAGTGGCTGTCCATGAACTCCCATTCCACGTCGAGGAAGTCACCGTACTGCTCTTGTGGTGTGTGGATTTCGGTCTCAGTGGGGCTGACGAAGCGATAATGCGAGAGGTCGAAGAGACTCTGGTTGTTGGCCACGAAGTCGTCCATCTTACGCTTCATCTCACCGTCGATGAACGTGATGACAGTTCGTCCTGCGGTCTCGAAGTTGGGATAGTGGCAAATCTGTGCCGCCACTTTGGCGAACGACCTGGTGGTATAGGAACCACCGACCACGACGATGTGGAGGTGCTGTGGGTCGTCGATGTGTAGAGCGGGCAGGATGTCCGAGTTGACAAGCAGTTGCTCCACGACGTACTCGCTGGTGTTCACCACCTCGGTGTGCAACCTCAGTCGTTCATCGGGTTTCTTCATATACATGAAGACACTGATGGAGGTATGCTGTTCGAGAGTCATGTAGCAGGTGATGGGTAGGCCTTCTGTGCCGCAGATGGCAGTCAGCATATCGTTGCATCGTATGCTGATGGTGTCGTGCGCGGGTTCGTCGTCCTCGCCGATGATGTAGATGACCGATGCTTTCTCTGGGCAGGCCTTTCTCAGTTGTTGTTCTGTCTCACGGTCACCGTGGTAATAGGTGATACGGTCGCTGAACTTGCTGTCGGAGATGAGTGTGGTCATCTTGTCGCGGAGTGACTCCACGTCCTGTGTGGTCATCACCACGATGTCCTTTCCGTCGTGTTTCTTCTCTTTGTGGAGCGCGATGAGGATGTCCTCGAGCATGTTGCTAGCCCCGAGGATGAGTACATGGTCGCTGAAACTATATCGTGCCTCACCTTTACGGTAGGCGTTGGCCACGTTGTCGAAGACGTTAGTGAAGACAGAAATGAGCAGGGCGGAGAAGACGAACATGCCAACCATGGCGATAATCAGGCGTAGCCAGTCGTGTTCACCGGCACCAGAGAAGTTGCCTGCGTCGAGGTAGAGGGCGATGATGTCCTGCCAGGAGAAGTTCCATCCGGGGAAGAACAATTTGACAACGCTTGTGAACACGATAAAGGAGGCTACAGTGACAATGAGCAGCCACAGCAGTTGGCGTCCCTCACCCTCCGAGAGCATCTTATGGAATTTACGTTTCAGCATAACTGGTTTTTTTAAACGTGAAATCAATGATATAAAGGGCTTTTGTTGAAAAAACACGAATATCCATGAATTTCACATGAGAATTATATGTGGGGCAAAACGAGGCGATATAGTGTTATGGTAGTTATAGAGCACATAGTTGGAGGACCTCATAGAAGCGCCGCTTCTCCATCTCTGTCCGGGGTTCGGCGTTAAAGGCTACAGTAAGCAATTCGCCGGTAAACTGTTTGGCTTCTGGCCCGAATATGCTGATGACCTTGAAAGCCTCTTCATCATCACAACGCTTAAACCCCTCAGCGTAGAAGTAGTTCACTTCCTGGTCAGTGAAAGCCCGTTGTTGGGAAATATATGTCCTCAAGGCCATCACTTCGTTGGGCGATAAAAAGTCCTTAAGGCCTGTGGTTTCGAAAACTGCTCTAAAGATAGGATAGAGATAAATGTTGTAGTACGGATTGAAATTGTTAATTCTAATCATAATGTGGTGCTTAGGGTTATACATTAGGTAAGTAAAAGTCCATATAACGCGGATCAGAGGGGAGGAACTCTCCGATAGTGAAGTCGTAGATGCTCAGTTCGATTCTGTAGGGTTGCTTCTTGTTGGACAAAGACCTCGCGCTTTTGTAGAGCAGCCGCATGGGTATAGTCAGTTCCACTCCAGAGAAATTGGAATCATTGTATTTGGGCGTGAAATGATACCTGCAGTTCATTTGTTTTGACTTGGCAGTGGCGTAATCTTCATCGTCGCAAGTCATGAAGTTCCCATCATTGTCGTAGAAATAGGCAGTGCAGACGCATTCGTCGCCTTGACATCCCTTGATGTTGAAGCCCGTAGTGATGGTGAACATGAACTCACCGTTAACAACTGTGTTTTGGTCCGTAGTAATGATGCCGAAGGTACAGGATTTGTCCCCTTCAGTAGTCTGGGGATTCGATTCTCCAATACTCTTGCTCATCCATTCTTTGAAGTCCAGCACAGCTTTTATTCTTTCCTTTCTGTCTGCTTCAGTAATCTCTCCAATAAAAGGTCTCAGTTCATCAAGTTGATTTTCCACTTCTTCAGCCCAGAACTGAGCCTCCATTTGTTGTTTCAACGCCGGTTGGTCATAGACTGGACCATCGAAAGCCAGCCCATAGACCAGCTTATCAAGCTCACGCAGCACTTTGCGGATGTCTGTCTTGCTGAAAAACCCAGTGATTTTATCCCAATCTGAAGGATTGTCCTTGTCGATTAAGGCCACATAACATGTCTCAACAAATACCCTGGGAAAAATACCCGTCAATTCGGTGTTGCCCAAAATCTTGTTGTATCCATGTCTGTCGTTCTTATTGTACAGGATGGCGACTGTTAGATTCGACTTGGTAGCACGGTTTAAAACGTTGAGGTTTCTGGAATCAAGGCAGTCTGTGATTCTGTTGAGGTCGGGGGTATTAAAGGATAAGTTGAGGCTATCGCCTAATTGGTCCTTGTCTTGTAAGAATTGGATGAGGCAGGGGGTGTATTTGCGATAATCTCCAGGAATCTTCTTTTCATTGATCTCATAATAATGGATGGCAATGAAAGTAAAAGACACAGCTTCCAACTCATATTGCTCATCCTCTCCCAGTTCTCCCGCAGGGAGGATTAACTGATATTCCTCGTTCTGAGGCATGGGCAGCTGGCATTTGCGGAAAACCTCAAGCAAACGCTCCTTCTCATCTTCTTCACGAGGCATTGCAATAAAAAACTCAGTAATGAAGTCGGCTGCGAACTGCTTGGTTTCTTGGTCATATTCACGGATATTCTCAAGGGCCTTCTCATGGTCTGAATAGATAAATGTGCAAAGGTCGATATTATCTTCTACATCACAGTAAGTGATTTCCTCCTGCTTGGATATGAAATACCTTAAAGATTCAATCTCATCGTAAAATAACTCGTCAGTGCCTTTGATATAGACCACTGCCCTGAACATCTGAAAAAGATAAACGGTATTGTACTCATTGAAGTTTTCAATTTTTTTCATAATGACAGGTTTTGGGGTTATATAATGGTTGATTGTGCAAATGTACGCTATTCTTTAGAATAAACGAAAATTTAGTAATTTTTATTTGAAAAAGATTTTATAAATGATGTTTTATGTGTATTTTTGTGAACGCATAAGAATAGACTAAAAAACACATAAGCCCATGACAACAACCCCATTCCAAATTACCAATGACGAGAGTTTTCTCCCGTCAGTGATTCTTATCTGGCCTTCGGGTCATCTTGAGGTGGTGGAAGCCGATGTGAGCCAGATGAAGAGTTACCGTGAGATGGCCGAAGAACTGATTCGTGCTGATGGACTGGATGCCGTTCATTTCTCTCCAGCATTGACACAGGTGAAGGAGATTGTAGGACTGAGCATGAATGTGGCGATGTATGTGGACCGTGACGCAAACGCCAAGGGTCTGCCCGACAACGCCATCGGCACCATTCTCTACGGACAAGGAAGTGAGATACGGGGACCCATCATCATCGCGTTGGAAGACCAACGATATGACTGCTACAGTTTCACCACACTGGATGACCTCGTGGATACCTACAATGCCATCAACGACGTTTGCGGTGGATTGCTTATCATCAAGGATGAGGACGACGGTCGTTATGATCCGTACGCTTAGGGCATTGACCATTAGATAAAATGCTCACGCTCGGCATAGTGCAAACGAGTTTGCCCTCTGCTCTCGCTTAATCGCATTTTTGAGCATTTTTGAGCATTGGCTTCGCCTAAATTGCTCGGCATAACTTCCCTTTTAACTTCCCTTTTAATTTCATTTTTAACTTCCTACACTAAATACATTATCTTATGGCAACAGTATGTTTTATAAATATTTATGAGAGTTACAGTGACCGAGGTGCTTTCGTGCAGAAGGCTCCGTGGGTGTCGAGAGAGGTGGAAGAGGAAGAAATCGTGGTAGGCGAGGAACTGCCTCAATGGGATTCTTTTCCTGCTCCAATAGTGACATATTTTGACGGGAAGCGGCTGGACTTAGAGTATGAAGGCAAGACCTACAGCATCAAGACGAGCGAGGAGATAGAGCTCACGAGGTGGATGTCCTCGCAGCAGTATGGTGTGACTTGTGAACACATCCAGTGTGTGAAGGTTGTGCCTACGGAGATTATCTATAAAGGCAACTGGCAGTCTGGCTCGACCATCCGGCAGGTGCTGGAAGGTCCTGTGGGTGACGGTGAGGTTTGGTATCCCAACGGCGACAAGTTCAAGGGCTATTTCCACCTCAGTTTCGCCAGCATCAACGGCCCCGCCTACGCTGCTGAGGGACGTTATGACTTTGCTGACGGCAGTTATATCGAACATGCCTGGTTGGTGACCTCTTCCGACCGCAAGACCTTCTTCCTCACGGGTGTCTATCGCATCAAGCATCCCAATAGTGAAGACAGTATAGCGATGTTCTTGCGTGGCAGGCGTTATGGTTTTGAGTTGACGTTCCGCAAGACGCTTTCGACTTTTCCTCCTGATCCCCATGCCAAGGAATGGTATGCCAACGAGCGGATATGGCATGGTCCCGATGGCAGTAATGACGACCCTGAGGTGCTGGACTATGAGATCGATGAGACCGACGTGAACTGCATTCGCCTCACGCTGAGGCTAAGGATAAGAGAGGGCATATCTTATAAAGTGATCCAGAAGGGAGGCCGTTATGAGGCCAACAAATACAATCAAATGATTTACGACCCGTCGGTCAAAAGCACCCTCTACTATCCTAATGGTGACAGCATCGACCATTACGGGGTCTGCGTCAGATGTTTCCACCCCTATGACGGTTGGATTACCATACACAAAGCCAAGACTGGCAAGATGCGTTCCGAGGAGTGGAAGAAAGGGGAGATGGTAAACGCTCAGGAATGGAAATATGACATCGGTGCGTCGAAGAGCCTTGAACTGCCTGACCCCTTCGGGCAAGGCATGGCGCAGGCTAATGTCTGGGCCATCGGCCGGACCAAGGGTCATATCGAATATGCCTACGGGGAGTGGGTCTATGACGGAAAGATGGTCGACAACCGTCCCGAGGGGCATGGCGTGCTTGTGGGCGACCGTTTCCGTCATGAGGGTTGCCGCTATGAGGGCGAGTTCCATGAGGGTCGTTGCCATGGCAAGGGGGTCTTCGAGAACACCAAGGCAGGGATTCGTCAGGAGGGTATGTTTGTGGCGGGTGTCTATCAGGAGCCGAACGCCGCAACAGCGCCCATCACCTTGCATGCCAGATATGGTCATCAGCACTGGTCGGCCAGCGGTTCGGGTGACTGGACGTATGAGGAGTGCGACTTTGAGCCAAAGTTGGGAAGGTTGAGTTTCGTGGGTTTTGGCGACATCGAGATTGCTCGTATCGAGAAGGACAGTATCACGTTGACACAACACGACAAAACTTATCTGCTCGCACCTGGAGGTGAGTTGCATTTCTCGGCTGAAATCGAGGGCCGCGAATGGAGCGACGGTTGCGTGTATGACGGTGATGACTATTCGTTGGCACTGACTTGGAAAGAATAGGCCCCCAAAAAATTAAAATATTTTTCGTCGAATTCACGATATGATAATTGCAATCAAAGGAAGATAATGGTTTACGGAGTGATAGGAACAGGAGCCTTGGGAGGCTTCTATGGTGGCAGACTAGCCAAGAGCGGACAAGAGGTGCATTTCCTGCTGCATAGCGATTATGAATATGTGAAGGAAAATGGTTTGCAGGTGGATTCGTGCGACGGCAGTTTCCATCTCGATAAGGTCAACGCATACAGTTCAACAACAGATATGCCCAAGTGCGATGTGGTGCTGGTTGGTCTCAAGACCATAAACAACCACCTGCTGACATCGTTGTTGCCTCCACTGTTGCGGCACAACACCGTGGTGGTGCTGATACAGAACGGCATCGGGGTGGAGGACGACGTGCAGAAGATGTTCCCCGACCAACCACTAGTGGCAGGACTGGCTTTCATCTGCTGCTCGAAGACTGAACCGGGAAGGGTGAACCACCAGTGCTATGGCAGCATTAACTTCGGCAACTACAGTTGTAAGGATGAGAAGACTTTCCACACTGTCATCGGCGACTTCACCCATGCTGGCATACAATGCGCTGAGGTGGAGTATTTGGAGGCCCGTTGGCGGAAGGCTGTATGGAATGTGCCTTTCAATGGTATGACTGTGGTGCTGAACACACAAACCGACCTTTTGCTCAAGCATCCTTCCACACGGGAACTCATTTATACCATGATGATGGAAGTAATCACAGCTGCCCGACATCTTGGCGTCACGGGGCTTGACCGTAGCTTCGCCGACAAGATGATGGAGATGACCGACAATATGACGCCCTACAGCCCTTCGATGAGGTTAGATTTTGATCGTCATCGCCCGATGGAAATCAACTACATCTACCTTCGTCCCTTGCAGATTGCAGCAGAGGCGGGTTGTCCGATGCCCCATGTGGATGCTCTGGCCAAGATGCTGAGTTACATCGGAGCTTGTAATGATTAAGAGGGATATGCGATAGATTTGGACAACAAATCGGAGAAACGCTGGTGGATATCATCCGCCAATAATTCAAGATGAATGCCCATGGCCTTGCTGACGGCAGAATAGACGGATATAAGTGGGGTATCCGACATGTCTGTCTCCAACCATAGACGTTCAAGCGGAACAACATGAATCGTCTCGGGATTGAAACGTTCCCCAAGGGATAGGTCCATGCCGGCGCGGAGCAGTTGCTCTGCCTGTTGGGCTTTACCCCTGAAACCATGGATTATCCATCTCTGTTTTGGACTCAACTGCTTCCTGATGCGCAACAGTTCGTCGAACGCCTTCACGCAATGAATGACCATGGGAAGGCCTGATTCCTCGCTCAATTCTATTTGTGAGACAAAGACTGCCTCTTCCTTGCCCATGTCGATAGAATGGGTCTTGTCGAGTCCTGCCTCACCGATGGACATGATGTTGGGACACCGCTGGACGACACTACGCATGACCTCAGTAAAATCTGGTGGTACGGAGCCTGCATTCCATGGATGTATGCCTAACGCAATATATGGGCCGCTTTCGATTACAGCCTTGCAGATGGCATTGAAGTCACCTGAATATGTGGTGTGGAGCTGGCTGAAGTCAAGACAGACTACCTCCTTGGTGTCGACTGTTCCGTGATGTTGGTGTGTATGTATATCAACAAAAGGACTCATGGGACGGGGTCGTAACCGCTGCCTCCCCATGGGTGGCAGCGAAGTATGCGGCGTATGGCGAGATAAGTGCCATAGAAAGGCCCGTGTTTCTTGATGGCCTCAACGGCATATTGAGAACATGAAGGAGTGAACCTGCACGAGGGAGGGGTGTAGGGCGAGATGCATTTGCGGTAGAAATAGATGGGAACAAGCAAGATGAAAGACAACACCTTGCATATCGCGCCCCAGATTGACTTGAAAATGTTCATTTCCTTATCTTGTTATGATGTCATGTCGTCTTCTTGTTTTTAATGAGTGCCTCTGCTGTGCGTTGCAAGAGTTTGCAGACACTTTTCTGGACTTCTCTGTATGTGGAAACCTTGTCGCTGATACAGATGAAGGCAATGTTGACCGTGCAGTCCAATGAATTGGTCGCCTCGCACAGTATGCCCTTGTTGTTTCTGTAGGCCTCGCGAACCAGTCGTTTCATCCTGTTGCGGTCCACGGCATGACGAAGGCGGTGTTTAGGAATGCTCACCAGTATCCTTGCCGGCACATCATCACGTTCGGTGCTACGGAAGACGGCACGGAAAGGGTAGGCGGCAAAGGATAGGTTGCCTCCCTCGAAGAGAGCGTTGATGTCTTTCTTCTTGTACAGCCGCTCGGACTTCAGCAATGTGTGCTCTGTTGGTTTCATGTTGCGAAGATAGCATTTATTTCTCAATAATACAGATAGGGCCGGCAAGAATTTCCTTGCCGGCCCCATATTTTGTGTCTGATGTAGCCTGATGTTTGCCTATTCGTGCTCTTTGATGTAAGCCTCAATCATTGCGGGAACTGACCTCAGTTCCTCTGTGGGCTGGAGATCCACTCTCAGACCATGGTCTTCGGCTTCCTTGATGGTCTTCTGTCCAAGGCAGGCGATGGCCACATCGCCTTGCTCAAAGTCGGGGAAATCCTTCAAGAGAGTGCGGATTCCCTCTGGACTGAAGAACACCAGCATATTGTAGTCGAGTTTCTCGTCCTTGCCAAAATCATTGCTGACAGTGTAGTACATCACTGCCTCTGTGTGGGTGAGACCTGCATCGTCAAGCATGTTCTTCATGTCGTCGGTGTGCACTGAAGACTGAGGAACAAAATACTTCTCATCCTTGTGTTTCTGCATGAGTGGAATCAAACCCTCGATGTGTCCAGTAGGACTTACAAAAACCTTGCGCTTGCGGTACTGAACGTACTTGCTGATATAATGGGCTACGAGTTCCGACACGCAGAAATACTTCATCGTATCGGGCACATTCACTCGAAGTTCTTTACATAGATTGAAGAAATGGTCGATTGCATGGCGTGAAGTGAAAACAATGGCAGTATGGTCCAAAATGGAAACCCTCTGCTGACGGAAATCCTTTGGCGTCATTGGCTCTACCTTGATGAAGGGTCTGAACACCATCTCTATTCCGTACTTCTTCTCAAGGTCAAAGTAAGGTGATCTTTCGACTTTGGGACGAGGTTGCGACACTAAGATTTTGGTTGTCATTCTTTAAAAGAAAATTACTGTTAAATTTCTGTCTGTGTTAGAGAAAATCTGCCACATCGCTAGGACTGGCACAATTTCCACGGCGCAAAAGTACAAAAAAATAAACAAATATTCACTATTTCTCACCTTAAAGTTGTTCACAATCTTAAAAAATAGTAGAATTTTGGCGAGAATTAGAACAAATAGCAAACTATAAAGTGTGATTTTTGGTGTCATGTTTCCAAAAATCGCCAACAGAGAAATTGGGAAAACGATGAATGCAGACAGTGAATTTATCAAAAAATATGACGACATCCACTTCTTTCTGGATTCCCTGTCGAAAAAGACCCAGTTGAGGAAATAATGGAGAAGACCCTTGAGGTAAATCCATGCGAGGAAGATGATGAATGTACCGCCGACTAACACAAGTGGAAGGTATGGGTTCCACATCGCGCTACTCAAACTGTCGCGTGTGAATTGATACACAATCAAGCTGAGGGAAAGACTCAACACTGAGCATAATGCCAAGTTGTTACGCCAGGCGCTGGTGTTGGGGTTGACATACTCGTCGGAATATTTTCTCTTGCTGTGGAAGAAATCCTTGATTCGATATGCTATAAGATAACGCCCCTTGTGGAAGATAATGGCGATGGCGATGAAAATCAGCAGTAACAGTCCGGCTGTATTGACGTCATTCGCAAGGGTCTGTTTACGCATGTTGCTCACCATCCCCTTGTCGGGTAGGGCGATTCCTCGCTCTACTAGTGTGTCGTTAAGACAATAACCCCTGTCTGCACCGAATTGGAATGTGTCGGCAAACGTTTCTATATGCCCGGTCTCGGCTGTCAGAACATACTGATGCCACACAATGCTGTCAAGACCTAAAGTGTCGGAAGGAAGGTTTGATATGGGGTCCGTGGTGGTCATCTTTGGGTCAATGGGAGTTTGTTTGTTTTTCCAGCTGCTCTGTCAACTGTTTGACGGCTTGCTCTGGCGTGGACGCCACTGTCCATGCGTCTCTGCACTTTTCGTTCATGAATCGTTCATCCATTGCCTTTTGGAGCATATCGAGTAGAGGTTGGTAATAACCATTCGTGTTGAGGATGACGATGGGTTTGGAGTAGATGCCGAGCGTCTTCCAGGTAATCACTTCCATGAGCTCCTCTAATGTTCCGCAACCCCCTGGCAAAGCGATGCAGGCATCGGACATTTCTGCCATCAGTTGCTTGCGCTCGTGCATATGTTGGGTCTGCACGATTTCAGTCAGTCCATGATGACACCATCCGGCTTGGACCATGAAAGTGGGGATGACTCCAGTGACGGTGCCTTGGACTGACAGGGCGCCGTCGCTTGCGGCGGCCATCAATCCTTCGTTGCCCGCGCCATTCACAAGTTCCCACCCTTGGGCGGCTATCAGTCGCCCAAGGGTGTATGCATCGTCCTTGTAGCCTTGGTCGATGTTACCACTCGACGCACAATAGACACAAATGGTAGTTTTTCCCTTCATATCATAATGTTCAAGGCTCTATACCAAATGCTTCCTTCACACGGTCAACGTAGTCGAGTTTCTCCCATGTGAAGAGTTCCACCTCGATGTCTTTGTCACCAGCATACTTGTTCTCGAAATGCTTTACCTTGACTACGGGTTTACGACCCATGTGACCATAAGCGGCTGTCTCTTCATAGATGGGATGACGCAACTTGAGACGTTGTTCTATCTCGTAGGGACGCAATGGGAAAAGCTCTTTCACCTTCTCGGCAATCTGAGCATCGGTGAAATTGACTTTCTTCTTGCCAAAGGTGTTGACAAAGATACTCAGTGGCTCTGCCACTCCTATCGCGTAACTCACTTGTACCAGCAGTTCGTCGCTCACACCTGCAGCCACGAGGTTCTTGGCGATATGACGGGCTGCGTAGGCCGCGCTGCGGTCCACCTTGCTGGGGTCCTTGCCTGAGAAGGCGCCTCCCCCATGTCCTGACTTTCCACCATAGGTGTCGACGATAATCTTCCGTCCTGTCAGTCCTGTGTCTCCGTGTGGACCGCCAATAACAAAACGTCCTGTCGGGTTGATATAGTACTTGATGCCTGGCTTGAAGAGGGCGCGTATCTTTTCGTCGCCAATCTTCTCCAAAACTCTTGGGATGACAATGTGCTGGATGTCGTCGCTGATGCGTTCGCACATGGCCTTGTCGGCGGCCTCGGCGTTTCCATTCACCGTAGGAATAAACTCATCGTGTTGGGTGGAAACCACAATCGTGTGGATTCGGTTAGGTGTGCCGTCGTCATTGTACTCCACGGTCACCTGACTCTTGGAGTCGGGGCGGAGGTAGGTCATGATACGGCCTTCATGACGTATCTCTGCCAGTTCCATAAGAATCTGATGGCTGAGGTAGAGTGCCAAAGGCATAAAGTCTGGAGTCTCGGTGGTGGCGTATCCGAACATCATGCCTTGGTCGCCTGCTCCCTGTTCCTCGAGCGATTTCCTCTCCACGCCTTGGTTGATGTCACCACTTTGCTCATGGATGGAGGATAAGACGCCGCAACTGTCGGCGTCGAACTGATACTCCGATTTCGTGTAGCCGATGCGGCGGATGGTTTTGCGGGCAATCTCCTGCAGGTCTACGTAAGCATCGCTTTTCACCTCGCCTGCCAGCATCACCTGACCGGTGGTTACGAGAGTCTCGCATGCCACCTTGGAATTTGAGTCATAAGCAAGGAGATTGTCGAGAATGGCGTCGGAAATCTGGTCCGCAACTTTGTCTGGATGTCCTTCAGATACTGATTCAGATGTGTACAAATATCCCATAAATCTAACTGTTTTTTTGTCCTTCGGGCTAATGCCTTGAGGACTGGTTGGTAAAAAAAGTTGTTGAATGGAAGGTTTGTGAAAATAATGCCATCAATGTTCATTCCTTGTACATGAAGGGAGAAAATTGATCTTTTAGCATTTTTTATCGTGGTTGCAAGCAGCCCAAATCTATCCACTGTTTTTAAAATTGCTGCAAAATTACAATTTTTCGTTGTCATTGCCAAATTTTCATGAGAAAAGACTTGTCTTAACACTATTTTAGGAAAAAAATACAGGAAAAAAGCCAACACTTCAAATAGTTTGTGTAAATTCGCAGATTGGAGGGACTGAATACCCAATCAACAATGTAAAGATATACAATAGACCCATCTATGAGACCCATCTGCCCACTTTACCTGATACTCTCTGCTTGCACCCTGATTCTGTCATCGTGCTCTTCTAACCCATTGGGGAAAACAAATGAAGAGATGCGTGAGGATTCGCTCAAGCAAGGTATCCTCGATATTCCGATGAGGAACTATACTGTGGGCAATAAGACCTACAATGTGGCTGACATCGACGACAGTCTCCGTATTTACCTTCCCGAGGTTGATAAGGATTCGTGTTTCTTTGTCATCTCTAAGCGTGAGTACCGCTTGTATGTCTACCAAACCATTGGAGGAGACACTGTACTGGCTGCACATTTCCCGGTATGCTACGCTATGTACCCTGAACCGAAAGAAGTCAGCGGAGATATGCGAACACCAGAGTGCTCCATCGAAGCGCCATTTGTGATTACGGAGATAGTCAACGCTTCCAACTGGCATCATGACTTCGGTGACGGAAGAGGCAGTATTCCGTCTTATGGTGCTTGGTTCATGCGGTTGAAGACTGGTTTCAATGGCGTAGGCATTCATGGGAGCACCAACAACGAAGAGTCTGTGCCTGGCAGAGACAGCGAAGGCTGTATACGTCTGCGCGACGACGATTTGCTCCTTCTCCATGACTATTATGCACAAGTGGGCACACCTGTCATCATCAGGAGCATCACAGACACCAAGTATGGTTTTGAGGTCAAGGCGCAGTCCGCCCTTGCCGACAGTTATCGAGCACCCAAAGAGGGCAACCCCCTCTTCGCCTCCATTTCTGCATCCGACGAAGAATAACCATCTCCTTTAGAGGAATAATCATAGAACATTAATCTTTTAAATAATCAGCATTATGAACAAGAACAATTTCATCCACAGAATCTGCATGACACTCATGATGTTTGTGTGTGTCATGATGGGTCTGAATGCTCAGAACCCAAAGACCAACACCCCGTCGAAGAAATATGTAGTAGTGAATGGTGAGAACGTGCGTCTGCGCCTCGAGCCAAGCCTTGAAGCTGGATGGCTTCACGATGCCAAAGGAAACTCTGTCCATGCTCCCAAAGGTGCTAAGTTGGAGTACAAAGGCGAAAAGGGTGATTTCTACTATGTTATCTACAAGAACAATAATGTGTATATCTCGAAGAAGTTCTCCTATATCGATGGACAGGGCAACCCGAATGTTCTGAAGCCCGTCAAGACTACAGCACCTGAAACGGTAAAACCTGCTGCTGAGGGAAGTGGAGACACTTATGTCGTACTGAAAGGCACCAATGTTCGTCTCCGTCTTGGTCCTGGCACCAATTATGGCGTCTATAACCAACCTGAAACCAACAAACCTTTGTACCTTCCAAAGGGCTCAAAGCTCATCTATCTGGGCGAGCAGCGCAATGGGTTCTACAAAGCGTCCCACAAGGGAAAGATTGTGTATGTGTCGTCTGAATTCTCTTATCTGTCAGACTAATTTCCTTTCTCATTCCACATCATGATGAAATTTCTCTTCTCACTGATTGTAGCTACGGCCTGCAGCTTGATGGCGACGGCGCAGAATACCGTGGATTTTGGAACTCGACACGTGAAGAAAGGCAGCAAGACATACCTCGTATATGATGTATGCGATTCCATGCAGGTCTATAAAGACCCGTTGAAGGTTCCAAAGGCCAACTGCTTCTTCGTCATATCCAAGCGCGAATACCGTCTCTATGTCTATGAGCGCGTGGGCAACGACACTTTGCTGGTGGCACACTACCCTATATGCTATGCCAAGAATCCTGAGAACAAGGAGCGTGTGGGCGACATGAAGACGCCTGAGTGTAAACTGAAGGCTCCTTTCACAATCTCACAAATCGCTGACGCTTCATCGTGGAAACACGACTTCGGCGACGGACGCGGAAACATCCCTTCTTATGGCAACTGGTTCATGCGGTTGGTGACTCCAGGTCATAAGGGTATCGGCATACATGGCAGTACCAATAACTCTGCATCGGTGCCTGGACGCGACAGCGAAGGATGCATTCGTCTGCGCGACAATGATATCAAGCATCTCAAGGAACACTATGCCAAGGTGGGCACTCCTGTGGTGGTGAAGTCCATCAAGGAAGGTAAGTACCCGTTTGAGGTCAAGGCCGAAAAAGCGCTCGGCAACCGATACGTGGCACAGCGAAAAGGATATGTCCTGGAGAAAGGAGCTTCATTCGTCGACAAGTAAATACGCGCTGAAAATCATTTAATATTCGGTGGAGGTGCCTCCACCGAATATTTTTAGACTTGACCTCACCTAAGAGGATTGTCTTCATCAACCGTTCTTAACACTAAATAACAACTGTCAAGTGGCACTGAACTATATATGGATTGCATTGTTCGTCATCGGTGTGCTCGTCGGTGTGATACGCCTCATCTTTGTGGGCGATACCGAGGCACTGCCCCAAATGATGGACTCCACCTTCGAGATGTCGAAGATGGCATTTGAGATGACTTTAGGACTGACGGGAACACTCACCCTCTGGATGGGCATACTGAAAATCGGAGAGGACAGCGGACTGGTCAATAAACTGGCTAAAGGCTTGAGCCCGCTGCTGACAAAACTGTTCCCTGAAATACCGAAAGGTCATCCTGCACTGGGTAGCATATTTATGAATATGGCAGCCAACATGCTCGGATTGGACAACGCTGCCACACCTGTGGGACTTAAGGCCATGCAGGAACTGCAGTCCATTAATCCCAAGAAGGACACGGCCAGCAATTCCATGATTACTTTCCTTGTCCTCAACACTTCAGGATTGACCATCATACCAGTGAGTATTATGGCATATAGAGCAAGGGCTGGAGCTGTGGACCCCACTGATATCTTCATCCCATTGTTGCTCACTACCCTCTGCTCTACCATTGTGGGACTCATCGCCGTGGCAATCTATCAGAAAATCAACCTTTTCCAAAAGGCTTTTCTGGTGATGTTCGGAGCAATAGCAGCACTTGTGGGCGGACTCTTTTGGGCAATCCATGGTATGACTAACGAAGAGATGCAGCACTTCTGTAGATTGCTCACTAGTTTTTTGATCTTGGGTGCCATTCTCACCTTCATCTTGAGCGGATTCTTCACGAAGAATGAAAAGGGCGAACGGCTCAATGTCTATAACTCTTTTATTGAGGGTGCCAAGGGAGGTTTTGGGGTGGCTGTCAGCCTCATCCCTTATTGTGTGGCCATTCTCGCTGCTATAGGTGTGTTCAGGGCTTCTGGTTCGCTCGACCTCATTCAGGATGCCATTAAATGGGTGGTGGAACTCTTCGGTGTGAACAGCGATTTTGTTGGAGCCGTGCCTGTAGCCATCATGAAACCTCTTAATGGTTCGGGAGCTCGAGGAATGATGCTCGAATGCATGGCCACTCATGGACCAGACTCCTTCCTCGGGCATTTGGCCAGTGTGCTGCAAGGGTGCACAGACACAACATTCTATATCCTTGCCATCTACTTCGGTAGTGTGGGTATCAAGAAATATCGTCATAGTGTGGCATGCGGTCTGATGGCTGACTTTGCGGGCATGATAGCGGCTGTTTTCATCAGCTATTTCTTCTTCCACTAAAAAAACCATCCCATTCATCAACGAACAGGATGGCCGTAAGAAGCTTTAAAGAATATATACTAAAATTGTCTAAGAAAAGAAGTAATAATTTGCTTTAAGTCTTTTAGTGCCTGCCTCCGCGCGCACGACCTGCACCACCTTGGCCGGAAGAAGAGCGGGAGGGACCCGATGAGGTACGGATGAGATTGGAGTTTGAACCACCTCCGCGGTTCGGACTGCCACCTACATTGCCGCCTCTGCCTTGACCTCCGCGGTTGTTGTTCACACCTCCACGGTTGTTGTTCATACCTCCGCGGTTGTTGTTCATACCTCCGCGGTTGTTGTTTACACCTCCACGGTTGTTATTCACACTTCCACGGTTGTTATTCACACCACCGTGATTGTTGTTCATGCCACCACGGTTGTTGTCCACACCTCCGCGGTTGTTGTTTACACCTCCGTGATTGTTGTGTCCAGGTGCGCCACCTTGATTACCACGGTAGTTGTCATGGTTACGGGGGGCGTTGCCAGGATTGTGACGGGGCATGTCGTTTCTTCTGCCACCGTAAACATCGTTGTGATGAGGCCTTCCAGGAGCGGGATGCACAATGTGAGGTCTGTTGGCTGGACGCATGGGGTGGAAATAATGGCCTCCACGATAGGCGTGGTAATGACGTGGCATGCCGTAGTGGTAATAAGTGTGACGGGTGTCGTAAGTGTAAATGCTGAAGCGCCATCCATTGTTAGCAAACACGATTGGACGATAGAAGTAGTCGTAAGACATATAACGTGCCCACTGAGCGGCGGTAAGCAAACGACGGAGAGCCAGGTCACGGTGATACAGCATATCGTTGTACTCTGCATAGGTGTAGCCATAAGCCAAGTCGTCAAGATACTCGTTCACACCATAGATGTAGTCGAAGTTAATCATATACACTGCGTCGATGACGTCTGCCCTCAGACCGAGTGTGAATACCATGCGGTCGGTGAGGAAACGTGCGTGGTCGCGCATCACAGCGTAAGACATGGGCTGGGCGTTCAACACATTTGCCATTGTCAGCATCATTACTGCTACAAGCAGTGTTTTCTTAATCGTTCTCATAGTCGTTATGGTTTTGTGGAGTCAGTCGGTGTTTGCCACCTTACCTTCCCCGGGTTAATACTCTTGTTTTTGTTTTCGATGCAAAAGTACAACACTTTTCAGGCTATTGCAAAGGATTAGTCCTAATCGAGGTAGGGAATTCCCCAAACATGTCGGGGAATTGGCCCCTCCTCAATATCGGTTGCCTACAACCATAACGGATTCTCATGGCATCAGGTTTAGCTCCTGTCAGTCGGTTTCATCACCTTGGAGCAGTTGTAACACTGTCAAACCGAACCAACCGATGAACAGCAACCTCAGCAACAACGGCATGCTGGCTGGCATCACCGCGAAGAGGCATGCAACAACAAGGTGGATGACTCGTAGCGACTGCATCGGACTGATATGCTCCTCCAGAATACTGGAGAACAACTTGGAAAGGGTTAACGCCATACGCATCACTGACATGGACACGTTCTTGCGAACCGACACAACATACTCCACGATGGAGAATCTCGACTGATAGGTAATGGATTTCTTCATTTCTTTTTGTTATTTTGGTTGACAATGCAAAATAACAATATGATTGTGTCAAACTACGACAATCGAAAAGAAATATTTATTGATTTTCCAGTATTTCTGTTAAAAGATGTAAATTCTCCCTTAAATAGGCCATAAACTCAGGACTATCGACCACTTCTATGTCGTGGAAAAGACCGAAATAAAACCTTCCGATTCCCTTGAAACCACAGACCTTGAGGGCAATCATCCAGTGATGGTCGTCGACAATTACCATTTGCCGTTCATCCACCTTGTACTCTTCCATCAGCACGCGGGTGGCTAGGCGTCCCATGATGAGTTTCACACGGCTCTGCCGCTCACTGGAGAAACCGAAGATGTCGGTGTAGTAGTTGATGTGTTGGGTGGTGAACTCCCATGGCTCGTCTAGCACCTCTACTTCTCCTTGGATACGACCTATATTGAAGGTCTTGCATAAGCCAGAGGCCATCTCGTAACATCTCACAGCCCTGTTGCTGCCCAAGAACTTGAATGGTTCGAGCAGACGGTCGCTGACGGTGTCACTGTGCGAGGAGGAATAACTATGCAGAATCACTTTACGCCGTCGGGCGATGGCATCATAAAGACGCTCCACATTGATGGCTTCATTGCGGTTGACTTTGGCACCGCTGAGTAGGTTCAGTCCATAGATTTCAGTGAAACGTTTCTTGAGACTCCTGACGGCAAGGTTGTCATCGTTTGCGCTGTTGAGAAGGTTGGCCATGGCCTCGAGTTCCACACCAGTGAAACGCACTCGACTGGTGAGGTTGGCAATAAAGGGTGAACCTGGGTCGATGCTGTAGATTCCCTCATCATTGTGGATGATGAATCCTGCGAGCCTGAGGAACTCTATATACCTATATATAGAGCGACGCGACAATTCCAGCCGTTCGGCGAGCTCGGAAAGCGTGTACCGGGTGTTGCGGACTAAATAGTCAATCAGTCGCAGTTGTCTGTCGAATTTATCCAGTTCCATAGGCTTTATGTTTTTGACTACCCTTTGAGCATCGGTTCAAGGTTAATTGATGGCGTGGCAAGTTAGAGTTTGCCACGCCATCATTTTAGGCTCAAGTTCTATTGATACTGTGGGTTATTGAACCACTACTTTCTTGCCGTTGTGGATGTAAATGCCCTTAGTTGATGGTTTGCCTTCGAGCTGGCGTCCGTCAAGCATATACCAACCAGTCGCAATAGTACGGTTCTCGGCGCTAATGGTTCTTTTTACCCTTTGTCAATCGCCTTGCTCAAGCAAGGTAAGAAAATTGCCGCAAAGTTATGATTTTTCTCTTAAATATGTGAGCAATATCCTCATTTTTCGTATTTTAACATCCCATTTTTTTTACACTTTGGCATGAATTAACATTTTGTACCGAAGGTTTAACTTTTGTAATAGAATGAGTTCGACGAAATATTGCTAATTTTGCGCCGTGAAAGAATTGAATGTTAAAATAGGGGCTTTCCTACTGTTTCTCTTGTCGATAAGCCTTCAAGTTGGCGCGCAGCAGATTCAGGTGGACAATATGGAGGAACTGACAGGGCCTCCCATCTTCCGTCATGGCATCGGATATGCTGGTGTGGTGGAGTATCGAGGGGAGATGATTCCATGGTTTGTACTCAGCGATGTATATATTTTCAACCCCTTGGTGCTCAAGAATAAGAAGCAGGTGCAGAAATACTACAAACTGGTCAACAATATCAAGAAAGTATATCCCATAGCAGTGGATATCAAGCGAACCATCGATGCTACAGTGGCCCACATGGATTCACTGCCCGACAAGAAGGCGAAAGACGAGTACATGAAGAAGATGGAGAAAGAACTGAAAGCGAAGTACACACCACAGTTGAAAAAACTTACCTTCGCTCAGGGAAAACTGCTCATCAAGTTGATTGACCGACAGACGGGTGACACCTCTTACCAACTGATTAAACAGTATATTGGGTCGTTTAAGGCGACGATGTGGAATACTTTCGCATCACTTTTTGGCGCTAGCTTGAAAAAGGAATACGACCCCGATGTGGACGACCGTTTGACCGAACGATGTATCCTGCTGATAGAAGCGGGAGAACTGTAGGTTCACCCACATGGATTATTATTAATACCCATTTAGCTTACCTCATAAACACTTTGGCGTATGTCCTCTCAAAAAACGAAAAAAGTGTTGATTCTCGGCGCCTCCTCTGGCATTGGCCGTGAGCTGGCGCGTCTGTTCATCGACATGGGATGCACGGTCAGCGTGGCAGCCCGTCGGGAAACTCCTCTACAAGAACTCAAGGCTATCGACCCTTCAAGAGTGGAGTATTCACTCGTGGACGTTGTGGCGGAGAATGCTGCAGCTGGTTTGCAGGAACTTGCTGAACGAACAGGAGGCATCGACATCTACATTCATGCGGCAGGCATTGGCAGCCAGAACCGCGTTCTCGATTTGCCGATAGAAGAAAATACTGTGCGCACCAATGCTGTGGGTTTCATGCGGGCGATGAATTGGGCTTATCATTATTTTGTCAGCCAAGGCGGCGGACATATCGTTGTTATCAGTTCTATCGCAGGCACCAAAGGGCTTGGTCCAGCACCTGCCTACTCTGCTACTAAAGCATTCCAGGCCAATTATGTCGAGGCTTTGGAACAGTTGGCACGCCAGCAAGGACACCCTATCCGTTTCACAGACATACGCCCTGGTTTTGTGGACACTCCGCTTCTTGGTGAGAAGCCTTCCTATCCAATGTTGATGCGTGTGGACGATGTGGCCAACAGCATCGTCAAGGCTGTGATGCGTGAGGATGATGTGAAGGTGATAGACTGGAGATACAGATTGATGGTGGCTTTATGGCGCTTGTTGCCAAGATGGATCTGGAAGAGAATGCGGATTTGAACATGGCAATAAAACAATCAAAAAATGCAAAAAAAGCTCCATGCATATCCCATAAGTACTATTTTTAGTTAATTATTGTGACACATTTAACTGAACTACAGAAAAAATATGTAATTTTGCAACCCAATCTTCCGGGTGGAACTTTTGCGACTGGCAAGGTTAGCCATGACAAGGGAATGTTAACAAGAATGAAAAAGATGTTTAAAAAATCAAACGATCGCTTGGCGGCTGACAGATTCCTACCCTATAGATTATCTATGTCAATGCATTAACTAAATTACGACGAAGAATATGAAACTGAAGAAAACCATTGCTCTTTTGACAGTTATTGCAACTGCTCTTCCTTCCTTCGCTCAGCTTGAAGGAACATCCGTTTATGACCGCATCGGTCATGGACAAGACAGTATCAACGCCCTCAACAACCTCAGTCTCTATCAGGAGGCTTACAAACTGAAGAACTGGGCCGAGGCTTACGATTCTTGGAAGCAGGTGATTGAGAAGGCGCCTATGGCACAGGTGTCCCTCTATACACAGGGACCAACCATCCTGCGTAACTTGCTTACAGCAACTACTGATGCCGCTCAGAAGAAGCAGTTTCTCGATGAATTCATGCGCATGTACGACACACGTCTGAAATATATGAATGAGCTCAACTCCTTCGCTTCTGAGAAGATGAAGACTAACAAGGGTGGTGTGCTCTGCCGCAAGGCTTACGACTATGCCACTTACGCACCTGGAGTGGACCCAGCTTATTCCCTCGACAATGCATACAACATGTTTACTGAGGGTATCAACCTGGTCAACGACGACCCATCGCGCGAGGTGGAGGGATTCGTGCTCTACAAGTACTTCGATGTGTCATACCAGAAGTACCTGGCCGATCAGGTGGGCTTCCACGAGCAGTTCCTCAAGGACTACCTGCTTTGCAAGGAGGTGTGCGAGAAAATGCTGGAGAAAGCCAACGGAGAGCCTGATTCTGTGGCTGCACAGAAGATTGTGGCTCAGTACGACCCAACTCTGCTCGCTGTGGAGAACAACTTCATCCAGTCTAAGGCTGCAGACCGCGACCAACTCATCAAAATCTTCACTCCTAAGGTGGAGGAGAAGAAGAATGACCTCAACTACTTGCGCTCTGTCATCGATATCCTCGCTGAGAACGACTGCGACGACACCGACATCTACTTCACAGCTTCTCGCTATGCTTTCGACATCGAGCCGAGTTTCAACGCAGCTATCGGTACAGCACAGTGGTACACCAAGCAGGGAAACCACTCTGAGTCTATCAAGTACTACGACAAGGCCATCGAGCTTTGCAACAGCGACAAGCAGAAGGCACGTATCGCCATGAAGGTGGTTTACGCGTTGGCTAAGAGCGGACAAGGCTCCAAGGCTGAAGGTTACCTGCAGAAGGTAGAGAGCTTCGACCCATCAATGGCTGGTCGTTGCGACCTCTTCCGCGCGCAGAGTGCCGCTACTGCCAAGAATTGGGACGCTGCCCTCAACTATGCACGTCGTGCCGGCCAGGAGGATGCTAGTATCTCGGGTGTGAGCTCACGTCTCATCAGCCAAATCAATGATGTGAAACGCCGTGTTGCTGAGTACGACAAGGCTAACGCTGAGTACAAGGCACAGCTCGAAAAGCAGCAGAAACTCGAGAACTTCTGGAAGGGTAAGTAAGAGACTGGATACAACAGCCTAATTATACCAGCGGCGCAAAGGAAATTCCTTTGCGCCGCTGACTTGTTAATAAGGATTCTGATTACTCCGAATGCTCTGAATATTCGAATGCTTTGAATATTCCGAAATTTCTGAGAATTAGCCTTGTCTGATAAAGTATCCTAAATGGGCATTACCCGTAGATAATGTCAGACCATTTCTTGGGGAGGAGGTTGATGACCAGCAGATAGAGGGTGATGCTGAAAATGACCGCCAGTGAGAAGTCTAGGATGGTTCCTTTGCGCAAATAAAAATCGAAGACCAGAAGGAAAGGGAACTGGCCGAGGTAGATGGCTGTGCTCAGTTTGCGGACATGGAGTGAATGCTTAGCGAGCCAATTCATCTCCAGTTTCTGAGACAAAAGGAATAATGAGATGGCGACCAGTAAGTTACCGAAGGGTACATGCAGGAGGGTATAATCATATCTTTTCAAAATCCATGAGGCGATGACAATCAAGATGACAAGCGCCCATGGAATATGAATTTTGTTCTCGTGATGCGCCATGAAATGACCAACCGACATATAAATCAGACCGACATTGAGGAAGTTTCTTGAACTGCTGAAGACCACATGTATGAAAGTGAAAATACCTGAATTAGTGTTATATTTGGAGTCGTATAAAAGTCCTAATATCCATAGGGCAAAAGCCACGGCGTACATCCAATAAATCTTGTGGTATTTCTCGCAATAGTAAAAAATGACGGTTACATACAACATGGAAAGTATATACCAGTAAATGCCCAGGCTTCCGGAGATAAGAAACATTCGTACCAGATAGATACATTTGAGATAAAGAGGGTAATCGGGATGGCCCGCTTCGATACACATCCACGACAAGGGCAAAGTGGCAACAGACCAGAACACGTACATTTTGAATATGCGCAAGAAATAGGAACGGACATATTCTTTTGGTTCTTGATGTTTCATAATCCCCTTGGTAAGGAAGAAACCTGAAACGACAAAGAAGAAAGGAACTCCCACTTGTGGGAAAAGGATAAGCATCCAGTTACCGATTGTTCCATCATTCTGAGGTATGTCCCGACAATTGGAGTGCATCAGCACAATCAACAAGGCACAGACAAGTTTGAAGAAATCCACTCCGTAGTAGATTTTCTTCTTTGCAGTGGTGGGGTTAGAGTTGTCCATCATTGTTCTCTCAATTTTACCGCAAGGCCTGACGGAACAGGTCTTCTAATATCTGTTTCTGTTCCGCGGAGAGGTAAGATAGTTCCTCCCTCTTGAGAATCTTGTCGAAGGCTTCTTCTGCCTTTGTCCTCATCTGCGCCTTGCCTACTTTTATACCTGCCGATAGCTCTCCTTTGGGAAGGAGACTGCGGTTGAAATTACCATCGCTCATAGTTTGCTCTGTTTTTTTGTGCAAAAGTACGATAATTTGCCCAAAGAAACAAGAGCGCGTTCTCCTTCGTGTGCATTTCTGCCTCACATACAATCACACTGTTTAGTAGTTGATTTTATTTCCTCTCACTTGAGACGCACCACTGACTGCGTCCACTGTTGGGGTCGCTCTTTCCTTTCTGATGGGTTGCTCCAATGCCGAACCTGCATAAATGGCTGGTAGTGCATCGGTTCGGACTGTTTGTTCCAGTTCGTTCTTGCTGGCTTGAACTGGCTCAACCATCCATTCTGGTACATTATAAGAGCGGAACAGCTCATCATTGTAGGTGGGTCGCTTTTGGGGTAGCATGAAGGGTTTGTGCATCTTGCCGTTAAGGTCGAAGTAGGCGAAGTAGAGGCGTGTGTAGTTGCCATCGAATCTTCGCGAGGTGAACATAATCCACCGTCCGTTTGATGACCACGAGTGGTATGAGGCTTGTTGGTCGTCAAGTACGGCGAATGGCACGTTACCCTGGGGATGGTTAGCGATACTGTCGCATGGCATGAGACACAGACGTGCTGAATGGTGCCAGATATGGAACTGACCGTAATCACCCAGTGTGAAGAGGAGATACTTTCCATCGGGCGAGACACGGGGTAGGGAAGCGCTTTTCTGGATTCCGACGGCATTGAGCACGGTTCGCTTGTCACCGAACTTCATGGTTTGTGGGTTATATGGGCGGCTGTAGATATTGTAGCGCAGTGAATCGTAGCAGTTGTCGAGTTCGTTGTCAATATTATCGGTTTTTTGCTCGTAGTGAGCCGCGCAGAAGTAGAGTGTCTGTCCATCGGGTGCCCATGCGGGGAATGTCTCGTATTCATCGGGGTCGCAGTCGATGTCATAGACTTTGTTGGTATTCATGTCGAAGAGGATGAGGTCGCTGCCGTAGTCGATGACTTCCACCTTCTGTGTGTTGCGTGTGTGGAACACCTGACCAGTGGAGTTCACGGAGTAGGCGATAAGCGGTAAAGTGGGATGCCATGCAGGATAGACGCCTGCTGATAGGGTGCTGTCGGTCTTGAGGTTCATCTTCCTTCGTTCCTTGCCGTCGATGATGAGTGTGCCGCCCTGGTGTTGCCGGAGGTGCATCTGCATGCGTCCTGTGCGGTTGTAGTCCTGATAGGCATGGCAGTTCACGCATTGTCCTGTGGCGGCATCCACGCTGAAATTGCGGTTGTCGTAGATGACCTTCTCCTCGAAGTCACTCATTCGCCGTTGGCAGATGTAGATGTCTTCATAGTCTACGTAGGAGGGCTGTATGAGGCGGTAGGATATGTATGGATCCACCTCTTCCTCGACTACGGGATTTTTAAACGCGGGATACTGGGCCCATCTTCCATTGGTCTTCACATAGACTGTGGTGTAGATGGTGTCACCTTTTGCTCCCTGCAGTAGCTTGTGCCATCGGTCAATGTCGATGTCGGTTTCCTTCCCTTCGGTAATGATGCCGTCAGTGTCTGTCTTGGTGTAGATATGGGTGATATAGTCTTCTCCTTCGGTGTCAATGCGAAGGTTCATGGGGGCGATGTTGGGGGGCAGTGTCGCTCCGTTGTTGTCGGGGAAGACATTCACGGGCTCTTGTGTCTGCATGGCGTCTTTGGGCAGTTCAGCTGTGCAGGATACCGTAAGGATGAGTATGGCTATGAGATATTGATAATGCCGCATGTCGTTTAGTTGGTTTTCAGTCCTGTGGTGAAGAAGAAGTAATACCAGTAGGTGTTTCCGTAGAGAGGGCGTAGCCGTGTGGCGTTATACTCGTCACCGTATTGGCTGTTGGCGTTGGCTTCCGCGATGAGGTTGTTGAAACGTTCTTTGATGTCGGTATCAATGTTCACTTGACTTAGGTCGATGTTGCCTTGCAGGTTGGCGAAGAGGAGGGCGGCCTCTTGGTAGTGGCGGGGTATTTTGTTGCCGTTCTCGTGTTCCCATACAGGCAGCATCTTGATGAACAGTGGCCAGAAGTCGTTGATGTCCTTGAGGATGAGGGCGCAGTCAAGCGAGAGTGTCACCATCTGACGGGTGCCACCACGCATCGTCGCGTAGTTCTGTAGCAGATAAGCCTCCACATGACCTCCGTCACCGTCGAGGATATTGTTGTATTCCAGCAACGGTTCTATAGCCTTGCATTCGGTCTGGTAGTCATGCTCCAGGTCAATTTGATAGAAGGGGTGGGCATTGAGTTGGCGGGCGTATTTCTCTGCGAGGGCTTTCTCTCCGTTCAACAATGAGGAGCGGAGCATATAGCTCAGGTATTGTGGTCTCAAACCGTATTCCACCATATCCTCCATACACCATCTGTAGGCATAGTTGGGCTTGCCCAAGAAGTAGTAGAGTTGTGGACCGGCGATGAGCCGTAAGTACTGGTTGACGGTGGGTGCTGCATACTCTGCATCGCCATCGGGATAGGAAAAAGTGCTTTCGCCGGAGAGTCCCAGTTTGTAGAGTGCCAAGCGGGTATAGCAGACTTGTATGCGTGTGGGTGCCAGGTCTGGGTTTTGTTGCCGTGCGATATCGAGTACTTGCTGCCAGTCGTCTTTGTCCACTGCATGTTTCATCCTGAGGATATTACGGTAGTTCTCGTCTTTGAAGGTGCGATGGTGGGTGTACCAACCCATTAGGACCATACCCAAGAATGCGACTACGAAATAGAGGATGGAGGTCTTGCTGGTTGGAGATTTTTTGCTGGTTGGAGATTTTTTGCTGGTTGGAGATTTCTTGTTGGTTGGAGTGGATTTGCTGGATTGACGAGTCTTACTGGTTTTACTATTTTCACTACTCTTCCTGGTTCTTTTCGTCCACCAGGCGGCAAAGGGGGCCAATACTGCCGTGATGGCAATGGCGATGATGAGCCAGTTGAACTCAGTGCCCGATGCTTTGAAGGTATATAAATCATAACCACGACAAGTGAAGTTGCCAAGCAGCCAAAGCGATGGCAGGTAGCACAACGGAGCCCATGACCATTTCAGCCTGAGGCAGTATTGAAGGAGTAGTGCCAGTAGTGTGAGTAGCAGTGTGAGTAGGGTCGCACCTAATAACGGGTATGTCATGGTGGCGCAGATGGCAGACGAGCACCATGTGGCGATGCCCCATAGACCCTGGCTCATCAGTTGTGAACCATAGGTGGATGTCAAGTAAAATGGGGTCATCCCAGCCACTTCTTCAAGGTACTCCTTTCTGATTCCTATCAACACTATCATGCAGAAGGTGATGAACAGTAAGGGTGGCAGAAGACGGAAGATAATGGTCTGTGTTTTCTTCATATGTCAGCGTTGTCGTTTATAACACAAGAGCAAATGTATATAAATAATTGCACTTTTCTGTACCAAGGACGTATAAATACACATTTTTAGACGTTTATTACGCAATAATCGACCGCTTCTTCCCCTTTTATTCAGACGTTTCCTAGGAAAACATGCTTGATGCCTTCTTGCTCTGCTATTTGTCTGGCGCGTTGCAGGGTGCCGATGGGAGTGGGCCTGTAGCCGTCGATGAGTTTGTAGCGCGGGAAGAATCGTGAGAGATGAAGTGGAGTGTCTGCGAATCCGTTTTCTACGAGCCAGGCGCACATCGACCGAAACTCGTCCTCCGTCTCTGTGCCGGGAATCATCAGGTGGGTGATTTCCAGCCAGACATGATTATCGCGTAAGATGTTCAGTGTTTGTAGCACAGGGGCAAGGGAGGCGGCCGACATCCGCCTGTAGGTCTCGTCGTTGAAGTACTTCAGGTCGATGTTGGCGGCATCGATGAACGGAGCGATTTGCCGGAGAGGTTCTTCGTTGACATAACCTGCCGACACCAAAACGTTCGTCAGGCCTTTCTCATGTGCGAGTTTGCAACAATCGAAGGTGTATTCATACCATGTCAGCGGTTCAGTGTAGGTATAGGCGATGATGGATTGCTTATATTTGATGGCCAGGGAAATCACTTCTTCAGGTCGCAATTCGTAGTGCTCCACATCGGAGGGCTCTACTTGTGAAATCTCATGGTTCTGGCATCCCTTGCATCTGAGGTTGCATCCCGTGCAGGCCAGCGACAGGCATTCCTCGCCGGGATGGAAGAAATACAACGGTTTCTTCTCAATGGGGTCGATGGCCAAGGAGCAGGGCTTGCCATAGACCATTGACAGCAGTTTGCCGTTGATGTTCTTGCGGCTATGACATAATCCTGTAGTCCCTGGTTTGATGAGGCAATGATGGGGGCAGAGGTCGCACCGTACCTCGCCATCGGATTGTTTGCTGTAGAATAGGCACTCTTTCATCCTTCTTCGAATATGATGGCTTCGTATGTGTAGAGCTCTGCGTCGCGCCAGCCATTCCAGCCGATGCCGGCTTTGTCGCGAGAGCAATGACCTAAGAACTCTTCCTTGGTCCAATCCACCTCAAGGGCCACCTGTGGTAGGAAGGTGCCGCTATGGTAGCCTTTTCGCATGTAGATGCCTTGTTTGCCGTAGATGAACTCGTCGGCACTTTGGATGCGCCGAAGTGGTGTGAGTACCGATATCTCGATGGTGATGTCTTCAAGCTCCTCAGCGGTGACTTTGGGGAATCGTGGGTCTTCGAAGGCGGCGGCTTGGGCCATCTCCTCGACAATCTGGCACAATGGAACGTCCTCACCGAAGTGCCCGATGCATCCGCGCAGCCGGTCGTTCTTGTGGAGCGTGACGAAGGCACCGAGTTTTTTGGTGAGGTTGTCGGTAATGTCGATGTGGGGCATGGGCTGGTAGTTGCAAGCGGATGTGATGCTCTCACGGGCGATTTCAAGAAGCGTCCTCATCTCGTCCCTTGTCAGTGAGAAGTCCTGTGTGTCGCGTTTTTCGGGATGGACGATGAAGGAGTTGTAACCCACCACCCGCTCTTTGTCGCCATAGATGCTGTCACCCGAATTGCGGTACATGATGTGCTCCACCTTCATCTGGGATTCGAAGTGCAGGTTGAGCAGCAGGGTGATGATGGCTGAAAGACCGCAGGCACTGGTGGAGAGCCCGCGTATGTGTTCCCGTTCATTGCGGTCAATGATATTGGCGAGCATCTGGGCATTCCCGCTTGTGATGGCTTCTGCTGTGCGCAGGTCAACCTTGCAGGCTTCCTCGTAGTCGGGATAATGACTGAAGTCGGAGGAGATGACCCAGAGGTTGCGCTCGTTGAAATAAGGTTGGAGGGCTGTGGAGAGTTCGACTAATATGTCTGGCTCGTCGGTGGCAATGACGAGAGGCACGATGGGAGGCATGGTCTTGAGATGGTATTGCAGGAAAGGCAGTTCCACCTCTAGGCAATGCTCTCGCAGATGTGCCCTTTTGTCGTACTTGAAGAGCTTGGCGTCCTTGCTGAGCTGCTGGCATAATGCGGTGTCGACTTCCACCTCGCCCAAGGGGGTGGAGTAGTGGGTGGAGACTGTATCTACTGAAGCGGCATTGAGATAGACCTGATGGCTGGGACCGATGAGGAAGATGCGGTCATACTCCTTCTCGGGATGAATGCGCGCGAAAGCAGAAGCGGCTACCTCGCCAGAAAACACCCATCCTGCATGGGGAACGATGACGGCGCGTATGTCGTCGCGTCGCTCGCAGTCCTTGAACGGACTGAAATATTGATTCAATTCACGGATGGCCTCTTCACGGTCAGCGGGGTAGAACTGTCCTGCCACTGCCGCTTTCCTGATGTTTTTCTCTTCCATAATATCGTGTGTGTTGAGAAGGTTAGTGTCAATGTCATGAGCAAAGATAAAGCATTTATGCGACAACACAAAAATGTATAGGCCTATTATTTGTGCAGTTCCGTCTTTTTTCCTATCTTCGCAATCAGATTAAAAAACATACGTTTATGATACAGAAATATATTGAGGAAAACGAATCGCGGATGCTGGAGGAACTCTATAGCTTGATTCGCATTCCGAGTGTGAGTTCACAAAGTGAGCACAAGGAAGATATGGTGTGCTGTGCCAACCGATGGGCGGAGTTACTGAAAGCTGCGGGAGCCGACCGTGTGGAGGTGATGCCTTCAGCTGGCAATCCAATGGTTTATGCCGAGAAGATAGTCAATCCTTCGGCTCCTACCGTATTGGTTTATGGACACTACGATGTGATGCCCGTGGAACCTCTGGACCAGTGGGTTTCCAATCCGTTTGAACCTGAGATACGCGACGGGCGCATCTATGCCCGTGGTGCTGACGACGACAAGGGACAGTCATTCATCCAGTGCAAGGCATTCGAGTATCTGGTCAGCAATGGTTTGCTGTGCCATAACGTGAAATTCATTCTTGAAGGTGAGGAAGAGATTGGTTCCCCGAGCCTTGAGTCGTTCTGCGAGCAGCATAAGGACTTGTTGCGCGCCGACATCATCCTGGTGAGCGACACTTCGATGCTGAGTGCTTCCCTGCCTTCGCTCACCACTGGCCTGCGTGGTTTGTCCTATTGGCAGGTAGAGGTGACGGGGCCTAGCCGCGACCTCCATTCGGGCCATTTCGGTGGAGCGGTGATGAATCCCATCAACGCGCTTTGCCAGATGATAGCCAGTCTGACAGATGCCGACGGTCGTATCACCTTGCCTGGTTTCTATGATGATGTGGAGGAGGTGCCAGCCGAGGAGCGCGAGATGATAGCGCGTATACCGTTCGACGAGGAGCAGTATAAGGCGGCAATCGGCATCGACGAGGTATGGGGCGAGAAAGGCTACAGCACCCTGGAGCGCAACAGTTGCCGTCCTTCGTTCGACTGCTGTGGCATCTGGGGCGGTTATACGGGCGAGGGTGCCAAGACGGTGATACCGAGCAAGGCCTACGCCAAGTTGTCAACCCGCCTTGTGCCACATCAGAGCAACGCGAAGATTTCCCGATTGATGGTTGAGTATCTGCAGCGCATCGCACCTCCAGGTGTACATGTGAAAGTGGAGTGCCTGCATGGCGGCGAGGGCTATGTCTGCCCCATCTCATTGCCTGCCTACAAGGCCGCTGAACAAGGCTTTGAAAAGGCTTTCGGCAAACGTCCTTTGCCTGTGCGCCGTGGGGGTAGCATCCCCATTATCGCCACCTTCGAGCAGGTGCTGGGCATCAAGACCATCCTGATGGGATTCGGATTGGAGAGCAATGCCATCCATTCCCCCAACGAGAGTTTCCCGCTCGACATGCTCCGCAAGGGCATCATCGCCGTGGCCCAGTTCCATATTTGCTACGATAAGTAAATGTAAGGCGGCAGGTGTTAGAGAATGAAACTAACACCTGCCGCCTTACATTCGATGGCAAAAGCGACCGACTATCGTCTATAGTCTAATATCAGCCTTAGGCAGTTTGCTGTTGACGCTGACTTGTATCTTGCCTTTTTTCTGATTGCTCCTCACGACAAGCAAGGCTCTTCCTTTCCAAGTCTTGACATGCGCCGATGTGGAAGGTTCCTTGTCCTTGAGGTCGGCGGAAGCGAAAGCCAGCAGTTTTCCCTGTCCTTTGACGACTGCCTCACAGTCGATGGCGGCATCAGGACAGACATTACCCTTTTTGTCTATCACTTCGACGGTGATGAAAGCGAGGTCTTGTCCGTCGCCCTTCAGCGCTGTCTTGTCGGCAGTCAGCCTCAGTCGGGCGGGTTCGCCGGCTGTGCTGAGTTTGACGCTCTTGTCTCCGGCCTTAGCCACCAGTTCACCTGGTTCGTAAGGAACGTTGAACACGGCTTTGAACTGGCTGTCACGGTTGACGGTCTTGGTGCCGATTAACTTCCCGTTCAGATAAAGGCTCACCTCGGGCAGTTTGGTGTAGATTTCCACCTCCACGGGCTTGCCTTCCCATCCTTCCCAGTTCCACGACTCCCATGTGGGCCAGACGCTCCACGAGGTCTCACGTATCTTGCCTCGATAGCCGTTAGGCTCACGCACTGCCATGTAGAGCGATGGCTTCTGGCTCCACAGCATCTCACGGTAATGGCTGATGGGCTTTCTCCAGCCTGTCACATCCACATCACCGCAGTATGCCCCATGCCAGTCGGGCTGTCCGCCTGCGACGTAATGCTCACCGGGATGCTCACCGTCGTAGTAGTAGCGTCCGATGCCCGACTCACCTAAGTAGTCGAGTCCTGTCCAGACGATGTCGCCTACAATATATGGATAGTCGTTGGTGAGTGCCCAGTTGCCGAAGGCATCGCGGGGATAACTCTCTGTCTGCCACATCACCCTCTGCGGGTCGCGCTCATGGTCAGTGGCATGCTTGAAAATCATATAGTTGTAGCCCACCACATCGAGCACCTCGGCGTGAGGGTCGTAGATTTCCCAGTCGCTGTCCCATGCGCAGAGCGCTTCGGTGACTGGACGTGTCGTATCCCATTGCAGAATGGCCTGCTTCAGTTTCCGTGCCGTGGTCACTACTCGGATTTCCTTCCTTTCGATAACCTCGTTACCGATGCTCCAGGAGATGACGCTGGGGTGGTTGCGGTCGCGTACCACCAGGGCGCGCAGGTCTTCCTGATAACATGAATCTATCATTGTGGAATAGTCGAAGGGGTTCTTGGCGCTTCTCCATCCGTCGAAGGCTTCGTCTATCACCATCATGCCTAAAGAGTCGCAAGCGTCGAGGAATGCCCGCGTTGAGGGATTATGACTGGTGCGGATGAGGTTGAACCCTGCCTCTTTCATCAACCGCACCTTGCGTATCTCGGCGGCATCGAAAGCCATTGCTCCGAGGATACCGTCATCGTGGTGCACGCAGGCGCCGTTAATCAGTACGGGTTGTCCGTTGAGCGTGAAGCCTTTCTCTGCATCGAACGAGAAGGAGCGCACGCCGAATCTGGTCGTTTGGCGGTCGATGTCGTTTCCACCTTCTTTCAGTGTGGCCTCCGTGCTGTAGAGATGTGGACTGTCGGGCGACCATAGTTCAGGGTTGTTGATGGTATAGGTGGTGGTGACGTTCTTGCTTTGGTGTGCTGGCACCGTCACCATCATCTGCTGGTTGCCGACGATGACACTTGCGTTGCGCTGGCGGTCAGACTCGTTCTCGACCGTCACCTCCACCTGTACTGTGGCTCGATTGGCCGATACCTCGGGAGTGGTCACGAAGACTCCGTTCTCGGCGATGTGGAGTTCAGGCATGCTCAACAACCAAACATGACGGTAGATGCCAGAACCTGAGTACCAACGGCAGTTGGGCTGCTCTGAGTTATCGACTTTCACGACTACCTCGTTGTCTTGGTTCTGTCCCCTAAGGTAGGGGGTCAGGTCGATGGTGAAAGGCGTGTAGCCGTAGCCATGCTGACCCGCTTTCTGACCGTTGACGAAAACTTCGGCTTTCTGATAGACTCCCTCGAAGTGGAGTTTCACTTTCTCGCCTTTTGGGGTCTTGAAGTTCTTTCTGTATTCACCCTTGCCACCTGGATACCAACCGCCTCCTGTGCCAGTGGCGCCTGTCGCTGGGTCGGGTGCGGTGTAGATGTCCCAGTCGTGGGGGAGGTCAACACTGAGGGATTTTCCTTCCCGTGTGAAGGTCCATCCACTGTCAAACAAGGTTTTCTCACTCTGTGCCATAAGTCCCATCGTCGTGAGGAACAGGCAAACGGTTGCAAATAGTCTCATCATAGTTATAGTTTCTGTTGATTAATGCTTACGAAATAATGCCGTTCTAAACAACCTAAAGCCTATTCAACTTCAGGATTTGTGTATTGTTCTAAGGCCTTTTTCAACCTTCTTTTCATTTCCCTCACTACGTTGTCGGGAGAGAGTATGCGTATGCCGGCGCCGAAACCCAGCATCAAGGAGAAGAATTCCCAGTTGGGTTCCACCGTCACAGAGAAGACTTTCCCGCCATCCTCCATTCCGTCTTGGATAATCTGTTGGGAGGAATGAACGGGTTTGGTGGCAATGTATCCTGCTTGTTCCCTACTTGCCCAGAACGTGATTTCGATGGGGTCGCTCCAATGGGTCACGCCAATGATGTGCTTGAAATAGGTTTCGGGATTGAAATCAGGATTGTCCTGATAGGGCGTTTCCGTTTCCACTTCAATAGATTGGATTCTGTCGAGTGCGAAATTAAACAACACCCCCTTCTTGGTAGTGCAAAAGAGGAACCACCTGTTTCTGTATTCTTTCAGCAGATGGGGGAAAATGGTATATACCAATGGTTTCCTGGCGGAAAAGGATTGGTACAAAATCTTGATGGTTTGTCGTCGGGCGATGTAGTTGTAGAGCGGATTGAGGTAACACAGTCCTTTCAGGTCGCTATTGCGCTCGAAGTCAACTATCTTTTTCTTTCCACGGGCTACAGCCAGATTGTCCTGCAAACGGCTCACCACATCCGACATCTCGCTGAAATGGTCGAAGTCCTCAAACTGACGCAGCAGATTGACCGCCTCCGTCATCGTCTCGATGTCGTTGTGCGACAAAGGCAGGTTCATGATGGAGTAATTGCGGTCGGAATACCTGTAATACTTATGGTCATAGACCTCGATGGGTGCGTTGTAGCCCAGTTTGTCGCTACGCATCATCTGCAAGTCGCCCTGGATAGTCCGCAGTGACACACCGCGCCTGATTCCCTCAAATTCATACAGCGCATCCGAACACGCATCGACCAAGTCTTCAACCGTCCAACGGCGATATGGATTCCGCAGACAATTATCTATCGTCTTGTAACGGATAAGAGCATTCTTGTTTACTGGCATATCTTTGTTAATTACATTTCTAACCGTTTCTTCCAGATGTCGATCATTAACTGGTTTACAAAATCAGTATCAATCTGTTCAAATCTGTTCACGGATGGTAGGCTGTTCTATCAGCTGGTTCAAGTAGCCGCCCATCGTTCTAGATTCATCATTCCCTATCTTCCTTGTTTGATTCTTCTATTATTGTGGCACATTTAATCACAGTTTTCATCTCTTTCTGATGCAAATATAGCATTTTCTACGCAACCTATTTGCGGAGAACCAATTTTTATGCTTTTTTCCGAAAATTTTATGATTTACGCAAATACATTGCGTAGTGCCATTTTACTTTTGCAACCAGAAAAACGAAAGCGTTCTTTGAAAGAAAAGTATAATTTACTGAAGTTTCGGAAGTTATAAAATGAAGTTAAATAGGGAGTTAAGCCAGCAGTGCTGGTTGGAAGTTAAGCACTTTCGTGCTGGACAATACTACAGCAATTAAATGCTATCGTCCTGTGCAAAGCACATAACTCCCAAGAGCGTAGCGAGTTTACTTCCATTTCTAT
>Ga0310697_10000054_pt1 | contig 155286 bp, 129 predicted proteins | sample 172DNAGHGlowgp2_FD_203883 | JGI IMG/M metagenome (GOLD analysis project Ga0310697, IMG submission 203883) | Sheep rumen microbial communities from Palmerston North, Manawatu-Wanganui, New Zealand - 1728 DNA GHGlow gp2 (v2) (version 2) | ecosystem: Host-associated > Mammals > Digestive system...
ACATCGACTATTACAACAATGAACGGATAAAAGCTCGATTAAACGGGATGAGTCCTGTTCAATATCGAATAAATCGGGCGAATATAACCTAATTTTTAAATGTCCAACTTTTTGGGGTCAGTTCACGAGCGGGCGCTCGCCGCCCCGCAACGCCCCGGCATCTCCTTTTCTATCCGGGAAAGGCAAGTTTATCAAAAGCGCTCCGGCTTGTCTTGGCATAAAAAAGAGCGAGTCTTTGTCAAGATTCGCTCCAAGTGAAATCAGGTGGCGCTTATGCAGCTATTTATTGAATTTTCTGTTCTTTGTAAACATCGGGCCAGAAAAGTACTTTTTGGGGCATGAAAAACTCCTTTTAATTCTTTATGCAACGAACGGAAATTGCATATTGTGGTCCATGGTACTTAAGATCCCTAAGTGTATCTTCGTCATCATAAATCGTTTTTGTTTTTATTTCATCAGAATACAATGAATTATCAACAGGATATACGAGCATTGAAGTTCTTTTGTAGGTATCAGTAACATCGTTAAATCCATTAAATATAGTATAATAGCCAGCTAAAGTAGCTGAGAATCCAGATTCATTCGAATGTTCCATATTTTCGCCCCACATAGAATTATCATCCAATTTCATTTTTTTTCCTGCAACAGAAGCCCCCCCTAAATATTCAATCAATACATTCCAATGAGTCAGTGTTGGAACTATCCACCCATCCGGACATATAACTCGTCCATCGCCAATAGGATCAATAAGAACTTCTCTTGTATACAATCTTCCATGGATAGAGCAATCACCTTCATTAAAGGTTCCCGTTGTACCGCCTCCGCAAACAGTATTCCCCCCATATTTCGTCCCCACCGTATCATCCGGCAGATAATCAATATTTTGAGCCATCCAAATTTGCGTTCCGATAGTCACCGTTTTGTACACATGGCCGTCACGCAAGTCTGTCAGTGTGTTATTTTCCGCATCATATATGCTATTCAACGCAGACGAACTAGAAACACTTGAAGAACTATGCTCAGACGACAAGGGCTGAATCTCACTCGAAGAACTTTCCTCCGACGACGAAGATTTCGCGGAACTCGAAGACGATTTTTCGCTTGAAGAACTTTCCTCAACCTTTTCGCTGCTGCTGGATTCTACAGGTTTCTCGGAACTGGAGGACACCTCTTTCTTTTCGGAACTGGAAGATTCTTTCGTCTTTGCAGAACTGGAAGAGCCTTCGTTTTTCATTGAACTGGACGATTTGTCACCCGGTTCAGAGTCCTTACTGCTGCTGGACTTTGCAGATTTCTCGGAACTGGAAGAGGCTTTGCTTTTGACAGAACTGGACGATTCTTTGTCTTTGGCGGAACTGGAAGGTGCCTCTGTCGTAGAACTCGATAAAGTTTCATCGAAGCTCGAAGAAGATTCTTCGGCGGCCAGCACCGGCGAGCTGTCACTCGAATCATCGCCACCGCAGGCATTGCCAAGCAACGCCGCCACCACAACCATTCCCCCAAGAACAAACTTCTTCAGCATAAAACACCTCACCCCTAAATATAACCTAAACCCCGCCCCAAATCAACCACCCCGTGACCAAACGCACCGAAAACGCCCGATTTTGTCATAATCTGACATGGCAATAAATTTATATTTATCAGCAGACACTAAACCACAAACCCCGCCTTTTTATGCTTGTAGGCGAAAGGAGTAAAAAATGCCAGAATTATGCCGTTTTTTGGGCATCGTCATCCAAATGTACTTCAACGATCATATGCCTCCACACTTCCATGCGATATATAATGACTTGGAAGGTGTCTTCGAATTATCTACATTTGAGATGTTGGAAGGCAATCTTCCAGCAAGGGTCAAAGGTCTTGTTGTCGAATGGGCAACTCTTCATCAGCAGGATTTGCTAGATAATTGGAATTCTTTGACAAACACCGGAGAATACAAGAAAATCGATCCACTGGTCTAGACTATGCTTCACGTGATTGACGTAAAATATATTGGCGATTACAAGATATCCGTCGAATTCAATGACGGATGCCGTTTTGTCGCTGATTTCGAAAACGTCATCAAGTCGGACCACCGACCCATCGTGCAGCAACTAGCAGACATCAATACCTTTAAAGATTTCACGCTGCAAGCGCACACGATTACATGGTCGAACGGTGTCGATTTCGCCCCCGAATTCATCAAGAGCCTTAATTTTTGACAAAATTAGGCAAAAATTATATTGTATTTTTGACAAAAAGTTATATATTTTTATTGTATTTTTGACAGAATGGCTGGACAATGTCTGCCGATGTCCGAAAGAAATACGAGGTTTAGACGCAATCCTTCTATATTCCCGTGCTGCCAAACCCGCCGCGGTCGGCGCCGTCAAGCGGGCCTTCCTCGAAAGTAAGCGTGGGCTGCTGCTCCATGATGCGGAACTGCGCGATGCGGCTCCCCTTCTCAATGGTCACGTCGCGAGTGGCATAGACGGGCATTTTCCACCAGTCGTTCGCGCCGCAGTAGCTCGAGTCCACCACGCCTACCGAGTTCGCCTGCAGAATGCCGAAGTTCTTGAACGTGGAACTGCGCGGAGCGATATGCGCCTCATAACCCTCGGGCAGCTTCATAGCGACACCCAAATGAATCAGGCGGAACTCCCCCGCCTTGAGCGTCACGGTCTCTGCCGCGGCAAGGTCAATCCAGTCGGACTTGCCGCCCACATACGTGAGGCGCGTGATAGAATCGTCGAGATATTGGATTTTAATCGTCTTCGTGGTCATACGCTAAATATAAGATTATTTGGCGTATTCCCAAGGCTTTTTCAGCAAAGAACTACCGCGGGCCGCTATTATCGCGAATCCTTCCGGCAAGGAGCGCATCCGCGTTGTCCAGTGTGTACCTATAGTCCGGTTTTGAAATTTGCGAATCATTCGCAAATTCTCCATCACCTTCAACAACCAGGTTCGCAGACATTTTCACAAAGCCGACCGTCGTATCTATCGGTGCGCCATCTTCGTCGAACAAGCCATACAGCGAAACCAGCGTGGATACATCGAATACGTTCGACTCTACATAGCACCTGGCGGAATCCGTACACTCGAAGCCCGCCGCCTTCACATCCTTGAAGAAGTTGTTGTAGACGTGAAGTTCCCCGCCATGGACACGGATACCGAAGTTCGAAAGTCCGACAAAGTAGTTATGGTGTACGGTCAGCTGCTGGCCAGATTCCCTCAACATGTCGGCGGGCAGGCCGAACAGCACGCCCGACTGCGCGTTCTCGAAGCGAGACCAGGAGACCGTCACGTTGTGCGAACCACGCTTAACGTCGAGTTCCACCAGCGGGTATTCCTCGAAGGTGCAGTGGTCCACCCACACATGGTGCGTACGGTTGTGGATGGAGAGAGCCCTGCGCGAACTCGTATCGAGCACCGTAATCGCGGGAGCCGTAAAGGTCAGGTTTTCGAAGACAAGGTTGCTCGACATGTCGGTCAGCACGCCCATGCCAGCGATACGGATATCACGGCCGCGGCCATCAATCGTCTTGTCGTTCTTGAGGCGGAGCGGTGACTGAAGGTTGTACGTGCCACTCTTCTGGAACAACACCCACGTGGGGCCATCCCTGTAGGCGCAATCGCGCAGCGAGCCCGGCGCAACCACCGCCGTAGTCTTCGCGTTGCCCGCGGAATCCACCTCGCTGGTATCCTCGACAATGTGGTAGTCCTCCGTAGTCGTCACAATGCAGATTTCGCCTTCGGCCCTGGCGATATTGCCAAGGCTGTCGGTAACGCCCGCAGCTCCGAGCGTCCCGACCGCATATCCCTCGATTTCCGCAAGCAGCGTTTCGTGAGCACTCCAATCCTTCCCAGGATACTCGCTGGATGCGGATTTCTCCTGCTTGACAACATTGATACTCGAATCAGAACAGTCTACGTACAGGGTATCGCCGGCAACGGCCTCGACCGTCGCCGAACGGGCCCCCTGCGGGTCGCCGAACTGCACGTCGAAATTCCCTGCCGGGAGCGAATCGATGACGAAATGCCCCGTACTGTCGGGCAGCACATAGCGGTCCAGGCCCGCGATGCGGACCACGGGAGCGGAATCCCCGAGCAGCACGAAGCCCTCGATGGAAGAGAGCGCGCCCAACTTGACGGTATCGACCCTGGAACCGGAATCCTTGCCGCCAAAAGCAAACTGGCGTACGGCACCCGTCGCCGCAGTCCCGTCAACATGGCGGGCCTCCAGCATATAGTCGCCCGGTTCCACCGCAATCTCGACGAAACCGTTCCCGTCGGATTCCTTCCACTGCGCCAAAGCGGAACCGTCACTCAGATAATTCTCCGGAAGCACGCGCACGCGCGCATACGGCGCCACGCTCCCGTCCGAACGCTGTACATGGAATGCTAGCGTCGACTCGGCTTCCGTACCGCCGGCAACCTTGTTGCCCTCGCTGCTGGAGCAGGCAGCAAGGAACGGGACAGCGAGCAGCGATGCCGCTAGCGCCGCCGGCCACAAAATCCATACACCCTTATTCATCATCCACACCCTCCGATCTTTCGGTACCGGCATCCGCAATTTCTTGCCCGCGAATACGGCGCTTGCGCCCGCGGCGCTGCGGCGGCGGGTACGGGTCCGAAAGCGGGAACAGCTGCATCCCCAGCTGGAACACGCGATTCGGCTTTTCGCACTGCGAGACCTTCGCAAGGATTTCCCTGCGGAACCTGCGCACCATCTCCACGAGTTCGCCGTACGTCGCCTCGTCGCAGGCGAACGCGAGCGTCGAGAGGTTGCGTTCATCCCTGCCGAAACGGTCCATGGCATCTTGCGCCACGTTCAGGTTCTGCTGGATGTACGCATTCACCGCCGTGCTGTACGATTCCGAGCCGCTCGAAATAAGCCCCTGCGTCTGTTCGTAGAATCCCGTCTCGGGATTCTTCTTGATCATCGAGAGACGTTCCAAAAGCGCAATCGACGAACGCACCTGGGAAGCCGTAATGGGCGGGCGCACCATGAGCCCGAGCGCCGCATCGTCGCCCACGTACGGGTAGAACGTCACGAGTTCACGGATAACCGCATGATACCAGTGGTCAAAATACTCGAACTGGTCCTTGGCCACGTTCTCGACCTTGCATTCCTTCGTAGCCACGAGCTTTTCCAAAAAGCGCCTGCTTTCGGAATGATTTTTTGCCTGGTTAAAGGCAACCATGTCGGCAAAATAGGCTTTCTCGCGGGCATCGCTACAAAATATATCGGCAAAGACGGAAACCAGGCGCGCAGTCAGGTTACGCTTGCCCTGCAAAATCTTGTTGAACATCGAGGCGTCGAATCCGGCCCGCTCGGCAATATAGCGGTGGCTGAAGCGCCAGTCTCCCGCATGGCGTTCCTCGTAGGCGTCGCGCAAGAATTCGCGATAATTCAAATACTTAAACAGATCAGTCATTTCGTAATGAATATAGAAAAAATGTCCACGTTTTGAGCAATAAAAAGTCTACAATCCCAAAAGTGTGAGCGGGCTCAAGCGCCCTGGCCACAACAATAAAATCAATGTTCGAAGTAGCGACCCTTCGGGAGTTTCGAGTGCGATTTTGCACCGGGAACGGTGCGCCCGAGGGCATTGTACGTCTTATTCGCAGTCGGCTGCACGGTAACGGAACGCACCGGCACAATGCGCGTCGTGGCCGTATCGCCCTTTACCTTTGCCGGCTTGCATCCAGTGCGGTACACGCCCTTGATGTCGAACGCAATCATATCCACGTTCGGGCCGCCGTCATTTGTCGTGGAAGCGAGTTTCACCTTGAAATCGAGCGCATCCACCCAGACATCGTCGATATAGACGGTATCCCACTTGTCCCAGCCACCCGTAGGCGGGAAGGCAACATCATAAGTACCATAGTCCACAGTTATCTTCATGTCGCGATTGGCCGTACCGTCAAAGGCGTAGCGCACCATCATGCGCGCGTTGGAGGCCGACTGGTCGGAGGTTACGTTGTACGTAGCCGTGCTGTAGGCGCTGTTTTCGAGATTGAAGAATCCCTGGCCCGTAAAGCCTTCGTGGTTCGCGTCGGTCGTGCCGTCGCCCACTTCGGGCTTAGACATGTCTATCGGGGAACGCCATAATGTATCGGCCAAGCCCGTAAAACAAAGCGAAGTATCGACGGAAGCGGAAGACTGCGGGCCATCAGAACTCGAAGATGTCGGGTTATTACCGCTGGAGCCCTCTTCGCCGTGCGATGTCGGTTGACAGGCCGCACCGCCCTTGAACATGGCCGTATAGGTGATATTGCGGGCCGGAGTCTTGAAACCGTAATAAATCTGCTTGGTCGAAAGTTCCTTACAATCGTCGTCCACCCACTTCTCGAAGGACTGGCCGTTCGGAGTCACGCGGAGCGTCATGGGCGAACCCGCCGGGAATTGCTGCGTCTGCGTGATGAGACCGTTATAGTTCGAGAGGTTGGTCTTCACGGTAATCGTGTAGCGCGGCTTGATGGCCGAGACAAGCGTCGTGAGGGCCGCCTTCGCCTCGTCGGAGAGGTTCGTATTGTTCTTGAGGTTATCCTCGAGTTCTTCGCAAATCAGCTGGGCATGCCCCATGGAGCCCATTTCCTGGAAATGAGTCGTTCCATCGTTCACACCGTCCGGGTAATTCGGGTATTCGCCCTTCTCCAACTTTTTGTACAGGTAACGCGTCACGTAATCTGGGATATTCTTGTACGTCGTATTGTACAGGTTATACGCCTTCATGTTCAAATCGACAAAAGGAATCTTGCTGTTCGTCGCAATCTTTTGCATCATGCCACGGGCATCGTAGTTATTGGCCCCCGTCGAAAAGACATTGCGGCTTCCGTTCAGGTTCATAGGAGAAACCAGGATGACATTCACACCCTTTTTCTTACCCTCATCGACAAACTTCTGGATGTAGCCAGAAAATTGCGAAGGTTCCACATAGCGTTCAGGTTTGCTGTAGTCGCGGTCGTTATGGCCGAACTGCACAAACAGATAATCGCCCTTCTGCGCCGCCTTCATGATTCCATCCAGGCGGCCCTCCTCGATAAAAGTGCGGGAACTGCGCCCACCGAGGGCAGCATTGTTGACCTTCACGCGGGCACCGTCAAAGAAATAGCCAATAACCTGGCCCCAGCCCGTTTGCGGGTAGGCACTGTCCTTGTACGTTTGCACCGTGGAATCGCCCGCCACGTGAATCGTAAAGCTCGTAGAATCGCTCACGGCGACACCCGCAAACACAGAAGCTATAAGAAGATATTTAACGACTCGTTTCATAACAATCCCTAGATTCCGGCTCCCTTCGACTCCGCTCAGGGCAGGCTCCGGTCAGAATGACGTCATGGCGGACCTAATCCGCCATCTAAATTCTATTTCACCTTCATATATGTAGCGACAAACTTGGAATTACCATCACGGACAATCACGCGGTACAGGCCGTTCGTACGCACGAGCGAAGAGAGGTCCACCTCGCCCGCAGACACGGACTTGCGTACCACCAGGCGACCGCGCATGTCGAACACGCTCACGTAGGCATCGCGCGAGAGCGCAAGCACGTTGCCACGTAATTTCGCTCCTGCCGCAGCAACAGTCGACCGAGGCATAGCAATCGTCTCGACGGTATCGGCGCAGCCTTCGCTTACGCGGCACACTCCATCGATGCTGAATCCGAACGCATCGATATTCGGCGCACCGTCACTCGTAAGCGAAATAAACTTGAGTTCCGCCTCGCCAAGCGGGGCATCCATCACCACGTAGGCGGTGTCCCAATTTTCCCAGCCACCCGTAGGCGGGGCGTTCACTATGTAATCGTGATCAAGATAAGCATTGAACGTACGGTTTGAATTTCCGCCGTTCGCATAACGCACCGCAAGCGTCACGTAACCCGCACCGGGGAACTTCATCTTGTAGCTGGCAAAAGAGTTCATCTCGTTCGCCACGTTGAAGAATCCGAGTCCCGTATGCGCCCAGTTGGTATCCGAGGTTCCGATTCCCGTATCCGGCATGTAGGCGTCAAAGAATTTCTTGATATTCTTGTCCACCGGCACGGTCGTCTCTTCGCTCCCATCCGGCGAGGTGTACGGGACGAACGTCACGTCGTCCAGGCTCTTGGGCGTCGTTATCGGGAATGCCTTGAGGGCGGCACCGTCACCCGTGTATTTCTGTGCCGTACCGCCTTCATATACTGCGGTAAACTGCGTTGACGAGCTACCCATCGTAAACGTATAGATGTACGGAGACTTCACTTCGGAACGGCTCGATGCGCCGACCTTGTTGCCGTTTCCATCGTACCAGCCCAGGAATTTTTTGCCACTCTTCGGAATCGTCTTGAGCATGACGGTCATGCCCTGCGGGTAGTAGGCATTTATGGAGGTTGCCTCGGCAGCACCTTCCGGAGAGACCTTCACATCCACCTGGTACATGGGAGCCATGTATTCGCCCAATCTTTTCACGGTCGTATCCGAGTGGGCGCGCATCTGCTCGGTAATGATTCGTCCGAAAGCGTTCGCGCCGTTCATCTGCAGGTGAACCTGGTCGGCCTGGTCGCTCTTGATATTAGAATACTCTTCACTGGTCGCATAGTAGTAAAGGAATTGCTGCGCATAACGCTCGCCCACAGAAATCATGAGGTTCGCCACCATCTCGCTCATGTCGATAAACGGAACATTCAGGTCTTTGGCAAGTGTCTGGTTAAGCGCCGGATAGCCGCGATAACTATTATGCACCTGCGTCGGGGAATCGAATACACAACGGCGAATCGGGCTCATGATGATGGGGTTCGCCCCCTTGGCACGAACATCATCGACCATCTTTTTCATGTTGGACTTGTAAAAATCCTCGGTACTGTAATTGTTGTCGTTAATCCCGAACTGGATGACAACAAAATCGCCGGGCTGCAGTTTTTCGGCAATGCAGTTCCCGTTGGAACAGCCCTTCTTGAAGAACATGTCGTAGTAACCGACAGCCGTCCCACCGTTCTTGTCTTTGCCGCCGCCACCCAGCGACATGCCGCCCTGGCCGCGGTTCACTACCGTAGCCTTGGCCGGGTCAAACCAGAATTGAAAATCCTGGCCCTGGCCCTGCTTGGGAAACCAGCCCACGGCCCAGTCCTGCATAGTGGAATCACCACACATGTAAATGGTCACCTTCGCCCATGTAAGCGGGGCGACGACCATCGATGCGATAACGGCAGAGTGCCAAAGTCTAGTGAATAAATTCATAACATCCCATATCCCATTTTAGTGAATCAGTTCTTTATATTGAACATTCCCTTCTGCTTCAGCAGGCCATTCATCTTTACCTTCACCAGGTACATTCCTGCCGGAAGTACGCCGTGTTCAAGTGCAAGCACGCTCTCGCCTGCCGTCACGTTGCGCGAAATGGATGCACGCACATGGCCGGAAACATCGTAGAACAAGATCTCGACAAAGCCGGGGACCGAAGTAAAGAGCGTCCCCTTCGCCGGGCTATAGAAGAATCCCCTATCGAGATTCACGACCGGAAGGGCTTCCTTACCGGATTCAGTGTAGGTTTCCACGCCGGCAATGTCAAAGTAGAAGGCATCCAGGTCCGCACCGCCCGCATCCTTGGTAGACTTGAGCGTGAGCGTATTCTTGCCCTTCTTCAAGGAAACCTTGATATCGAATACTCCCCACTTGTCCCAGCCACCCGTGACATCCATGAATACAGTCCCGACTTCCTTGTCATTGACAAGCAGGACCATGTCACGTGCGGCATCGCTGCCATTCGCAAAACGGATGGACATCGTCACGGTAGAATCGACAGGCGACGAGATTGTCCATGTTGCAGAACTCGACTTGGAATTGACGAAATCGAACAATCCCTTCCCGGTATAACCGTTAACTTGCTTTGTCGAGCCGTCCCCCTTGGTTGGGTAAGCGGCATCCACCACAGAAATACCCTTGACACCGAGGGCGGCTTTCACCACGGAAATCTCGCCCTTAGCCGTAACATTATTGCCCTTGCTGCCCGTAGTCGTCAGGGTGAACGAGAACTTTCCCGTCTTGCTCGGCTTGCCCGAGATCTTGACCGTCTTCGCGACCGTATCCACCTTGGCGGACACACCTTCGGGCAGGCCTTCCACCTTGACACCGGTGCAGAACATGAAGCTGTAGGAAATATCCTTTATCTCGTTGTATACGTTGACCGTCTGATTCACGATGCTGGAAGTACTGATGATGACGGCATCCGGAGCCACGACAAAGTCGCCCTTGCCGACCGTGTAAACCGTGGGCTTGGCAAGCTTCTTGGCCATATCCGGCAAGTAGTAGCTGGTATGGGGCGGCAGGTTGTACGCGGTATTCTGCCAGGCAACCGACACGCGGTAATGGGAGTCGTGCATCAGCGTGTACAGGCGGTACGGCGTAGTTACCGGAGTCGAGAGGATGTATACCTTGGACGGGTCGCTCTCGGAACGGAGAATCAGCTCTTCGCGCCAGTCGCCAAAGAGGTCGGCCACGAGGTTCGGAGTATTCTTGGTGCCGTTACATGCGGCAAGTCCAAGCGCCGTAGCACCATCGAAGTAGCTCGGCATGGACTGATTCGGCACATTCGGCTTGTACACGACAGGCCCGTCAAGCAATTCATCTTGCAAGTCACCGTCGAAGTATATGCGGAAATTAATCGGATAGCCAAAAGCTTCTTCATCATAGATGTAGTGCGTGAAATACATAGTAGTATCCGCCAACTTAACCGTGTCATATATGACATCTGTTGTATCGCGGATATAATATTCAGGCTTGTCGATATATTCACCCTTCGCCGAACGCAATGCTCCGCCCTTCGAAGACCACAGCTCAAGTCCACGGTAAGTAGAATCAATATCGGCAGCCAGAGCGCGACCATTATCGCGGCCACCCTGCATCGTACCCCAGATAACCTTACCGTCGGCACCGCGCAGTTCATCCGTATACGGGGCCTGATTCACATTCTCATGAACGCTCCAGAATTCAAGCCCCGGATGGTCGGGATCGATATCCGTAAGGTGTCCGGCATCGCCATGGCCGTAGCCCGTCGAATAAAGGACAGTACCGTCGTGATCGAGAGCCGCAGCGCCATAAACAATTTCATCAAAGCCGTCGCCATCGAGGTCGCCGACAGCGATATTGTGGTTGCCCTGGGCGTAAAGTCCCTGGCCCGGAGTCTCGGACTTGTGGAACCAGCGCTGCTTCAAGTTTTTGCCGTCAAAATCGTAGGCCACCACGTATGCGGCCGTATAGTACCCGCGGGCAAAAATCGCACTCGGATGGATACCGTCAAGGTAAGCCGTCGCCGCCAAGAAGCGGTCGCAACGGTTACCGTACTTATCGCCCCAGGTGGTACCACCGGTAGAATCCGCCGGGCCGAACTTTCTGATATCGCGCGACGGGACATAATCGATAGTCGTAATCTCGGCGCCATCAAGCCCGTTGAACACCGTCAAGTACTCCGGCCCCGTGATAATCATCGCGGAATCGTTGTGGTAGTCCTTGGAGGAATCGCCAATGACCTTGCCCTTGCCATCGATTGTACCGTCGCCCGTCTTCACGATCATTTCGGCCTTGCCGTCACCATCGTAGTCATATACCTGGAACTGCGTGTAATGGGCGCCGGCACGGATGTTCTTGCCGAGATTGACTCGCCACATCTTAGTTCCGTCAATCTTGTACGCATCGATAAAGACGGGGCCCGTATAGGTGTTCTTACCCATCTGGCTATTGTCTTTGGAATTGCTCGGGTCCCACTTCACCACCAGTTCATACTGGCCGTCGCCATCGAGGTCGGCGGTGCTCATGTCGTTAGGAGTGTAAGAGCACGTATCGCCGGTCACCAGAGTCTTGCACACGGGAACATCCAGCTTGAGCACCTTGTACGGGAACGATTTGCCGTCGAACGCAACGGTGGAATCCAGCACGACGGACGCAGTATTCTTTGCGCCTTCCTTGCCGCCGACTACGGCAGCCACGGAATACTTCGACGTGGGCTTTCCGTCCTTGTCCAAAAAGTTGGTACCGGCAGTCTTGCCGATGGTCGCGATTTTCACGGTATCGCGGTAGAGGTTGAATTCCGTATCGGAGCTTTCGGTGCCGAGGAGGCGCCACGAAACGAGCATCCCCGCCTTGCCAACATTCGAGACGAGAAGCCCACGGTCGAGGGCCTCCATCTGGCGAGGCAACGCAAAGGAACAAAGCGGCAGCGCGAGGAGGAGCGCCGGGATAACCGCAAGGAAACCGAAACGGGGATGTCTTGACATATTTTCTCCAGACTTGATGTTGGTTATTCTAAAACATCCCGTATTCCAATCAACAAAGATAATCTATTTCACAAACGAGACCGCACGCTTGACCATCAAAACGCCGTCCATTTTGACCTTCACCACGTACATGCCCTTCGGGAGCATATCGCGGTCAATCGCCAACGGGGTCGTCCCCGCCGAGACCGTCCTCGAAACGCCCATGCGCATGTTGCCTGCCATGTCGTAGAAGTAGACCTCGGCCAAGCCCGCCTTCGGGGTGAAAAGCACGCCCGTCAAGGCATTGAACGAGACGCCGCCCCTGGACGGGACACCCTTCAAAGCGATATTCGTCGTGTCATCGAGTTTTTGCGTGCCGTCGTAAAGTTCCACGCCGTCGATGCCGAATGTAAACATATCGAAATTCGGGCCGCCATCACTCGTGAGCGAGGTAAACGTCAACTTGTTCACGCCGGCCGCCAAAGTCACGTCGACCTTCGCCTCGGCATAAGCGGTCCAGTCTCCCGTCGAGGGGAAGCTTACCGTGCCCGCCGAAGTTCCGTTCACGCTCAGCGCCATGTTGCGGGAATCGGTACCGCCGTTCGTGAAGCGAATCGTGAGAGTCGTCTTGCCGGTCGTCTTCGAGAAGATTTCCCAGATGCCGTAGCTCGTAAGCGAATTGGCAAAGTTGTAGTAGCCGTTCTTGAGGAACCCTGCATTTGTCGTTTCGGCAACACCTTCGCCCTCCTTCGGAGTAGAAGCGTCAAGCTCGGACTTGCCGGTATTCACCGCCGGGGTCGTGTCGATCGGTGTCAAAGCATCACCGACAACAGAAATAGACGGCTGCTTGAGCGACTTCACGGCGTCGGGCAGGTAGTAGCCCAAGTGAGGCGGTTGGTTGTAAGCCACGTTCTGCCAGGCAATCGAGACGCGGTAATGCGAATCGTGCATCAGCGTGTAAACGCGATAGGGAGACGTAAACGGAGTCGTGAAGACAATGACCTTCGAAGGGTCGGAAGCGGAACGCACGATGAATTCCTCGCGCCAGTCGCCAAAGAGGTCGGCCACGATGCATGGGTTCGCCTTGGTCCAGTTGTTGAGCGAAGCGCCTTCCACGTTGTAGAAACTGAAGAGGCGGTCCAAAGTCTTCTTGCTGGAATTGTACTTGTCAATCTTTCCGCCAGTGGCGCCGCCGTTTTCCACCGTCGGGCTACCGGTAGCGTCCATCAGTTCGTCCTGCAGGTCACCATCGAAGTAGATGCGGAAATTCTGCGAAAGGCCCGTCGTGGTGACGACCTTCCCCTTGACGGAGCGGGCGCCCTTGCTGGTACCGGACCACATCTCGAAACCGCGATTCGTGGAATCGATATCGGCAGCCATGCCGCGGCCGTTGTCTACATTTCCGGCCTCGGTCTGGGTCGTTCCCCAAATAACTTTGCCGTCCTTGTCGCGGAATTCTTCGCTATACTTATTTTGTTTGTCTTCGTGGACATCGTAAAGTTCAAGACCCGGATTGTCCGGATCCATGTCCGAAAGGTGCATGGCGTCGCCGTGACCGAACCCGGTGCGGTAAAGGAGCGTGCCGTCGGACTTGAGGGCAGCCGCGCCAAAGACAATCTCGTCCTTGCCATCGCCATCGAGGTCGCCCACGGAAAGGTTATGGTTGCCTTCGCCGTAGAGTCCCTGGCCAGACTTGTCGGACGTATGTTTCCAGCGTTCCTTGAGGTTCTTGCCGTCAAAATCGTAAGCGACAAGGTAGGCCATCGTGTAGTAGCCGCGGTTCATGATGACACTCGGATGCACGCCGTCAAGGTAGGCGATGGCCGCAAGCATGCGTTCGCTGCGGTTGCCGTAGGTATCGCCCCAGGAATTCGAAATATTGCGCTTGGGCCAATAGTCGATGGTGGTCACCTCCTCGCCCGTATTTCCCTTGAACACGGTCAAGTATTCGTTGCCGCTCATGATGCGGCCTGCGGAGGTTCTGTAGTCCTTGCTCGCATCACCAATGACCTTGCCCTTGCCGTCGACCGTGCCGTCGGAAGTCTTCATCACGATTTCGGCAATCCCGTCACCGTCGAGGTCGTAAACCATGAACTGCGTGTAGTGCGCACCGGCGCGGATGTTCTTGCCGAGGTCGATTCTCCAGAGGCGCGTGCCGTCCAACTTCATGCCGTCGACAAAGACCGAGCCCGTATAGCCGTCCTTCGAGTTGTCCTGCGCGTTGCTCGGGTCCCACTTGAGGACCAAATCCAGCTGGCCGTCGCCGTCGAGGTCACCCACGCTCATGTCGTTCGGGGTGTAGTTACATGTCGAGCCGTCGGGCATCTTTTGCGACGCAGGGACATCGAGCTTTAAAACTTTGTACGGAAAATTGACGTTGTTCACGTCTTTTTTCGCATCGGCGAAAACGATTTCTGCGGCAGCCTTTTCACCTTCCTTGCCACCCGACACGGCAGAAACCGCGTACTTGGACGTAGCTTTCCCATCCTTGTCCAGGTAGTTGGTTCCCGCCGTCTTGCCTATGGAGGCAATCTTTTCTCCGTCGCGGTAGAGGTTGAACTCGGTATCCGGAGCTTCCGTACCGAGCAGGCGCCAGCTCACGAGCACTCCCGAACCCACGTTAGCGACCGTAAGCCCGCGGGTAAGGTTTTCCATCTGGCGCGGTGCGGCCCCGGCGCTTTGCGGAAGGCCCGCAAAAACAGCAAAACACGCCATCATCGACAGCGTTCCAACAAACTTTCCCATATCCTTTTTCGACATATAAGTCACTCCCTACAAGGAAATATCATTTATTAATCTATGTATATCTTCCCCGAAAGCTCACTTTGCATTGATTATTTATCAAAAATTTACCTTTCTAAAATATAAGCAATTTTTTATTAAAAGTCCACATTATAAAAAGATTTTTACAGATTTACATATTTTTATCAAAATTCAACAAATAAAAAGTCCACACAATGTTTACGAAAAACATTCTTGGTCCCAACACCCCTCGGAACTCGCCCCCATTTTCTATAATTGGCACATATGCCGAGTTGGTGGAAAAAATTTTCCTGGGAGTGGCTATTCGACAATATCGCCGAGCGGTCCCCCACTTTTGTAAAGGTCATGGTCGTGACCGGGAAATCGTTCCTGTACTATCACGGGATGACCCGAGCCGCGAGCCTCACCTACACCACCCTGGTCGCCGTCGTCCCCCTGCTCATCCTGCTTACCTCCATCACCCTGTCTGTCGGGTTCGGCAACTTCATGAGCGACTACCTGCCCATCGTGCTCGACGTGCTGAACCTTGACTGGCCCACCGAGCAGATAATAACTATTGTCCAAAACGCCGAGCACATCCCCATAGGCAAGCTCGGGTTTATCGGCGCCCTAGGTCTATTCATCACCTTCATCCTCGCGTTCGGGAGCCTCGAATCGAACTTCAACGTGGTCTGGGAAGTGAAGACCTCGAGAACGGTCATCAGGCAAATCCAGGTATACACCCCGTTCCTCGTCATTTTCGCCGGATTCATCGGGATGTTCGCCGGGTTCGTGAACCACGTGCAGACCGTGCTCACCATGATTGTCGTGGACGGTTTCCACTTCTCCCCCGAGCTGCTCAAGATAATGATTACCGCGTTCTGGTACATCGCGTTCCACTTCGCCTCGATGCTGCTCATTTTCCTGATGCTTTACGCCCTCCCAGCAAGGAGACTGCGCCAGCGCGAAACCGGAGTCTTGCCGCCCTACCGCAAGAGAAAGCTGTTCGCCGTTTCGCTGATGGCTACGTTCTTCGCCTGGATTGCCATCAACATCTACGTGAAGATCCTCATGCTCATCCAGACAGCCATGGTGACCCGTATGTCCATCTTCTACGGCTCCCTCGCCTTTATCCCGCTGTTCCTGTTCCTGCTTTTCGGCGTTTGGTCCATTATCCTGTGCGGAAACAGCCTCGTGTGGACTATTTGCTACTGGCCCGAATCGTCCCAGAAGAAATGGAACTGGAACGCAACCCTGGAGGACGTCCACAATGAAAAAGCAAACAACGAGAAATAGCCTGAAGGCCGCCGCAGCGCTGGTATTGGCCCTCTCGGTTTCCAGCTTCGCTGAACTCGCCGGCATGAACGACAATTCGGCTGCCGAATCCAGCGACAACAGTTCCATGTCCGCGCTCGTCGGGCTCGGTGGAGGCAACTCCATGATTGCCGACGACGGCGTGATCTTTATGACGATGCGCATCGGTGTCGAAGTGAAGCAGCTGTTCTCTACGGGCGCCTGGTTCACCTCCACCATCGAAGACGTCCGCAACTACAACGTGGACCACAAGCAGATGGTAAACTACAACGCCTTTGGCGCCTTCGTGGAACTCTTCCCGCTGCGCTTTGACAAGTTCGCCATTTCTGTACCCATCAAGGTCGGTGGCGGCGCAGTGAACGCCATGGACAAGGGCGAAGAAGCCTTTGAATCCGAGGAGTACTTCTTTATGGCCGACATGGCGGCGCATTTCAACTACCGCCTGACCAAGATGCTCGAAGTCTCTGTCGGTGGCGGCTACCGCATGTTCGCCGGCATTGACAAGAACAACCTCGAGAACATGGACTTCAACACGCCGTTCGGAGAACTGAGGTTCACGATTAAGGAATGATCGATAATTGATGATTGATGATGGATAATGTAACTCGTGGCTGATTCAAGTTTCATTTCCATACGCGGCTGCAGGCTGCACAACCTGAAGAACGTGGACGCCCAGTTCCCGCTGGGCAAGATTACGGTCGTTTGCGGACCTTCCGGCTGTGGAAAGTCGACGCTGGTACTCGACACCCTGCACGGGGAATCCAAGCGTCGCTACCTCGAGACACTTTCGCCGTTTGCCGCCGAGCTTTTGGGCGGCCGCCGCATCATCCCGCTGGATAGCGCCGAAGGGCTGCCCGCAAGCCTTGCCGTAGGCCCGAGTCACGGAGAAGCCCCCGCCAAGGCATACGCCCTGAGCATTTCGGAATGCGACTCCACGTTGCGCGGGCTGTTCGCGAAGTTTGCAAGGCCCGCCTGCCCTATTTGTGGCAAGCCCATGGAAAGCCAGAGCCGCGAAGAGATTATCCGCGAGATTGCGGGAATGCCGCAAGGGAGCAAATTGCAGTTCCTGGCGCGGGTTGATTCCGAGAAGCGGGCGAATCTCGACAAATTGGCGGCCGTATTCCTGGCGCAGGGATTCACGCGCGCCATGGCCGACGGCGTAATCTATTCGCTTGCCGACCTCACCGAAGCCGAAAAGAAAATCGTCCCGAAAGAATTTTTCATTGTCGTGGACCGCGTGATTGTCCGCGAGAACACACGCACAAGAATTGCCGAGGCCGTAGACGGCGTCTTGAAACTCACGCACGGCGAACTCACGCTGGATATTGGCGGCGAGCGCAAGCTCTACAGCACGGCGCCGAGATGCCCGGAACACGGGGAGCAACTTACGAGACCGCTCCAGCCCGAAGACCTGTCGCCCTACTCGCGCACGAGCGCCTGCCCCACCTGCGGCGGCACCGGCATGGTTGAAGGCGGCGAAGACGACAGCAACGAAGAATGCCCGGAGTGCAAGGGCCTGCGCCTAAAGCAGAGTTTGCTCCAATCGGTCATCGACGGCTCCACATGGAAAGATTTGCTCGAAACGCCATTCGCCGAGCTCGGGCAAAAACTGCACCAGCTGTTCGACAACCGCCTGAACGCAAACCAGAAGCCCGCCTTCAACGCGCTCCTCGACCGCATCGAGGCCATCAACGAGCTCGACATCGGCTACCTGACCGGCGGTCGCAGCGCCGCCACGCTCTCTGGCGGCGAAATCCAGCGCTTAAGGCTTTCGAGCCTTTCCACCGGGCACCTGAACAACTTGCTCATCGTGCTCGACGAACCGGCCAGCGGGCTCCACCAAAGCGACGTGGAAGCGCTGTGGAAAGTCCTCAAGAAGGTGCAGTCCCGCGGAAACACGCTCGTGCTCATCGACCATAACCCCGCCCTCATCAAGAAGGCGGACTGGATCATTGAAATGGGGCCCGGCGCCGGCGAAAAGGGCGGCGAGATTTTATTCCAGGGAACCGCAAAGGACGTGCTGAAAAATCCGCAGTCGCCGACGGGAAATTGGATTAAGGGCTTAGACGAGAAAGGGAGATTCCCGACCAAGTCGGGAATGACAGCAAGCAACGCGAAGCAATCTAAAAACGCCGCGGCTATCGACATCAAGAACTTTGCGATGTTCGACATGAAGCCGGTCACCGCGCATTTCCCGGTGCAAAAGTTCAGCGTCATCACGGGCCAGAGCGGTAGCGGCAAGTCTACACTCCTGTTCAGGAACCTCGCCCCGCGAGCGAGCAAGGGCGAATTCGAAGATCTAGGAATCCAGGCACTCTCCGTACTTTCGACAGGTGACTTCCACGGGAACCGCCGCAGTACGGTCGCTTCGGCCATCAACCTGAGCACGATTCTCCGCGACCTGTTCGCCAAGCTCCCCGAAAGCAAGGTGCGCGGCTATACGGCCTCCAAGTTCGCAACGCACGCCCCAGGTGGCCGCTGCGAAAACTGCAAGGGCGAAGGCGTCCTCTACGATCCCGCTGGTTACGAAGAAACGGAATGCCCCGTATGCCTCGGCAGGCGATTCAAGGACGAGATTCTCGAGGTCCGCTTCAAGTCGCTCTCCATCGCCGACATCCTCGACATGGAAATCGGCGACGCGTACAAGCTGTTCATCAACATGAAGCCTTTTGCGGACAAACTAAAGCCTCTCGTGGATACGGGCCTCGACTACCTAAAACTCGGGCAAACCACGGCGCACCTCTCCGGCGGAGAACGTGCGCGCCTGCGCCTTTCCATCGCGCTTGCCCGTGCAAAAGCACCGAATACGCTATTCCTTTTCGACGAACCCGCCCGCGGGCTTCACAAGACAGATATCGAGCATCTGCTCGCGCTCATCCACGGGCTTACCGAGGCGGGACATACCGTCATCGCTATTGAGCATGCACAAGATTTTGTAAACGCCGCCGACTACGCGGTGGAACTTTCTCGCCAATAGTTAAAGCGTCGCGTTAAAGCGTCGCATGCGCCGCGATGGTGTAAATCGCGGTCACGTCTTTCGCCTTGAGCGGAACAAAGCCCCAGCCGTCGCCCGGGTTGAGCTTTTCGACCAGCTTCGGGATATCCTCTTCCTTCGCGCCGAGTTCGGCGAAGTTTATGGGCATGCCGATGGAATGCAGGAAGCGGCGGAACGCACGGATGCCTTCCAAAGCGGTAGCCCTCGGGTTCTCGAAATTCATCTGGCAACCGAACACGCGGGTCGCCATCTGTGCAAAGCGCATCACGTTGTGGTCCACCACGTATTCCATCCAAGCGGGCATAATCACCGCGAGGCCCGCGCCATGGGCGCAGTCGTAGAGTCCAGAGAGTTCGTGTTCGATGGCGTGGCTGTTCCAGTCTTGACTGCGCCCGCAGCCCACAATATCGTTGTGGGCTACCGTCCCCGCCCACATGATGTTGGCACGGACCTGGTAGTTGGCGGGGTCGGCAATGGCGCGCGGCCCTTCCTTGAGCATCGCCAGGAGCAGGCCTTCGCAAAGGCGGTCGGTCGTCTCGACCTCGAGCGTATTCGTGAAATAGCGTTCAAAGATGTGCGCCATGATGTCGGTAATGCCGCAAGCCGTCTGGTAAGGCGGCAACGTGCAAAGCAGAGCCGGGTTCTGCACCGCGAATTTCGGGCGAATCACATCAGAGCCAATATCGCGCTTGAGCATGCCGTCTTCCTTGGTCACCACGGAAGCGCCACTGCCTTCGGAACCCGCGGCCGCAATCGTCTGCACCACGCCAATCGGGAGCGCCTTCGTGACCGGCAACTTCTTTGCATAAAAATCCCAGAAGTCGCCATCGTAAAGGGAACCCACGGCGATGCCCTTGGAGCTATCGATCGTGGAGCCGCCACCAACGGCAAGGATGAAATCTACCCCGTTTGCACGGACCGTCTCGATGCCCTTGTAGATGAGCGTATCGCGCGGGTTCGGCTGAACACCGCCGAGTTCCACGTGCGGGACGCCAACAGCGTCGAGCGAAGCCTTTACGCGGTCAATCAAGCCGGAGCGCACTGCGGAACCGCCGCCGTAATGAATGAGCACCTTCGTGCCGCCATACTTTTTGACGAGTTCACCGCATTCCTTTTCGCGGTCCATGCCGAAGACGAATTCCGTGGGGCTGTAGAAATTGAAATTTTCCATATTCCATCCTTTTTTTGCTAGAAAAATACAAGAATTCGGCCGGACATGCGGACACATCCGGCCTTTTTCTGTGTACAGGGGGAAACAGGAAGGGGTTGAACCCGTTCAAGGGGATGTAGAATTGGCGTTCTAGAGCCCGCCAACGCCCTCGAACACGATTTCGTCAATTTCCAGGCGGGAGCCGTTGTATATGAAGATGCTGAATATGCCGATCTCGTTCGAGATTTCATCCCAGGCAACCTGGTAATTCTTTGCATCCAGCGTTTCCTTGCCGGGGCGCAAGACCAGTTCGGTCCATTCCTCGCCCGCATTCGCAAACCACAGCGCCTTGTTGTAATTGTTGTTCTCGATTTCGCGGTAATGTTCAAGCGCAACGGCAAACATGCAGTCCCCACGGACCCTCATGCGGATTGCGGAGAGCGCGCTCAGGTCGTAGTAGCCGGAGTCAAGCCCCAGGTGCGTTCCGAGCATCACGTAGCTCGTATCGGCAGTGGTAAACTGCAACGAAAGGTACTTCCCGTGTGCACCGTCATCTTTCAATGCCCCCGCGAATCCATCCGTGATATTCGGACGTTCAAATGACGCGCCCTTGTGCGGCATGTAGTACCAGCCGTAATTCGGGTAGTCCTTCGCCAGGTTGTTCAGGCTGTCGCCATCGTCGAAATCCTCGAAGACGTATTCGAGGGTCATTTCCGGGATGCGCACGAGCGTATCGACGGTAGCACCCGCATCAAGCGAAACATCGGCAACGGGCTGATTATCCGCAAGAACCGTATATAGGCCCGCCGGAACATGCGAGAAGACAAACTCGTTTCCATCATTTTTCGCCCAATAGGGCGTCGCATCAAGCATCACGACACTGCGCGAAACGGTAGAATCAGAGGCAGCAGCCCCGGTACGCACCGTAAGCGACACGGAAGGTAGAAGTTCAATTTCGTCTGCCATGGAATCTGCTGCATCGAGTTTAGTCCACACCATCAGCGAGGAATCTTCGCCGGCGATTCCCTCGACATAGCACCTTGCATTCTGGCACTGGTCAATTTGAGTTTCGAACTGCACCATTCCGGAATCATCCGCAGAGGCGGTTTCGAGCGCAGAGACATAGGATGGACTGTCCGCAAGAACGGCACCGGGACGCTGGTACAAGGTAACGCGAGCTTGCGGTATGGGCTTGTGCGCCCCGTCGAACGCAATGACGGCAATCCCGTTCGTCGTCTCGCTCGTGGCTCCCGCAGTCTCGGACCCGCTGTCGGAACAGCCCGAGAACGCGACCAGCGCGAGGCCGAACGCAACACAGGCCGACAGGCGGGACTTCATCTCCTGAAACACTTTCATCGTTCTTCCTTTTTCATCATCGGGAACAACTGGAAATTTAATTGATAAACGCTGTCGCATATCTGCGCGGGCATCGCATTGACCACGTTTACGATGGCTTTTCGCGTTTCGGCAAGGATATCGCGGATTTTCTGGATCTGGCTTGAGTCAAGCGCCATGGTAAGCGTGCTGATATCGCGCTTTTCCTTGGGGGTATTTGCTATCGAATCACGAGCCAGTTCCGCGATACACCCCTGGTAGTCGCTGATGGTGGCGCTCAGCCAGTGTTCCTGCGTGCGGAGGTGCGCCTCGGTGGGCTCTACTCGACCATCCTTGCGGTGGCGGGCAAGCCCCAATTGCAGCAAGGCCTCGACGGCCTTCTCCACCTGCGAAGCGGAAAGCTTAGGAATGCATGCTTCGCCGAGCTTGGCCGCATTTTGCGGGCCACGATAGTCAAAGACATCGAGCGCCGAGCGGATCATCGGGTAGAACCACTGCTGGAAATAGCGGTAGCGAGCCTCGTCCAGTTCGCGGCAAGTGGCGGGGCGCATTTTTTGGAGTGTCTCAAAATGCTTGCGCACGTCATCATCGGTCTTTGCCTTACCGTAGGCGATCATTTCGCGGAAATACTCACTCTTCGCTTCCTTGAAACGGAAAAATTCAACAAATGCCCCGATGCATTTCGAAGATACGTGACGTTTCCCCTGCAAAATTTTCACCAGGAGGCTTGCGTCAATACCGACAGCCGTGGCAAATACCCGATAGCTAAAAGTCGGGTCTAACGACTTTTCGAGTTCGTAAAAGTCCTGCAAGAACTTACGATAGTCGGTGTAGTCGTAAATGTTGATTTTGTTTCCTGCGAACATAATTTACCAACCCCAATAATATAGTTACTAATATCAAAATAATCAATTTTTACGGTCACTTTTTGCTCATTTTTTACGAACATGTTGACATTTTTGTCCACACACGACCGCAAAAAGATACCTTGACGCCCCTTCACAAACATAAATTTAGAGTACAAAGGTGTATCAAGGAGTTCTTATGTTTAAAAGAAAAATGGCCGTAATTCTCGCGGCAACCCTCACCACAGCAAGTTTCGCAGCCAAGTACGAAGCTGAATCGGCAACCGTTTCCTCCGAGGCAAAAATTGTCAACAGCAGTGGTGTCTCGGGCACAGGGTACGTGAGCCTCCAGGAAGGCAACCTCACCTTCACGGGCGTCACCGTTGAAACAGCAGGAAAGTACACGCTCGCAATCCACTACAAGGCGGGCGATTTCAAGGCGAACTACCTCAAGGTGAACGGTGCAAGCGCAGGCACGATTGACTTTGCTGCAACCACCGGGTGGGCAGACGTCACGACCGCCGTTACGCTCAAGGCGGGCGCAAACTCCATCTCCATCGAGAAATACTGGGGTTGGATTGACGTAGACTACATCGACATTTCTGCCTACGAATCCGTACCCTTCAAGCTCTCCGCAAAGCCGGTCACCCCGGAAGCGACCGAGAGTGCGGTAAAGCTCTACAGTTTCTTGCGCGAAAACTTCGGCAAGAAGACGATTAGCGGAATCATGACCGGCGACATGAGCGGATACACGCTGGGCGCCGACTTCAAGACCCACGACGACGTGAAGTACATCTACACGCGCACGGGCAAGTACCCGGTGCTCGTCGGGCTGGATTTCTTGTTTGCAACCGGCCCCAAGGCCAACGAAAGCTGGAACAAGGAATACACCGACAAGGCGATTTCTATAGCGAAGAGCCTCTGGAAAGCAGGCGGCATACCCGCATTCACCTGGCACTGGAAAGACCCTCTCGACAAGGAAGACGCCTTCTACATCCAGGGAGCCGATAACGGGCAGGGATACACGACCTTCGACTTCGCGACCGGATTCAAGAGCGGCACCACCGAATGGAACACCGAGAGTGCTGCCTATAAGGGAATCGTCGCCGACATCGACCACATCGCCGACTATTTCCTCGAACTGCAAAAAGAAGGTGTGGCAGGCATCTTCCGCCCCCTGCACGAAGCGGGCGGCAAGTGGTTCTGGTGGAGCATCAATTCGGGTGACCAATTCGCGGCCCTCTACCGCCTTGTCTATGACCGCATGGTGAAAGTCAAGGGCGTGAAGAACATGATCTGGGTGTTCAACCCCGAAGGCTCTACCGTCACCTCGTGGGATCCGGGCAGCGAATACTACGACGTGCTCTCCATCGACATCTACAACAGCGCAAATGACCATTCCAGCAACGCGAGCGCCTTCGACAAGTTCAAGAGCGCCTCGAACGGCACGAAGATTCTCGCGCTCAGCGAAAACGGCCCCATCCCCGACGTGAACAACATGCACACCGACGAAGCTGTATGGAGCTGGTGGATGCCGTGGTACAGCACCTGGAGCGGAACCTGGCCCGGACAGACCAAGGATGCCGTATGGAAGAGCAACATGGACGACGAACGAGTCCTTTCGCTCGAAGACATGCCCGGCTGGGACAAGTACACCCCCTCGAATTCTGGTGCGACAACGCGCCTCGTGAAGGCACCGCAGTTCGGCGGAGTATCCGAGACCGTCGGAGTATTCGACATGAACGGCCATTACATGGGCAAAAGCGTAGACGCACTGCCGCAAGGCCGCTACATCGTACGTAACAAGGTGCAGGGCCGCACCGAAAGCAGGCTCTACATCAAGAAATAACTTGATGAGCTAACAATCTCCTTAAATAACAAAGCTTCTTGAACAAGGGAGCTTTTTTATATGCTGGCTGTGGACATATTTGTCCACAGTAAATGAATTTATACGGACAAACATGTTCCACGAGGAGATATATTAGTAGCGATTATGGCGGGTTTATTGTGATTCTCCTCGATACAATTGCGACGGAGATGCCAGGATACGACAGTATCCAAGGGGTTGGTTAGTCTCGGGCATCTTCGTCGCAATTTGAAACGCCAGATACAGAATCCGGTTCTCCTGACTCAGAGTTTCCTTGCTCCGGAAATACGTTTGGGGGGTCATCTGCACAGGATTCACCGGAATGGTCTTCGGCAACTTTGCTGTCGTAGACCATTCCACTTTTTTTTACCGCGCGGGGTATTCTTCGAAGGCCTTGCTATTCGCGTAAAGGTCGCTGCCCTTCCAGTCAAAGAGCGCGGGGCCCCAGGCGCCGCTGAGCGTCGGCTCCCAGAAGAACGTGCCTATCCAGCGGTCCATTCCCTTCACCATCTCGTTCGTGCGCTTGCGCGAGCCGTCGTAATTGTAGTGGTTGTCCTTGTCGCCACCGTTGTATTCCGAGACGATGAATTCCAGATCCGGGTAGCCCGAAGTGACCGTCTGGAAAAGCGATTTCCAGTTGTCGGGAGCGCCATCGCCGTATGCCGTGTAGGCGGAGAATCCCATTACGTCGGCGGGGACCCTCTGGTTCTTGAAGATTTCCGTCATCCACCAGGTAACCGTATTAGACTGGCGGATGCGTTCGATGTGCAGCACGGTCTTTGTCGAAGGAGAAACTTCCTTGACGGCCTTGATGCCCGCCTTGAAATACTTGGCCGCGTTAGCCTTGCCGCTCGTGGTTCCCATGTCGCCGTTAATCGAGGTGGAAGCCTTATCCACACCGTTGCCCCAACAGTCCGTACTGCTGTTCGGCACGTGAATGAGGATGCCCGGAGTAGTCTCGTTGCCGACCTGCACCATCGCGGGGAGCGAATTCACCTTCTTGAGCGCGTTCATCAAATCGAGGGTGTAGGCATACACGGAATCGGCGAGCGCGTCGGAACTGCTCACCTTGCGCCAACGGTTCGGGATAATCTGCTTACCCGGATCGGCCCAGTTGTCGCTGTAATGGATGTCGAGCAAGAACGCCATGCCGGCAGCCTTGATTTTTTGTGCGTAGGCGACGATGTGGTTTTTGTCGGCATAGGCTTCGGCCTCATGACCGCAGCCCGACGCGGCATAGCCGTACTGCGCCTTGGGATCCACGAAGGTCTTGAGGCGGATGGCGTTGAAGCCGTGGTCTTTCAACAAGGTGAAGATGTCCTTCTCGGTTCCGTCCACGTCGTAGAACTTGGTCTTGTTACGTTCGTATTCCTGCACGGTCGAAATGTCGGCGCCGGTATAGAACTGGAATTCGATAGGAGCGTCGGCCGACGGCGTCGCAGAAGATTGCGGGGGTTCCGACGCCGAGGAACTCCGAGGCCCGAAGAAAGAACTGGAGCTCGGATACGGATCCCACATAATCAAAGACGAGGAAGAAAACGGCGAAAGCACTGAAGAAGACTGCGGGTCAAGCGAACTGGACGAGAGGCCCGCCACGGACGAGCCCTGGATAGCCGAAGATACCGGAACACCCCCCGATGACGCCGGGAGCGTTCCAGATGAAAGACTTTGCGAAGATTCCGATGAAGGCTGATCCGAAGACTCCGATGAAAGTATTTCCGAGGACAGTTCGTCCGACGATATCGTTCCCTCGGCAGGAGAAGTAGATTCTCCGCTACAGCCGAACAAGGCCAGCGCAGCGAATGCGCCAACCGAAACCAAACCAATTGTTCCCTTGCGATAACCCATACCCTAAATTTAAACTAAAAAAATTTTGGAGTCGCAACTAAAATTGTAAATTTAAGCTATGGAACCATGGGATTTGCTCGCATCCGATAGCGTTCAGGACTTTGTAGAACAGGCCCTGTCAAAAAAGATGGACGCATTGCAAGTTTCGACCGCGCTAAACAAGGCGGGCTACAGCAACGAGGACCGCGCCGCCATCATGGACTACATGGCGCTCGTGCCCAAGTTCCGCGAGAAATTCTGTTCCGGCAAAAATAACGGAACCGCCCGCGGGGTATTCCTCCTGTGCGACAAGCTCGCGCTGGAACAGAGCACCGCGCAAGATATAGGGCACTGGAAGGCTGCGCTCTGGCCAAGCGAAGGTTCCGTGAACGATTTGTGCTGCGGTATGGGCGGCGACAGCTTTTTCTTGCCGGCCGGGCTGAAAGTCACCGGAGTTGACCTCGACGAAAACCGCCTTGCGATGTACAGGCACAACTTGAAGGCGTTCGGGAAAGACGCATCTACCAAGTGCGCCGACGTACGAGATGTTGCACGCGAAAACGACATAAAGATGCCCGCCTCCGCGGGCATGACGAAAACGGACTACTTCACCATCGACCCGGCACGCCGCGCTATTGAAGGCGAGAACCAGCGCGACTTGCGCAACCTCACGCCCACGCTCGAAGAAGTCGTAGAAATCAGCAGGCATTACAAGGGCGGCATGGCGAAACTCCCGCCCGGCTACCCGCCCGCCGAAATCCCGGACAACACCGAAATCCTTTACCTGGGCGGACACGGCGACTGCCGCGAATGCCTGGTGCTCTTTGGCGCTCTCGCGAAGAATCCCGACACCGTCCGCGCCGTCATCGTCGACAAAAACGGCGATACCGTCGCCGAATGGAGCCGCAAGCGCGACCGCTCGCTCGAGACGCTCGACGACGACCTGCAAGAGAAACTCGACCGGAACGACAGCCTCGAGGGCAAGGACCGTACTTACCGCACGGCGACAAGCCGAAGCGACCTACCCCTGGGGGAAATCGGCAAGTACATCGCGGAACCTGCGCCCGTGCTCATCCGTAGCCACCTCTTCAACGCGGCTGCCACCGCCCACGACCCGGGCGCGCACCTGATTTCGGAAGGCATCGCCTACGTGACCAGCGAAAAACCGCTCCCCGCTCCCGGCTTTGCAAGCTACGAGGTGCTCGCGCATACCGAGATCGCGACCAGCGCCGTCCGCAGCATGCTCAAGGAGCACGACATCGGAAAAATCACGCTCAAGCTGCGCGGCGTAAAGCTCGACCCCGACGCCGAAACCAAGCGCCTCAAGCCCAAGGGCAAGAATTCCGCCATACTATTTTACACCCGCTTCCGCGGCGAGAAAATCGCAATTTTAACAAGGAGATGCCCACCGGAGCCTGCCCTGAGCTGGCCGAACGGGCGGGCATGACAACATGGTAAAACTTGAACAATCCTGGCTGGACCTGCTCGCCGACCAATTCGAGCAGCCTTACTTTAAACAAATTAAAGAAAAACTTTTGCAGGAGAAGGCGGAACACCACGTGGTCTATCCGCCCGGCTCCAAGATTTTTGCGGCACTCGACTACTGCCCTGTAGATAAAGTAAAGGCGGTCATCATCGGGCAAGACCCCTACCACAATCCGGGCCAGGCGCACGGGCTGTGCTTCTCGGTACCCATGGGTATCGAGCCTCCCCCGTCGCTCATCAACATCTTCCAGGAACTGCACGACGACCTGGGCATCACCCCGCCACCGCACGGGAACCTCGAAAGCTGGGCGCACCAGGGAATCTTATTGCTGAACGCATCGCTCACGGTCCGCGCCCACATGGCGGCAAGCCACGCGGGAATCGGCTGGCAGCAGTTCACCGACACCGTCATCCAGCGCCTCTCCGAAGTGCGCGAGAACCTCGTATTTTTGCTCTGGGGCAGTTTTGCCATCAAAAAACAGGCTCTCGTCGCCCCCAACCGCGGTCACCTGATACTTACGGCACCGCACCCGAGCCCGCTTTCGGCCTACCGCGGCTTCTTCGGCTGCAAACACTTCAGCAAGGCGAACGAATATCTCAAGAGCAAGGGTCTAGAACCCATCGACTGGAGCATTAAGTAGAAGTTCTTTTTCTATATTAACTAACATGACTAACAGAAACTCTCTCGGACGACTCATCCTCTTTATCGTGCTCGGCCTCATCATCGGCGGAGTACTCGGTGAATGCCTCGGGCTCCTCTTCGGGGAACTCGGCGAACTCATGAACGCCGGCGGTTACGACAACATCGTACGCAACTTCTTCGTGGCGTCCTTCGACTTGAACCTGGGATTCCTGGGCGACAAGGCGGATCCGATAGTCATCAACCTTTACATGATCAAGCTCGCCCTGGGCTTCGGTCTCAAGATTAACGTAGTAAGCATCGTCGGCATGATCGTGGCCATTTACATCATGAAATGGTCCGGAGGAAGCAGATAATGGAAACCATCAAGGATTTGAGCGCCAAGCTCGCGAGCGGGGAAACCTCCGCGGTCGCGCTGGCACAAGCCTCTCTCGCAAAGATTGAATCTACCAAGAACCTGAACGCCTATATTTCTGTACTGAACGAACGCGCGCTCGCCAAGGCCGCGGAATCGGACAAGAGACGTGCCGAAGGCAAGAGCCTGGGCGCGCTGGACGGCATTCCCGTGGCCGTGAAAGACAACATGTGCCTCGAAGGCACGCGCACCACGGCGGCCTCCAAGATTCTGGACAATTTTGTAGCCCCCTACACCGCGACAGCCGTCGAAAAGCTCGAGGCCGCCGGTGCAGTCATCGTGGGCAAGACTAACATGGACGAGTTCGCGATGGGCTCGAGCAACGAGACTTCGTACTACGGGCCGGTGAAGAACCCGCTCGACGAGTCCCGCGTTCCGGGCGGTTCCAGCGGCGGTTCGGCCGTAGCCGTGGCCAGTGGCACGGTCGCCTGTGCGCTCGGCTCCGATACCGGCGGATCTATTAGGCAGCCTGCCGCGTGCACAGGCGTTGTGGGCCTTAAGCCCACCTACGGCCGCGTGTCCCGCTATGGCCTGCTCGCCTACGCAAGCTCTCTGGACCAGATTGGCCCCTTCGGCGCTACCGTCGCCGACTGCGCCACGCTCCTTAACGCCATCTGCGGCATTGACCCGCACGACAACACCACCAGCACCCGCGAACCCGAGGACTTCGGCGCGAAGCTCGACGCGGGCGTGAAGGGCAAGGTTATTGGCGTCCCGAAGGAATATTTTGCCGAAGGTCTCGATGCCGACTGCAAGGCCGCTATCGAGAACATGCTCAAGAAAATGGAAGCCGAAGGCGCCACGCTCAAGGAAGTGAGCCTCCCGCACATCGGTTTCGCCGTGTCCAGCTACTACATTATCGCCACCGCCGAAGCAAGCAGCAACCTTAGCCGCTACGACGGTGTGCGCTACGGCTACCGCAGCAAGGAAGCCCGCAAGCTGTTCGACCTGTACGCCAAGTCCCGCAGCGAAGGTTTTGGCAAGGAAGTGCAGCGCCGCATCCTCCTCGGAAGCTACGTTCTTTCCGCCGGCTTCTACGATGCCTACTACGTGCAGGCTCAGAAGGTGCGCCGCCTCATCACCGACGACTTCAACAAGGCCTTTGAAAGCGTGGACGTGATTGCTAGTCCCACGATGCCGGGCCTCCCGCTCAAGTGCGGCATGAACGAGTCCGACCCGATGGCCGTGTACCTCTCCGACATCTACACCGTTAGCCTGAACCTCGCCGGTCTTCCGGGCGTGAGCGTTCCGTGCGGCATGGCGGGCGGACTTCCCGTCGGCCTCCAGTGGATTGGCAAGCCTTTCCAAGAAACGGATTTGCTCAGCGTCGCCGCCGCGACCGAAAAGCTGAACAAGTAATGAGAACATTCGTCAAGGCAATCTCGCTCGCCGTCGCACTCCTCGCGCCGCTCTCGTTCGCGCAGGAGTCCAGTTCGTCGGCTGTCGAATCGTCAGCAACCGTTGAATCGTCTTCGGCCGTTGAATCCTCGTCGTCCGAAGACGCCTTCGCCTCCTTCATGGACCAGCAGTCGGCAGACCCGTTCGCCGAATCCTCCTCGTCTGCAGAATCTTCTTCGTCCGAGGAATCTTCCTCTTCCGGAGAAGGACTCGTACTCATCGGCGGAGGATCCTCTTCATCGGCTGTGCGCAGGGTATACGGCAGGGACGCTCCCGTCTATACGTTCGTCGCCACCGCTGGCCTTCAGTCCCCGAGCCGCGGCATCGTATCGTTCGAATACGTCGTCTCGCAAGAGATTTTCAACGTGGGCGTACACTTCACCGACTACAACAGCGACCTCTTCCAGTTCGGCGTTTCCGCCATCTACTACCCCATGGAAGTCCGTTACTTCTATACATTCCTCACCTCCGACTGGATTCATGGAACGTATGAAAGGGACCGCGACATCGGTGCGGGAATCTACAAGGAATTCGACGAGACAGAGAACTACTGGCGCGTTGTCATCGGTATTGGAACCGAGGCCCTGTTCATGGACCACTTCGGACTCTATGCAGAAGTCGGCTTTGAATTCTTTGCCGGCGACGGCAGCTACTTCTTGCACCTGAACAAGGAATACGGAAGGCTCGACAACGACAACTTCGAAATCCCGTACGGCATAGGTATCATGATACCGTTCTAGAGTTCGCGAAGCTCTCTCAAGCTATCCCGCGCAACATCCAATTTGCAAAACAAAAGCCCGCGATTTAAATCGCGGGCTTTTCAATTACAACGATAAAGCGGAATTACTCGCCCGTGCGGTAGTTCGGGGCTTCCTTCGTAATCGTCACGTCGTGCGGGTGCGATTCGCGGAGGCCTGCGCCCGTGATGCGGACGAACGTCGCCTTCTTGTAGAGTTCTTCGAGGTTAGCAGCACCGGCATAACCCATGGCAGAGTGGATACCGCCAATCAGCTGGTAAACGGTGTCGCGGAGCGGTCCCTTGTACGGAACGCGGCCTTCAATGCCTTCCGGAACGAACTTGCGCGGTTCCTGAACGCCACCCTGGAAGTAACGGTCGGCAGAACCGGCCTTCATCGCACCGAGGGAGCCCATGCCGCGGTAGCTCTTGTAGCTACGGCCATCGGCGAGGATGACTTCGCCCGGAGCTTCTTCGGTACCGGCAAAGAGCGAGCCCACCATCACGGCGTGACCACCAGCGGCCAAGGCCTTCACGATGTCGCCAGAGAACTTGAGACCACCGTCGGCGATAATCTTCACGCCAACCTTGCGAGCCATCTTGCCGCATTCCACGACAGCGGAGAACTGCGGGTAACCCACACCGGCCACGATACGCGTGGTGCAGATGGAACCCGGACCGATACCCACCTTGACGATGTTGGCACCGCACTTGGCGAGTTCTTCCACGGCTTCCGGAGTGCAGACGTTACCGGCGCAAATCGTGAGTTTCGGATACTTTTTGCGAACGGTCTTCACCATGTTGCGCACACCGATGTGGTGGCCGTGAGCCGTATCGATAATCAACAGGTCGACGCCGGCGTCCACGAGGGCAGCGACGCGTTCAAGAGTATTTGCAGAAGTGCTGACGGCAGCGCCAACAAGCAGCTGGCCATTCTTGTCGAGGCTAGCGTTCGGGTTGTTTTCGCGCTTCAAGATGTCAGTCATCGTGATGAGGCCCTTCAAGGCACCGGAAGCGTCCACGAGCGGGAGCTTTTCAATGCGCTTTTCGGCGAGGATTTCCTTCGCCTTGGCGAGGCTCACCTTCGGGCTGGCCGTCACCGGATTCTTGGTCATCACGGAACGGATCTTCACGTTCATGTCGCTCACCGTGCGGAGGTCGCGGCTCGTGAGCATACCGACGAGCTTACCCTTGGAAAGAATCGGGAAACCGCTCACCTTGTTACGGGCGCGGAGTTCAAAAGCTGCAGAGACCGGCTGGTCTGCATCGAGCGTCACCGGGTTAGTGACGATACCGGACTGCCACCGCTTGACCTTGCGAACTTCTTCGGCCTGTTCTTCCACGCTCATGTTCTTGTGGATGATGCCGATACCACCCTGCAAAGCGAGGGAAATGGCCAAGGGAGCCGTGGTCACGGTATCCATGGCGGCACTGATTATAGGAATGTTCAGCTTGATATTCGGGGCGAGCTGGGTGCTCACGTCGGTCTGGGCCGGCAAGACAGAAGATTCAGCGGGAACAAGGAGGACGTCGTCAAACGTCAAAGCTTCTGGCAAAAGTTTCATATAGTACCTCTTTTGCGTGGTAAATATAGTAAAAAATCACTTCCCGTTGTAGCGCTCCATGCACTTTTCGATGCCGAACTTGAAGTAGCATTCCACAAGGGCGGGGACTTTGGCGATAGCTTCGTCAAATACGGGGCGGTCTTCGGGCGGGAACTTGGCCAAGACCCAGTTGCTCAAGTCGAACTTGGGCGGGCACTTGCCCACGCCGAAGCGGATACGCGGGAACTTGTCGCCCACATGCTCGATGATGTTGCGCAGCCCGTTCTGGCCGCCGTGACTGCCGTCCTTGCGGCAACGGATGCGGCCAACGTCCAAATTAACGTCGTCGCTGAAAACGAGCAGGTGATCGGTCTTCACCTTGTACCAAGTCATCAGGGCCTGGACCGATTCGCCGGAGAGGTTCATGTACGTCTGCGGCTTTGCGAGCAGGCATTCCTCGCCCGCGATGTTCACCTTCATGGTGAGCGCCTTATGTTCGCTTTTCCAGTCCTTGTTCGGGTCGGCGAGTTTTTCTACCGCCATGAATCCCGCGTTGTGGTGGGTGTTGGAATACTGCGTTCCAGGATTTCCGAGACCGACAATGATATACATTCTACTTGAGACTCCATTTATTGAGGTCCTTGCGCCATTCGTCGAACCAGACGCCTTCCGAGACAGCCGTACCCAGGCGTTCCATGGCTTCGGGTTCGTCTGCCCCCTGCGCATTCACGCTGGACTGGAGCGTAAACAGCGAATCGCCCTTGCAGGTAGAACCCTTCAGGGTGATTCCCGCCGTGCAGACCATGCCAAAACTCGAGGCGTCGCACGTTACCGGGTAAACATCGAGTTCCACGCTCAAACCGTTACCGCATTCCGCTTGACGGACAGGATAGTCCTTGGCGATACGGGCAAACAACTGCGCATTCAAGCGATCCGATTGCGGTGTATCCGATTCGCGGGCGACCTTCTTGAACACGAGGGCATACCCAGCACGGAACATCACGAACTCGCGGTTCGCCTTCGCATAAGCGCTATCGGGGGCCGCATCGTGCTCGACTCCGAGAACGTCCGCGATTCGCTGTAACGCAAGCATCTGGGCATAGGTGTTACGGAGCGCCTTGTACGTGGCGAACTTCTCAAGCGGGGCAGTCTGTGCCGAAACATCCGCGACAAGCTGGCCGACGGAATCGCGCAGGACGGCCATCTTGCCGCGGAACGGGATTGCCGCGTTGGCCTTGGCCATGCAGGCGGACACGCTGAACTTGCCGGCGTCTTCTACCACCGTATCGATTCCGACATTCTCGGGATTCTCGAGACGCGACAGCAGCTGGGCCTGGGCCGCAAGGGCGAGCTTTTCCATCTCGGCATCGAGCCTTGCGCCGCCCGACAAGGACGTTGCCGCTTTCACCGCCGAATCAAGCGCAGTCGCGATACCGCGCTGCGCAAGCATCAACGCCGTCTGGTACGAGCCTGCCAATCCGCGCCCATAGAGGCTCGCGCCCTCCGGGCATTCCGTAGGCCCCGGCCCTGCAGGGGCCGCAGGCTCGTTAGACTTGGAGCCAGCACATCCGCACAGGCATGCGAATACGGCGCAGGGCAACAAGCGTGCAAGCAAAAACTTCATGTACAAAATATAGCCAAATTGGATTATAAAAACCCCGCCAAGCCGAGAGTCGCGGGCAAAGTCCTTTGCCCATGACCGAGGCGCTCGGGGTATAAATTTACGTAGTAAATTAAAAGAACCGCCGGACAATCACTCGTCCGACGGTTCTCAATGCTTGATCGAAACCGATTACTTCTTTTCGGCATCGGCAGCCGGAGCGGCGGCCGGAGCGGCGGCAGCGGCCGGAGCGGCTTCAGCAGCAGCGGCAGCGGTGTCGTCCTTCTTCTTGGACTTGGAAGAAATCGTGAAGATCACGGTACGCGGACCAGAGGCCAGTTCCACACCTTCCGGGAGCTTGAAGTCCTTGGCGTAGAACGTGATGTTGGTACCGAAATCGGAGATATCCATTTCGAGGACCGTCGGGATGCAAGCCGGCTTGGCGGCGAGCACGAGGTAGCGGGCTTCCTTAGAGAAAACGCCACCCTGGGTCTTGACGCCGACCGGAAGGCCGTTCAGCTTGACCGGAACGCGGACCTTGACCATGGAGTCTTCTGCGATCTTGAGGAAGTCGATGTGCGTGATCTTCTGGGTGATCGCGTCCTTCTGGTAGGTGTAGATGACGGCCGGATTGCCAGCCTTGCCATCGATTTCAAGGTCGAGAAGCGTGTAACGCTTGCCCGGAGCGAGAACCTTGCGCACGTCAATTTCGCTAACGGCGATGTTCAGCGCTTCCATACCCTTACCATAATAGACGGCCGGGATCTGACCAGCCTTACGCAAACGAGCGTTGTCGCGGTTTGCACCTAGCACTCTCGAGGTAGCTTTGAGCGTTGTGAGTTCCATTTTATTATCTCCATTTGGATAAAGGAAAAAGTTCATTGGGGTAGCTGGATTCGAACCAACGAATAACGGAATCAAAATCCGTTGTCTTACCACTTGACGATACCCCAATGGTGGGGGCAAATATAGCAAAATTTGCGTTTTTTTAAAGGGTAAGCCGTCGAATACGCACTAATTATGCCAGAATTTGGTCAAGGCAAGGTAGCGCGCATAGGGTTCGAGGGCGACCGCGGCAGCTTCCGCAGCGGCCTTGTCCGCAAAGACGCCGAACACGGACGCACCGGACCCGCTCATGAGGGCGACCCGCGCTCCGAGGTCGAGGATCTTGTCCTTCATCGCAGAGACAAGCGGGTGCTTCGGGAACACGGAAACCTCGAAAGCGTTGAAAAACGAGCCGGAATCGAGCAGACTGTAGCCGAAAGACCTTTCCGCTTCGGTCCCGCAAGCCCAGGCGGACTTGTAGGCTTCCCAGCGGTCGGGGCCGGACTTTGGCACGCCCGCATAGGCGTCCTTCGTCGGGACGGCGTCGTGCGGAGTCGCAATCAGCAGGACCTCCCCTGCCGGAAGGTCGAGAGGCTCGATAAACGAGAGCTTCTCGCCGATGCCCTCGGCGAATGCCGTGCCGCCTCTGACGAGGAAGGGCACGTCGGCACCGAGTTTCGCCCCGATGCGCTCCAGTTCCGTGGGAGGCAGACGCAACTCCCAGAGGCGGTTCAGCAACCTAAGGGTTGCTGCGGCATCGGCGCTACCGCCGCCAAGCCCTGCACCGAGAGGCATCACCTTATCGAGGTAGATGTCCGCACCGAGCAGCGGATTGCCAGCCTGGGCGCGCAAGGCAACAGCCGCCTTGTAGACGAGGTCCGATTTCACCGGGTATTCCTGCGGTTTGTTGTACGTGAGGTTGATAGTCCCGTCTTCGCGCGGGGTCGCAGAAACGGTATCGCCGGCATCGATGGTCTGGAACACGGTCCCGAGGTCGTGGTAACCGTCTTCACGCTTGCGGATGACATCGAGAAAAAGATTGATTTTTGCAGGAGCAAATTCTTTCATGGTCATTGGTCAATAGTCTTTATTTGGAAGCTGTTACCTGAAAGCGCCGGAGCGTTCAAGCTGCATCAATTCGTCCATGCCGATAAGCATCGCGCGGGGCTTGGAGTTGCCGGTACTGCGGGCGCACAGGCCCATGCCGAACAGCTGGTCCACAATCTTGCCCGCGCGGCTGTAACCCACGCTAAAATGACGCTGCACGGCGGATGTCGAAAGTCCGTTACCGCATTCGATGGCCCACTTAGCGACCTCGAACAGCAACTTGTCCTTCTTCTCGCTCATCGCGGCATTGCCGCCTTCGCCATCCTCGCCTTCACCGCCTTCGCCCTCCACCTCGAAGGTTTCGAGCTGCGGGTAGCAAACGTTCTGGTTGCTGCAGGCGTCGGCAAGCTTTTCGGCTTCTTCGTCGCTGAGGAACGCGCCATGCAGGCGAATCGGGTCGGGAGCGTTCACGGCCTTGTAGAGCATGTCGCCGCGGCCCAACAACTTCTCGGCGCCGGCGTGGTCCATCACCGTACGGGCGTCCACCTGCGAAGCCACCTTGAAACTGATACGCGTAGGCAGGTTCGCCTTGATGTTACCGGTAATCACCTTCACCGACGGACGCTGCGTGGCAAGCACCAGATGGATACCCACGGCACGGGCCTTTGCAGCGAGGCGGCTCACGTTCTTTTCAATTTCCTTGCCCGCGACCATCATCAAATCGGCCATTTCGTCGATAATCACGACGATGAACGCCATGCGGTGACCGCGATCTTCTTCGGGCACCTCGTCCGGGAGCTCGCCGGCATCGAATTTTTCGTTGAAGCCATTGAGGTTGCGCACCTTCGCCTTCGCGAGCACTTCGGTACGGCGGTCCATCTCGTAGCACAGCCACTGGAGCGCCTGAATGGCGACTTCGGGCTTGGTAATCACGGGAGCCAAAAGGTGCGGGATGTTCTCGTACATCTTGAGTTCCACCGCCTTCGGGTCCACGAGAATCATGCGGAGCTCGTCGGGAGTCTTGCTAAAGAGCATGCTCGCCATGAGCGCGTTGATGCAGACGGACTTACCGGAACCGGTCTGACCCGCAATCATCAAGTGCGGCGCCTTCGCCAAATCCATCGCGAACGGCTCGCCCGAAATATCCTTGCCAAGCGCCATCACAATCTTGTCGGGACTCGGCTTGAACGCGGCACTCTCAAAAATGTCGCGGCCGTAAATCGTCTGCGTCTTACGATTGGGAATCTCGATACCCACGGCGCCCTTGCCCGGAATCGGTGTCAAGATGCGGATGGACGTCGCCTTCAGTGCCATCGCAAGGTCATCTTGCAACGAGCTGAACTGAGAGACCTTCACGCCCGGCCCCGGTTCCACCTCGAAGCGCGTAATCACGGGGCCAGTCTCGCAACCAACCACCTTGCCCTTCACCTTGAAGTTCTCGAGCTTTTCTTCGAGCATGCGGCCGATTTCGTTCAGTTCCTCTTCGGTATAGTCGGCCGGCTGCGGTTCGTGCGTATCCAGAATCTCGTCGACCGTAGGCACCCTGTACTCGTCGTAATGCACGGTCGGGTCCGGTTGCGGGATTCCCGTAGACTCGCCTGTACCGATGCGGTTGGGCGGCACGTAAGTCGGGTCGCGGTCCACCTCGTCGGCACCGACGATTTCGGGCATGAACGTATCCTCGCCGGATTCCTCTTCATAGGCGGCTTCCCCGCCAAAAGCTTCTTCGGCGGCAAGGGTGCATTCGTCGTTCGGTTCCTCCGTTTCCTGGGGGCCAGCGACAACAGTCTCTTCGGCGGTAACTCCAGGAGCGGCAGGTTCACCGCCACGCACGGCGCCCTTCACCACAATCTTGTTCTGGTGAGCCTTCTCCCAGTTCAGCAAGTCGCGGGCACGCCTGATCTCGGCAATCTTGTCGCGGATTTCCTTTATCTGCAATGCGCTCATGTTGCGCTCGTTGTCGCGCAGTTCCTGTTCCAAGCGCAAGATTTCCGGATCTTCGCCATCGTCAACCGCAGGCGCTTGCGCAGGTTGGGCGCCGGCAGCAAGAGTCTCGTCGTCATCGCGGCGGTATCCCGGAGGCGCCATCGTCGTCGCGTCGGGAGCGTACGGATTCTCGGCCAAGGGCCTCTCGAAGCTATCCGCCGGAGATTCCCCACGTGCACCGCCAAGCGTATTCATCAGCCCGCGACGCACCTTGAACGGCTTGATGTCGGCCTTGTCCCTGATGTTGTAGCCATCGGGAACAGAATAAATCGTACTGTCGTCCACCAGCATGTCGCGCCTGTCGCGGGACTCCCTGGAATCGCGGCCGTCCAACGTCGCTTCGCCCTCGCCAGCACTTGCCTTCTTGCCGAACAGCGACAAGAACCATTTGGCCGTCTTGGCCAAGAAGGCAAAATGTCTCGGGCGAAGCCCGAACGAAAGCACAAGCACAAGCCCGAGGACAGCAAGCAAAATCAAGAGCGGCGCCAAGACCGACACGGTCCCGAACACCGAGACAAAAACATACTGCATAAAGAACTGCCCGAGCACGCCGCCGTTGCTGAACAGAACCTCGCGCGAAAGCCCCGTCATGCCGTAGGATTTCAATGCCAAGAGGCAAGAGAGGTCGAGCGTAAGGAGCGTCATGCCGATGCTGAAGCTGAGCAGGCGCTCGCGGAGATTCTTGAGCGCGATAAACAGGCCCCACAGCACCAGGGAAAGCGTAAAGAAGATGACCGGCAAACGGCCAAAGACAAAAGTAAAGGTCTCGGGAACTATCTTGCCGAAAAACGGGCCAAGCCAATTGCCTTCGGAGCCGCTATAGACGGAACTCACGCACCCCAGCAGCAAAATGACGCCCACGGCAAACAGGAACCACCCGAAAACAAGCCAAAAAAACGGGTTTTCCGCCGCGTTACCACTCTCTACACTAGTCCTAGAGCCCGATTTCTTTTTCGATTTGCCTTTTTTTTCCGCCAAAATGCGCTCCTTAATATTTACTTACAGAAATATAGATTTTGTCCTTTTATTATAATTTGATTATGCAGAAAAAAGTATCGAAAAAAATAAAGAAATTTTCTGTCGGGGTTAGCATATCGTCGCTCCTCGTTTTTCTCATCCTTTTTTTCGGCAACGTACAGGATCCAAACGTCTATTTCGCAAGGTCCGGCGCCGAATCCCTGGAATACCTTTTTTACGACCTGTTCTTCAAGACTAAAACCGGAAAGATTACCGACACAAACAAGGACAACAGCGTCGTCGCTGCCGACAACTACGACCCGAACATCCTTATCGTCGATATCGACGAACCCTCCCTCACCAAGCTAGGCCCCTACACCTCGTGGGAACGCGATTACCATGCAGACGTCACCAAGAACCTGACCGAAGGCGGGGCGTCGGCCATCGGCTTCGATATCATGTTCAAGACGGCCGATTTCGGCAAGAAGAAGACCGACAACAACATGGTCCTGCTGAACCGCCTCAAGGAAGAAAACGCCATCGTTCTCGTGAACGATTCCGCCGTCCTCGAAGGCACGCACTCCTTCTTCAACTACGATTCGATGCTCATCACGGCCGTCCACCAGAACGGCAACACCATCATGTGCTACGACTTTGGCGAATGGGGCAACTACAAGCACGAATCGCAATGGAGGCCCATCAGTTCGCTGAACTGGGCAAAATCCATCGGCTACAGTTCCACATTCGAACTGAGCCAGATTGACCATCCCGAATACATCGAAAGCAAGGACCTTCTCGACAACATCTTCCCCGAAATCGCCCACGCGAGCAAGTTCATCGGCTCCGTGAACGCCTACCCCGACGAAGACGGCGTTGTCCGCCACGTCGCCATGCTCTACCGCTTCCCGAACAAGGAACTGAACGAAGACCTCGAAGACAAGGATGTCCATGTCTACACGACGATGTCGCTGATGACGGTTTTGCACCTCTACCGCCAAAAGCCCGAGAACGTCGTCATCAAGATGGGCAAGTACATCGACATTGGCAAGCCCTTCGGCATATACCGCGACGACGACGGAGCATTGCAGACGACCTTCCCGAAATTCACCTACCCCATGTTCGTCTCGCTGCAGCACAAGCTCAAGGCCGGCGCCGAAAAAATCAAGAACACGGCCAAAAGCAAGCGCAGCGCCGAATTCATCGACGTCTCGTCCAAGATTATCGCCTCCAAGGACGAAGACGGCAACCTTTCTTTTGACATTTTCGAAGGACAGACGCTCTCGGACAAGCTCTCCCTTGTCGTCCAGCACATGGACCCGAAGGTCTTTGACGAAATCGAAGGGCTCGAAGAAAAGGAAATCGAGGAAGGAATTACGCTCAAGAGGGATTCCCTCGACGAGAACCACTTTGTGCTCACGGATACCGAAGAAGACGACGACATCACCATCACGCCGTTCGTCGTGACAACCATCCAGGCTTACGCCGACACCTTGAAGAACCTTGTGCCCGGCAACCTCGCGCACCTCGCGATGGACATGGACATCCGCTACGACTACAACAGGAAGGCGTGGAAGTCGAACATGGTCATCTTGAGTTCCGACGTACTGCAAGACATTCTCGAAACCCCCGAAGAAAAAATCGAGAATCTCAAGAAAGGCGAAGAAATCCGTTTCGGTAACGTGAAGAGGATTCCCATTGACAAGTACGGTCGCTACCTCGTGAACTACCAAGGGCGCTACAACACTATTGACGCCCAGAGAAGTTTCCAGCACCTTTCCTATTACGACGTCCTCAAGCATCGCGTAGACCCGGGATTCTACCAGGGCAAGACATTCATCCTCGGCTCTGCAGCGGCGGCCATGTTCGACTTTGTGTCGGGCCCGCACGAAGAACATTACCCCGGCGTACTCGTGCACTCCACCATCCTGCAAAACATTCTGAACAACCAGTTTATCGTTTTCCTGCAGGAGCACTACCAGCAAGCTATAGTCATCCTACTCGCCATCATCTGTACCTTCATCGGCCTCTACATCAGGAGCTACATCGCCATATCGTTCGCCTTGATCCTGATGTTCGCCTACACGATTGTCGCCTACATCTATTTCGTGAACGGCGTATACATCGGCGTATCGAAGCAACTTCTCACGGTACTCCTGTCGACCATCTCCGCGCTGATTGTACAATTCTACTTTGAATCCAAGGAAAAGAACTTCTTGAACAACGCGTTCAAGCAGTACATCTCGCCCGAACTTATAGACGCGATGGTCACGAGCGAAATCATGCCGACCCTCGGCGGATCTAAATCCAACCTTACCGCCTACTTTACCGATATTGCAAGTTTCTCGACCTTCTCCGAAAAAATCGGCGACCCGAGTAAGCTCGTCGACCTGTTGAATGAATACCTCACCGCCATGACCGATACCTTGCTTGCGAACAAGGGAACGCTAGACAAGTACGAAGGCGACGCCATCATCGCATTCTTCGGAGCGCCCATGCCCCTGCCGAACCACGCCCAGAACGCCTGCGATACGGCCATCGACATGCAGAACAAGCTCATGAAGCTCCGCAAGAAATGGAAGGCCGAAGGAAACCGCTGGCCCAAGGTGGTGCACGACATGCACATGAGAATCGGCATCAACTCGGGCGACATCGTGACGGGAAACATGGGTTCTTCCATGCGTAAGAACTACACCATGATGGGCGACGCCGTGAACCTGGCCGCACGTTTGGAAAGTGCCGCCAAGCAGTACGGTGCGTACATACAAATTAGTGAAGACACGCAGAGCCATCTCGACAACACCAAGTACATCTACCGTTCGCTCGACACCATCCGCGTGGTGGGCAAGAGCCTGCCCGTCAAGACGTTCGAGCTCCTGGAACGTAGCGGCTGCGAGAACGAAGTCAAACTCCGCAAGTTAGTCGAGCTCTGGGAACAGGGCCGCGCCGCCTACCTGAACATGGAATGGGACAAGGCCATAGCGCTATTCACGCAGTGCCTCGACTACGAGCCGCACTTGCCGGAACGCGATCCGGGCAGCAAGACCTGCCCGAGCACGGTCTACATCGCACGTTGCGAAAACTACAAGGTGAACCCGCCCGTCGCCGAAGGCGAAACCTGGGACGGCGTATTCACGGCTACAAGCAAGTAGCGCGCTAGTTCAATTCCATATTGTCAATCAGGCGGGTCTTGCCGAAGAATGCCGCCACCAAGATGACGACCTTGTCTTCGGGACGTAGCGCCCCGTTGAGCTTCTGCAAGTTCTTCTGATTCACGACTTCCACGTACTGCACCTGGCCGCGGTTGGCAAGGATGGACTTGATGACGAGATCGCGGAGCACGGCAATGCGCAGCTCTCCCTTGTCAAAGACTTCCTTGGCACGCTTGAGGCCATCGATGATGCTCAGCGCCTGGGAACGTTCCAAGTCGGAGAGGTATTCGTTGCGGCTCGACATGGCAAGGCCAGAGGCGTCGCGCACAATCTTTACGCGGTGGATCTTGATGTTGAAATTGAGGTCGCGCACCATGCGTTCGATCAGGAACACCTGCTGGTAGTCCTTTTCGCCAAAGAAGGCGTGGTCGGCGCCGGTAATCAGGAACAGCTTGCCCACGACCGTGAGCACGCCGCGGAAGTGTCCGGGGCGGTAGGCACCACAGTACATGCTTTCGAGGGACTCGTCGCGAATCAGCGTGAGCGGGTCGCCTTCGGGGTACATTTCTTCGACGCTCGGGGCGAACACGAAATCGGCACCGATGGATTCGGCGAGCTTGGCATCGGCCTCGAGGCGCTTGGGATACTTGTCCAGGTCTTCGTTCTTGCCGAACTGGATGGGATTAAGGAACACGCTGACGACAGTCACGTCACACTCCGCCACAGACGCCTTGATAAGAGCGGCATGGCCATCATGGAGAGCGCCCATCGTGGGCACGAGGCCCACGGATTTGCCCTGCATGGCGAGCGGTTTCAAAACAGAACGTAGAACGTCAATCGAACGGATTACTTGCATTGTATTTACCTTTATTTTCCTTCGGGAACAAAATAAGTCGTCTGGTGCGGACATTCCGCAATGGCATCAAGAACCATCTGGAGGTGGTTCTCGTTGTGGACAAAGTCGATGTTGTCCGTATTGATAATCAAGACCGGGGCATCCTTGTAATGCCAGAAATGGTGGTCGTAGCGGGCCTGCAGGTCCTTCAAGTAGTTGCCCTCGATGGACTTTTCCATGGCGCGGCCACGCATTCTCACGCGGCTCAGCAGAGTCGGGATGCTCGCCTGCAGGTACACGACAAGGTCGGGCTTGGGCATATCGCGGCTAAGGGCCTTCGACACCGTCTCGTACATGGCGTATTCGCTATCGTTGGTAAGGTTCTGCGCGGCAAAAATCTGGTCCTTGTCGTAGGTATAATCACTCACGAGAAGGTCGTGGAAGAGGTCGCTCTGGAGCGCCGAATTCTGCAATTGCTTGTGGCGGTCGAGCAAGAAGAACAGCTGGGTCTGGAACGCGTAGGCTTCCCTATTCTCGTAGAATTTCTCCAGGAAGGGGTTGTCCTCGTAGTTTTCCTCGATACAGTAGGCATTCCAGCGTTCTGCGATTAGACGGGCAAGAGAGGTCTTCCCTACGCCAATGACGCCTTCTATTGCCAAAAAATGGACACCTTTTTCGGTCAGCATTACGGTTCCTCCCCTGTTATGGTGCGGAACGGGATCTTGTCTTCCCGTGAAAGTAAATCTGCGAGCAACTCCTTGACCGAACTGCCGCTCATGGGGTCGCGCCAGTCGGGAGCGATGTCGTTGAGCGGAACAAGCACGAACTGCCTGTTCGGGATTTCCACATGCGGGATGGTCGGACGGCCAGCCATGGTCTTGTTGCCAAAATACAGCAAATCCAGGTCGATTTCGCGGGAATTCCAGTGACCGCGGGGCTTGCGGCCCAGAAGGAGTTCGGAGCCCTTCAAATAATAGAGCAGTCCTTCGGGCGTTCCCGAATACCAGAAACTCACGACCTGGTTAAAGTAGGGGCCCTGGCCCTCCGGGCCAACGGGCGGAGTCTCGTAGATGGGGCTTTCGAGCCATCCACCTCGTGCAATGCGGCGCAGCATATCGCGACCCTCGCCCAAGCGCTTGTAGCGCGGAGCCAGGTTGCTACCCAAAGCGACAAATACACGTTCCAAAGATTCCACATTATTAATATAGATATTCGGTAGGACCCGACCATGCGGACCGGACCAAAAAGACAAGCACAGTATAGCCCAAAAGTTTTTTTTCTTAAAAATTTCGCTCCGGTTCCCTTTTTTTATGACAAAAAAGACTTTTTTATCTATTTTATGGACATCTCCCCGAGAAAGGGGTTTATTCCCAATACATTTTCTTTCTCAGCGGGCCTAGCGCCCCTGGCAAATGAATTTATTCCCCCCATCATCCAATAACAATTCTGTCAAGAAATTCGTTACATCGTAAAAAAGGATACATATCGTGCCTAGAACCAAGAAGAACCCTGACGCAGAAAATGAAATTGTCCCCGAAGTAGAAGTAGCCGAAGGCGTTCCCCAGAAAAAGAAGCGCGGACGCCCCGCAAAGAAAAATGACGAAGTTCAAGAAAACGCCCCCGCGAAAGATGCCGCACCGGCAGAAGCCCCGGTGAAGGAAGCTCCGAAACCCGAACCTGTAAATAACGCAGCAGCGGCCCCCGCAGCGGATGCCGCCCCCACGAAGGAAGCCCCGAAAGACGCTCCGAAGGGAGAACAGGGCGACAAGCCGCAGAACCGCGAAAACAACGGCCAGAACAACGGACAAAACAATGGCCAGAATAACGGTCAGAACAACGGCGGCAACAACCAGAACAATCAGAATGGCCAGAACGGACAAAATAACCAGAACGGCCAAAACAATCAGAACAACCAGAATAATCAAAACGGCCAGAACAACCGTTTCAACAACAATAAATTCAACAAGTTCAACAAGTTCAAGAACCGTCACAACAGGAACCTCCCGCAAGACGATTTCCTCGACGAGACCATCCAGCTTCCGCCTCCCGACCCCGAGAAGGTGGCCGCGGCAAAGGCCAAGTGGAAAGAACTGCGCGGACTCCCGATGTTCGAATTGCAGCGTCAGGCCGAAGAACTTGGCATCGCCGAGTTCAAGAAGATGCGCAAGCAGGCGCTTGTCTACAGCATCCTGAGCGCCATCACCGGCGAAGACTGCCCCATCTATACCGAGGGCGTCCTCGAGATTATTCCTGACGGCGGCCACGGATTCTTAAGGAACCCCGAGCACAACTACCTCGCCGGTCCCGACGATATCTACATCAGCAAGAACATCATCCGCCGCTACGACCTCAAGATGGGCGATACCATCACCGGTCAGGTGCGCCAGCCCCGCGAAGGCGAAAAATACTTCGCGCTGTTGCGCATCGACACGGTCAACTTCGAACCGCCCGAGAAGACGAAGCGTCGCGTCTCGTTCGAATACCTCACGCCGATCCACCCGATTGAGCGCCTGAACCTCGAATTCGACAGCCAGGAATACAGCACCCGCCTGATGAACCTCTTTACCCCCATCGGCAAGGGCCAGCGCAGTATCGTGCTTGCTCCGCCGCGTACCGGTAAGACGGTCCTTTTGCAGAACGTCACGAAAGCCATCACCGCGAACCACCCCGAAGTGAAGCTGATCGTGCTCCTGATTGACGAACGTCCCGAAGAAGTGACCGAAATGCGCAAGCTCATCGACATGCTCAAGGAGCAGGGAGCCGCGCGCGGCAACAATATCCAGGCCGAAGTTCTCGCCTCTACGTTCGACGAAGAACCCGGGCGCCATATCAAGGTGGCAAGCCTCGTGCTCGAAAAGGCGAAGCGCCTCGTGGAACACGGCAGCGACGTCGTGATTTTGCTCGACTCCATCACGCGTTTCGCCCGTGCGAACAACATCGCCATCCCGCATTCCGGCAAGATTCTTTCGGGCGGTGTGGACGCCAACGCCATGCAGCTCCCCAAGAAGTTCTTTGGTGCCGCCCGTAAAATCGAGAACGGCGGAAGCCTTACTATCATCGGCACGGCCCTTATCGAGACGGGCAGCCGCATGGACGAAGTCATTTTCGAAGAATTCAAGGGTACGGGCAACATGGAACTCGTGCTCGACCGCCGCATCGCCGAAAAGCGCATCTGGCCGGCCATCGATATCTTCAAGTCCGGTACCCGCAAGGAAGAACTCCTGCTTACCGAAGAAGAGATGCGCCGCGTTTGGGTGCTGCGCCGCTACCTGCAGGATATGACCACCGTGGAAATCATGGAGTTCATGCGCGACAAGCTCAAGCTCTTCAAGACGAATACGGATTTCTTGAATTCGATGAACGGATGATAATTAATTGATAATTGATAATTGATGATTGATGATTATATATAAGGATTAATGTTATGAACCAGAAAATTTTCTTCGCGGGCACGGGCAACATGGGCGGGGCTATCCTCCGCGGGCTCCTGAACGCAAAAGTCGACCCCAAGTCCATCTTCTTCTTTGACCCGAGCGACAAGGCTGCCGAAGCGGTAACCAAGCTCGGTTGCGTCCGCGTCAAGAACTTCGCGGAAGGCGTCAAGAAGGCCGACATTACCTTCCTCTGCGTTAAGCCGCAGATTTTCAAGCTCGTCGCCACCGAATGGAAGAACGCCGTCAAGGCCATCAAGGGCACCAAGACGTTCGTGAGCATCATGGCCGGCGTGGCCCGCAAGAACCTTGTCGACGTTCTCGGCGCCAAGAACCAGGTGCTCCGCGTGATGCCGAACTTGCCGCTGACCGTAGGCAAGGGCACCGTGGCACTCGCCACGGACGGCGTCAATGAAGCGACCCTCAAGGCCGCCGAGGAAATCTTCGGGAATATCGGTGTCACCTGCCGCGTCGCAGAGAGCCTCATGGACGCCGTCACCGGACTTTCCGGTAGTGCCCCCGCCTACGTCTTCGAGTTTATCGAAGGCCTTACCCGCGGTGGCGTGAAGGCAGGCCTCACCCGCGATGTCGCCCTCAAGCTTGCCCTCGGAACCATCGAAGGCAGTGTGGAACTCGTGAAGCAGTCGGGCAAGAGCCCGAGCGACCTCTGCGCGATGGTCTGCTCGCCCGCCGGTACCACGATTGCTGGCGTAGACGCCCTCGAAGAAGGCGCCTTCCGCTCGAGCCTCATCAAGGCTGTAGTCGCCGGCACCGAACGCAGCAAGGAACTCGGGAAATAACATCCTACTAAAATGTCCTCGATCGACCTTTTCTCGCAAGATACGGCAACGTCCTCGTTCATCCTGGACGTTCTTTCTTCCGTGAACTACTCGGTCGAGGTGCACTCCTCCCCCTCCGTAAGTGCACCGCTCTCGCCCATCGTCGTCTGGGACCTGGATTCCTTCGGCAGCAAGAACACGGCGAGCCTCGCGGCCATCCGGATGCAGTTTCCGGACACCATGATTCTCGTGTATGCCGAGGATACCGAAAAGTTCGCGGATATCCCGAACAACCTTTTCGACATCATCCTTACCGCAGACGCCGTCAAACTCCATTTGATGAGCAAAATCGCGAAGCTCAAGGAAATCAACCGGGCCAAGCTAATCTTCCGCGAACGCATGAGCCACCTGGTCGGCAAAAGCGAAGCCATGCAGAACCTCCGCAAGACGGTGGAACGCGCCATACTGCATACGGGCCCCGTGCTTATCCAGGGTGAATCGGGCGTAGGCAAGGACTTGATTGCCCGCGCCATCGCTTGCGTGTACGACAAGTTCGTGACCGTGAACTGTAGCGCCATTCCCGACACGCTTTTCGAGAGCGAACTGTTCGGGCATACCCGCGGCGCCTTCACCGGAGCGCAGAACGAGAGAATTGGCCTCTTTGAAGACGCGAACGGCGGCGCCATCTTCCTCGATGAAATCGGCGACATGCCCCTGCAGGCGCAAGTCAAGCTCCTGCGCGTCATCCAGAATCACGAAATCAGGCCCATCGGCGCGAACAAGACGCGCCATATCGACGTCCGCATCATCGCGGCCACCAACCGCGACCTCAAGGAAGAAATCCGCGAGAAGCGCTTCCGCGAAGACCTCTACTACCGCCTGAACGTGATTCCCATGCAGCTTTCGCCGCTACGCGAACGCCGCGAAGACATCGAGGACCTTGCCAACTACTTTATCCACCAGTACGCGCCCGCTGGTGAGCCCTACAAGCTCTCCGACGCCGCCCTGAAAAAGCTACAGGCGCACAGCTGGCCGGGCAACATCCGCGAACTCGAGAACACAATACAGCGTACGCTCTGCTTTACCGACCCCGGCATCATCAACGCCGAAGACTTGCAAATCGACGAGACGATTCCGCTGCACGAAACGGAAACCGTGAAGATTGCCGAAAACGGGATTGCCTACCCTGTCGCCGGCGACTACGAGGAATTCCGTGAAAAGCAACTGGACGAAGAACGCGAATTCCTGAAGGCGAAAATCCGCGAATGCGGGGGCTCCGTAAGCACCGCCGCCGAAAATCTCGGGATGTTGCGTACCGCGCTGTACAACAGGCTCGGCAGACTCGGGATTAACACGAAAGATATCCGCTAACCCGCGGCATTTCAAAGCCGCATTTTAAAAGCGCTCGACCTTCAGGCCTTTTTTCCGGAGGCGCTCGACCACATTGTCTTTTTCGAGCACCAGGTGCGCCGCCCCCACTACCACGAACACATTCCTGTCTTCGGCGAGGAACTTCGCGACAGACTCCGCCATTTTGGCGTTGCGGTTCAAGTACATCTTCTGATCGATATTGTCCTTGATTTTCTTGTCGGAGTCCGAAGCATCTTCGGGCTCGTCGTTCATCACTTCGCGCAACAGATTCTCGTCGCCCGTTTTCCAGGCGCGCATCATCTTCGTCACCATCGAATCGAGTTCCGAAATTTCCCTGAGGGTCGTCTTGAGGTAGTACGTTCCGGCGGAATCGGAATCGTCCGTATCCGAGATGGCGTCCACCTGCTCTTCGGCGGTTTCAAGACTCACGATGGCCTTGCCGCCCGTAGCCGCACGGTCCATGAGGACAACGTCTATGCCGTATTCCGGATTGATTCCCGCACGCTGGATAGCCACCACGCTGAGCGTTGTCGCGGCAAGCCATGGGCGCATTTGCATAAGGCCCGCGACCGGGAAATTCCATGACGCACAGATGCTGTCGATGGAATTCCATACAGCCCTCGGGAGGACTGCATCGAGAGTCTTGCCGGGAGGCAAAATCCCACGGCGCATTGTTTGTTGCGCCACGTCCTCGTTTACATCGTCGTCGGACAAGTTGATTTCTACGGCAAGTTCGTCGGCTTTTTCGAACGCAGAATCGATGACCGCATCGAGCGGGTAGAACGTGGAATCTGCAAAGTGGACGCTCCCCAAAAGCCATACGCTGGAGTTGCCGTCGGAGACCTTCCAAAAGAAATGCTTGCCGCCCGAGACTTCCGCAGTAACAGCAGAATCTGCGGCCGACTTCGGCGCACCAGTACAGCCCAAAAAGCATAAAGCAAGCAGGGCAAAAAACAACGGTGCCAAACGCATCATGCTTCCGTCCAGTCCAAGAGTCCAGAGGAGCGCGCCTCCGCGGCCGCAGCCACGCGAATAGCGCCCTTGTCTATGACCATGATGCGCTTGCAGTAACGTTCCGCATATTCCACCGAGTGCGTGGACACAACGATTCCCATGTTGCGGTTCTCGGCAAGGTCGCGGAGCATCCGGAACAGCGCATGGCTGCGCGGAATATCCAAGAAGGCGTTCGGTTCGTCGAGCAGCATGACTTTCACCTGCTGCGCCACAGCTTCCGCCAAATAAACGCGGCTACGTTCACCGTCACTCAGTTCCGACACCTGCCTGTTGGCAAAGCGGTTCACGTCCGTCAAGTCCATAGCGCGTTCAATCGCCTTTTCGTCTTCAGCGGAGCGTCCGTCGAACAAGCCTGAATAAGGCGAGCGGCCCATGCTCACAAAGTCGCGGACCGTCATGCGTTCCGGCACACTGCCGGACATCCGCACCAGCGCCACCTTCTGCGCCCTCGCGCGTGCGTCCCAGGCAGCAACGGGACTGCCGCAAAGATTCACGCTGCCGGCGAGCGGAGAAAGCAGGCCAGCAAAAGTCTTGAGCAGCGTGCTCTTGCCGCAACCGTTCTCGCCCATCAAGGCGACAAGTTCACCCGGCGCAAGGGAAAAATCCAATCCGCCAAAAAGGCCATCCGCCGAAGTCTCGCCACGGCGTGCAGGCGCATAGCCAACGCGAAGTCCACTGCATTGCAGAAGCGGTTCGTCCATTACGCCCCCCTTCCCTTCGGCCCGCGCAGGATTACATACAAAATAACAGGAACCCCCACCACGCTCAGTATGGCGTTCAGCGGGATGCTCACCGGGAATAGCCCGGCCACCAGCGCAAAGAGCGAACCGCAGCAAAGACAGCCCGGAATCAAGATGCGATGGTTCGTGGTTCCAAAAAGCATGTAGGCCAGGTGCGGCACGGCTATACCGATAAAGGCGACCGGTCCGCAGAAGGCGGTCGACGCTCCGGCAAGGATGCTCGCCCCGAGCAGCACGCATTTGCGGGCAAGCTTAACGTTGATGCCGAGGCCCGTTGCAAAATCGTCACCGATGCGGGCCGCGTTCAGGTAACGCACGGAACCCACCACCAGCGCCAGTCCAACCACGACCGAAACGACAAAGAGCCAAACGGCGTCCAAGGTGAGGCGGCCAAAACTGCCGAAGCCCCAGGCAACGTAGACAGCGAGGCTTTCTGTCTGGGCACTGGCGATAATCACGCTCACCAGCGCATCAATAAAATACCCGAAGAGGAGGCCGACAATCAGCAGCACGGAACTCTGCGAAAAGCGCGACGCGATGAACATGATGACTACGGTCACGGAGAGCGCGCCGGCCGAAGCGGCGCCAAGCACCCCCAGGTGCCCGAAGCCCATACCGGCAAGCAAGGCCAGGGCGACGCCGAGGCTTGCACCGCTGCTAATGCCCAGCACGAACGGCCCGCACAGCGGGTTGCGGAAGACGGTCTGCAGGGCAAGGCCAGACACCGCCAAGGCACCGCCCGCAAGGAGCGCCGCCATCATGCGCGGGAACCTAAGTCCCCAGAAAATCCTGTGAGAAACGTCCTCGCCCTCTGGTCCGGCCAACGCATTCAGCAAATCGGCAAAGCCGAAGTTCACCTTGCCAAGCATGAGCGTGAGCACGCAACACAGCAAAATAGCCGCGATAAGGACGGCTATAATAGCATAAGAACGATGGGTGCGGATAAGGCTACCTCGGGCTTACTTTTTCTTCTTGCCCTTGGACTGCTCGTATTCCTTGGTCATTTCTTCGGAAGCCTTCTTGTCGCGAATGTAGAGTTCCGGAGGAATGTTGTCGAAGCCCTGGAGCGCATTGAGCCAGTTATCGTTCAGGTCGCGGAATTCGAGCTTCTTCAGGTTGTGCTTGAGCGTATCGCCCTTGATATGGAAGCGGATGTAGTCCCAGCGAATGACTTCGCGGTCCAGGAACACTTCGCGGGTAACGAGGGACGAATCGTTGTCAAAACGGTAGCGGGCCTTGTAAGTGTACTCACCGGTCATCTGGTAGCGGCCGGAATCGGAATAGGTGCGGGTCACGCCATAGAGGGTGTCGTTCATGCCAAAGCGGAGTTCCGCGTCGCGGAATGCATGGCCGTGGGCGACAATCGGAGTGCGCCATACGCCAAAGGTTTCGGCCTTCATGGACTTCTGGAAAACCGTGTCGACCTTCCAGTGGTCGAAGTTGCTCTTGTCGTACCGGGCACGCTGGACGTACTTGCCTTCCTGGATCATCCGGCGGATGCTGTCGGCCTTGGCCTTGGCAAGACTGTCGGAGTTCACCTTGGTGGCGGGCCCCTTCTTGCGGTCCATGGAGTCAAGCTTAGCCTGAATCATCTCGTCAAGGGTGGTCGTTGCACCGCGGGGAGCGACGACTTCGGAATTGGCGACGGCGGGTTGTGCTACAGCGGATTGCGCAGCAGCAGGTTGTGCGGCAGCGGGAGCGGACTGAGCGAAAGTTACCCCGGCAAATGCAAGGGTTAAAATAGATGCGAAAATACACTTAGAATAAGACCAAATCATCACTGATAAATTTAGTTAAAGGAATCTTTAAAAGGCAAAAAAAACAATAAAAAGCACCTTTTGAGGGGGTAAAAAGGGCAATAAGCTATATTTGGGGCATGCTCGATTATTCGCAAGTCAAATCTCCCTGCTATGTGCTCGATGAAAAACGCCTTCGCAGGAACATGGAAATCCTCTCCGACATCCAGAACAGGACCGGAGTCAAGATCATTTGCGCCCTCAAGGGGTACAGTTTCTGGCGCAGCTTCCCCATTATCGCCGAATACCTTCCCGGGGCAACCGCCTCGAGTTTGAACGAGGCTAGACTCGCCAAAGAGGAGATGCGCAAGGAAGTCCACGTGTTCGCACCCGCCTACGAGGACGGCGAAATCGACAGCATTCTCTCGCTGGCCGACCACATCACCTTCAACAGCTTTAGCCAGTGGACGCGCTTCAAAGACAAGGCTCTCAAGGCCGGCGTGAGCTGCGGCATCCGCGTGAACCCGCAGTTTTCGACCGTCGAGACGGACCTTTACAATCCCTGCGGCAAGTTCAGCAGGCTCGGCGTTACCGAAGCGGAGTTCAAACCGGAACTGCTAGACGGGATTGACGGGCTGCACTTCCACGCGCTGTGCGAACAGGACGCCGATGCGCTCGAAGGCGTGCTCGCTGCATTCGAGAAACATTTCGGCCGGTTCTTGCCGCAAATGAAGTGGGTGAACTTCGGCGGTGGCCACCACATTACCCGCAAGGACTACCACCGCGACCAGCTCGTCGACCTGCTCAACGATTTCAAGAAGCGCCATCCTCACCTCGAGGTCATCATGGAACCGGGCGAAGCTATAGGCTGGCAGACCGGCGAGCTCGTGGCAAACGTCGTCGACCTCGTCCACAACGAGATGGACATCGCCATTCTGAACGTGAGCGTGAGCGCCCACATGCCCGACTGCCTGGAAATGCCGTACCGTCCGAACGTGACCGGCGCAGACCTTCCCGGCGTCAAGAAGTTTACATACAAATTAACCGGAAATACTTGTCTCGCCGGTGACCAGCTCGGAGATTTTTCCTTCGACAAGCCCCTGCAGGTTGGCGACACCATCATCTTCGAGGACATGATCCACTACACCATGGTGAAGACGACGTTCTTCAACGGTGTGCGCCACCCGAACATCGGGATGTTCGACATGGACGGGAAGTTCCACCTGTTGCACGAATTTACGTACGAGCAGTTCAAGGAAAAACTTTAATAATTGATGATGGATAATTGATGATGGATAATGATGTTGCGGGTTGCGAGATGTTTGTTGCGGGTTGCGAGATGTTTGTTGCGGGAAGGATGTAATGATTTTTAACAGCGAAGACGAGACATACAGCTGGGCGAAGGAATTCGGCAAGACGCTCAAGCCCGGCGACATGGTCGCCCTGTACGGCAACCTGGGTGCAGGCAAGACCGTCATGAGCCGCGGAATCTGCGCGGGGCTCGGCTTCACGGGCACCGTCTGCTCGCCCACGTACACCATATTGCACGAATACCCGAACAACCCGCCCATCTTCCACTTCGACCTTTACCGCCTCGAAGGCGGCGCCGACATCAACGAGGTCGGCATGGACCCCGACTACCTCTCCAGCGGAATAAGCCTCATCGAATGGCCGGAACGCCTGGACGACACCTCGGGAATCACCCACACCGTCAAAATAAAAATCCTCTCCGAGACGGAGAGGGAAATTACTCTGGAATAATTTTCGCAGATTACTTCGCCGGCTTCGACACCACCGGACGGATTCGCTTGCCGCAGAGCGTCACCACGATGTGGGCCTGAGCGAACATGTAGTAGGCCGTATCGCGGCTGTTGTTGAGCGTGGACTTCGGGTCGTAATCGTCCTTGGTCACGAACACTTCGGACACGCCGGAAAGGCTCACATCAAGCGCACAGCGTTCGCACGGGAAGCCAATCACGTACAGCTTGGAGCCAGGGGGAACCTTCCCGCGCGCATAGTGCAGCGCGTTGATTTCGGCATGCACCATGAAGGGGTACTTGTTCGCCTCGAACTCGTGATGGCTCAACAGTTCGCCCGTATCGGCATCGAGCAGGTCGTAGGCGAGCAACTGCTTTTCGCGGGTGTACGGGACGGTTTCGTCGTCGAAGCCCGCCGGTGCACCGTTGTAGCCGGTGCTTATCACGCGGCCCTCGGCGCTCACGAGCACGGCGCCCATCTGTGTATTCTGGTCCTTGCTGAGGCGCGCCTGGGCGCACATCATCTGGGTATAGACTTCGTCACGAAGCTTGCTGCGGGATTGTGAATTGTTCATGCTAAAAAATATAGCAAGGACTTAACGCAACGTGACAGGAATCGAGCGGTTTCCGCGCTGTGTCGCGACACGGACCAGGAACTTGCCCGCCGAGGGAACCCCTTCCAGGTGCAGCAAGCTGCCCGAGGCGTTCATGCTCACCGGCACGCGCTTGCCGTCGTAAGAGAACAGCTGAGCACGCACTCGGCCCATTGATTCCATTCCCGGAATCTCGAGGGTAATGCGGCCCTCGCCCATCTGCACCACGTGAACATCCAGAGCCTTCGCGATTGCCGGCACAGACGTGATATCGCCAGGACCATCACCCGGACCGTCGCCAGGACCGTCACCCGGACCGTCGCTAGGAGCCCCCGGATCTTTTTCATAACCCGGAACATTGCCCCAGTTCTTGCTCGTAGACTTATTGACGGTAACTGCAGCAGGCGCAAAGGCGACCAACGGGTTCAGTACAAGAGACGAAGCCGCCGTGCCGTCAATTTCGATATCGCCCATATTGGTACAGCTGTCCAGCGTCACGAAGCTGATACTGTCGGTGACACCGATCAAGCCAGCAATCAAGCCGTCCACGTTTTCTTTCTTGATTGTGATCTTGCCCCTGTTGACCGACTGCTTGAGGGTGGTGGACTCGGAGCCTTCGCGAATATACCCGATAAGTCCGCCCACATAGGGCTTAATCGCATTCTCGACAATGATATTCCCGAAGTTCTGCAGGCGGGTTCCCTCCACGGCTTCCCACAAACCGGCAATGCCGCCAATATAAGCGATTTCCTGCGATAGGGTTCTACGATAAATGACATCGGCCTGGTTGATGCAACTATCCAGAACCATGGTCGAATCCCCTTGGATCAACCCGAAGAGTCCGCCCAGGGATGCGTCCGAGCCCGTAACTTCAATCTTGCCGTAATTGACGTTGCCGACATACGTATTCGGGGACCCCTTCACGGTACTGACACCAATAAGGCCTCCTACAAAGGTGTATCCTTTAAGGGTCTCCACCTGAATATTTCCTTTATTCGTATTGTCCTTTATCACGGTCGAAGAAAGGTTCTGACCGGCCAAGCCGCCTACGGTCACAGTGTTCACTCCCTTGACAACAAACTTGGCTTCGTTCGTATTGCCGGTAAAGTTTCCATCCGCAACCAGGGTTCCGATAAGGCCACCCACATACATACCGTCGGCAGTCGTCACCTGGAAAGAACCCTTTACCGTATTGTTGTAAAAACCAGTCCAACCGGAAACCACATTGCCCACGAGGCCGCCGACCTGCGCACCACTGGCATAATCTTCGGAACCGGACTTGTATTCCAGATCGACCGTATTGTTACGCATGACAACAACACCCGATACCACCTGCGTTATAATCGCACCGGTAGTCTCCGAGCTATGAATATAAGCCTTATCGATAACGATGTTCTCGAAATAGATGGTATCTTTGGAATCAGGCATGACAGGGCCGAAAAGAGCCGAAGCCATGATCGAATTCACATCTTCGTCGGCAAACAGGTTCGAAATTTTGTGGCCACCGCCATCATAGCTTCCGGAAAACGGACCTATCGCCCTCCAGTTGCCTTTGTTGCGACCACACACGCTCGAGAGGTCGATATCCGCGGTCTGCTTGAAGAACATGCCTTCACCCATATTCTTGATTTGCACACCCTTGTACTTAGTCCCGGCAATCACGGCCAGGCGCAGGTCTTCCAAATCCTCCACGGATTCCACGGTAAGCGGGTTCGCCCTGGAACCATCTCCAGCAGCCCAAGCGCCAACCATAGAAAGCATAACAGCAAGAACGAAGGAACGCATATTCTTTCTCCTTTCCTTTATAAGTATTTACACCCTATAAATTAGCTTATTTTAAACAAAAAAGTCCATCGGGCACGCCGACAGACTTGTTTTGTGCAAAAAAAAGTGATTCAGTATTACTTTTTCGCCATCAGGTATTACGCCTCGACCGATTTTCCCTTCTCGACGGCGTCGGCGAGGCTCATGCCGGTAAAATCCTGAGCGCTGAACCAGCGACCGCTCTTCTTGTCGTCGAGGAGTACAGAGACCATCGAGCCCGGGATAACCGTTTCGGGAGCGTTGGGGGCGTTCGGGCCACCGAGATCGGTGCGGAGCCAACCCGGATCCATCACGTTCATCATCACGTCGGTGCCGTTCAGTTTGCAGGCGAAATCCTTCACGAACTTGGTGAGGGCTGCCTTGGCACAGGCGTAACCCATGAGCTCGGGTTCGTTCGCGATGCCGCTCGTGGTAAGCTGCATGCGGCCGAACCCGCGCTTGATCATGCCCGGCAAAAAGTGGTAGGCAATCTTTACCGGAGCCAAGAAGTTCACCGCCAGGGCCTGGTGGAAATCTTCCATGGTGTTGGTGAGATAATCGGTAAAGTAGTGGCTCATGAGGCCCGCGTTATTGAACACGATATCGACCTGCACGCCCCACGAATCAATTTCGGCAAGGGCGGCATCGATTTCGCAGGCAACCTCGAGATTACAGCCCACGGCACGGCATTCGACACCCAGTTTCTTGATTTCGGCCATTACGGGTTCGGCATGGGTCTTGTCGCGCCCCTGCAGAATGATGTTCGCACCGAGTTTTGCCATTTCGATGGCGGTGAGACGGCCTACACCGCGGCAGCCGCCGGTAACTAGAGTCCATTTGCCCTTGACATCTATCATAATCGTTTCCTTTTGCGCGATTGTGCATTTTTTGAAAAAAATACACTCTAGAGCGCGTTACCGGATGTTATCGGAGGGTAAAAAGCGTTTACGGGCGTAAAAAGGGTTTATTTAGCCCATTTGTTAATTAGAGTTTACACTCAAAGGTTCGCAAGGGATTCAGCCACCCATTTTGTAATCAGGAAGTTTACGTTCAGCATTGCGCCGCAACGTAAAAAATGCCCCAGAATTTACAAGTCTACAACCGCCCTTTTCACTATTTTGGCAGTAAAATTTAAGATAAATTAAAGCATTTGGAGAGTCCGGACCCACATAACAACGGGGATTGCAGCCCAAAAAACGCAAAAAGCCCCTGCCGGGGTGACAGGGGCTCTTTTTGCAGGCGATCGACCCGAGGTCCTCACGTCTACATGAATAAATGTAGCAGTATTTTTCGCTAAGTGTATGTAAAATCTTGATTTACAAAAATAATGCGTTCCCGCGACGTTCCTTTTCCTGTGCCACGATATTGCCAGAAACTATATTTTACCGCAATGATTCTCCTCGTCGCCGAAAAGCCCTCTGTCGCAAACCAGCACTACCGCCCGATGCTCGAACGCATCGAAGGCGAGAAGTTCACGCAGGGCGACGGATGCCTCATCGGCAAGAACCACTGCATCACCTGGTGCGTGGGCCACCTGATTACGCTCGCGCCGCTCGACGCCTACCCCGGTTACGAGGGAAGCTGGCGGCTTTCGAACCTGCCGCTCTTGCCCGAAAAGTTCCGCCTCATGGAAATCGAGAGCACCCGAAAACAGCTCGCGGTGGTGCGCCAGATGATGGAACAGGCCGACGTGCTCGTGAACGGCGCGGATGCCGGCCGCGAAGGTAACCTGATTTTCGACCTGGTGCTCGATTTTACGCCCTCCTTCAAGCAGAAGACAATCAAGCGCCTGTGGGTGAACAGCTATGTGGCGAAAGACCTCGACAAGGCGTGGAAGAACCTGGAAGACGCCACGCAGCGCATAAACCTGAGCTATGCCGCGCGCCTCCGCCAGCGTGCCGACTGGATGGTGGGCCTCAATGCGACGCGCGCCTACACGCTCACCGCCGGGCGCGGGAAGATGATTTCGGTAGGGCGCGTACAGACGCCGACACTCAACCTGGTCGTGGAGCGCGATACCATCGTGGAGCAGTTCAAGGAACTGTACTACTACAGCGTCGTGGGGACGTGGAAGGGCTTTCAAGCACAATATGTCAGACGAGAGACGAGAGACGAGAGACGAGAGAGTAGTGTCATCCTGAGCCCTTCGACAAGCTCAGGACAGGCTCCGCAACCAGCGGAGTCGAAGGATCCAGACAAGAAGTCCGAAGGTTTAAAATTCGCCGTCTTCGAGAAGGAAGCGGAGGCGATCGCGGTCGTGGAGCGCTGCAAGCCGCCTGCACCGGCAACCATCGCGAAAATTGACACACAGCAAAAGAAGCAGTTCCCACAAAAGCCCTTCGACTTGACGGAACTGCAGAAAGAAGGCAACAAACGCTTCAAGTTCAGCGCCCAGCAAGTCCTGGACTGCGCACAGAACCTCTACGAAAAGAAACTCCTCACCTACCCGCGTACCGACTCGCAGTACCTGCCCGACACCATGAAGCAGGAAGCCTACGCACTTGCCCAGAGGCTCGCAAGTCCCGAACAGAAGGGCGTGATGCGCAGCGAGGGCGAGAATTTCGTATTCATCAACTCAAGCAAGGTCACCGACCACTTCGCCATCATCCCGACGGGAGAAGTCCCGAACGGGCTGTCCGAAATGGAGCAGAAGATTTACGATTTGGCGAAGGAACGCTTTGTGCAGGCATGGCTCAAGCCGTATGTATGGAGCGAGATGGAGGTGGTGTTACAGACGAGAGACGAGAGACGAGAGACGAGAGAGGGCTCGGGTCAGGATTCTGAAGCAGCAGATTTGTTCCGGTTGAAGTTGAAGCGCAATGAGGATTTGGGTTTCCGCGCGATTGTTAAAGAAGAGAAGAAAGCCAAGAAAAAGAAGAAGGGAGATTCCGGCTCGGAGGCCGGAATGACGCAAGACGACAAGGCCGGCGAAGGCGCCGCAGCGAACGAAGGCGACGAAATCACGAACCTGGTCGAAGCCTTCCCGGAATGGAACGTGGGCGACAGCGCCCCCTTCGACAGCGTGGAACTGCAGAAGAAAAAGAAGAGCAAGCCCAAGTACTACACCGAGGCGACCCTCCTTGCCGCGATGAAGACTGCCGGCAAGCAAATCGAGAACGAAGAGCTCGCCGAAGCCATGAAAGACCGCGGCCTAGGTACTCCGGCCACGCAGGCGGGCATCATCGAGACGCTCAAGAAGCGTGGCTTTATCGAAGCACAGAAGAATTACCTGGTCAGTACCGCCCGCGGGCGCGAAGTCATCGCGCTCATGGACGAGAAGGTGAAATCGCCCGAGATGACCGGCGAATGGGAGTACAAGCTCTCCCAGGTCGAGAAGGGCACCCTTTCGCCGGTCGAATTCCGCGACGGCATCGTCAACTACGTGAAGGAACTCTTCGAGCACCTGCGGGAGAAATACGGCAGCCAGTTCGAACGCGAGACCGTGACCGAAGCTATTGCGTGCCCCAAGTGCGGCCAGCCGCTCGAAATCGCCCCGTGGGGCTACGTGTGCCCCAATGCGGAATGCGCATTCAGGTTCGGGCACACCGTGGCAGGCAAGATGCTCGCCCACTCCGAGGTCAAGGCGCTCCTCGCCGGCGAAACCGTCGGCCCGCTTTCCGGATTCAAGAGCAAGAAGGGCAGTGAATTCTCGGCCAAGCTCACGCTCGACAAGGATTTCAACATCCAGTTCGCCTTCGAGAGCGACGGCAAGTTCCACGGGCAAAAGACAGATTACAAGTGCCCGCTGTGCGGCAGCCTACTCGAAGAAAACAAAAATGCAATCTTTTGTACAGGAGATTCCGGCTCGGGGGCCGGAATGACGCCTGGCGATAACTCCGGAACGAAGTCAGACAATAAAACCGGAATGACGCCTGGCGACAACAACGTCATGGCGGGCTCGACCCGCCATCTAGATTGCAACTTTACGCTTTTCAAAACAATCGCAGGCCACGCGCTGACCGCCGCCGAAATAAAAGAACTATTCACGAACGGCCGCACGCCGCTCATTCAAGACTTCAAGAGCAAAAAGGGCACTGAATTCGCGGCCGCGCTCAAGTGGGGCGAAGGGGCCGACAAGGGCCGCGCCGTATTCGAATTCCAGCACAGGAACCTCCCCTGCCCCTTATGCGGCGACAACCTGCGCTTCCGCGGCAGCCCGCAGGGCGATGCTCAAGATGCGTCCGCGGCTTACGTGTGCCCGCAATGCGGCTACGGCATACCGCAGGTGTTCTACCAGCGCAAATTTACCGACGAAGAAGTGGAAGGCCTGCTCAAGAACAAGTTCACGCCCGTGCTGGAACCGTTCAAGAAGAACGAGACCACCTTCCGCGCGGCCCTCGAAATAAAAGAAAACGGCAAGCTCGCATTCAACAAGCTCACCGTAGAAGTCATTTCACAAAAGAACTAAAGCTTGTTGTCCCTGACACAACGGACCGGGGCTGCATTCGGCATAGACAATTCTTCTTTAGCGACATTTTGCGCTAAGCAACCATCCGAAGATATAATTATCGAAAAAACGCTATCTTCAGAGACTTCCGATCCCCAATACATTACGCTCTCTTGATTAAAACTGCCTTGATAGCAAGTGCCCGTAGCCGCTGCAGAAAAACCAGTTTCATCCGAATCTTTGAGGTCCCAGCTTTTTTTCGATCTAAGCATAGAAGAACGTTCTGCAAAATTTTGCGCACCACCACACAAGCCTAAAAGTTCTTCCCTACTTGGCAAGCGCCAACCTTGGGGGCAAGCTGTTTGGGCCACATCCCACGTATACAGGCGACCATAGGCATCAATGTTCTCAGGAGAATTGCCAGAACAGGTTGTATCCATAGTAACATCTACTTCATAGTTCAAGTTCTGCGCCATCCAGGTCTGTTCGTCAATCTTGATGGTCGCATAAAATTGACCATCTCGTTCGTCCCGAATCAGTTCATATTTTTTTTTGTCATTCAAGTAACTCAAATTCAAGGAAAACGGCTTAGTCAACTTGCCGACACCGCCAGCATTCATTTTACTCAAGCGAATAATATTGAACTTTCCAGTAGATCCATCACTTCCCTGAATCTTGAAGGCAATATCCTTAACATACGTTGCAGCAACATCTCCCGAAATTTTCTCCGCTCCCCAACCAGCCTGAATAAATTTCGACCACTCAAAACATTTTTCGATAGCATTACTCTGTTTGGGCAAACTCACAAAGGGAACATCAGACCCCAAAAATCTTTCCATTTCGCCATCTGGAAGCATTTCTAATGAAGCATTCATGTCAGAAGTATAGGTAATACATATTCCGCGCCAATCAGTCAAATCGGCAGGAAGATTATCTGTCGATGTTTGAGATTTTCCAGCAATGCTGAACCCAACCTCGACCCACGGAGCATAATCCAAATCTCCTTTATCCAAATTATAAGTCCCGCACATGCCCTTGCAATGGTCTATCACAGAATTGAAGGAACTATCTGTGCCCAAAGCAGGTGTCCAATTCAGCTTTGAAGCACCCGGTGAAGGCTCAGAAACATCGGTTTTAGCCCACCAGTAGCCACCATTTTCTAAACCGGCATCAATGCCAGTATTAACGCGGTACGAGGTATTTCTGCACCAAAGATCGTTCTTTTGGCAGTCTGTGCTATCAATCTCAATGTCACTACTCGATTCCACAAAACTGCTGCTACTTGATTGCGTAGAACTGCTGCTAAACTTTGATTTATCGACACTCCCTGCGACAACATCGCCACAGTTATCATAGCTACCAATCTGCAAAATGTTGAAGAATTGCGATGTACCAGCAGGAGCCCCTTCGAACGCAACGTACACACTCTTAACATTCTTGGCTATTTGCTCAGCAGATACGCCACCGTAGCCATTGCTAAATTCGCTCCACAAGAAACGCCTCATTGCAAATGAAGAATCCTCAGGAACAGAATCAAGAACAACCTGCGGAATTAAACCAGGATAATCGTTTATGTTCTCAGGCTCAAGTCTCAATGCAAGCCACCTATCACTCATGTAAGCAATGCAGAGGCCTTTCCAATCAGTCACATCAAAAGTTTTGCCATCTTGATCTAAATTAAAACCTATTCCGGCATAGATGAACGCAGAACCATTACCATACCAGACCATACCGCAATTACCATGGCACACTTCGTACATATTCCCTTCAGGGCGTTGTATAACTGTCGTGCCATCATTTATCTGATCCGTATATTCATACCATTTAGATCCACTACCGACATTAGTCTTTACAACATCAGAATTCAAGTGACCCTTCCAGACAAAACCATTCATGCTGTCGCTTGACTCTTCGCTGCTACTTGATGCTACAGAACTAGACGGTATCGAAGAACTGCTGTTTTCCGTCATAGAACTATGGCTCTCCGTCGTAGAACTGCTCGTGGCGGCTGTCGAATTACCTTCGATGCAGGAACTCGATTCTGCCGTACTGGAGCTGGAATCATCGGGTTCATCGGATTCCTTAACGAACGGTTCGCCATCGAATCCAAACGCGGCAACCGTAAGGCCGGTCTTCACATCACCACCGGCCGTGAGCATAACGGCAAGTACATTCGCTTCTTCGACAAACTGAGAGAGGTCTTTTGTGCCCTTCACATGTTTCAAATCCTTGTAGTTAAAGGTCTGTGCAGAGACAGGGATATTCCGGTCAAGAGCCCAGCACCATTCACTTTTCACATCGTTGGATCCTTCCACCGACCTCAAGCAAAGTTTAGCACTGGAATACTCGTTCCCGAAAACAAATACGACACGGTCATTATCTGCGATTATTGCGTTTTCCACCTTAACCTGCAAGCCGGCCTCAAATGAACCTTCGGCTTTTTCCAACTTGAACGAAATACCTCCATTGAGTCGAATAAACGAAGACAGGTCTTCAGTCAAGCGGTCGGTCGTAAAATAGTAGGCCCGGCTGTCCTTGCCAGCAAAAACCAACTTGGCAGAGCCGTCTATTGACTGTTCCCAGTGGCTGCCATTGCTAGTTTCGCTCTTGTACTCGCCATCCTTAACAGCACACCAGACCCAATCACCCTCATCACACGAAGAAAGCCCTTCCCAGTCTAATTTGTTGAGATTCTTGCGGAAGGTCTCCTCGTTCCCATATGCATCCTCGTAATCGCCCTTGTACTCGTCCACATAGTCGGTACATGCAACGAGGAGCAGCGCGATGCAAGAAAGAATTTTAACGTTCAATCCGAATTCCGAATTTCTAATTCCGAATTTCATAGTTCCTCCTAGAACAGGAACGTCACCGCAGCGCCGACAGCACCGCCGATTGCAAGTCCAATACCAACGTTACGCATTGTCTGCGCACTCTCTATCTTGTCAAGATGCTCGTTGTATTCATCAGGATTTATGGGTTCCTTATCGCGTTCCGACTTCGCCTTGCTGTTGAATACAGCCGCCATCACGCCGCCGCCCACGGCAACGGCGCCCGCGATAGCCAAAGGAATCCAGTGAACACGGAAGCGTCCCTCAACCGAGTCTTTCTTTGCCGAGGCTGCAGCATTGCTAGCTGACGTTTGCTTTGCAGGGTCAGCCTCGGATTCCTGTTCATCGGAAAGGGCGCGTTCCAATTCAGCCAAGCCCTGCTTATAAGCAAGAGAATCTTCGGCGGTCATCTTTTCCGATTCGTCCTGCGAATTCGCCTGAACAGCCTCATCGGGAAGCTTTTCGGCATCCCAGGCCCAGCGGCCCACCATTTCCATCTTCTTGAGTTTCTTAAAAACCTGAGTTCCGCTGAACGTCTGGATGACGCCATCCTTGGGCTGAACAATATTCGCCTTCATATTTTTGATATCAAAAAACAGGTTGGACTGAGATTTGTCCGCAGCGACCGTCTTCTCGAACAGGCGAACGCCATTCAGGTAGTAAGCTCCGCTTACAGGCCTGCGCATGTCGACGCGCAGAGAAAGCGTTTTCTTGTTCATCACGAACTTCACGTTCGATCCCACCTTTTTCAGGGAGTCATTCTTGACCTTCAATGTCGCGACAAACATCGGCGCAAATTCACGGCCCGACTGACGCAACACGATGCCGCCGCACTTCTGTATCCACAGGTTGGCAAGGCGCTGTTGCTGGTTCACTCGCGAAGAATCGTAAGAGAGTTTAAAATCGTATTCCGCGTCAAAATCGCCCTCATAGTTGATGGGTTCCAAATAGACATTGCCGCGCAAGCGCAACAGCTGTTCACGGCTCTTGACAATGCTCGTAAGAGCGTCGGAGCAGCTCGCCAATTGACGGATTCTCTCGTCGAACGTGGTCGCCATGCGCATGGTGCCGAGTCGAACTTCACCGGTCAATTCCATGTATTCGTTTTCGAAGGTTGGCAATTCTACTTCATAGAACCTTGCACAAGCCGTATCGAGAAGTTCGTTGAGCGATATAGAAGAGCATCGGTCGTTCATTTCGGCGATGCGGTGAGCCTTTTTGAGGAGGGCGGCCACTTCAGGATTGGAATCGCCAGCCATCGTCTGCAAGTTCCGGAGTTCATCTTGCAGTGCGCGAATTTCTTCAGGGCTCTTGACAAACACGGAAACAGTCGTACCCTTTCCATCGCTGGCCGAAACGCCGGCGGAGTTCTCCAGTGCAGGAGCGGTTGCTGGCGTTTGTTGTGCCGAAGCCTGGACTTTAGGAGTTTCAGCTGTCGCAGGTACCGTTTGCGATTGTTCCACCGGGGGTGCAGGTTGCGAAGCCGGTTGCTGGGCCAGCGCGAACGATGCTGCCAGCAAGCCCATAAACATCAGTCGTTTCATATTCGTCATTCCATCAAATTAGGCCAAATCAATCCCTGACACAACGGACCGGGTTTGCAGACGGTATCTTTCTTTAACAACATTTAGAATCTGGCAAGCAGCTTCTTCCCATAGGGAATCCAATTCCGCATGGCTGCCGAGCCCCACTTTAAGACTTTCGAGGTCCTTGCGAATGGCGGCAAACTCTTCCGCATCTTTCACGAAAATGGACGCTGTTGGGTCGGACCATGCGGCGGAAGCAAGCGCCACAACTAGAAACAGGAATAGATTATGGTGTTTCATCGTTAGTTTTGATAAGAAGGTTTTACACTATTTAATCTAGCTTTTTTTTTACTTAATTTACAATTACATTAAAAATTCCGTTTAATTTCTAATTCTTTTGAAGGTTTTCCCCTCTTTTTTTATATTTGCCCGCAAATGAGCGAAAACTACAAATACGGTTTTGTCACGGATATCGAGAACGAGGCCTTCGAGAAAGGTCTGAACGAGGATGTTATCCGCAGGGCATCCAAGCTCCGCGGTGAACCGCAGTTCATGCTCGATTTCCGACTGAAAGCGTATGAAAAGCTCAAGACCATGGAGCAACCCAATTGGGGCGAACTGAGCTTTACGCCGGTCGATCTGCAGGATATTGTCTACTACTCCGCCCCGAAGACAAAGAAGAGCCACGAAAAAATCGAAGATGTGGACCCGGAACTCCTGGCCACCTTCGAAAAACTGGGCATCCCGCTCGACGAACAGAAGCGACTTGCCAACGTGGCCGTGGACGCGGTTTTTGACTCGGTGAGCATTTATACTTCGCACAAAAGAAAGCTCATGGAAATGGGCATCCTCTTCTGCAGCATTAGCGACGCCATCAAGGAATATCCCGAACTCATCGAGGAATACCTGGGAAGCGTGGTCCCGGCTGGCGACAACTATTTTGCGGCACTCAACAGCGCCGTCTTTGGCGACGGAAGTTTCGTTTACATCCCGCCTGGAGTCAAGTGTCCGATGGACCTTTCCACCTACTTCCGCATCAACAACAAGGAAGCGGGCCAGTTCGAACGCACATTGATTATTGCCGACGAAGGTGCCAGCGTAAGCTACCTGGAAGGCTGCACCGCGCCGGAATTCAGCAGCAAGCAATTACACAGCGCCATCGTGGAACTCGTGGCGAAGGACAACGCCAGCATCAAGTATTCGACCGTGCAAAACTGGTACGCGGGCGACCGCGAGACGGGAGCCGGCGGCGTGTACAACTTCGTGACCAAGCGCGGCAAGTGTGCCGGCAAGAACAGCCGCATCAGCTGGACGCAGGTCGAGACGGGCTCTGCCATCACGTGGAAGTACCCAAGCTGCGTATTGCTGGGCGACAACTCCGTCGGAGAATTCTACAGCGTGGCGCTCACCAACGGGCACATGCAGGCCGATACCGGCACCAAGATGATCCATATCGGCAAGAACACCAAGAGCACGATTATCAGCAAGGGCATCAGCGCCGACTACTCAAGCAACGCCTACCGCGGCGAAGTGAGCATCCGCAAGTCGGCCACGGGCGCGCGCAACTACACGCAGTGCGACAGCATGCTCGTTGGCGACAAGAGCGCGGCGCACACGTTCCCGTATATCACGGTCGCGAACGCGAACTCCACCACGGAGCACGAAGCCACCACGAGCCGCATCAGCGAAGACCAGCTTTTCTATTTCGAGAGCCGCGGCATCAAGCGCGAAGATGCCATTCAGGCGATGGTGGGCGGTTTCTGCAAGGACGTGTTCAAGGAACTCCCGGGCGAATTCGCCACGGAAGCAAGGCAGCTGCTGACGCTGAAGCTTGAGCATTCTGTCGGGTAATCGTTACCGGATGTCATCCTGGGACTGAAAGTTCCGGAATCCATACGGTTATATACAAGCACTTGAATTGAACAGTATGGATCCTCCTTCGGAGGATGACTCAGTTGCTTTTTCTATAATATCAAACGATGAATACTTTGGAAGAAATTTTCGAGGCGCAGGGTAAAAAGCGTTGGGCGGTCGCGGTCACGACCGCAAAGGAACGCATTGCCAAGCTGAAAAAGTTGCGCAAGGCAATCGTCGCACGCCAGCAGGAATTCTACGACGCCGTATGGGCCGACTTTCACAAGCCCAAGACAGAAGCCTGGATCAGCGAAGTCTTCCCCGCCCTCGAAGAAATCGACTACGCCATCAAGCACCTCCGCGCCTGGGTAAAAGACAAGCCCGGCAAATGGAGCTGGCTGTTTCCCTTGAACAAGAGCATGAGCCATTTCGAGCCCAAGGGCCGCGTGCTCATCATGTCGCCGTGGAACTACCCCTTCCTGCTATTCGTCTCGCCCATCGTCGCGGCCGTTGCCGCAGGTAACGTCGTAATCGCAAAACCCAGCCACAAAACGCCGCACGTCGCCGCATTCCTCGAATCGCTTATCGCTGGCGTATTCGCGCAAGACGAGGTGGCCACCGTTACGGGCTCCGGAGCCGAAGTCGGCGACAAGCTGCTCGTCCTCCCCTTCGACCACATATTCTTTACCGGAAGCCCGAGAATCGGTTCGCATGTCGCGGAATGCGCTGCGAAGGTCCATGCCGGCGTCACGCTCGAACTCGGCGGCAAATCGCCCGCGGTTATCCTGGACAGCATCAACATCAAGGATGCCGCCAAGAAAATCGCCTGGGGCAAGTGCCTCAACGCGGGCCAGACCTGCATTGCGCCGGACTACGCGCTATGCCCGCGCAGTCTAGTACAACCGTTTGCCGAAGCCGTTGCAGACAACATAAAGCAGATGTACGGCGATACAGAAGAAGCCCGCAGAGCATGCGAAAACTTTGTGCACATCGTCGAGAGCCACGCCGCCGAACGCCACAAGGCGCTCATCGAGGATGCAGTTGCGAAGGGAGCAAAGGCAGTCATCGGCGGCGCAGTTAATTGCGAGATTGCGGGCCGCTATACGCCCGCGACCGTACTCACCGGCGTCACGCCCGAAATGGACATCATGCAGAGCGAAATCTTCGGGCCCATCCTCCCGATTGTCGCCTACGATTCGCTCGATGAGGCCATCCAGTTCGTGCAGAGCCGCCCGAAACCGCTCGCACTGTACATCTTCGGGAAATCAAAGCGCGACATCAGGCGCGTGCTGCGCGAAACCACCTCGGGTTCCACCTGCGTGAACCACTGCATCTTGCAAATCGAGAACCTCTCCGTACCTTTCGGTGGCGTGGGCATGAGCGGCACAGGGAATTACCACGGGATTTACGGGTTCAAGACATTCAGCCACGAGCGCAACGTGATGCACCAGGGCACATTCGACCCGCTCGCCTGCCTATACCCGCCGTACCACAAGCCCGGCGACAAGGGCCTCCGCGCCAAAATCCAGCAAATCGCGAAGAAGCTTCTAGGATAGCGTCATCCTGAGGCTCGGCTACACCGCTTCGACGTAGAGCTTTTTCATCTCGTCGGTGATGGCCATGGGGCGGCCACGGTTCAGGTCGACCAAGACCCACTGCGTCTCGGACTCGAAAATAATCTTGCCGTCGGAGATGCGCTCAAAGCGGCACTTGCGGATGCACGCGACCTTGCCGTAAGCGGCGACCCACGTGGTCCCGCGGATTTCATCGTTCAAAAAAGCCTGGCTCTTGTACTCGATGTGCTGCACGTGAATCATCCAGCCGGCGCCCACGCTCTTCATCAACTGCGTACCGCCCACAGAGTCGGAATGGGCAATCGCGATGTCCTGAATCCACTTGACCGACCACACGTTGTTGAAATGGTGGTTGTCGTCAATCATCTCGGGCGTCACCTTGAATACCTTCGTGTACTGCATCGGGTTCACCGTATCTTCCATCGCAATAGCCATAAAGCCTCCTGTCACGGGAAATGTAGTAAATGGTGGATAGAGGCAAGTAAATACGCCCCTTTTCGCGAACGGCTCCACGCTTTTTACTTTTTTATTTTATTTTTCTTTGCGTAAAAACATAAAGAGAGACACATATGGATTGGAACGACTTTACGAGCCTTACCGCCGAAGACATGCGCGCCATCTGGAATTTTGATACGAGGGATCCTTTTTCTATCCTGGGTATCCACCCGCTTGAAACAGACAAGGGAATCAAGACGGTTATCCGCACGTACCAGCCGCAGGCTGCCTTCATCCGCGGCGAAAGCTGCGACGGCGAGGTAGAATTCGACTTCATGAAACTCGGCGACACCGGATTCTTCGAGGCCATCCTCGACATGGAATTCGAGCCGTTCTTCTACAACCTGATTATCAAGCAGGGCGACGGCATCGAGTACACGCTCACCGACCCGTACGCCTTCCAGCCCGTACTTAGCGAATTCGACCGCCACTTGATTTCTGCAGGCACGCACTACGAACTTTACCGCAAGCTGGGCGCAAACCTCGTGGAACACCAGGGATTCAAGGGCGTGCAGTTCGCCGTATGGGCCCCGAACGCCCGCGCGGTCTCCGTCGTAGGCAACTTCAACAGCTGGGACGGCCGTCGCCACCAGATGCGCATGCTCGGCAGTTCCGGAATCTGGGAAATCTTCATCCCGAACCTCGGCGAAGGCGAGCTCTACCGCTTCGAGATTCACGGTGCCGACGGAAACCTGCACGTGAAGGTGGACCCGCTCGCAAAGCTCGCGGAAGTTCGCCCGGCCACCGCCTCCATCACCACGCACCTCGACGGCTACGAATGGGGCGACGACCTTTACATGAAGACCCACTGGGCCACCAAGGTCTTCGGAAGCCCGATGAACATTTACGAAGTCCACGCCGGTTCCTGGCGCAGGGACCCCGCGAATCCGGACCGTTTCCTCAACTGGGACGAACTTTCCGAACGCCTCATCCCCTACCTGAAGGAGATGGGCTACACGCACGTTGAATTCTTGCCGCTCGCGGAACACCCGCTCGACGAATCCTGGGGCTACCAGGTGACCGGGTACTACTCCCCCACGAGCCGCTACGGCACGCCCGACCAGTTCCGCCACTTTGTGGACCTTTGCCACCAGAACGAAATCGGCGTGATTCTCGACTGGGTCCCGGCACACTTCCCGAAGGACGCGCACGCGCTCGGCCGCTTTGACGGCACCGCCTGCTACGAGCATGCCGACCCGCGCCAGGGCGAACACCCGCACTGGGGCACTTACATATTTAACCTGGGCCGCAACGAAGTCAAGAACTTCCTTATCGCGAACGCGATGTACTGGCTCAAGGAATTCCACTGCGACGGTCTGCGCGTAGACGCCGTGGCATCGATGCTTTACCTCGACTACGGCAAGGGCCCCGGCCAGTGGGTGCCGAACAAAGACGGTGGCAACATCAACTACGATACCATCGAGTTCCTGAAGCACCTGAACAGCATCATGGGCCGTTTGACCCCACATGCCATTCTCATCGCCGAAGAATCCACAAGCTTTCCGAGCATTACGCGCCCGCCAGAGCAGGGCGGCCTTGGATTCCACTACAAGTGGAACATGGGCTGGATGAACGACTTCCTGAGTTACATCGAGCACGAGCCCATCCACCGCAAGTACCACCACAACCAGCTGACCTTCAGCATGATGTACGCCTACAGCGAAAACTTCATCCAGGTGTTCAGCCACGACGAGGTGGTTCACGGCAAGGGATCCATGCTCCGCAAGATGCCGGGCGACAACTGGCAGCAGTTCGCGAACCTTCGCCTCACCTACGCGTTCCAGTACGCGCATCCGGGCAAGAAGCTCAACTTCATGGGCAACGAGTTCGGCCAGTGGCGCGAATGGAACGAGAAGCAGTCGCTCGACTGGCACCTGGTAAGCTGGGACAGCCACGGAAAGCTCCTGCAGATGATGAAGGTATTGAACCACATCTACAAGGAAAACGCGCCGTTCTGGGAAATCGACCACTACTACACCGGATTCGAATGGATCTGGTGCGACGACGCCGACAATTCCATCGTGAGCTTCGTGCGCAAGGACGACCACGGGAACCAAATCCTGTGCGTGTTCAACTTCACGCCGGTGGTCCGCAACGACTACCGTCTGGGAGCACCCTCTCGTGGCGCCTGGAAGGAAATCTTCAATACCGATTCCGAGATTTTCGGCGGTTCCAACGTCGGAAACTTCGGCGAAGTCTGGACGCAGGACATCCCGTGGCAGAACAGGCAGTGGAGTTTGAACATCCAGCTCCCGCCGCTCGCAGCAGTGTACTTCAGACTGGAACGGTAATTAGAAAAAATATCGAGAACGCCGCGGGCACATGCCTGCGGCTTTTCATATGCGCATAAAAAAAAGCCCCGCCGGGATTTCCGGCGAGGCAATTTCTTCATAGAGATCCCCGCCGGAGCCTGCCCTGAGCACGCCGAACGGGCGGGGATGACACATTACTGATTACTCGAGAGTGATGAGGGTCAGCGTGCGCTTGCCAACCTTGATACCCTTGGAGATATCGACAGTCTTAGCCTTCTTGGACGGATCGTTCGTCCAGCCTTCCTTCAGCTTCTCGGAGGTCTTGTCCAGAGTCTGGACCTTGGCCTTGCCCTTGAAGCCCGGAATGTCGAGCTTGATGTCGAAGTCGCTGTAGGGGCTCTTGTTCACGAGCAACAGCTGGTTCTTCTTGCCCTTCACAGTCCAGTAGGCCGTGAGGAGAGCATCTTCGTCACCGGAAATCGTCGTCTTCATGAGCTTGCCGCGGAGAGCGTCAGAAGCCATCTGGAAGGCCCAGTAGCTCGGACGCGGGCAGTTCATGCAGTTTTCACCGGAACGGGTCAGGTAACCGTAGTCACCGCCTTCCGGAGTGATGTCGTTGTGGATATCCCAGTACTGGGCGTTATCCACGTTTTCGGTGGCGAGCATACCGAGGTAGTCGGCGACGAACAAGCCGTTCTCGACAGAGAGAGTCTGCGGGCCCGGGTTGAAGTCGACGGAGTTCCATTCGGTGAGCCAGAGTTCAATCTTCTTGTCCTTCTTGTAGTGGGCAGTCCACTTGTCCACGACCTTGTGCAGGCGTTCGTAGATAGCGGTGAGAGTCTGCGGAGCAGAAAGGAGGGCGAAGTCGTTTTCTTCACCGAAGTGCTGCGGGTAGTGGTGGACAATGAGACCATCGGCGATGTCACCGGTTTCCTTGAGCACCTTTTCGTTCCAGTCGCCTTCGAGAACGCCGAGCACAGCCACCTTGATGGTCGGGTCAACTTTCTTCATGGCTTCGATGAACTTGCGGGCGCGCTTACCGTAGATGGTACCGCCGTCCTTACCATACTTTTCGTAGTACGGGTGCCAGTTACCATAGACTTCGTTACCGATTTCCCAGTAGAGGATGCCGGCCTTCTTGTCGACGTTGGTGTGCTTCACCCATGCAGCAGCTTCCTGTTCGGTGCCGGAACCGAAGTTCACGGTGAACATGGCGTTAGAGCCGGTCTTCTTCAGCCATTCGAGGAATTCGTCGGTATCGACCATCCAGTCGTGGTTGTCGAGGATTTCCTTCCAGTGGTCGTCATCAGCACGGAGACCACCCGGGTAACGGACGATACCGTGGTTGATGCGCTTCACGAATTCGCGAGTCTGCACCTTGAAGTTCTTGTTGTCGAGCATGTCGCCATCCCAGAGGGCGGCGTTGATACCGAACAGGCCACCGGAGATTTCCGGGTTGAGCACGTCGCTTTCACCCTTCACCACGACCTTGATAACAGCCGGGCGTTCCTTAGCCTTGATTTCACGGAGGTTGGTAAGCTTGATGTTGTCAATCTGGAAGCTACCGGCAGTACCTTCACCACTCGGCTTGAAGTCGAGAGCGACGACACCCTTCAGGTCGAAGATGCCGTTTTCCTTGGCGTTAGGCGGCTGGTAGTACGGGAACTTGCCGAAGGTACGGAACGGCACGAGCAGAGTGGTCTTGCCCTTCGGAGCACCGACGTTGGAAACGAAGATTTCGTTGCCGGCGTCCTGCACCTGCACGGTGATGGACTGCCATGCCTTTTCGGAGTACACGTCGAACATGATGCCCCAGTGCTTGGTCCAGTCACGGTCGGCGGCCGGGCGCTTGCGCTTTTCCATGTCGAGCACGACGTCGACCCAGTCAGCGAGGAGGTAGTGTTCGATCTTGAGGCAGTTGCCGTTCATGTTCGGGCAAGCGCCAACGCTATGCTTCAGCTGAGACTTCGGACCAAAGGCCGGTTCCCAGAGTTCGTTTGCGTACTTGCCTTCGAAGTCGGAAATCAGGAGGTCCTTCTCGTTGGACTTGAAGTTGTCCCACTTGAGGTCCGGGTCAACCCAGTCGATGTTCGAGGTGAACGTGATCTGGTCGACGAAGACGGTCACAGGAGCCGGCTTGCCCGGTTCGCCCTGGTTTTCGCCCTTGCCCACGGAGAAGCGGATTTCCTGAATCTTGTTCCACTGCATGTCCTTGGCGACTTCGGCCTGCTTGTTGGCGTCCCAAGCCTTGCCCTTGTCCATGAAGCGCTTCAGAGGAATCTTCACGAGCTGCCAATCCTTGCTGACCTTGATCCAGTCGTTAAGGCCGACCTTGGTCTGGCTCTTCACATCGTTGCCCTGGTTGTCGAGGATACCCACGTACAGCTTTTCGCCGCCGAGCTTACCCTTGATCCAGAAGTAGAGGCCGCCCTTGTTGCGGACCTTGGAGAGGTCGATGTACTTGCCTTCACCGAGCGAGTAGGTCACGCCGGACCAGTCGTTGTTGTCGATGTACATGGCAAGCACGTTGCTGTTGCCCTGAGTCTTGGACTTGGCCTCGCGCTGGGCGGTAAGGCCACCGTAGCTGTAGCTGAAGCCCTTGAGCTGGTTGTCGTAGAACGTGGCGAGGGTCTTGGCCTTGCCATCAAGCTTTTCCGGGTTCTTCGGGCCGTCGATGACGTCCTCGTTTTCATCCCAGTAGATCATCTTCTTCTTCGGCGGAGCCTTCTTGCTGCCCTTCACGATCTCGATGTTGTCCACCCAGATGTTGAAGTCGCTGGCGCCGCTCTTGTCGATGGAGAAACGGATTTCAGCAATCTTGTCCCAGTCGATGCGGGCCGGGAATTCGGACTTGCGGGTGTTGTCCCAGTAGAGACCACGGTCCGGGAAGTCCACGAGAGGAATGGAAACCTTCTTCCAGTCCTTCGTCACGGCGCCACCCTCGATGTACTTGTTCATCGGGAGCACGACCTGGGTCTTCTTGCCATCGCTGACTTCTTCGTCGAGGAGGCCGACCTTCACGTTTTCGCCGCCTTCCTTACCCTTGATCATGAACTCGACCTTGGAATCAAGCATGTACTTGTTCAAGTCGAAGAATTCGTTGTAAAGGCAGATGGACGCACCGGAGTATTCCCTCGGGTCCAGGTTAATCTGCAAGGCAGCCTTGGACTTGTAACCGCCATCCTTCGTGATGGTGATGCCCTTGCTCTTGCCGCCGTACGCGTAGTCGAAACCACCCTGGCGATACTGTTCGTCGAAGAACTTGTACACGACAGTCTTCGGCTTTTTCGGCTGAGCCATTGCAGCCACGCTCACACCCAGGAGGATGACGGACGCGACTTTCAATGTTTGCTTGATCATATATCGTTCCTTGTTGTTTGTGTTTTATGTTTACTTGAATTTAAACTTTTGGGGCCAAAAAAAGAGACGTGCCCGCGAATTAAGCGTGCACGCCTGAAAACATTACTTGGCTTCCTTGAGCAACTTCTCTACGAGGTCGGCGGAGAAGCGGTCCTGGCGCTTGCCGTTGATGTAGAAGTTCGGGGTACCCTGGACGCCCACCTGAACACCGAGCTGGAAGTCCTTGTCGATGCGGGCTTCCATGGCGGAGTCGAGAGCCATTTCCTTCTTGAACTTTTCGACATCGAGGCCGATTTCCTTGGCCACGGCGAGGTAGGTGGAATCGCTGAGTTCGCGGCTATGCGGAGCGAGAGCGTAGCGGAATTCCCAGAACTTGCCCTGCTTGTGGGCAGCGATGGAAGCGGCAGCGGCAGCCTTGGCGTTGGAGTGGAAGCTGAGCGGGAAGTGCTTGTACACGAACTTGATCTGGTCCGGATACTTCTGGTTGAGTTCCTTCATCGTCGGAGCAATGCGGCTGCAGTACGGGCACTGGAATTCGGTGAATTCAACAATCGTGAGCTTCGGATTCTTGGTATTGCCGAACACCGGGCTGTCTTCGTCCGGGATGTCCCAAACCTTGTTGTCGGCTTCCATCTCGGCGCGGGCCTGTTCCAGCGAGATGCCGCGCTTGTCGAGAGCGTACTTGATAACTTCAAATTCTTCCTTGAGAGTATTGAAATCCTTTTCGAGATTGTCGAGCTTGGCCTGGGAACCGAAGGAGCCGCCAGCGGAAGCCTGGTTACAAGCGACAAGACTGATGGCGAGGATGGCCATGGCAACGATAGAGAGACGTTTCATTTTTTTTCCTTTTGAATAGATATGTCTAGCGGGCGCGGTCCGCCCACGGGTTACGGTTTGAAATATATAAAATAGTGGTTAGTGGATAGTGAGTAGTGTTTTGTAGACAGTAGGAAGTTGGAAGTAGACTATGAGAAGTAAAGAAACGACGCCGTTTTTTTCGGCGCCGTTTGAGAGTAAATTAAAATTTACAGTGATTAACCCTGCGAGGTCTCGGCGAACTTCAGGTTCTCGTAATTCTTCATCGCGAGGTTCAGGCGGTACTCGTTGGGGAACAGGCACACGAGGTTCCTCTCCTTGTCCATCATGCAGTCCATCGCGTATTCCTCGGCGAACTTGCCCACGTCTTTCTCGGGGCCAGACACCCAACGGATTCCATGTGCAGGCACGCGGTCGAGCGCCACGTCGGCGCCGTATTCGCTCTGCAGGCGGAACTTGAGCACGTCGAACTGCAACTCGCCCACCACACCAATCACGGGGATGGCCGACTTGAGCGGTTCATAAAGCTGGGTCGCGCCTTCTTCGGAAAGTTCGGCAAGGCCCTTCGCCATCTGCTTGCTCTTGAGCGGGTTCAACAAGGTAACGCGGGCAAAGTGTTCCGGAGCAAAGTCCGGGATGCCCGTAAAGTTAATCTTTTCGCCGTCAGTCAGCGTATCGCCGATGCGGAAGAGTCCCGGGTCGTTGATACCCACGATATCGCCGGCCCAGGCGTGGTCGATGACTTCCTTATCCTTCGCGAGGAACGCCGTCGGAGCGGCCAGGCGGATATCCCTGCCCGTACGCACGTGATAGACCTTCTCGCCACGGGTAAAGCTACCCGAGCAGATGCGCAGGAAGGCGGTGCGATCGCGGTGCTTGGGGTCCATGTTGGCCTGAATCTTGAACACAAATGCGCTGAAGGCATCCTCGTCGGGACTCACCGGGCGCTTGTCGGTCTCGCGGACCATCGGGGGCGGCGCAAGCTTGGCAAAAGCGTTCAGCAGCTGACGCACACCGAAGTTGTTCACCGCAGAGCCGAAGAACACGGGGCACATCTCCCCCTTCAGGAACTTCTCATGGTCGAACGGGTCCATGCCGCCGGTGACCATCTCGTATTCTTCCTTGAACTGGTTCACCCAGTTCTCGCCGCACATTTCAACGAGGCGCGGATCGTCCGGGCCTTCCATCTGGATAATTTCCTGGTGGCCCTCTTCCTTGTTGAAGGTGTGGAACGTATTCTCGGCGATGGAATAGACGCCCTTGAAAAGCTTGCCCACGCCAATCGGGAGCGTAAACGGGGCCGTCTTGATGTGCAAAACATTTTCAATCTGGTCGAGCAAGTCGAGCACATGGCGACCGTCGAGGTCCATCTTGTTGATGAACGTGATAATCGGGGTGTGGCGCATGCGGCACACGTCCATGAGCTTGATGGTCTGCTTTTCCACGCCGTTCACGCTATCGATAAGCACGAGGGCCGCATCCACGGCGGTCAGGGCGCGGTAGGTGTCTTCACAGAAGTCCTGGTGCCCCGGGGTATCGACGAGGTTGAACATGCAACCTTCGAACGGGAAATTCAGCACGGAACTCGAAACAGAAATACCGCGCTGCTGCTCGATCTTCATCCAGTCACTCACGGTGTAGCTGCGGTTCGCCTTGGCGCGAACGTGGCCCGCCTCGCGAATCACGTTCCCGTACCACAGGAACTTTTCGGTGATGGTGGTCTTACCCGCGTCGGGGTGGCTTACGATGGCGAAAGTGCGGCGTTTCTCGATTTCTGCGTTCATAACGAATCCCGTTTTTTACGCGCGCAAATATAGAAAAATGAAGGGAGATGGCGGGTCGAGCCCGCCATGACGACTGCAAGCAAACGGCCTCGCGCCTACCTGTGAGCCACAAGCCCCATGCGTTAAGCTGGAGCGGTGGCGAGAGCACGGGCAAACCGGAGCAATTCAATACCCGAACTTAGCCCGTGCGGTCACCTATGATGGTACGGGTGGTTCTGCATCACCATCTGCACGCGGTAGAGCTGTTCGGCCATAATCACGCGGGCATGGTCGTGCGTAAACGTCAAAGGCGAAAGCGAAAGCAGCAAATCCGCCGTCTTTTTCAGGTTCTCGTCGATGCCGTAGGCCGAACCGATCAGGAACACGATATTGCCCGGAAAGCGGTCACGGAGCGTATCCGATAGCTTCACCGTATCCATGAGCTTGCCCTCTTCGGAGAGGATGACACGGCGGTATTCCGACTTCGGGAATTTCTTGTCAAAAAGTGACGCTTCTTGCGCCAGCGACTGCAAGCGGTCATCGAGCTTGGATTCCTTGAGTTCTACGACCTCGAGCGGGAACATGCCGCCCCGCAAACGCTTCACGTACTTTTCCACCTCGTCCGCGATAAACGGCGAGCCAGCCTTACCGAAAACAGCGAGTACCCATTTCATGGGGCTAGCGGCCTACGCTCAGGCGGTCGATGAGGAAACTCGGCATGCCGGCCTTGCGCATCCTCTCCTGCGTCTGGAAAACATCGTAATCCACGCGGATAATACGCACGCACTTGGTCTCGGTATCGAGCAGGCACCAGCAGGCGCGCGGGTCGCGGTCGCGGGGTTGCCCAACGCTGCCCACGTTCACCAGCAGCCTTTCCGTATCGGCAATCACGTACTCGTACTCGTCAAGAATCTTGGGAATAGCCATCGGGCGGCTAGCGACAATCACCGGGCTGTGCGTATGCCCGACAAAGCAGTAGCGCCCCGTAAAATGGTCGAACGCATCGAGCGCCCCTTCCAAATCCGTAATGTACACCCAGTCCGCCGGAGAAAGCGGAGAGGCATGCACAAACGTGATGTCGCCTTCCTCGAAAATGTACGGCAGGGACTTCATATAGGAGGTCGATTCAGGACTCAGGTGTTTTTGCGTCCACTCGATGGCCTGCTTGGCATAAGGATTAAAGCCAACACTCGATTCGTACTTGATTCCCACGCTGTCGTGGTTGCCGATAAGGCAAATATCCATGTTGTCACGGGCAAGGCGCACGCACTCATCCGGTTCGGCGCCGTAACCCACCAGGTCGCCTAGGCACACCCTGCGCTCGACGCCGTTTTCTTTCATGGATGTCAGCACCGCCTCAAATGCGATTGCATTTGCATGAATATCAGAACAAATTCCGTAAAGCATGTTCCTGCGATCCTATTTCGAGAGACCCTTCACGGCTTCGGTCAGGCGGTCAATCGCCTGGATAAGTTCGTCCATCTTGGCTTCGCTCACGCCACCGGCAACGGCGGCCGAGGTCGCCTGCGCGGCAGCCTCTACGGCGGGCTTAACGGGAGTTTCCTTCACGGGGAGCTTGCCAAACCAGATGTCGGGCCAGCGGTCGTTGCCGCTATGGTAGGTAATGCGGGTCGCGGTTTCCACCGGCTCGCCAATCTTCCAGATGTAGAGTTCGTAGTCAAAGAGGTCGTGGTCATGGCCCTTGTCAGTCGCGCCCCACACGAGCCACTTGCCGTCGGGCGAGAGGCGCGGGAAGTATTCGTGGCTGCGGCGGCCGGGCAGGTCCATCAGCTTCACGTTCTTCGGGATGCCAAAGAAGCCGACCTTTTCCACCTGCTTGCCGTCCTTGGCACTGAACCACAAGATTTCGCTCGGGGCGGCAGTACCGCCGTTACCCGTCGGGTTCACGCGGTAGAGCTTGCTACCGTCAAAGTTCCAGTCAATCTGGCAGCCGTCGCCGGACTTGGTCCAGGCGTTCTTCGCCAAATCCCAAACGCCCGTCTCGCGCATGGAGCCGCGGAGCGTAATCGCCAAATGCTTGCCGTCGGGGCTCATGTTCGGTTCCTGCAGAATCACGCCCGCCTTGTTAAAGGCCTTCTCGCCATCGAGTACCAGCGTTTCCTTCTTGCTTGCAAGGTCCATCGTAAACACCTTGCCCGCGCGGCTGAACACGATAGACTTGCCGTCGGGCCTCCAGGTGCCCCACGTGGCGTTGTCCACCACCTTGCGGGCGTTCTCGCCCGAGATGTCGACCATCCACAAGTCCCACTTTTCGGGGTAGTTCGCGTCGTTTTCAGGGACCCAACCGCCCTTGCTGCGGTTGAACAGCACGGTGGAGCCATCCGGAGAAATCCTCGGGAACCAGTCGACGTTGTCGCCCTTGGTAAGCGCACGCGCGTTCGTACCGTCCGCATTCATGATCCATATATCGTGATGGGAATTCACACGGCTCGTAGCCCAGACAATCGCGCCTTCGAGCTTGCCCTTGAGCGCATCGAGAGCCTTCTGCTCGTCGGCAGTCGGGTCCACGGCGGCACCCGTCGGGGCGCCCTGCTGAGCAAACGCGGAAACCGCCACAAGTGCGGCACAGATAGAAAACTTCACAATCGTATTCATGCCCTAAAAATACGAAAAAAAATACACCCGTCCCAATGACGGGTGCATTTTTCCCTCGAAATGGGCCAAGCCCATGTAAGATTGTTACTCTAAGCGGACCTTTTGCATGGTCGAGCCGTTCTGGGTATGCATCCTGACAACATAGATACCGCCCGGAATGCCCTGGAGACCGACACTAACAGTCCCGTCCACGTGGCCCTTCCACAAAGTCTTCACCGCAGCACCCGTCACCGAGAACAGGTCGACGCGTGCAAATCCGGCATAATTCACCTGCAGCGTACGTCCATGCACGGAGAACGCCGGCACCGGGGCGACATGCCCACCATGGAGCGCCAATATGGAACTGCTGCTTTCGGGCCCGATTGCGCTGGAACTCGATGCTACGACGGAGCTGGAGCTCTTCGGAGCGGCAGGAGGATTCATGAGGTTCGGCATATTACCCGAAACCAGGAGTCCGTTCAAAAGCTTGAGCGACTGGTTGAAGTAGTTCTCGTCACCCAGTTTCACCGCTTCGGCCCAGTATTCGTCAAGCTTGGACTGGTACTTGGCATCGGAAATAAGCGCCGTCATCAAGGAGGTCACGAACGTGCTGTTATGGTCATTGCCGAGATTTCCCGAAGAACGAATCACCGGGCCCTTCATATCGGCGGCCGAAACCTTGGACACGAATTCCGCCATCTTCTTGTCAATGGCGAGCGCACGCTGGTCTCCATGCCAGCAAACAGCCTTCGCGTTACGCCACGGGGCTCGAGAAGCATCGTAGCTGTAATAGTCGTCTTCACTCTTGCCGTTCTTGTCAGTCCAGTCGTCAATCAGGCCGGTAGAGACCTCGTTGGAGCTCGACTCGTAAAGTTTCATGTTGGCATCGTAGGCCGTCGTTTTCCAAAACTCGGAGTTTTCCGTATCGATGGCAGCGAAAAGAGGCATATAGGCCGGATCAAAGTACCCCGGGTTCTTGCGGTTGAAACCGGCATCGCCCCACTTGTCGCCCGGCAAGTGCAAACCGTTCGATTCGAACTCATGTTGTTTCATGGCCTGGATGAGCTTCTTGGCATCTTCCTTGTACTTCTCATCGCCAAACTGGTAGTACGCCATAATCAATGCCGCAGCGGCATCGATATCGCCATCAAGGGCTGCACCCTGATCGTACTTCGTAGATAAATTGCCGACCTTCCAAACCATCAGGCCGTTTTCATTCATCATCTTCTTGTAGAGGTTCCAAATCTTGTCGAACTGAGGCTGGTAGCTAGTCGTGTTATCGCTGAAATACACCATCAGGAGCATGCCGTAGCCCACGCCTTCCGAGAAGTATTCGTTGGACCCCGGATCGGAACGTACACCGGCGACATCGCCCTGTTCATTGTACATCGTCTTCATCCAATACGAGAACTGCTGTTTCAGTTCCTCCGAAGCCTTGGCCTTATCGGTCAAAAGCGTTGCATTTCCGCCGTAGTCGGACATCTGGGGAAACGGAAAATTGACCGTGCCCTGGGCAAACAAGGACAAGGCCGACAATGCGGTAAAAAACGAGAGTTTTGCAAAAATCTTCATATCCTAATAATACGAAAAAATTTACACACGTCAAGTGACGGGCGTCAAACGGGCGTTTTTTTGTGATTTCCGCGTAATTCGGGGTGTTTATGCCCGTAAACAAAAAAAACGCGATTTTTCGGCGTACACCTCCCTATTTAAAGTATTTTCCTAGAAAAAAGAGGATGTTTCGATGAAAAACGTAACCTTCACCGCATTTATTTCCGCGATGGCGCTTGGAGCCTCCCTCGCGGTAGCACAAACCATCACCCCCACCCGCGTGGGGCCCGTGAGCCAGTACGGTCAGCTGATGACCGGCAAGAACTCTAGCGGCAAGGGGCAAATCTACGGCAGTTGCGAAGGCGTAAAGGACGGCGCCGAGGTTCAGGTGCGCGGCATGAGCCTCTATTGGAGCCTGATGCCCCAGGCACTGGAATTCTGGAGCGAAGAAGGCATCGCCACCATGGTGAACGACATGAAAATCCAAATCGTGCGTGCGGCCATGGCAACCGGCGACGAGGACTGGAAGGGCGAATGGAACGGAATCCAGCTCAAGGGATACGCCGTCGACCCCAACAACCAGAAGCAATTCATGAAAACGGTTGTCGAGGCAGCCATCAAGAACGATATTTACGTGATTATAGACTGGCATTCACACAAGGCCAATCAACAGACCGACGCCGCCAAGAACTTCTTCAAGGAAATGGCGCAAACCTACGGCCAGTACGACAACGTGATTTTTGAAGTGTTCAACGAACCGGAAAAGATTTCCTGGAGCGACGTGAAGAACTACGCGAACCAGGTTATCGAGGTCATCCGCCAGTATTCCGACAACCTCATCCTCGTGGGCAATCCCGAATGGGACCAGAATCCGTCTGCCGCTATTGGAAACGAGGTGAACGACAGCAAGAACAACACCGCCTACACGCTGCACTACTATGCCAACTCTCACAACTGGGAAGGAACGTACAACTGGGGTGGCGAAAGCGAAGGACTCAAGGGAGAGAAAGCTATGAACGCGGGCCTCTCCGTATTCGTCTCCGAATGGGGCACTGCCAACTCCAATGGCGGAGGAGATCCGAACCAGGGCCGCAACCAGAGCTGGCAAGAATATTTGAACAAGCACAAGCTTTCGTGGGCGAACTGGTCGGCCTCCTATATTTCCGAAGGAACGGCCGCATTCCAGGGCGGTTCGAACAAGACTTCGCTGCAGTACACTACCTCGGGCAACCTGGTCAAGGGCTACCTCTCCACGAACCCTGAAAGCTACACCAAGTGCCCCACCGGCGAGCAGGGCCAAGGCCAGCAAGGCGAAGGACAACATGGAACCGCAGCGCTCCTCGCAGCACCGGAGTTCGGTTTAAACGTTTCGCTCACCGGCAAGACTCTCCACGTTTCCGCACCGCAGGCGGCAAACGTCGAGATTTTCAACACCCTGGGCAACAAGCTTTTCGCCGTAGACCAAGTGCGCGGGGAGCTCTCGCTCGCCACGCTCCCGGTCGGCCGTTACATGGTCCGCGTCCGTAGCGGTTCTGCCACTACGATGCGCGCCATTGCCATCAAGTAGAATTTCACACAAGAGAGAGAAGGGCTCGGTCCTTAGGGACCGGGCTTTTTTTATTTTTCTTCGCATGGATATCACGGTTCAGGACTTTTCGGGCGTCTATGACTGCCAGCCCTTTATGCAGGGGCTGCGTAAATGCGCGCAAGGTTCCGCGGACCAAGGCGCAAAAATTCGGTGGATGGACTGCACCGGTATTCCCGGCACGGACTGCTACTGCGACGACGAAGCGGTCGAGGCCATCCGCAAGGGAATTGCTGACGCGGGCATCACGGATGCACGCGGAATCCATTTTTTTGACAACGGGAATTACCACTACATGAGCAAAATCTGGACGGACATGGTCCAGGAGCCGTTTTCGCTTGTAGTTTTTGATCATCACCCCGACATGCAGGAGCCGCGATTCGGGAATATCCTGAGTTGCGGCGGTTGGGTCAAGAAGGTCCTCGACGAGAACAAATTCATAGACAACGTTGTCATTATCGGAGTCGCCGACCACCTGGCGGAGGAAATCACTCCCCATGACAAGGTCTCCTTCATCCCCGAAAGCGAACTTTACCAGATTCCGGGTCAATCCCGGAATGACGCCATTGCAAACACCGTCCAATCGTCATGGCGGCCCTGGAGCCGCCATCTAGAATCCGCGTCACTCTATATCAGTATCGACAAGGATGCACTCTCCCCGGACCATGCGGCCACCAACTGGGACCAGGGTTCGCTCAGCCTCGAGCACATGAAGGCGATTATCAGCGAAATTGCGAAAGACCGAAAAATCATCGGTGTGGACATCTGCGGGGAACGCGCCCGCGACTTTGTCGGCGACGAGCAGCACTCCGTTCAGGCAGCGGACGCTCTGAACGACCGCACAAACCGCGAACTGATAAAGTTCTTGGAGAAATTTTTTTAAATTTGAAACAGAATTTGTTGGATTCTTTGACTTCGGGCATCTGCAAACAGACTTGTACCCAACGTCATTCCGGCTTTAAGCCGGAATCTAGATGGCGGATCAAGTCCGCCATGACGTTCAGTCTGAGTGTTCAACCACTAGTAACTAATAACGAAGAAATAAAATCATGGATATTAACGAACTCGCACAAAAGCACATCTTGAACCAGCCGCTCTACGTGACCGGCAAGCCCATCGCCTACACCGCCCGCGAATTCGGCCTCGACCCGAAAGACATCGACAAGCTCGCGAGCAACGAGAACCCGTTCGGCCCGAGCCCGAAGGGCATGGCAGAAGCCCGCAAGGCCCTGGAAGAAGTGAACCTCTACCCGGATGGCGGCAGCTACGACCTCATCGGAAAGATTGCAGAGTTCCGTGGCGTGAAGCGCGAACAGATTGCCGTGGGTAACGGCAGCAACGAGCTCTTGGACATGATTGCCCAGGTGTTCCTCGGCCCCGGCACCGAAGCCGTCATGGGCAAGCACAGCTTCGCCGTCTACAAGCTCGCCACCATGGCGATGAACGCAAAGATTATCGAAGTCGACATGCCGGCCCCGGCCTACAACTACGACCTCAAGGCCATGCGCGCCGCCGTGAACGAGAAGACCCGCATCGTGTTCCTCGCGAACCCGAACAACCCGACGGGCTCCGACCTCACCGCCAAGGAAATCATCGACTTCGCCGACAGCCTCCCCGAGACCTGCGTGCTCGTGATGGACGAAGCCTACACCGAATTTATCGAAGACACTCCGGAACTCGTCCCGGATTTCAACAGCCGCATCGCCGCAGGCAAGAACATCATCTGCTGTCGCACATTCAGCAAGATCTACGGTCTCGCCGGCCTCCGCGTGGGCTACTGCATTACCCGTCCCGAAATCGTGAACCTCATCAATCGCGTGCGTGAGCCGTTCAACGTGAACAGCATCGCCCAGGCCGCCGCCATCGGCACCATCGACGACCAGGAATACGTGAACAAGGTCCGCGAACTCAACAAGAAGGGCCTCGACCAACTGAAGGCAGGTTTCAAGGAACTGGGCCTCGCCTACGTGGACAGCCACGCGAACTTCATCGCCGTCAGCGGTTTCAAGGACCCGATGGACGCGTTCAAGTTCCTGCAGGCCAAGGGCACCATCATCCGTCCGCAGCCTGCCATGGGTGACGTGCTCCGCATTACCGTGGGCACCGAAGCGCAGAACGCAAAATGCCTCGCCAACATCAAGGCATATCTCGGCAAGTAAACCGCGAGGCGAAACCTCACGGGGTTGCACGCGTCATCTCGAAGCGCGGCTTTTGCAGCCGTAGCGTAGCAGAAAACCTGGTCCGCGAGGGCCGGGTTTCTTTGCGTGGCAAAATCGTGCACGACCCCGATACGCCCGCCTACGAGAACGACGAAATCGCTGTGGACGGCACGCCCGTCGAGGCCGCCCAGAAGTTCTACTTCGCGATGAACAAGCCCCGCGGCATCGTCACTACCGCAAGCGACGAAAAGGGCCGCAAGACCGTGATGGACCTGTTCCGCGAGCAGTACGCCAAACTATTCCCCGGCAAGCCCGTACCGCACATATCGCCCGTAGGCCGCCTCGATGCCGCGAGCGAAGGATTGCTCCTGTTTACCAACGACACGCAATGGGCCGACACGTTGCTGGATCCGAGCGAACCAAGCCAGCACATCAAAATCTACCGGGTGCAGGTCGCGGGCAAGCCCTCTGACGCCGACCTTGCAAAAATGGAAAAAGGCTTCAACGTCCCGCCCCGTGTGTTCGGCGAGAGCGAGGAGTTCATGCACGCCGAGCGCGCCGTACTCCATAGCGAAGGCGAAAAGAACTGCTGGCTCGAAATTACCTTGTCCGAAGGCAAGAACCGCGAAATCCGTCGCATGCTCGCCCACCTCGGTTACGAAGTCATGCGCCTCGTACGCATCCAGTTCGACAAGTACACTTTGGGCGACCTGAAGCCCGGCGAAATAAAAGAAATATAGGCTCTAGATCAAGTCTCTGTTCAAGAGTTCGCCGTGGTCAAGTACTAGGCGGCGGAAGGGGCTGTTCAGGTAAAAGTCCGGGTTATGCGTCGCCATCACGACCGTCGTTCCGCGGGCATTGATTTCCTTGAAAATGCTGAAAACTTCTTCTGCGTTTTTCGGGTCGAGGTTACCGGTCGGTTCGTCAGCCAGGAGCACGTAAGGGTTGTGCACCATCGCGCGGGCAATCGCCACGCGCTGCTGCTCACCACCCGAAAGCGTGTAAGGCATCGCGAAACGCTTCTGGCTGATTCCCACAAGCGCGAGAGCATCAAATACAGCCGCATTAATCTTGTTGCTCGGAGTTCCCACAATGCGAAGCGCGAGCGCCACATTCTCGAACACGTTCCTGTCGGGCAACAGCTTGAAGTCCTGGAAGATGATTCCCATCTTGCGGCGGAAACCCTGGATCTTGCTGTCGGGAGTATTCTTGCTGTCGTAAACGCAGTCACCGGTAAACTTCACCATCACCTGGCCACCGCGTTCCTCGTCAGGGCGCTCGTCCATATAGATGAGCTTAAGCATCGTCGACTTACCCGCGCCCGAGTGCCCCGTCAAAAAGACGAACTCACCCTTGTGAATACGAAGCGTAACGTTGGAAAGCGCTTTCCAGTTATCCTCGTATGACTTGGTGACGTGGGTAAAGTGAATCATCGGCAGAACCTAGACGATTAATCCTTCATGCGGACTTCCACGTGGACTTCCTGGCGCCACTTCTTCACGAGGGATTCCAGTTTCTCGTTTTCCAGGTGGTTCGCGGCAAGGTTCTCAATCTTGCCGTAATCTTCTTCCATCGTGAGCTCGCGAATCTGGCGGGCATCATCGAGACGGAACAAATGGTAAGCGCCATCAATCAAGACCGGTTCCGAGACCTCGCCCACGTTCAGGTTTGCAACGGGATCGACATAAGCCGGTTCCATCTCGTTCTTCTGGAACCAGCCGAGCAAGCCACCACGGAAATTGCTGGACTTGTCCTCGCTGAACTTCTTTGCCGCAGCGACAAAGTCTTCCTTGGTCTTGACTGCAGCCTTGATGGAATCAGCACGAGCAATCACGGCTGCGCTGTCCTTGGCAGTAGGAATCGTACGCAACAGAATCTGCGCAGAACGCACGCCGTCTTCCTTGCGGCCGAGCACTCGGGCGATATGCCAGCCCTGGTTAGTCTTGACGGGGCTCGTCGAATACTGACCGTTCTTGAGTTGGTCCAAAGCGCGTTCGAATGCGGGGTCCAAAAGGCCGCGCTTGAAATAGCCGAGGTCACCGCCCTTCGCGGCGGAGCTGTCCTGAGAATGGTTCTTGGCCAAAAGCTCGAAACTCATCCCGAGGTTCAAGCTGTCAATAAGGCCTTCGGCAACGTTCTTTACCGAATCCACAATCATGGAATCCGGGACAATGGGAATCTGGATGTGGCTCAAGAGGACGCAGTTGTACTGGCGCGGCAAGGAATCCTTGTACGCCTTGTAAAAAGCCTCCACTTCCTTCTTGGTCGGGCTGATGGAGCCCACATGCATCTGACGCACGCGGGAAATTTCCATGTGGCTGCGGACCTGCTTAGAGAGCTGGTCGCGGTACTGGGCCATGCTGATACCGAGCTGGGTGCGGACAGCCTTCTCTAGCGTTGCGAGGTCGATGTTCTGGCTTGCCGCAAGCTGCGTGAGGTGAGCGGTCACGCGCTGGTCCACTTCGGAATTGCTGATGACGATGGAGTCACGGTCGATGCGCGAAAGCAGGACCTTCTCCTCAATCAGACGTTCCAGGACATAATCCTTCTGCTGGTCTTCCGACATGGCGGAGCCTTCGGGCGTCTCCTGGAACTGGTAGAGGCTGTTCATGAACTCGGACCGCATAATGGGCTTCCCGTCCACCACGGCAGCCACACCGTCCATCAACACGGGAGCGGCCAGCGCCGTTGCAGCCAAAGAAACTATAGCCAGAGCAAACCATTCAAAACGCTTCATTACTTTTCCTTTTCACTAAAAACATCGGTCTTCGAGAAAATGGGACGTTCCATTTTCCATTCCTTCTTGAGACGGTCCATGACCTCGGCGCGGTGCACAAGCCAAGCCTGGGTTCCCACTTCCTCTGCCACTTCCTCGTAAGGCAGCACGTCGGCCGAATCGAGCTTCGAAGTCACGACAGCAATTTTCAGGGCACCGCCACAGTACTTCATCTTGGTGAGCATGCCGACCTCAACGCTATCGAAGCTTGTAATCATGCACGAATCGGGAGTTTCCGTCACGGATTCAAACGTTTCAATCTTTTTGATTAGGTAATGCGGGCCAGGAAGAGAATCGTACTTGAGGTTCTTATGGCCCCTGTAATACTGGTCGCCCGACTGCCAGTCCCTAAAAAAGATCAAGGCTCCGGAAATGGAGGTCTTGCCCCTCAGGAACAGCTCCGGGTGAGCATGGTAAAAGTCGATTTTCTCGGCATCACCCACGACCATCGTGTCGGCAAAGCTCTGCAAAAAGTGGTCCACCACAATCTTCCGCACAGTCTGCTCGATCTGCCTCACAAGGACGGGGTCCTTGTCAGTGCCATTTTCGACGGCTTCCTGGTAGAGAGTCTCTTCTTCAATCCAATTTTCAAGAAATTTGAGGCGTTGCTGGTCATCCCAGGAATCCCACTCGGGAACCTGCTTCTGAATTTCCGAAAGATGCAACTTCGAAGACCCCACCGAGACAACGACGGGATCTTCCTTGGTAAACGGAACATCACAGGCCGCAAGATAAACGACCAAAACAGCGCACAATAGGCGTTTCACATAAATCATTGGCCATAATTTAGCAAATTCGCAGGAGCGCAGGCCACATTATCCGCGGGGGTGCGGGCCGCAATCGGCTATTTCAAGCGCCCGAATCGGCCCTTGAGTTTCGCGAGGGAATCTTCCTCGATGATTTCTTCGGTATCGTCACCCTTGCGCTTGAACTTAAGGATTTCGAAGTCCTCGAGCATGGCCGAGGCCTGCAGGTAGAGTTCCGGATACTCCGAATCGTCCTGTTGCATGCGTTCCATTTTCGATAGGATGTCTCGGGCGTTTTTGAGCTCGTGGTCCTTCATGAAGCGGGCCTTGAGGAACGGGCGGAACTTTTCGCGAAGATCCTTGACGGAGAGGTCTATTTTGTCATTGCTAGTTTGAACCGCGCCGAGCACGGAAAGCCTTTCGAACAAAGTATTTTCCTTGTGATCGGGCAAGTAGAGCGCCGCCACTTTCGAGATGGACTTGTTCTTCGCCATGAGGGCGGCGATAGCATCGCGGGCATGGTCGCCACCCTGGCGCATCGCCACGGAGAATTCGCGGAGAACATCCCAAAATTTCACGAAAGCGTCGGCTCCGAGAAGCGCCGATTCGTAGGTGGCACGCACAAGCGCGAGGCGCATTTCTTCATCTTCGCTACGGGTGCTTGCGGCAAGGTTCTTGAAATCGCGGATTTTTTTGCCACGGGAATACTCGAGGCCCGAAAAACGCACACAGCGGTTCGCGTCAAGATTGTCGGCAGTGAGCGACTTCAAGACCCACGACTTGAGCGCCGTCTTGAAACCGTCGGAATAGAGACCGCCCGTCTCGAGCATATTCAGGCGATCAACGATAAGCGAGGAGTCCCCCTCTGTCATCCCCGACCCGGTCGGGGATCTTCCTTCCACGCGCTTGCGGAACGCTTGCCAGAACGCAGATTCTGCCGGAGTCATGAGCGCCGATTCACCCAAACGCCAACCAAAGCGCATGTCGCCAAGCGCAAAATCAATGCCGAACGTCACCAGAACGGGGCGAACCGCAGCAAAAAGCCGAAAACTGCCCCATTCCGGGTTAATTTCGGTGGGAAATTTCTCCGGAAACCCCTGCTTGAAAATTTTCGCGTGAATCCGCAAGTGATTTTCCTTTTCGGGCGTAACCGTCGGAATGTCGCAATCAAGTTGCTTCATCTCGGCAAAGACTTCGTAGAGGCTGAAGAGCGGAGCCTTGTGCGGTTTTTCCTTGAGCTTGTCGCAGAAGGCGTCGTCTATAAACGTACGCTTGCCATCCAACTGCTTTTTCGCAGCCTTGGGCATCTCACGGATGACGGATTCTTCCATCCATTCGCGCCACTGGTGAATCGAGAGCGCTAACGTTGCAGGCGTTACCTGCGGGAGCATGTCGTAAGGCAGGTCAAGCGTGATGCCGTCACAATCGCGCATCGCGTCAAAAACCATCTCGCCCATCACCATGCGGCTGGAACCGTCGAGCCCTTCGATGCGAAACTGTTCGAGGGAGCCGCCGAGAGAGGGTTGGAGGTCGGCGCGGCTCTTACCATCCGTCATGGCGGACCTAGATCCGCCATCTAGATTCCGGGCCAAGCCCGGAATGACAATACGGTTATACCCTCTCTCGTCTCTCGTCTGTAGCGAGCTTGCGAGCGTTCTCTCGTCTAATTGGTCCAGCCAGAACTTCGCATCGAATTTCAGGAACTGGTCCGTATGTTCGCGGATGTAGTCCTTCAATGTCTTGATGGAATTGACTTCATGCGCGATGCGCGTGTAGTAATCCACTAGGGCATCTTCGCTCGGGGCAAGCCCGAATTGGCGTTTGCGGGCCTCCAGCGCATGCAAGTCCTCAACGACGCGCTCGTTGTGCGTCATGAAGGCGAACGGGCGCGCCATCTGGCCAAGCACTACGGCCTCGCGCCAGAAAATCTCGGCACATTCATCAGGATTCACGCGGGCATAATCCACGCGGTGGCCGCGACTAATCACGAGCCCACGGAAACTCACCTCCTCCACCGCTTCCACAAAACCGCGTTCCTGGTTCCATGTGGGCGCATACCAGCGGCGCGTGCAGAAAGGCTCCGCCACCTGCATAATCCATTCGGGCTTGATTTCGGCGGCTTTGTTGAGGAAGATGCGGCTCGTCTCGCGCACCTCGGCGCTAAAGAGCCATTCCGCACTCTTGCCGTAAAGGTCACTGCCCGGGAACACATGCGTCTCGCGGCCGCTCACCAGGCGGTAGCAGCCGTTTTCCATGTCACGGAGCGCAATGCCGCCCAGGAATCCGGAAAGCAAAGCAATGTGCAGGTTGTCGCGGTGGAAACTGTCGAGCGGGCATACGCGATTTTCGAATTTCACGTCGAGGATACGCCCGAACTGTTCGTACAGATCAATCCATTCGCGGCACCGCAAGAAATGCAGGCTATTCTTGTCGCAGAACTTGCGCAACTTGTTCCAAGTTTTGCCATCCCATTCGGCGCAGAAGGCGTTCCACATGCAGATGAACGTGAGGAAATCGCTTTTGTGGCCCGCGAACTTGCGGTGCAGCTGGCGAATGCGGGTGCGTTCGGGTTCCTCGCTCGGTACCACACGCGGATCCTGGATGGAGAGCGCCGAGCAGACAATCAATGCGGGTTGCAACACGCCGGCATCGCGCGCACGCAAAAGCACGGCAGAGAGCGCCACATCCATCGGGAGGCGCGTCATCTCGCGGCCAAGCTTGGTCACATGTCCGCTGGTGTTATCGGCGGTCAATGCGCCGAGTTCAAAAAGCGTCTTGTACGCGCCGCGAAACGCCGAATGCGGCGGCGACTGCAGGAACGGGAAGTTCTCGAGTTCCAGACCGAGGCTGCGCAATTGCAGGACCACGTTCGCGAGATTACTCCGCCGGATTTCCGGCTCCGTAAACTCGTCGCGCTTCTCGAAATCCTCGGGAGAATAAAGACGTATGCAAACACCGGGCTTGACTCGCCCCGCACGCCCCGTGCGCTGCCGCGCACTCGCTTTCGAGATGTCCTCGACTGGCAAGCCCTGGATACGCGACTGCGCGTTGTACCGCGAAATGCGTGCCGTACCCGTATCAACCACGTAGGCGATTCCCGGAATCGTGAGCGAAGTTTCCGCGATGTTCGTCGCAAGCACCACACGGGTCTTTTCCGTATGCCTGAAGATGCGACGCTGTTCATCGGGACTCATGCGCCCGTAAAGCGGCAGAATGTCGAAAGTCGCGGAGTCCAGTTCGTGCGCGAGCTCACCCGCCAAATCCTGGATGTCGCGTTCCGTCGGCAAAAAGCAAAGCAGGTGGTCGCGATGGCGCGTTTCCAAATCGAGAATTGCATCGCGCGCCTCGTCCAAAAGGCCGGAATCGCCTTTTCCACTAATGTCGCGGAATCTCGGCCCTTCGGCAAGCTCAGGGACCTTACTTAAGGTCGGTGAGCCTGTCGAACCGCCGTCAAAGTAATACTCCACATCCACCGGGAACGTTCTTCCCTCGGCTTCGAGCACGCAGCTGTTGTCGTAAAATTCCTCGAAAAGCTTGGCATCGAGCGTCGCGGAAGCTACAATCAGCTTGAATTCCGGGCGTTCTTGCAAAACCGTCTTGAAAATGCCGAGCAAAATATCGATGTTCAGCGAGCGTTCATGCGCCTCGTCAATCACGATGGCCGAATACTGCCTAAAGAGCCTGTCGCGTCGAAATTCCTGTAACAGGATGCCGTCCGTCATCACCTTGATGGGCGCGTCGCTCTGGCCCTGTTCCCAGAAGCGGATTTTCGTGGAGACGAGCGTTTCGTCCTTGAGTTCCTCGCGCAAGCGGTCTGCAATGGAAATCGCCGCAAGTCGGCGAGGCTCCGTGACTCCAATCTTGAAAGGCCGCGCATTCTCTCGTCTCTCGTCTCTCGTCTCTCGTCTGTCAAACCACTCTAAAAGAAACTTTGGCAACTGCGTCGACTTGCCGGAACCGGTGTCTGCCTTGACAATCACTACCTGGTGTTTTTCGAGCAAATCGAAAAACTCTTCCCGATCTTCAACAACAGGAAGGTCCGGGTATGTAATGTTCAAGCTCTGGTAAGACATTTGGCTATGGATAATGGATAATGGATGATGTAAAATTATCAATCATCAATTATCAATCATCAATCACTCTTTAATGTGTCCGCACTTGTCGCAGGTGAGCTTGTAGCTGTTGTCGGGATCGACGACCATCACGCCGTCGCATTCCGGCACTTCGCACGGGAGTTCCCCGGGCATCACCTCGCGGTAGGTCTTCTTTTCTTCCATCGCTAGCCCCCTATTTCCTTCAGGTAACGTGCGAGAGCATCCTGCCATGTGGGGAGCGGTTTGAAACCAGCTTCCACGAGCTTGCTCTTGTCCAAACGGCTATTGAACGGGCGGGCCGCCTTGCTGAGGCCGTATTCAGCGGTCGTCACGGGCACCACCTTGGTGCTGTAGCCAGCCTGTTTGAAAATCTCGCAAGTAAAGTCGTACCAGCTGATGAACCCGCCTTCGTTCGTGGCGTGGTAATAGCCGTACTTTTCGGTCTCGTTCATGTCTATCAGCAAACGCGAAAGATCGAGCGTATATGTAGGCGTGCCAATCTGGTCGTTCACAACGCGCACGGTATCGTGGGTCTTGCCCACGTTAAGCATCGTCTTGATAAAGTTCTTGCCGTTGAGGCCGAACACCCAAGCGATACGCACAATAAAGTACTTCTCAAGAGTTCCGCTCACGGCGAGTTCGCCCTCGAGCTTGGTCTGTCCGTAAACGTTCAGAGGCTTGTAATCCTTGCAATCGGGCTTCCAGGGTTCCGTTCCCTGGCCATCAAACACGTAGTCCGTGCTGATGTAGGTCATCTTGCAGCCGAGTTTTTTGCAGGCATTCGCAATGTTCTGCGTACCGCCGGCATTCACCGCACGGACCTTCGCCACGTTCGCGTCATCTTCGGCCATATCGACCGCAGTCCATGCCGCACAGTGAATCACCGCATCCGGGTTCACTTCAGAAATTGCCTTCTCGACAGCCGCAGCATCCGTAATGTCGAGCTGCACGTAGGGCATCGTCGTCACGGCGGAACCGTCGGCAACACCGCTGTAGGCGGGAGCCATGTCCGAGCCCACGCCCGTATGCCCGCGCTTGGCGAGTTCATTCATCACGTCGTGGCCCAACTGGCCACCAACACCCGTCACAAAGAATTTCATAGAAAAACCTCTCGGGAGAATATAGAAAATCTCTCTAGCCCAGCACGAACTTCTCAATCACCTCGGTAATTCCCGAATGGTTGTTGTCGCTAACCGTCACGTAGTCGGCAATGTCCTTCACCACCTGCGAGGCATTCGCCATCGCGACACCGACACCGGCAGCTTCAATCATCGGGCAATCGTTCTCTTCGTCGCCCACCGCAATCGTATCGGCAACCGGCACCTTGTAAAAATCCGCCATGAACTTCACCGCATCGCCCTTGTTGCTCTGCATGTGCGAAAACTCGAGCATTTCGGGCTTACTGAAAACGTCAAACAGTTTGCCCTCGGTGGTCTTCCGCATCTCGGTGCGGAAATCCACGAGGCCCGAATGTTCGAAGGGCGTAATGATATTCACCTTGATGGGTGGCTTCACCACGACATTGACGAACTCGCCGTAATACTCGCGGATATCCTTCACCACCACGTAGTCCATCTTCATCAGGCGGCAATACGTCTTGAGCTGTTCCGTCTCGTATTCCGAGACAACGACGTCGCCCGAGTAGGTGTGCGCGTGCATCCCGTGGGCGTGAGCGGCATCCATGATGGCCTTGACCTCGTCGACGGGAATGTACCGCGTGAGAATCGGCTTCTTTTCGCCGCAATCGTAGATGAGCCCGCCGTTGAAACTCACGAGGAAAAATCCCGGTTCCAGGAACCCGTACTGTTCCGCCAGTTGCTTGACGCTCGTGAGCGGCCGGCCCGTAGTCATCACGAACTTGTGGCCCGCATCGATCATCGCGCGGATGGAACGCATGTCGGTTTCCGAAATGCGCTTGTCGTCGGTCAGGAGCGTGCCGTCAAGGTCTGTGAACAAGATTTTCATCGGGAACAAATATAGAATTTGTTCTTCCGTGTATTCTAATCAATCAAGTCGTTCTGGAACCTTGACAGGTGTTCAAACGGCAAGATCTGTCGGCCTCTGAACAACCCACAGCCATCGTTAATCAGGTGGTTGTTGATGGCCTTGAACATGTTCACGTCTATTTTCGCGAGTTCGAGTTCCTGCAATTTCACCAATCGTTCGTACGCCTCGTCAAAATAGACACACTCGCCGCTCGGAATCTGGTCGTGTTTGGAGCGCCGTTCTTCCTGCGACTTTTCATAGCCAAAGTGGTTCGCCTCGCCTATTTCGGCATAATCGTCCATGTCCTTCGTACGCAATTGCACTTCCGTATAGCAGCGCGCAAGGTTGTCGTAGAAGGTGATGTGCAAAGACTGGTAACCCGAACTCCTGGGAGTCGCCACCGAATCATGGTAATACGGCCTCACGGAATCACTAAGCAAATCCGAATGCCCGCTATTGTCCAAGTGCTTGGAAACTTCTGCCGTAAAGCCACGTTCTTCAAGGAATTCGGGCAACGCATTCGCAATTTCATACAGGTATTTCTTTTCCACTTCGCTCCGATCATCGCCCTTCTTGATATGGCAAACCGGCATCGAGATGACGATACGGTAAGCAATCAGGTCACGGAAATTCAGCTTGCTCTTGATTTCGGCTTCAGATGGGAATGCGCCATTCTTCTTGTAGTAGTTGTAGATGTATTCAAGGATATAGCCGTTGAACTTTTCTTCGGCACGAATCAGGGACTTGATGCGTCCCTTGAACGTAAACGCAAGGAAGGGATACTCCCTTGTCATGAACTTGTAGAACTCCTTTATACGCTGGGATTGCGAGGTCAAGAAGTCGTTGTGCTCCAGCAATTCAATAATCTGTATCAGAAAGTTTGAGTGCGCGAGGTCAATGCTGTTGCGCGTTCCCTTCGCACTGTTCCTGAGGTCGTTCGAGTACTGGTGCAAAATCTTCAGCACCGTGTTTCCAGAGAACAAGTAGTCGTTCAAGCAAATCATCTCAAGCCTCCTGAAGCCGTGCTTCACATAGGGGTTTACGAGACGAAATATAAAAACGTTCGTCGCACTCCGCATCGGACAAAGTAGCTCAAAAAAAGCTTTTACAAAAGCGCTTTACACAGGATGAAAAGAGCAAGAATCGCTTTTACATTTTCTTCAAAAAAAGACCTTTAAAATAAAAAATGTCACTTTACGACACAAGATTTAATCTATATTAAGTTTGAGAAAAAATGAACGACTCACTTTAAGAGACCAAAAAGAGTTTTTTCTATATGAAATTTTTGTTAATTCTTGCACTTTTCGCGATAATTATCTTCGCATCGTTGTGTATGTATGTCTTTTTGGACACGTTCATGATGGCTGTTGTCTTTATGCCTTTTGGATTGTCTTTATTGAGCGAAGCATTGGCAGTTTTGGTTTATATTGCGACATTTTCCAACAAAGGCATAAGCAAACAAATGCAACATAAATCTTCATTAAATATTTTAAGGAACGTAGTTTATGCTTGCTTTTATTGGGGATTTTATGCATTAGGACATCATTTTGGTTCTCAAATTGAAATCGATGGAATAAACATTATGCACGAATCAGGATACGAACCTATTATAGTCGCAATTTTTGTCTACATTCTATCAGCTTTTTTCGTGACAACAATGTCAATCGATAAAAAAATATGAACTAACGTTTTATCATCTTCAAAGATTCTTCATCCAGCAATCATCCCGATGCACTGGAGATTATTGAATTGATATTTCAAAGAAATTCTTAAGACTGTGAAGAATGCGTATGAAATTTTGACAAATTTGACGGACCAAAGAATCCAATTACTATCTTATAAGCATAGCCTCAAAAGTATAGGATCTTTCTATGCGTTTCTACGTACCCACGGATATCTATGTTGAAAAGAACTGCGTGAAGAATCACGCGCAAAACCTGCTTGCGATGGGGAAGCGTGCGTTCATCATGACGGGCAAAACTTCTGCCAAGAAGAACGGTTCATTGGATGATGTCACCGATGTTCTGGATGCAGGCCACGTGCCGTACCAGGTTTTTGACCAGGTCGAAGAAAATCCGTCCACCGACACCGTAGGGAACGCCGCGCAACAGGCACGCGAATTCGGCGCCGATTACATCATTGGCATCGGGGGAGGTTCCGCCATCGACGCTGCAAAAGCCGTGGCACTACTCCTTGCGAACCCAGCTCTCATCGCAGACAATTTGCACAAGGCTCCCGAAAAGCCGCTCGATCACATGCCCGTCGTCGCCGTACCGACTACCTGCGGAACAGGTTCCGAGGCAACGCCGGTCGCCATCATCACGAACCACAAGATTCACCTGAAAAAGAGCATTCCGCACCGCATTTTCCCGGCGCTCGCGCTTGTCGACGGCAAGTACCTCGCCTCGGCCAAGAAAGCGCTAATCGTGAACACCGCGGTCGACGCCCTCGCCCACATGGTCGAAAGCATCTTGAACGTCTATTCCAACGCGTTCAACCGTATGTGCCCGGAATACGGCCTCAAACTCTGGGGCGAATTGAAGGACGCACTCCTTTCCGACGCCCCCGTCAGCAAAAGCCTTTACGAAAAACTCATGCTCACCTCGACTATCGCAGGCATGTCCATCGCACACACGAGTACCTCCGTACCACACGGCATGAGCTACGACCTCACGCTCCATCAGGGCACGCCGCATGGCCCCGCCGTCGGCTATTTCCTTGCCGGCTACGTAGATGTCTGCGAGAAGAAGGTTCCCGAAGACGTCCAGAAAATCCTCGCGCTCTTGAACCTCAAAAGCACCGCCGATTTCACCGAAATGCTTGACAAGCTCATCGGCAAATGCAAGGTTTCCCGCGAAATGCGCGACCAGTTCGCCGCCGCCATGAAGGAAAACCATTCCAAGCTCGACCTCGTCCCCGGCGGAATCACGCCCGAAGAAGTCGACTTCATTTACGACAAATCCCTTGTCGTAGAATAGGCGTTTCCTTTCCCATTTATTATATTCCCCGCAAAAAGGATTGAACATGACGATTGACGAATTCTTGGGCGAAGCGAAAACTGTTGCGATTTTCGGGCACGTGAGGCCCGACGGGGACTGCGTGGGCAGCACTACGGCGGTTTACAACTACATCCGCGACAACTTCCCGGGAATCGCAGTGAAGTTGTTCCTCGAGAATTTCCCCGAGAGTTACCGGATTGTGCGCGGCACGGAAGCCGCGCAGTCCGCCTATACCAAGGAAAAAGACGGCATATTCGACCTCGTCTTTCTGATGGACACGCCGAGTTTCGAACGCGTGGGCGCAAACGGCGCCGAATGCATCCGCAGCGCAAAGAAGACCATCAACATCGACCACCACATTTCCAATCCGCTCAACCTCTGCACGATGAACCTCGTGGAACCCGAAGCGAGCTCCGCATGCGAAGTACTTTACATGAACCTCGACAAGGCGAAAGTGAGCCGCGAGACCGCGAACAGCCTGTATCTGGGAATCGTGCACGACACGGGAGCATTCAAGTTCAGCAGCACCGGCAAGCGCACCATGCAGGTGGTCGGCGACCTCATCGAGAAGGGAATCGATTTCGCAAAAATCGTGAACGAAACTTACTACACGCGCACCTACAAGCAGACGCTCGTGACCGGGTTCGTAATGCAGAACTGCAAGCTCGGGCTCGGCGGTAAAGTGGTCTACGCCCACATCACCCCCGAAGACATGGAACGCTTCGGCGTTACGCCCGTGGAGCTCAGCAACGTCATCGATACCGTGCGGGAAGTCGGCGGCACCGAAGTGGCCTTGTTCCTCTACCCGGTGAATGGCAAGTACAAGATTAGCCTTCGCAGCAACTACATCGTGGACGTGAACGCGATTGCAAAGGAATTCGGCGGTGGCGGCCACACCCGTGCCGCCGGCGGCGATACCAGCGATGCGCCCGAAGCGGCGATTGAGAAAATCCTGAAATTGATTGAGAAGCAGCTATAGCGCGAACAGCGCGATGGCGAGGGCGATAAACACGCAGCCGCTGAACCAATTGAGGTTGCGGTTCGCCTTCGGGCTATTGAGCATGAATTTCTTGACCGCTCCGGCGAGGAGTGCGATGGAGCCGAATACGATAAATGTCGCCACGATGAATTCCCCGCCGAGAATCACCATCTGGAGCGTCGGGCTCAGCGGGCGTTCCATCTTGACCGCGGGCGGGATAAACGAAAGCGCGAAAAGCACCGCCTTCGGGTTCGTGAGGTTCATGATGATGCCACGCAGGTAGAGTCTGCGGAACGAAAGGCCCGCGGATTCTCCACTCGGGCCTAGATCCTTCGACTCCGAGCTTCGCTCTCCGCTCAGGATGACACTAGCGGATTCCGCGCGCATCTCGCTACAAGCATCACTCTCGTCTCTCGTCTCTCCACTCTCGTCTAATTTCACGACGCCGGCGCGGACCTGGAAGCTTTTGTACGCGAGGTACAGCAGGTACGCGGCCCCGCAGCACTGCAGCACGAAGAACGCCATCGGGCTTGCGGCAATCAGGGCCGAAACGCCGACAATCAGCAGGCAAACCTGCACGCAAATGCCCGTACACAGCCCGCAAATTACGCTAAAGCCCGCCTTGGCACCATGGGTTGCACTCTGCGCGAGCACGAACAGGTTATCGGGGCCGGGAGCAATCGCCACTACTAGGGCTGCTATAAAGAAATTAAGCATTAACTACATCTTCTCAAGGAAGCTGTCCACGTCGAGCTCGTCCAAGTCCTTTTCCAGGTTGGCAATCGCCTCGTCCGAGATGGCCGTACCTGGCGCATTCCCCCGGGACTCGCCGTTGGAAATTTCCACCAGCTTCCGCAGGGAGTCAGCGACCTCGCTCACGGAACTGTTCTGCCGCATCACGACGTTCAGCACCTTCGAAAGCTTCTCGCGCAGGCCTGCGAATTCCTCGCGGTCCAGCTCGGAAATCTCCCCGTGATAGAACATCAGCGGAGTTTGGCACTTCGCGCACGGGAACACCATCATGTTGGAGGGTTCACCTTCAATCTGGACATCAAACGAGGCCCCGCAATGAGGGCATTCTATATGCAATTCGCTCATGCCATATAATGTAGAAAAATCGCGGGCTCCGAGCCAACGGGGCGACAATGTTTTATCTTTACGCCGTATAGGACCCAAACTTTTAACACTAGATCCTTCGACTACGGGCTGCGCCCTCCGCTCAGGATGACACGACCTATTGCCGGGACCCGAGATTTTAAAAATATGCTTTGTCAGTGGCTTTATCATATTACCAGTATTGACCTTTTTGACGGGCGTCTCTTCCGTGCAGGCGTCGCCGCCATGCTCTCCATCGTTCTCGTCCTCTTCCTCATGCCCAAGTACATCCGCCTGCTGCAGGGGCTGGATGCTACCAGCGATTTTGACAAGGACGGCAAGTCCAAGTCTCCCCCGATTATGGGCGGGCTTCTCCTGGTGGTGGTCGTCGAGATCGTCTCGCTCCTCGTCTGCAAGATGAACGGCTACACCATATCGACCCTCGTCATCCTCGCGCTGTTCTCCGCCGTAGGAGCCATCGACGACATCGCGAAGGTCCGTGCCAAGCGCCTCATCAAGCTAGGCAAGCTCAAGGCCGCCGACTACATGGACAAGGCCGACGGCATTTCCAGCAGCCTGCGCCTGTTCCTCTACTTCCTGTTCAGCTTCGTCGTCGCGATTTTCTGCTACAAGTTCATTCCCGAACTCAAGGGCGACCTCACCATTCCCTTCCTCCCCATCGACGTATTCCAGCTTCACCTGCCGAACTGGATTTTTGTGGGATTCATGACTTTCGTGATTGCCGCGAGCGCTAACGGCACCAACTTTACCGACGGTCTCGACAGCCTCGTCTCGGTGCCCATCCTTACCAGCATGATTTTCGTGGGACTTGTCGCCTACGTGAGCGGAAACTTTATCTTCAGTCAGTACCTTAGCGTGCCGTACTTGCCCGGCTGCGACGAACTTTTCGCGATAGCCATGTCCATCGCGGGCGCTTTGCTTGCCTACCTGTGGTTCAACAGTCCTCCGGCAGAAATCTATATGGGCGACGCGGGCTCCGTGGGCTTTGGCGCAGCCATCGGCATCATGTTCATCTTGGTGCAGGCAGGGCTTTTCCTCCCCATCGTGTGCATCATCATTATCGCAGAAGCCTGCTCGGTGCTGCTCCAGATTAGCTGGTTCAAGTTCACCAAGAAGACAACCGGTACCGGCAAGAGAATTTTCCTGTGCGCTCCGCTGCACCACCACTACCAAAAGAAGTGGGAAGGCAAGTTCCCGAGCAAGCCGCTCATGAACTCCAAGATCGTGTGGCGCATGCACCTCGTGAGCATCTTCGCGCTCATCTTCAGCATGGTCGTGTTCTTCGGAATCAGGTAATCAAGCGCGCTAAATCGACAGCGCCTCCAGCAGTTCTTTCTTATTTGCCCCCAAAGCAAAGAACATCTTGATCATCAGTTCCAGCGAAACGCTTGAATCGGCGTGCTCTACTTTCGCATATCGGGACTGACTTGTCTTCGCAAGAGTTGCTGCGGAAACCTGGGTTTTACCATGGCTCTTCCGTTTTGCAATTAAGGCTTTAGCCAACGAAGTCTTCATTTCAACAATAGCCATTTCTGCAGGATTCAAACCGAGAAACTCATCTACATCCCCAACTTTCCAGCCTTTCTTTTGCAATTTCGCTTTCTTCAACTTATCCATAAAACTATCCCTCTGCATCATTTTATGATTCGGGCTCATAAAATATATATCAGATTTGACATAATGTCAAGGTGAGAATTGTTTATTGGGATAGTCGTCACAACCCATATCCATTAAGACGCATTTTTAATCTTATTTGAGCCGTTTCAATTCGTAAAAAGTTATTTTCATGCGAGTCAACATTCTATATTATGCCATATGAGCAACACAATTGAAGTCTTGAACAATGCGGGGCAGCAGGAGCTGGCCGCACGTCTGGAATCTTTAAGCGGCGATGCCCGCAAGGCCCTGGAACGCGACATATTGAGCCAGGACTGGGAAGAACTCAAGGCGCTTTACGCCGAAAAGTCGAGCGCCTCGCTCGAAGACAACGTCTCCGCCGACCTGAAACCGATGCCGTTCAAGATCGCTGTAGACGACCTGCGCTACGATTTCTGGAAAGAGACCGGAGAAATCCTCCTCGGCAAGGGTCAGGTGGCCGCATTCCTCGTCGCTGGCGGACAAGGTTCCCGCCTCGGCTTCGACGGTCCCAAGGGCATGTTCGATATCGGGCTCCCGAGCCACAAGAGTTTGTTCCAGCTGCAGGCAGAACGTTTGCAGAATTTGGCCGCCCAAGTGGGCCATGCTATTCCCTGGTGCATCATGACGAGCCCGCTCAACCACGAAGCGACAGTCAACTTCTTTACTGAACACAACTTTTTCGGTTACGCCCGCGAAAACATTCGTTTCTTTGAGCAGGGCACCATCTGCGCTCTCGACCCGAACGGGAAGGCTGTCGTTGACGAAAACAACCGCCTGGCACTTGTGCCCGACGGTAACGGCGGTTGCTTCCGTGCGCTTGCCCAGAGCGGCACCCTCGCCTGGCTTATCGAGAAGGGCGTGCGTTACGTTTTCCTCTACAGCGTCGACAACGCGCTCTGCCGCATCTGCGACCCGGCATTCATCGGGGCGCTTGCGAGCGAGGGCCGCAGCATGTCGGCCTCCAAGGTGGTCCACAAGGCCGGCCCGAACGAGAAGGTAGGCATTTTCGCCTTGCAGAACGGCAAGCCCGGCGTTGTGGAATACAGCGACCTGCCCGAAAACTACCGCGACATGACGAACGCCGACGGCTCGCTGACCTTTGACGGCGGCAACATCGCCATTCACTTGTTCAAAATCGAGGGACTGCGCAAGCTGCAGACTAGCAAACTCCCGTGGCACACGGCCCGCAAGACCGTCTGCGGCATCGAGAAATGCTGGAAGTTCGAGCAGTTCCTGTTCGATGCGTTCCCGCAGCTCGGCACCATGATGCCCTTCGGCGTCATCCGCGAAGAGGAATTCAGCCCGGTCAAGAACGCCGAGGGCAACGATTCCCCCAAGACCGCGCGCACCATGATAGGCAAGCTCCACCGCGAATGGCTCCGCAAGGCGCACGTGAAGTTCGACGAGAGCAAGCTCTACGAAATCTCCCCCACCATCAGCTACGCCGGCGAAGGACTCAAGCAGAGTCTGTTCGACCGCGAACTCGGACGGAACATCCTGGCGTTTGACGAAGAATAGGAATCCCTGACCTGTCATCCTCCGAGCGAAGCGAGGAGGATCCATCCGGTTACATAACTGCTCTTGACAAGCCTTGTATGAACGTGATGGATTCTCGGCCTTCGGCCAAGAATGACTTCTAAGTTCTACAAACGATGCATATCAAATACCTCGCATATAAAGCACTGATGCACATCCTGCTTCGCTTGCCGGATGCTTTCTATGCAGCGCTGTTTGCCATCGCGTTCCCGTTATACAAGGCGCTCCACACCGAGCGTGCCTACGGGCGCGTCGTTAAGCACCTCGAGGCGGCAAGAAAATACATGGGAAAAGAAGCCCCGGAACGCGCCGAGCCACTGCAAAAAGTGACTGCCTGCGACGTTTTCAAGGGCATCTACTGGAACGCGCTGGATTCGTACCGCGGCCTCGCCCGCTTCAAGAGCGTAGAACGCCGCATCGTGTTCGAGAACGAGGACATCATCAAAGGCGCCGTCGCCGAATGCGCGAAAATCGGGATGCCCATCGCAGGCATCAGCATCCACCAGGGTTCATTCGAACTGATGCACCGCATCCTCTGCCGCTACGGCGAGCACGTGCAGCTCATCACCGATTCAGTCGGAGATGCCGCCTTCCGCGAAGTCCTGCGGGAACTGCGCAGCGACCCGCGCCTCACCGAATACCACCCCGAAGAAACGGGCCGCCTCATCCGCGAACTCTTCCGCACCAAGGGGATCCTCGCGATGGTCTACGACCAGGGAAAGCATACCAGAGGCAACGCAATTTCTCTTTTCGGCAGGCCGAGCACGCTCTACCTGCGGCTCCCCCAAAAAATCAACCAGATGGGGGCGGGCATCGTCACCTTCCGCACCTGGACCGAGAACACGCCCGAGCGCCCCATCGTCATCCGGTTCGAAAGCTACTACCCGCCGCACTACGACAAGCAGGGGCGCGACCTCGTCGAAGACATCGCCCGCGAAACCGAGCGCTGGATAGCGGAGCACCCCGCCCAGTGGAGCTGGAACTATCACGGGAATTTCGTCGTCTAGACCGCTTTCTATATTTGGGCACGAGGATTTGAAATGGCTTTGAACGCAGAAGAAGAATTCCAGCTCGAGTGGCTTAAGAACCACCACATCGAGGACAAGGACGAGCAGATGCGCAAGGAGGCAGAAGCTGCCGCCGCCGAGCGCCCCGCGCACGGAACGCGCGGGCGCAAGATGCGCCGCAGTCCGAGCGCCTGGGAACTGCCCGTGCCCGAAGACGAGATCGACCTGCACGGCATGACCGCCGACGAAGCTGCCGAAGCCGTCGAGCGGCGCATCGATGACCTACTCATCGCGGGACTCAAGGTGCTGAGGGTCATCCACGGCGGCGGAAACCCCGAATATGGGAACGTGAAACGCATCATCGACCGCAAGGTGCGGTCCGAATGGAAAAACAGGGTCGTTTTTTACAAGGTTGAACCCGACAATGCGGGTTCCAGCATCATGAAAATCGGCCATCCGCAGCCAAACAACCCCAAAAAGAAGAAAAAATAAGCATTTACCCCTTTAAAATCTTCCCGAATTTAACTATAATTGGACCACCAAACCGGAATATAGCTCAGCCTGGTAGAGCGCTTGCTTCGGGAGCAAGAGGTCGTGAGTTCGAATCTCGCTATTCCGATAAAAAGAAAAACCACCCTCCTGGGTGGTTTTCTTTTTATTTGAATAATTCGAGACCGAGAAATCACGACGAAGTCGTGAGTTCGACTACCGCGGCGCGGAACAAAGTGAAACGCGACGCGGGAGGCCTTGACCCGGACTAAGTCCGGGCAAGCCCGAAGGGCAAAACGTAAACGAAGTGAACGTTTTGGCAAAAGCGTGCGAGGCGAGCGTCGCGACGGCAAGCTAGCTTGCCGGCATGACCGAGCCGAAGCCGCGGACGCCGTAGGCGTCCATCTCGCTATTCCGTCTTCCCCCATCAAAAAAAGCAACTATCGTTTGCAAAATGAAATGAGTACGGCCCGTGCCGTTGCATTTCTGCGGCCTAGTAGGTATATTTGGGGTAATGGAACCGACTAGACTGGTTGCCGCCTGGCCCTAGGCCAGTTTTCTATATGCTATAACAAAAGAGGAATAATGGCTCGCGAAATTCGAGAGACTCCGATTTTGTTCGGCGAGGATGCTCGCCGGTTTTTAGCCCGTATGGAAGAGCGGCACCCGGAACCTCCGGAAGTTCGTGCCCGCCGCCTGCGGGATTACGAATTTTTCAAGAAGGCTTACGAGCGTGGCATGGCGAAAATGCGTGCCCGCGAAGCGGCCAACGGAGGATTAGACCCTTGGTTCAAACATGTATAGATAAAGAAAAGTTGGGTTTCGTTAGATTGAAACCCTCTTATTCAATTGAAAAATTTAGTTGCGGAGACGCCGATTTTTGACGGTCGATGCATACCTGAATGCAGTGCCGTTCTACGAAAAGAACGGGTTCCGATTCATGACACAGGATGACGACGACCCGCATACTCGCCTTATGTACTTTGACCTCCTAGATATCGTGTAGTTTTTCCCACACTTTTTCTCAAAATAGCGGCAAAACCGCTTTTTTTTGCATTTTCGTGACACTTCCCGCCATGTTTTTTGATATTTTACATTCCATGAAGACCGTAATGGTCCCGCCGAAATTAGGAGTATCCATGCGCTTTGCTAAACGTGTTCTGACCCTTTTGACTGTCGCTTCTACGATGACCTTCGCACAGCTGGCCCCCGAACCGCAGGTGGCCGACATCCCGCTGATGAAGGATTCTACGACCAACCAGCCCATGAAGATGGACTTTTCCGTGCCGCTCACGGGCATCAGCGACCCGGGTATCCTGTTCAGCCACTTCAGCAACCGCCCGCTGCTCATCTACTACTTCAGCCCCAAGTGCCCGCACTGCCAGAGGCACATGCCCGAGATCCAGGACCTGATGAAGGAGTACGAGAAGGACGGCCTGACCGGCATCGCCATCGGACTTGGCGGCGGCATCAAGAAGAACGATATCCGCATGTTCATCGACCAGTTCCACGTAGTGATCCCCGTGTTCCAGGACGCGAACGGCAAGTTCGGGCCAACTTACGGCACGGGCTACATCCCGGTGGTCTACCTTGTGTTGAAGGACGGGACGTTCTACCGCTACGAGACGATTACCGAAGCGAACATGAACCACCTCCGCGCGACGCTCAACAAGATTCTGAAGAAGTAGATAATTTCACGGCGGGATGCTACACCGTTTCACGGTGTAGCTCCGGCTTCGGCTCGGTCATGGGCAAGCGAGCTTGCCCGCGACACTCGCCTTCTGCCGTAGTCGAACCCTTCGGGTTCGACCCGCCGGTAAATGAATAGCTCGGGCACCTTATGGTGCCCGAGCTATTCATACTCACGGCGGGATTCGAACCCACGACCCACTGCTTAGAAGGCAGTTGCTCTATCCAACTGAGCTACGCGAGCGTGTCCGCCCAATATAGAAAATTAACCGAATTCCTTCAATGGACGACAGGGACCGTTGCCACGTCCCATAAATTTATCTATATTTATGCATGTATTAGAATATTTGCATAGACCGCGGACGTCAGTCCGGTCTCAGAACTTGAATTTAGATCCCGCGAGGTGATATGAAAATCGTCGATATCCTGAAGCAAGACAAGATGAGCCTTTCGTTCGAAGTGTTCCCGCCCAAGAAGGAGACAAGCTTCGATAGCGTCAAGGCGGCCACCGAATCCATCGCGGCGCTCGGCCCTGCCTTCATGAGCGTCACCTACGGCGCGGGCGGCGGCGTGAGCCAGTATACGCTCGAAATCGCAAAGAACCTCAAGACAAAGTTCGGCATTCCGATGCTCGCCCACCTCACCTGTGTTTCGAGCAGCAAGGAAACCATCCACCAGAGAATCGAAGACATGAAGGCCGCGGGCATCAAGAACGTGATGGCGTTGCGCGGCGACTTGACTCCGGAGCTCATCGCGAACGGTCGCGACAAGTGCGACTACCACTACGCCGTCGAGCTCATCCGCGAACTCAAGGCATCCGACTCGGACTTCTGCATCGGCGCGGCCTGCTACCCCGAGAAGCATCCCGAAAGCCCGAACCAGGCCGAAGACATCAAGCACCTGAAGGAGAAGGTCGATGCGGGCGCCGACTTCCTCACCACGCAGATGGTCTTCGACAACAACCTGTTCTTCAGCTTTTTGTACAAGCTCCGCGACGCGGGCGTCACCTGCCCGGTGCTCCCCGGCATCATGCCCATCACGAACGCGAACCAGGTGGAACGCGCCATCAAGCTTTCGGGTTCCTTCATGCCGCAGCGCTTCAAGTCACTTGTGGACAAGTTCGGCAGCGACCCGGAGGCCATGAAACAGGCGGGCATCATATACGCTTCGGACCAGATTATCGACCTGTATGCGAACGGTATTACAAATGTGCACGTGTACTCGATGAACAAGCCCGACGTGGCCGAGGGAATCCTCCGCAACGTCTCCGCCATTCTGGGCAAGAATTTCGCCGGGTAATTGTTTTTTTTCGGTAAAAATCGGCCCGCCGGGTAATCTTTCAGTGTTTCTTTATATATATTGAAGGTATGGCACCGGTGGTGCCACGATTTTTTAGAAGGATCATCATGATTTCTTACCAAGACGCCTACAAGATTGCCGCCGACATCCACAAAGGTCAAAAGGACAAGGCCGGCGGACCGTACATCGACTTTTTACAGAATGTGGCAGACTACCTCAAGAACAAGGGTGAATCCGAAGAGGTGCAGACCCTCGCCATCTTGCAGGATTCCATCACGGCGTCCACCAAGAAGACTCCCGAAGACATGGTCAAGCTGGGCGTTCCGGCCGACATGGTCGACCTCATCCAGAAGATGACCTACCACAAGAACCAGGGCTGGATCGACGAGTACAGCTGCAAGCTCATGGAAAAGGGCGTGCCCGCCGAAGACGCCACCTACGACGCCCGCGAAAAGGATTTTGTGCGTTTCGTGGAAACCCTCAAGGACAATCCGCTCGCCGCCAAGGCGAAGAGCGCCATTTTGAACGTGCTCCTGGAGGACAAGTACATCCACCGTCAGGAACGCCGCGAGCTCAAGACCAAGTTCCGCCTCAAGAAGTACCACGCCGCCATCGAGGCGCTGGGAGTGTGAGTTAGACGAAAGATATGGAGTCCCGCTTTGCGGGACTTTTTTTATTGCCGAGCGGTAGGCATTTTGCTATTTTTACGCCCGTAATTATTGGCCCCTAAAAGGGCAAAACAAAAAGGAACACAACCATGGCAAATAAAGTCTATAACTTTAGCGCAGGACCGTCCGTCCTGCCGGAACCGGCACTCAAGGAAGCATCTGCTGCATGCATCGACTTCGAAAACAGCGGCATCAGCATTCTCTCCATGAGTCACCGTTCAAAGCCGATTGAAAACATGTTCGCCCAGACAGAACAGTACCTCCGTGAATTGATGGGCATCCCGGAAGACTACGACATCGTTTTCCTCGGTGGTGGCTGCTCCCTTTTGTTCTGCATGCTCCCGATGAACTTCCTCGATCAGGACGCTACGGCCGACTACGCTCTGACCGGCGTGTGGGCAAACAAGGCCTACAAGGAAGCTAAGCAGTTCGGTAACGCTCTCGCCGCATGCGACACCAAGTCCGAAACTTACAGCCGCATCGACAAGAACCTGAAGCTCAGCGACAACGCGACCTACCTCCACGTTACCGCCAACAACACCATCTACGGTACGGAATGGCACAACTTCCCGAAGCCGAAGTCCGGCTTCCTCATGGCCGATGTGAGCTCCGACTTCCTCGCCCGTAAGATTAACGTGTCTGACTTCGGCGTTGTGTACGGCGGCGCCCAGAAGAACATCAGCTGCGCTGGCGTGACTGTTACCATCATCAAGAAGAGCCTCCTCGGCAAGGTGAACCGCACCATCCCGACCATGCTCAACTTCCAGACCCACATTGACGCTGCCAACATGTTCAACACTCCTCCGGTATTCGCCGTGTACGTGATGAACCGCACCCTCAAGTGGCTCAAGGAATTCGGTGGCGTGGACGCTATCGAAAAGGTGAACCGCTCCAAGGCCGCTCTCCTTTACAGCGCCCTCGACAACTCCAAGGTGTTCGTCGGTACCGCTGCCAAGGAAGACCGCTCCATCATGAACGTTCCGTTCGTGTTCAACAAGGACGTGGTTGCCGCTGACAAGGCTGACGATCTCGCCAAGGAATTCCTCGAATTCGCAAAGGCTCGCGGTCTGCAGCAGCTCAAGGGTCACCGCTCCGTGGGCGGCTTCCGCGCTTCCATCTACAACGCGATGCCGGTCGAAGGCGTTCAGGCCCTCGTCGACTGCCTCGGCGACTTCGAAAAGAAGGTGCTTGGGTAATTCCAGATGGCGGGTCAAGCCCGCCATGACGTTTTGCAAAAAGCCTCGGCATTGTGCCGGGGCTTTTTGTTTTACATAAAGGAGATGCCCGGCCATGGTTCGACTACGCTCACCACAGGCGCCGGGCATGACATCCTACTTTATTCGTCACCCTCGCGAAGGCGAGGGTCTTTTTTATTCTGCGTCAGACTTCTTGCTGAATTTGTTCACGACGTCGGGGACGATGTCCATGACCTTCGACATGAGCGAGCTGTCCTTGCCGATAGGCATGATGCGCACGTCGTCACCCTTGATGACGAGGAAGGCTACAGGTTCCACCGAGGCGCCGCCGCCAGATGCAGACGTATCGCCCTTGTTCTGGTGACCGCCAAAGCCGAAACCGACCGAGACGCGGCTCACGGGAACGACCGTAGATTCGCCCGCCTGGATGGGTTTGCCGATGACAGTTTCCGCCTGCGTGATGAAACGGAGCTTTTCCAAAAGAGTTTCTGCAAGTTTTTCAATAGCCATGATTTTAATATAACAAATAAAAGTTAAAAACGTGCCTCGAAAATGCGGTCGCTGGCGGTAAAGAACTTGCGTTCCAGATCCGTCCAGCCGAGGTAGCCCCAGACCACGACGACGCGGCCACCGGGAAGCTGCGTAGCCATGCCGTGCACCCCCTCGCCCACGTTAAAGTAGCTGACAAGCGCATCGGTCATGACATCCGTGGGCTCTACCGTACGGAGCTGAGCCTTCCAGGACTTGTAGACATTCTCGTCCACCTGGTCCCAGCTGCGCGCCACGTTCCACTGGAGGTTTGCGTCGCGGTAGCTTTGCACCAGCACCGGGAAAAACGACTTGAGGCCCAGGAAGTTCCTGGTCTGGATGGACGTGCGCCCGACTTCGCGGTGTTCGAAAGGCAAACTCAGGAATTCCTGCGGGAACCCACCGTGGTAACCGGGGAAACTCCTGACATAGTTTTCGAGGTCGCTGCGCTCATAGCGGCGGAAACCGTCGTGGCGGAAAATAAAGATGCGGGCATCGGAACGGATACTCTGTTCCAGGTACGGGCCACGCAGGATTGGCACAATTCCCTGGAATCGACCGCTGTTCATGTAGTAGTCCAGCGCGTAGACGTCGCTCCTGAATTCAAGGATGCAGACATCCAGCGTATCGCCCACCTGCATCGGGTAGCGGAGGTCCACGCGTTTTTGCAAAGCGGGAATGTTCTCGTCGAACGTATTCTCGGAAACGCGCACGTTCATCGGCCGGACACCCTTGTACAGGATGGCCGAATGGTCCACGGGCGCCTCGGGCTCCTGGCTGCAGGCCACGAGCAGGGCGATTGCCGCAAACGAGAACAGGCTAAGGACTTTCCGCATACGTCTAAAATTTAGCATACGCACCGTCTTCGCAATGTTCGGCATAGTCACAAAATTCGTAGAGAGCGCACCTGGAGCAATGCTCCGTACTTTCGCGGCATACAAAGTCCTCGCGGCCCTTTTCCAAGAAAAACTGCAGTGCATGGGCCGCGGCGTAAGGATTCTGGGGGCACAGCGCCGCACAGTAGCGGTTGACCAGGTCCTGTTTTTCGGAGGGATCCAGGTCGGCAAAGCCCTCGTCGCGGGCGGGGCCCAGAATGGCCAGGTAGCGGCGGGCGCCCATCGTGAGCGGGAGCGGCGGCATGCGCGATGCGTCGCGGCACTCAATCCCGAGCCCTAGCGGTGCGGGAGCCAGCAGGCGGTATATGGCGGCGCAGGCCTTGGGACGCGGCTTGGACTTCCCCATAAAGTAAATCTCGCCCAAATCGCGCCACATCTCTTCGGGGGAACGTTCCCGCGCCCAGGCGGCAAGGTCAGGATGCCGGCGCACAAAAAGCCCCACGCTCCAGAAGATTCCGGCAACATGCTCGGAGAGACTCCAGTGGGTTCCGTCCAAGGCGGAATCGACAACCTCGTTGATGGCGGCCGCCGACGGTACCGGGAGGCTCCACAGTTTTTGACCGGGAAACGCCTTGTAGAGAGAATCAAGAACAGCACCGATTTCACCGCAGGTCCTGTCCTGGAACAAGGCCGTTCCTAAAAGCGTCCAGGCAATCCGTGCATTCACATCGTCGGCACGTAACGCGACCGCGACAACGGGGTCCGGCACCTTGGCGAACATCCGAACAAACTCACCCGTCGCCTTGACCAGCGCGGGTTCGTCCTGGATGAATCGCTTGACCGAGACCATCGGCGGCACCTAGATGAAATGGCCCTAGAGAGCCTCGCCCACCTTGACGGCAGTCCCCACGCGGCTCTGGAACAGGCCGGGGTTGCGTTCACGGATTTTCTTGTCGACCACGAGAATCACTGTGCTGCCCATCTCGAAGCGGCCAAGTTCGCCGCCCTTCTCGAAGGTCACCTTTTCGCTCGGGACCCAGTCCATGCGCTTGCCGCTATGCGGAATCTTGCCCGCGTTCGTGAGCAGGTCGTCGCTGTATACAACGCCAATACGGCCCACGTTCGTGGCACCCACCTTGACCACCAGAATTTCAGAGCCGTCTTCGAGGCGGATGCGGCTCGTGAGGCGTTCGTTGATGCAGAAAAGGCCTTCCACGCGTTCCACGCTCCCGGCATTTACGGGCCAGAGCGTCCCGGGGCAGTAACTGGCACTAACAAGTTCGCCCTTCACGGGGCTGTGGATGCGGTGGTAATTGAAAGGCGCCAGGTAGATGGTCGCAAAGGCGCCGCCCTCAAAGCGTTTCGCCATCTCCTCGTCGCGCAGCAGGTCCTTAAGCGTGTATGTCTTGCCCTTCGCCTGGATGAGTTCCTGCCTCTCGTCGAACGTGGCCGTCTGTGAAAGCACGCCGTCGACCGGCGAGACGATTTCGGAGTCCGCAACCGGGCGGGCACCGGGCTTTAAGCGACGGATAAAGAGTTCACCGATATTGCGGTAATGGCTGAGCGGAAACTCCGACTCCTCCATGTTAAGCTTGTAGTAGGCAGCAAAAGCGTTGCGCGCAAGCTTCGAAAATACGGGGATGCGGAGGCGCGTAAAGACACCGAAGGCGCGGCTCGCGGCATTCTTCGGCAGGAGTTTCATAAAGACGTAGAAGGGAGTATTCATGTGGTTAAAGATAGTTTTTAGACGAGAGACGAGAGACGAGAGACGAGAGATTTCTTATCCAAGTTTAGCGCGAAGCGCCATTATATCTCTCTCGTCTTTCTCCTGTAGGCTCGAAGAGCCGTTCTTTCGTCTAATTTAGTGATTCTCAAGCGCATTCAGGTCGGTGCTGAACATCTTCCAGAGGCGCGGGGCAAACGGGACGGACCATTCCTTCTCGGGAGCGATGCGGCTCGTAGTCGCGGCGGTAAATTCCGAATACACAAGGAACACCAGTTCCCCGTAGCGCGCATCCCACAGGCTCCATACGATTTTCCACGTGTAGCCGCCGCTCTTGCCCAGCTTGGGGAGCATTTCCACCTCGAGCGTCACGGGAATCGACAGGTAGCGCAATTCGTAACGGCTCGCGATGTCGTTCAGCAAGTTCTTGAGCTTGGCGGGGACTTCGCGGGCGTATGCCTGCTCTATCCCATCGCGCTCCACCCACGGTCCGACATCTTCGAGCTTGAGCCCGTCCGCGAAATCGGACTTGAGCAGCCTTACAGACAAGGTATCAAGATACGACGAATCGGCATCGGGCAAGCGCATTCCCGGCAGCATCAGTTCGCGGCGCATCTTGGGGAACGCCTTGACAAAGAGGGAATCCTCGATATGCGCGAGATCGAAATCCAGCGCATCGGCACTGAAGCTATGGCACATCTTGCAGACTTCGGGGCGCTTGGCGATTACCTTCAGAGCCGGGAAAACGCCCACTACGGCACCGGAATCCAGGCGCGAATAGGCTTCGCGGTTCCATTCGCGGTAGAACTTCTCGTCGGTAATCTTGAGTTCGATATCGCCCTGCTTGCCGCATTCTTCGCACGGGGTATCGCCCATGCCGTTATCCGAGGATTCGCTCCCGGGGCCGCCGCTACCGGCGCAGGCGGCAAAGAGCGTACAAAACAGTGCTACAAGGGAAAGTCTTCTCATATTCCCAAAAATAGTCATAATTTTTTTTCGCGGTAGCTATTCCGAGAACAGGCGCTTGATTTCGGAGACTTTAGACGTCGTGGCAAGCGCAAGGCGCAAGAGCACGGCGGCCTTTTGCGGCGGGAGCGTCCCGGCGCCAATACGGCCAGGCGCTAGCGCCTCGTTGAGCGTGACGTTTCCGTGATGGGTGCGGCTCGCGATAACAACCGGGATGTCGATTTTTTCCAAGGCGGTCGCCCATAGCAGGCTGAATTCTCCCGAGCCGGCACCAGCGATGACGAGCCCGTCCGAGACGCAGGCGGCATACTCCAGAATCTTGGGGTTCGCGTCTACCGCGAAATAGACCACGTTCACGCGCGGCAGGCTCTGCAGCTTGGACACATCGAAAAACAACTTCTCCCGCGGTGCGTTCCAGTCGGCGCCAACGCCCGGAGCGTCGACGCCCATGGCATCTAGCGCAGACGCATTGCATTTTTGCACGCGACGGGCGTCAAAGAGTTCTCCCGCGAAATACACCCACACCTTGTTCGCCGGCGGATCGTCGTCTACGGCAAACCCAGCCGCCACACGCACCGCGCCGAGCAGGTTCGCGGGCCCGTCGGGATTCTTCGCCGTCGCGGGCTTCATGGAACCCGTGAAAATCACCGCCTTTTCGCACCGGACCGTCAAACTCACGAAAAACGCCGTCTCGTCCATCGTATCGGTCCCGTGCGTCACCACGATTCCGTCTACCGCGTCGTCGGCCTCGAGTTCCGCGATGCGCCTGGAAAGCTTGAGCCACAGCGCGTCCGTCATGTCGTCGGAATTCACGTTGCAAATCTGTTCCGCCGAAATTTCCGCGTAGTCCGAAAGTTCCGGCACCGACTTCACGAGGTCTGCGGCCGAAATCTGTCCCGACACGTATCCCGTATCTTTTCCGGGTTCACCGACTCCGGCGATAGTGCCGCCTGTCGCGAGGATAACGATATGTTTTTTGCGCGCGCCCATGCAGCCTCCATCACCTGACTTCGTCGAGCAACTGCTGGGCAGTCACCCCGTAAAATTCCTGAAGCGCCTCGTCGGGGGATTTTTTCCCCATCGCCTGGATGTAGTCCCTGAAACGCGTAAAATCTGAATTGCGGCGCAACAGCTGTTCCACCATGCGCTGCGAATACCAGTACAGCCTGAGCGCATTCGAAGTGTTGTTCTCGTTCACGAACGGCTCCGTGAGCGCCTCGATGCTCGGCACACTGCCTTCGGGCCGGGGTTTCCCTGTCCGCGAGGCGTCTATCACCTGGGCGATACCCTCGTTCACCCATAGCGGCACATGACGCCGCGTCATCGCGCGGACAAAGGCGTGCGTCAGCTCGTGGAAGAACATCGGGCGGTACACTTCCTGGTATTCCATCACGTTCACCGGGATGCGCAACTTGCCGTCGTACACGGCGCCCACCCACTCCGGGCGCGGACCCACTCCCTGGTACTGCTGCGATTCGTACAGCACCAGGTGCATCTTGTTCTCGGGGTGGAAATCGAACAGGCGGCAAAGCGAGTCGTACGCCACCTCCAGCACGGCAAGCGCTTCCATCACGTCGCGCTTGGAGAGGTTGCCCTCGAACTCGACGCGGAAATGCATGGAGCGTTCAATACCCAGCTCCGCCATCTCGCGCATGAGCGAGGCCGCCTTGGCGTCCAGGAGTTTCATGTCACGGCTGTCGAACTTGAGCGTGGCGATGTAATTGCGGCATTCCTCGTACCTTTCCTGCTCGTAGAGGATGATGGCCAGGTGCATCTGGAGATTCGTATCGTGAGGAGCATCACTCAGCAGTTCGCGGACCGCCTTTTCGGCGCAGTTCCACTCCCCCGCGTCCAGGCATTCGTTCACCTCGGCCACAAGTGCCTCATGCTTGCGAAAACTGTCCATTTCGGCCTTTCCGGAGATGACCGTACGGACCAAAAAAACGACCGCAATCATTGACAAAAAGGTAACGATTAAATTTCTCATGTTTAAGTCCGCGATAGCCCTAATTTATATATTTTTTTACAAATATGGGGAACAGCCATGTCCAGTATTTACGATTATACAGATTATCGGGATATAATTAAAGATTTTTATACCGAGAAGAAAAAGTCCAACAGCAAGTACTCCTACAGCGTACTTGGCATGGCCATCGGTCTCAACGCGAGCCATGTGTTCTGTATTGTCGAAAAAAAGAGAAACCTCCCGGTGCGCTGCGTCCCCGCCATCAAGAAGGTCCTCGGCCTCACCGGCCGAGCAGCACAGTATTTTGACCTTCTCCTGGCTGCATCGCGTACCAAGTCCGAAAAGACGAGGCGCGAAATCCTGGACAAGGCCATTTTGCTACGCGACGTCAAAAAGCACTACCTCACCAACAAGGAACAGAAGTACCTGAGCGACTGGTGGACTCCGGTCATCCGCGCGCTGGTCGAGATTAACCAGGGCCGCCTCAACGCCAAGGAGATTTCGGACACCCTCGAGCCCTCCATCGGCGAAAAGAAAGTCCAGGAGAGCATCGACCTCTTGAAGGAACTCGGCTTCATCCTACCACTCGGAAACGACCTCTACAAGCTCGCCGACGCCCATATCAACATTTCGGGCGAAGAAAGGGCACAGGCAATCCGCGAATTCCAGGCAAATGTCATGCAAATCGGGGCCCGTTCGCTGGGAGTAATCCCTCCGGAAGACCGAGATATTTCTACTCTTACTATGGCAGTAGACCAGAAAGGTTTCGAAGATATCAAGAACATGATACAGGAATTCAGGAAAGAAGTGCAGATTCGCGTCGACAAGTGTGGCAAGCCGACCCGCGTGCTCCAGATGAACCTGGCCGTGTTCCCCGTTGCATTCAACAAGAAGAGCGCGAAGTAATGGCTATTTTCCGTAAAATATTCCTGTTGGCGCCGCTTGCGTTGCTTTTCGCATGCTCCAGTTCCGAAATGGCCGGGGGCACGACCGAAACGGAAAACGCCATTGCGGACAAGGACGGGAAGGTGGCCATCCAGGTGTTCTCCGGAGACAAGGCCGCCTCGAGGATCTCGTACAGGGTCCTCCCCAGCTGGTATATCGCCGACACTACGGGTGAAATCGCCAACGAGGACTACACCTACCGCGGAGTTTCCGACGACAACGGCAAGATTGTCATCGAGAACCACAAGCAGGGCGACTACACCATCCAGATTGGCGGAGGGGACTCCTCCATCGCCTACCGTTATTCCCTGAACAAGGTTACAGAGCAGTTTATCGTCGAAAAGGCCGCCATGGCAGCCAACGGCTCCGTCAAGGGCTGGGTCAGCCTCCCCGAAGGCGAAAAGTACACCTGGGTCCATATCCCCGGCATCGGCCGAGTCGTCAAGACCGACTCCAAGGGCCAGTTCGTCATTGCCGGCGTCCCGGTCGGTAGCCTCGTGCTCAAGGCCTGGGATACCGCGACCAACGAATGCATCGCGCAGGCCGAAATCGACATCCAGTCCAAGGACACCCTCGATATCGGGCACGTCGAAGCGCCCGACGAGAACATTGTCAAGAAGACCATGCGAATCAACCCGAGTACGCTGATATCGAGCTGGATGCAGCCCATCTCGGCGCCCTACGTGCTCACGCTCAGGCTCGATTCGACCAATTTCGATTTCTCGGAAGCCCTCCCCGACGGAAGCGACCTGCACCTCCACCACAGCGACGGCACCGAAATTCCCATGCAAATCGACATCTGGGACACGACCATCCAGTATGCCGCCATAAACATCCTGGTAACCGACCTGGAAGACACGCTCGGCCCCTGGATTATGGAATGGGGCGATATATACGAGCCTGCACAGAAGCAGACCGACGTATGGAAAGACATCAGCGATTCGCTACGCTACGAACTGAACTCCGTCGAAATCTTCCATTTTGACAGTTCCTCGTCGTACAACGACCTCCCGTCGGCGGTAAGAAAGCATTCCTGGTACATCCAGCTGCACGAATCCGATTCCGTCAACACGGATTCCGTCACCATCACGACCCTCACCGCGACAGACTACCTGCAAAAAGACACCCAGGGACGCGGCGGCAACGTAGTGCACCTCGAATACAGCGAAAATTACCCGAGCTTTGCCGCTATCGGCACGCGCCTCTCCTACAGCGTCCTCAACTGGAGCCGCATGGATTCGCTCGTCGTGTGGATTCGCGGCGACGGCGAATACGAGATTATCCTCGAGAACTTCTCGTTCGACAACAGGAACTACAAGGCTTCGTACAAGGCGAAAGCAAGCAGCAAGTGGGAACGCATCGTCGTACGTCCGGAAGACTTCAATACGGTCCACAAGGACTACCACGGCTGGGAAGCGACAAGGGACAAGATTACGCACTTTAGCGTATTCGTCTACAACGGCACCGAAATCTGGCTCGACAACGTAAGGGCCTATGGCGTCAACCGCGACGATTTCTAGCGATAGGCCATCAATCAGCTATATGTTGTTTACAAAAAAAACGGCTGCAACAGCAACCGTCAAGGGCAGCCGTTTGGGATTAGCCCTACACTTTCCAGCCACCGGTCTTTCCAACCCAAGCTCCCCCCGGCAGCGGAAATCCAGACCCCAACAACTAGGTCTGTTAGCAGGGTCTAATCCCAAATCGGCTATTTTCTAATAGCATCTAGCATCCCCACGTTCAAGAAACTAGGTTTATTTAAGTGCAATTGTTCAACTAGGCAAAAATCATTCATTTACAAAATGTCAAAAAAAGCTAATTTTACACCCGAAAAATTTCAGGCGCGGCAAATGCGCCAAAAACGGAGACTATCATGGGTTTTAAATGCGGTATCGTAGGCCTGCCCAACGTGGGCAAGAGCACCATTTTCAACGCAATTACCAATGCCGGCGCAGAAGCAGCCAACTATCCCTTCTGCACTATCGAGCCTAATGTGGGCATGGTGAGCGTCCCGGATAGCCGCCTGGACGAACTGGTAAAGGTGTACAACCCCAAGTCCATCGTCCCCGCCGTCACGGAATTCGTGGACATCGCTGGCCTCGTGAAGGGAGCCGCCCAGGGCGAAGGCCTCGGTAACCAGTTCCTCACCCACATCCGCGAATGCGAAGCCATCATGGAAGTGGTGCGCTGCTTCGACGACGAGAACATCGTGCACGTGAGCGGTTCCGTGGACCCCGTCCGCGACGTGGAAGTCATCGAGATGGAGCTCATGCTCAAGGACATCGACACGGTCGAAAAGAGGATTGCCACCGAGACAAAGAGCGCCCGTACCGGCAACGCCGAAGCGAAGGCCCGTCTGGCCGCCTGCGAGCTCTTGCAGAAGACTCTCGCCGAAGGCAAGCCCGCCCGCACCGTGATGCACGACAGCGACGAGATGGAAGCCGTACTCAAGGACTTGTGCCTGCTGACCGCGAAGCCCATATTCTACTGCGCGAACGTCAAGGAAGACGACGTGCTCACCGGCAACGCCTACGTGGACAAGCTCAAGGAATACGCAAAGCAGAGCGGCCACGAAGTCATCGTCATCAGCGGCAAGATCGAAGAAGAACTCTCCGCCATGGAGCCTGCCGACAAGGCCGAATTCCTCAAGGAACTCGGCATGAAGGAGTCGGGCCTCGACGCCGTGGTGCGCAAGGGCTACGAGATTCTCGGTTTGCGTACGTTCTTTACCGCCGGCGAAAAGGAATGCCGCGCCTGGACGTTCAATGCCGGCTACAAAGCCCCGCAGTGCGCAGGCGTCATCCACACCGACTTCGAGCGCGGGTTCATCCGTGCCGAGACGCTCAGCTTCGAGGATTTCCGCAAGCACGGCAGCTGGAACGCCGCCAAGGAAGCGGGTCTCGTCCGTACCGAAGGCAAGGACTACCTTGTACAGGACGGCGACATCATGTACTTCTTGTTCAACGTGTAACTAGTTATTAGTTACTAATCATTAGTTATTAGTTCAAGGGACTGTATATAACTGTATGGGTTCTGGACACGTTGTGTCCAGGATGACTGCGCGATTATAAGAGGCCAATGACCATTGACCTATGACTATTGGCCAATGGCTTTCTTCGCGGCGCGCTTCGCGCGGAGTTCGTCAACAATCGGTCGCGCGATAACGGCCATGTTCATCGCCGTGCCTATAAGGATTAGCGTACTCGCGCAATAGATTCCTGTCGCGGGCTCTACCGAGAGAACGTTCATGCCCAGCGCACTGCATATCTTCCCCATCTGCGCGAGGAACGCCCACATCGATACCATCGCGAGCATGCCCATGGCAACAGAGCCAAGCGAAGCGTAATAGCCGTACGGAGCAATCAACGCAAAGATTGCCGCAATCACCAGCGCCCCGGCAATGCCGTAGAGCTTGGGAATGGGCTGGACTCTCGGGAAGTCCGGGATAGTCTCCTTGAAACGCTCGATAGCCGCCGGGTTCCCGGTTTCCATCTTCTTGATGTAACCGAGCGCCGGTTCCTTGAGAGTCTGTTCCAAGTCAATCCCGTTCGCCATCTCGTAATACGAAGGCTCGGCAATGACCTGGTCGGCACACGAGACGTTGAATAGCGGGAGCAAAAGACCTAAAAGTGCAAGCAAGTAAGGGGCTGCAACGAGCCTCTGGAAGAACTTGAATCTGGAGTCCACTTATTTATTCCTTGATGATATCGATCGGGTAGACGCAACGGAAGCCAATGGTCTCAGACCAGTAACGCGGATCCTCGTCGTCGGACTTCGTCACGTTAAGCATCTTCTCGCCATCCTTCCACGAGCCACCCTTGTACACCTTGTTCGAGCCCCAAGCGGCACCCGTCGGGTTGGACGGCTCCACTACGAAGGTGAACATGAAGTACCTGTCGCGGGTCCATTCGGCCACGTTACCGGACATGTCATGCAGGCCCCACGCATTGGGCTTCTTGGAGCCGACCGGCTGCGGACCATAGGCGTCGAACCTGGGGCCCAAGTTGAAGGAGTTACCACGGTACACGGCATATGAACCCGGATCCGGAATGGAATCCTTGTTCCAGACGGCGCCATCGACGTTATCGGCGCGGGCCGCAAATTCCCACTGGGCTTCGGACGGGAGGTCGCCGCCAAGAGTCTTGCACACGAAGCGGGCGTCGTCCCAGGTAATGTTGTGGACGGGCTTGTTCTGGTGCTTGAACTTGGAGCGGTCAGGGACACGCTTCACGGAATCGACCTTCTGCATGGTCTTGTCGAAAAGCTGCTGCGTCATCTCGGTCGTCATGATGGCGAACGGGGACATTCCCACCACGTGGCCCTTGTAGCGGAACACGCCCGAATCAATCATGGCCAGGCTGCCGCGATCCTTGTCGCGGACGATACGTGCCGACGTGGCAAGATTTTCGATGGTGGGCATCGTAATTTTCACGGAATCAAGCGAGGGCTTCGGCTCTTCCTTCTTGGGTTCTTCCTTCTTGTCCTTGTTCTTCAGCCACTCCTGAACTTCGCGTTCATCCAGGAGGTATTGCGGCAACACGAAGGTACCAATGCCCTTGTAAATATCCTTCCCTACCTGGAATTCCAGACCCACGTAACGGTAATGGTGGCGCCAGATGACCGTTTCGCTCTTGTAAATCCAGACGGGCTTGTTGTTCTGCAATTCGATATTCACCTTCAGGTCAGGATTCTTCTTGACAATCCAGTTGTAGAGGGTATCGAGCGGAAGACCATTGACCGTACCCTTCCAGCCGAAATCAAAGCGGGCCTGGTCCGTACCGAACGTGAGTTTGAACTCGGTCATCTGCTTCTGCATCACCGGAGCCGCCGGTGCAGCCGCAGAATCCGACGTCTTCGCCATGATTGCCTTCGCCGAATCGACCGAGGCATCAACCGGAACATCGGTAAACACGGGTTCTATGGAAGCGGGCATCATGGAACCGCGGAGCGGAAGAGCCTCGAGACTATCCAACTTCTTGCGCAGAGCCTTGTTGAGTTCGCTCGCGTCGTCCACCTTGGACTCACGCCAAAGCTGCTGGGCTTCAATTTTCTTGGTGTTGTAGCGGGTCGCATATTCCGCATACTTCTCGTCGGATTCGCTCATGCTGAACGACGACGCCGTATGCAATGCAGGATAGTTGTCCTCAAAGTAGGACTTGTCCATCGTGTCGGACACCTTCGCGAGTTCGGCAATGAACTTGTCGTAGAGGGCTTCCGTCGCTTCGAGGGTCGTCGTATTGGCCACGTCGGTCATGGTGATGCCGAGGACAGGCTTTTTCGTGACTTCTCCATCCTGCTGGATTTTCACGAAAGACGTCTTGAACGTAAGCGAGCTTCCCTCTTCCACGATTCCCGCATCCACGTACGGCATAAAGCCAGGAGCGGAGAAGATGTAGGCATGGAATCCGGGAGACACCGGGAAAAGCACAGTCGGCGTCTTGGAATATGCCTTTTTCATCGTGGCGAGTTCAAAATTTTTCTGATTGCTGGAAAATTCGATAGCTCCAGGGAGTGTAGTCTCCTTTAGCATCTGCCACTTGCCGTTCTTGATAAAATAAAGCTTGGGCACACGCGGCGAATAGATATACTTGCGGTCAAAGTAGAGATCCGCTTCGTCCTGGAACGCCTTTGCATTCTGCGAGCCATAAAAACGCATCTTGACAACATCATCGGACCTCAAGTAGTTTTCCTTGAGGCTGAAGGCATGCAATTTCTTCAAATTCTTCACCACAAGGTCGCCAGACATCCACTGGTATTCCTTAGGACCCTTCTTGTGGCGGAAGTATATCTTGTTTTCCTGGAGCGGGAACGACAGAGGTTCCGAGACGGCAACACCCTTATCGCCCTTGATTGCCATGTCGGCAATGGGATCGACAACCGTACCCGCCTTGAACTGCTTGGTCGAAATCTTGAAGTTCTTGTCACTATCGGCCATGGCCAAAGCAGGCAACAGCAGCAACAGCGGAAGCAAACGGAAAAAAGACATAACAGCTCCTGTTATCTTTATCAAACCTTTTCAAAAGATAGTCTTTTTGTAAGTATTCTGAACAGTTTAAAGGCTATTTTCGCCCATATTGAGCAAATATCCGCCCTTTTCGCCACCCACGGGGCCCAATTCCACCTTCCAGTCGGCCAGGCGGATGATATCGGGGTGGTGTTCGATGACGATGACGGTATTGCCGCGGGCCGAAAGTTTGCGCAACATGTTCCAGAGAATCTGGATATCCTTGAGGTGGAGCCCTGTAGTCGGTTCGTCGAGCAGGTAGACCATTTCTTGGGCGGGCTTGCGGGCAAGTTCCGCTGCCAACTTGAGGCGTTGCGATTCGCCGCCGCTGAGGGTGGTGACGGACTGACCGAGCTTTACGTACGGAAGGCCCACATCGCGCAGGCATTCAAGCTTGGGCAAAATTTTCGGTTGGTCCTTGAAGAACTCGCAGGCTTCGGCCACGCGCATGTCGAGCACATCGGCGATGTTCTTGCCCTTGAAGGTGACGGTGAGGGTTTCCTGGTTGTAGCGCTTGCCACCACAAACATCGCAGACTTCCCACACGTCGGAAAGGAAGTGCATCTCGATGGCGACTGCACCGCGGCCCTCGCAGGCCTCGCAGCGGCCGCGGGCCAAGTTGTAACTGAACCGCCCGTAATCGAAGCCCTTCAACTTGGCCTGCGGCAACTTGGCGAACAGCCTACGGATGTCGTCAAGTACGCCCGTGAAACTCGCGGGCGTGCTGCGAGGCGTCCCCGAAATCGGGCTCTGATCCACCAGCAATACTTCGCCGCTCTGCTTCTTGCGGCCACGGGCCTGGAACTTCTTTTTGAGGCGCGGGAAAATTTCGTCCATGACCATGGAACTCTTGCCCGAACCCGACACGCCGCAAACGACACTGATGGCGCCCTTCGGGAACTTTACAGACAAATTCTTAAGGTTATTGTGGTTCAACTTTTCGAACTCGTAGAATTCAGTAGAATCCGTGATGGGGCGTGCAGCAATCTCGTTCGCCATCGGGATGGTGTGCGTGAGGTACTTGACCGTCTCGCTGCGCGGGAACTGCTGTAAGGCGTAAGGCTTGGAAAGCTGCGCGGGAGAACCCTCGGCGACGACCTCGCCACCGAACTCGCCCGCCGCGGGGCCCATGTCAATGATGTGGTCGGCAGCCTGCATCATCTTCATGTCATGTTCAACGACCACGAGCGTATTGCCGAGGTCGCGCAGGCGGTAAAGCGTATCGAGCAGCATGGCGGTATCGCTTTCGTGCAGGCCCACCGTGGGTTCGTCAAGCACGTAGAGCACACCTTCGAGGCCGCTACCGATTTGGCTTGCGAGACGGATACGCTGAGATTCACCGCCGGAAAGCGTGTCGCCCGCGCGGTCGAGGCCAATGTAGCCTAGGCCCACGCCCTTGAGGAAGTTCAGACGGCCAACAATTTCACGGAGCAAGGGTTCGGCGACCGTCATCTTGCCATCGGCGTTCTTGTCGCCCTTAAAGTTGTCGCGCTTGAAGTTCTCGTTGCTGAACCAATCGTAAGCCTGGTCGATACTCATGTGGTTCACGTCCATGATGTTCTTGCCACCGATGCGTACCGCGAGGTATTCGGGTTTGAGACGTTCGCCGTGACAATCCGGGCAGACATGGCCATCGTAATCGTGACCGAGGCCAAGGCAGGTTTCGCAAGCGCCCCAGTGCGTGTTGAAACTGAAGTGCTTGGGATTGAGCGCCGAATCCATGTACCAGCCGCATTCGGGGCAGCCCGGCTTCTCGGAACACGCGAGGCGACTCCCCTTCTCGTCTTCCACGTAAAGGATTCCGTTGCCGTCGCGATAGCCGCGCTCGAAAGCTTCTACCAAACGGGCACGATTTTCTTCTTTCACGACAACCGTATCAACGACAGCGAACAATTGCTTTTCGCGGGTCGGAATTTTCGGCAGCGGAAGTTCCACCAGCTTATTGCCGAGGTAAACCTTGCGGTAACCTTTTTCCGTGAGAATCTTGGAAAGCTTGAGCACGTCCTTGATTTCGAACGGAGCAAGCACCGTGACCATTTTATTCAAGTCGCGGTCAAAGGCATATTGCATCAGGTCGCCCGCGCTGTACGAAGCCACAGGCTTCCCGCATTTCAGGCAATGCGGGGTCCCGACCCTCGCCCAGAAAATGCGGAAATAGTCATAGATTTCAGTGAGGGTCGCGACCGTACTGCGCGGGCTCTTGCTCGCACTCTTCTGGTCAATCGCAATCGCAGGCGCCAAGCCCGAAATGGAATCGATGCTCCCGTGGTCGGGGCGACCGAGGAAGCGGCGGGCATAAGTGCTCAACGTCTCGACAAAGCGGCGCTGGCCTTCGCTAAAGAGCGTATGGAACGCGAGGCTCGACTTGCCGGAACCCGAAACACCCGTGACCACTGTGAGCTTGTGGCGCGGAATCGTCACGTCAATATTCTTGAGGTTATGCTTGCGCGCGCCATGCACCTCGATATCGAGCGACAAGTCTTCGCCGCCCTTGAGCGTGCGGTCAAAATGATGGTTCTCGCCATGCTTTTTCGCAAGCACCGGCGCGAGATAGCGGCCCGTCTCGGACTTCTTGCTTTTCGCAATCTGTTCGGGCGTACCCGTCGCAATCACGCGACCACCGTGAACGCCCGCATCCGGGCCCAAATCGATAATCCAGTCAGCGCACTTGATCACGTCCAAGTTGTGTTCGATAATCACGACGCTGTTGCCGAGACTACGCAGGCGATTCAGGCAATCCATGAGCTTGCGGATATCTTCAAAATGCAAGCCCGTCGTCGGTTCGTCAAGCAGATAAAGCGTCTTACCCGTACCCGGGCGGCGCAGTTCTGACGCAATCTTGATTCTCTGCGCCTCTCCCCCGCTCAGCGTTGTCGAAGGCTGGCCCAGAGTGAGGTAACCGAGGCCCACTTCCACGAGCAGGTTCAGCGGTTCTGCAATCTTCGGGATGTCCTTGAAGAATTCCGCCGCGTCGGCAATGCTCATGTCGAGAATTTCGGAGACGTTCTTGCCCTTGAAATAAACTTCGCGAGTCGCGTCATTAAAGCGCTTGCCACCGCAGACTTCGCAAGTCACCTGCACGCTCGGCAGAATGTGCATGTCCACGATTTTCACGCCAGCGCCTTCGCAAGCATCACAGCGGCCACCCTTCACGTTGAAGCTGAAACGGCTCTTGCTGTAACCACGAATCTTGCTTTCTTCCATGCTCGCGAAAAGGTCGCGCACATCGTCCCAAATCTTGGTGTAAGTCGCCGGATTGCTTCGCGGCGTGCGGCCAATCGGCGTCTGGTCAATTTCAATCACCTTGTCGATATTCTCGAGGCCTTCCAGGTGGTCAAACTTTCCGACCGGTTCTTCGGCATTATAAAACACACGAGCCAATTCGCGACGCAGAATCTGGTTAATCAGCGTACTCTTGCCGGAACCCGAAACGCCCGTCACCACGGTCAGTGCGCCATCGAGCGGGATTTCGACATCGATATTCTTGAGGTTATTTTCCGCCGCACCGCAAATCTTGAGTTTCGGCGTGTTCTTGTCAATCTTCTTTCGCTTCTCGGGAATCTCGATTGCCTTGCGTCCGCTCAAGTACGCACCCGTCAGCGAAGCCTTGTTCTTCTCGAGTTCCTCGACGGTTCCTGCCGCAATCACGCGACCGCCTTCCACGCCGGCACCCGGCCCCACGTCAATCACGCAGTCCGCATGGCGCATCGTGTCTTCGTCGTGTTCCACGATAATCAGGGAATTGCCCTGCGCGCGCAAGTGCTCCAGCATCCCGAGCAGTTTATCGTTATCGCGGGGGTGAAGCCCGATGCTCGGCTCGTCAAGCACGTAAAGCACGCCCTGCAGGCCGGCGCCCACAGCACTCGCAAGCCTGATTCGCTGCGCCTCGCCGCCGCTCAACGTAGACGCCTTGCGGTTAATCGTCAAATAACCGAGCCCCACTGCATTGAGGAACGAAAGTCGCCCGCGGATTTCCTTCAGGATTTCCTTGCCGATTCGCTTTTCTTTTTCGGACAAATCGAGCTTGTTGAAAAATTCCACCGACTTCTCGACGGACCATTCCGTCATCTCGGTGAGGTTATGCCCGTGGAACGTGACCGCATTCGCCGTGCGATTGATACGCGTGCCGTGGCATTCAGGGCAAACGCCAATCTGCATGTACTTGCGGAAATGGTAAATATGCCACATGTCCCACAATTCCTGCATAATCGGGATAATCCCGCGCTCCGATTCGCTCGGCGTGCCGTACAAAACAGCATCCTGTTGCGCCTTCTTGAGCTTGTTCCACGGCGTATCAAGCGAAAAATGCATCTCGTTTGCGATGTTCCTCAAGTTACGGCGTCCGAAATCGCTGAAAATCAGCGTACCATCGTCCTTCTTGATGGTCGCGATGCAGCCTTCCTTGATGGACTTCGTCTTGTCCGGGATAATCAAGTCCAGATCGAACTTGTAGCTTTCGCCCATGCCCTTACAGGCAGGGCAACGGCCCTTCGGGTCGTTAAAGCTGAAGAACCGCGGTTCCAGTTCCGGGATGGAGATGCCGCACTTAGGGCAAGCGAGCAGCGTTCCCTGCAGGCGGTATTCTTCCTTACCCGGCGCAGTTCCGGCACCAGCATCTCCGGCGCCATCCTTCCCTGAGCCACCAGCCGACAGCAAGAAGCTCACGAGCTTCCCGTCGGTCAGCTTCAGCGCGCCTTCCAGCGCCTCACGCAGGCGGCTCATGTTCTTGCGTTCAAGCGTCAGGCGGTCAATCACCGCTTCAATCGTGTGCTTCTCGTAACGCACGAGTGCAGGAACATCTTCCAGGCGATAAATCGTCCCGTCCACACGGGCACGCACAAAGCCGTTTTCCTTGAGCTCGGCCAACTCCTTGCGGTATTCACCCTTGCGCTCCTGCACAATCGGCGCCATCACCGTAATCTGCTTGCCCTCGTCGCTCACATACAAATTATCGACAATCTGGTCCACCGTCTGCGCCTGGATCACTCGCCCGCAATCGGGGCAATGAGGCACACCCAAGCGCGCAAAGAGCAAGCGATAATGGTCCAAAATCTCGACCACCGTACCCACTGTGGAACGCGGGTTGCGGTTCACCGTCTTCTGGTCAATCGAAATCGTCGGCGAAATGCCGCGCACGCTCTCCACCTCGGGGTGCTTCATGCGGCCGATAAACTGGCGCGCATACGCCGAGAGCGACTCCACAAAGCGTCTCTGGCCTTCCTGGAACACCGTATCGAACGCGAGACTCGACTTGCCCGAACCGGAGACGCCGGTCACCACCACGATGGAATCGCGGGGAATAGAAAGGTTCACATGGCGAAGGTTATGCTCGTGCGCGTCGCGTATCTCGATGGACTTTGTCATGCCCCAAATATAAGAAAAGACGCTCTAGGCGTCTAAAAAATAATGCACAAATGTACACAAAATCAATAAGAATCCACCAAGACCATTCTTTTACCGCAGATAGCCTACTGTTCGCCCACCCAGATATCCGGGTAGAAAATTTCTTTTTCCGGGGCATTCAGAATCGGGACGTAGGAACCCTGTTCGTAGTCTATTAGCACGATGTGTTTGGTTGTGCCGTCCTGCGCGGTTATCGTGCCTACCTGGTATCCCGGAATGAACAGCCATTCCGTTCCGTTGAAAACGTAGCCGCCATCAGCCCTGATTGCTTTCAATATCTCGCCCGAATAGTCCATGTAGAATATGTACTCATGCCAAAAGTAACCCTCGTCTTGCGTGAACTCAACTCCCTTGGGACCTCGGGTTTCCAGGAACGAGATAATCTTGCTTGTATCTCTCGCTATTGAAACGTTACAGACCTGCTCATCGTCATACATATCAATATTGACAGAGTCATCATCGGTGGCGTAATGGAACAACAATCGTGGTGCCCCCGTAACAACTAAGGAATTGTCATTTGAAGCGCCCCCGTTATAGCTTCGATTGAAAATTTTTTGGGGAACGCCGAAACTGTTGTTGGAATAAGTGACTAGAAAAGTTCCCGAGGTTGTCCAGCGGACATCTATGCTCGAACCGGTAAAATCGTCATAAAGGATTGCCGTGTCGCCGTTTTCCAAAACACGCCAACGGGGAATCGCCGCGCTTTCTACATCGAGCTTGTAGATCGAGTGCTCGTCAGAGGTCAGGTCGACGACAAAGAGTTCCGATTGCAGGGGGGCGCCTTCATACCCCGTCGAAAAGGCCAGTTTGCTTCCATCGGGCGAAAATTGAGGATGGTTGGGAGCAACAGAAGTCGGAATGATTTCGTGCCTGACCGAGTTTCCATCAATTTCCAAGTAGTTGAGTTCGCTCGTTTCGTCGTCATTGAAAGCAATCTTGACCGACGAGGAATGGAATTTTTCCATAAAGAACAAGGAATCGACAAGGATGGTAATTCCGTCTATGGTCTCATGCGATTTCGGCTGTAATGATGAAGAAGACAGTTCCAACAGCGATGACGAAGACAACGAGTCAGACAATAATGACGAAGAAGATAGATCTAGCAGTGATGACGAAGATAACGTGTCAGACGGCAATGACGAAGAAGATGATTCCAGCAGTGATGATGAAGAGGACGATTCCGGCAACGATGACGAAGAAGACGATTCCAGCAACGATGACGAAGAAGACAGGTCCGGCATGACAGGCAACAGTTCGCTTTCGGAATCGCCAGAACAGCCCACAAGGCCAGATAACGCAGCAGCCAGAAAACATGCAACGACAAGTTGTTTTGAATCAGCACAAATTGGCGCGTTGCTATGTAGTATTCCTTTCATACCCTGTACAAATATATAAAAAACAAGGGAACAGTAATCACGAAAAAAAGCCCCCGAACGGGGGCTCCAAAAATTACCGAAAGTCTACAACTCTATCACGACGACCGAATCCCCTGTTTCCGGCTCGTATTCCGCCGGGGGCGTATCAATCGGTTCCCTTTCCTTGGGCTTAGACGGTTCCGGAGCCGGACCGCGATCCACCTCGTAGACAATCCCGTCAAAACGGAAATACTTGATGTCACTGTATTCCGCGGGCAAGCCGAACCAGTGGTCGCTATAGCACATGCAAGATGTCGCCTCGTGGATTTCACCATAAGCGATTGTCAACGTATCGCCGGAACGCCGATAGTGGAGATCCGCGCCGACTCCGCAGTAATCGCTCACCTTGAGAATCATCACCTGTTCATTGCCGGCTGAATCCTGCACAATGTAGGCCTTGGGCATTTCACCGGAAGTTTCATCTCCAGCATCTTTGGCCAAGACCCGGTATTCGAAGTCGTCGTACGGAGAACCCAGACACACCCCGAGTCTCACAGACTTTTTTCCACCAAAGCCGAGTTGATTACCCAGCGGCGGATTCGACGTCGAATCATCGCTACACGCCACGAGCATCAACGAGAGCACCGCGGCACACATATATCTCATTTTCATAATGAGTCCTCCTTTTCTGTATTGATTATTTCGTAAACCACGCCATCAAACCTGAAATACTTGGCATCCTTGTATTCCGCAGGCAAATCAAACCAGTGGTCACTATAGCACACGCATTTTGTCGCCATAATGATTTCGTCATAAGAGACTGTCAACGTATCTCCGGAAAGCACATATGCGAGTTTCGCCTTGACTTCGCAGTAATCGTTCACCCTCGGGACCATCACCAGGTCGTTGCCTAAAGAATCCCGCACAAGGTAAGCCTCGGGCATCGCCTCCTTCAAAAGGCCATCGTTAAGGCATTTTCCAAGCCAGAACGAGGGAATATCCGCCGTCTGAACAGGATGATCATTGAGCGAAGCCCAATTAATCGTACTTTCGTTTTCGGTCGTCCCTGCCGTATGCGGAGACTCGGAGCAGCCGAAAAACAAGGCCGCACCGCATACCGCCCAAAATATCATCTTATTCATACTGACCCACCCTTCTTGGCTCCAGAAGCGCCAACCTTGTCGGTAAGAGGAAACACTTGCAAGTTCATTTGATAAACTCGGTCTATCTTTTGACATTCATTCGCAATAGCAACAATCTTTTTGCGGAAGGCGTCAGCCTCCCTAGCGATGCGCTCGTAAGTCGGAGCGTCGAGGCCCATGGTGACGCTCGAAAAATGACGCTCGTCCGCAGGATCCCTGGCAATGGAGCCTACCGCCAGTTCCGCCATTTTCTTGTTCATGGAACGTATGGCCAAAGGGATAGTCTCCTTGGAGCCCTTCACCGCCTTTTGCGTCTGCTCGTACGATCCGTCTTCCCGCTTCCTGAGTAGATCGGCCCTGACGAGGAACTGCAGCACTTCTCGGATTTCGGCGGCCGTAACGCTGCTCTTTATCTTGGAGGCCATCTCGCCGAGCGTCGCTGCCGGCATGAGCGGAGCCAGTTCCCGCACAATCGGGTACATGGGCGACTCGTAGTAGCGTATGGCGTCCGCGTCGACAATGCGAATCCTGTTCATGCGCGCCTCGCGTTCGAGTTCCTGGAGCGCCGATTCCCTTTCGTCATCGCTCTTCGCGTTCCCGAACTTCACGAGCAGGGCAAAATATGTGTAATCGAACCCTTCGAGGCCCATGGCGCGGGCCACCTTCGCTATACCCGGCTTGCTCAGGCGGGTCTTTCCGTCACAAACCAGCTTGAGGTACGTCGGCGAGACGAATCCGGAAAGGCTCGCGAATTCACGCCACGTGAAGTACGAGCTTCTCTTGCGTTCCTCGTAGAAATCACGCATGTACTGGCGGTAGTCCCTATATTCGACAATTGGCTTCATATCATCAAAAATAATACAAAATTAGCGAAAAAGCAACAGAAACAAGCCTTTTTTTTATCGTTATTTTATCCTAATTCAAAATATGATACAAATCCGTGTCATAACCGCGACCCATACAAATAATTTATCGTTTCAATGAAAATTATACATTTGACTTTATTGATTTTGCTACCTATATTATGGACAACAAAACAACACGCATCTCTTCCATCCTGAATCCCGCCATAATGAAATGGCGGGATTTTCCTTTTAGGGGGATTTCGCTTGACGGAAACATTCAAATTTCATATATTTGGCGCATCCAATGGGGATATAGCTCAGTTGGTAGAGCGACAGGTTCGCAATCTGTAGGTCATGGGTTCGACTCCCACTATCTCCACTCAAGAGGCCGGTAATATGCCGGCCTCTTCTGTTTATATCGCAAGCATGAGCCGAGGGCAAAAAAAAGCAGGACCCCGGCCAAAGCCAGGGTCCTTGAAATTCAACCAAGTAAAGAATTACTTGTCGAGTTCACGCTGAGCAACAACGTTGCCTTCGGCGTCGAGGGCGCGAATGACGTTTTCGTCGCGCTGGAGGGTCATGGTGGCCTTTTCGCCAGCAGCGGTGGTCATTTCGACAGTCATAGAACCGTCAGTGTTCTTGACAGCGAGGATTTCGTTGCCCTGAGCGTCCTTCTCATAGTAGGAGTCGCCAGCTGCGAGCGGGTTGGAGCCAGTCCAGAATTCGACAGTGTTGAGGACGAGGAAGTCCACGAACGTGGCGATACCGTAAACCGGGATGACCCACATAGCGAAGTGGACGATAGAGTTGAGCCACTTGTTGCCGAGGGAGCCGTTCCAGGAGAGCAGCTTGTTGAAGCATGCGTACTTGCCGTAGCAGCCGGAAAGAACAATCATGCCAGCGCAGAGAAGGGTGATGATACCTTTTTTCATTTTGTTTACTCCTTAAGGATAGTGTTTATCGTTTTTTGACGACGTGAAAAAATATAAATAAAAAAAACTCAAATTACGAAAAGGTTACCTTTTTTTTCAAAAAAAATGTCATAAGGTCCCGTTTTTCCCAAAAAAGCGCCTATTTGGAGCGAGTTTCGTCTATTTTACGAACAAAAATGTGGATTTTTTGCTTTTTTTGTGTAATTTAACGAGAAAGGTGGAGGAGGTACATGAATTTCGCCGTCAAGCTCGCGATCACAGCCCTGCTGTTTGCATCATCAGCCGTTTTCGCAGCAACGCCCTTGACTATATGGATTATGCCAAACGGGGCATCCCCGCAAGAAAAGCTGGAGCAGCTTCTGGAAGCTTTCTCCAAGAGCACGGGCATCCCCACCCGGGTAGAGGTCCTGGACTGGGGTGAAGCCTGGAACCGCATCTCGACCATGCTCGAAACCGGGAAAGACGCCCCCGACGTACTCCAACTGGGTACGACGTGGGTCCCGTACTTTGCCGCACGCGGCGAGCTCAAGCCCCTGAACGCGTATCTCGACAAAATCGATTCCAACCGTTTCGTCCCCGTTTCGTGGTATACGTCGCACATCGACTCCGACACGAGCATCTACTCCGTCCCGTGGTTCATAGACATCCGCCCCGTGCTCGGCAACAAGCGCATCATGGAAAAATACGGCATAACGCCCGCGGACATCGAAAGCTACACGGGTTTCGCGAACGCCATCCGCAAGGTGAACCAGGGCAAGGAATACCTTGAAGACGGCGCCAGGATCCTCGGTTACGCTCTTCCCGGCAAAAGCGACTGGAACATCCCCCACAACTTCGCCCCCTGGGTATGGAGCTACGGCGGGTCATTCGTTGAGAAGGACAGCGAGGGCAAGTGGCGTTCGAACATCCTTTCGCCGCAAACTCTGGAAGGGATTGCCAAGTACATCTCGTTCGTCATCGACTCCCTCGTCTCTACCGAAGCCCTGCAGGCGAACTCCGCGCAAATCGCCCAGCAATTCAACAACGGCGAACTCGCTTTCATCGTGAGCACCGCAGAAGTCGTGATGCAGACGCGCATCCACAGTTCGCAGGGCGGGCTCTCAAATTCCCGCATCGGGTCGGACGGCGTAATCGCGCTGCCATTCCCGAAGGGTACCGCAGGCAGCGTGAGCTTCATCGGCGGGTCGAACCTCGCCATTCCGGCAAAAAGCACCAACAAGGATGCCGCAAAGCTCCTGATGTTCCTGACCGAGGACAATAGCCTGGACGACTACACGAAGCAAATCGGGTTCCTCCCCCCGTCCAAGTCCGTCCTTACATCGTGGGCCGAAGACGACGCCTACAAGAGCCTCGTAACGCAGCTGGAAACCGGCAAGACTTACCCGGCCCTCCCCGAATGGGGCGAAATCGAGCAGTCGCTCGTTTCCATGTTCAGCGCCGTATGGGACCACCTGGAGCTTCCCATCCCCTACTCCGAAGAAAAACTCTACCAGATTTTCAAGAATTATTCCGATATCATCAACAACCAGCTCGGCTACACGCCGACAAATGCGACGACATTCGCCGAATTCCAGGCTATTTGGGAAAAAGCAAGGGGCGAATCCAAGACCGCCGAAAAAGACGACGGCGACGACGATTCAGCCAAGGAAAACGGCATAAACCCGACCCCGTTCATATTCTGCTTTGTTCTAATCATTAGTTTCCTTTTTTCGTACACACGCAAAAGAAAAAGGTAAACAATAGACATGAGCAACGAGAAAATTCTAAAACTCTCCAAAAGCATCATTGTCAAGAGCCTGTTGCTCCTGGTTTTCGCCATGGCCGTGGTCACCATCGGCGGTACATACTATTTTGCCAACCGCCAGCGCCAGATGGCCCTCATGACGGCCGACGAGACGAACAACGTCCACCTCCAGCAGATGTCACTGGCTCTGCACAACGAGCTGTTTCAGTTTGGAAACCAGCTCACGCTTCTTGCCAAGGCCTCCGAAATCAAGAGCATGGACCCGTCGATTTCGACCAGCTACCTCAAGAGCTACAATATCTCGCCGCTGTTCATCTCGGGCGAAAGGGTTTCCCTGTACAACCGCAACAACGTCCTTATTTGCGATAACGCGATGATTGCGTCCGTACCCGCGAAGTACCCCGTTGATTTTTCCAAGATAACCCCGCACAGGCCGTTCATCTCGGGATGGTACCGCGACTTGGACAACATGCGCCCCAAGCGCGCCTTCGCGACGGTTGTCGCCGACAACGCTAAGGGGAACGGCAGCCTTGTCGCCAGCTTTTCGACGCAGCGACTCTGGAAACTCCTTTCCGAAAGCAAGGTCGGCAAGAACGGCTACTACATAGCCATCAATTCCGAAGGCGAAATTCTGTTCCACCCCGACCTTGAAAACTGGCTCACCGAGCCACACAAGATTGCAGAAATCGGCATCAAGGGATTCGACCCTAAAACCGACGAGACAAAGGGTATCAAGTTCTACACCCTCTCCGACAAGCAGACGTACCTTGCCAACTACGTGTACGACGCTTCTTACGACATCGGACTCCTGTCGCTGCAGCCCAAGTCCGAAATCGACGAACAGATGTCTTCGCTCATATTCGTGAGCAGGATAATGCTCATTGCGGAGCTCATCCTGATTCTCCTCATCTCGTACTGGCTGTACCGCAAGCTGGTCCTCCCGATGGGGCGCTTTATCCAGCACACCATCGAAATTTCGGAAGGCGACATGGAAGCTCCGGACATCAACGTCGGCAACAGGCAAGACGAAATCGGCATCCTCGCGAAGCACTTCAACATCATGCACCACACCATCAAGCGCCAGATTGCGGAGCTGAATGCGCACCGGGAAATGCTTGAGCATGAAGTTCAGGAGCGCACCAAGGAACTCGAAGAGGCCAACAGGAAACTCGACCTGATTTCCAGGACTGACGAACTGACGGGCCTCCCCAACCGCCGCGACATGAACCAGACCATCGAGAAAGAAAGGGTCAGAAGTTTCAGGACGCGCAAGCCGATTTGCTTTATCTTCTTCGACATCGACCATTTCAAGAACGTGAACGACACCTACGGCCACGCCGCCGGCGACGCCATCCTCAAGGCCGTATCCAATACGATACGCGGGCTTCTCCGCAAATACGACGTTCTCGCACGCTACGGCGGCGAAGAATTCCTGACGCTACTCCCGGAAACGGATGTCGACGGAGCGAAAACCGTAGCGGAACGATTCCGCAGGGAAGTCGAGAAAATGACCGTAGTGCACGGGGACAAGGAAATCAAGGTGACCATCACTTTGGGCGTTGCCGAATTCGACAACGAGCTCGGAATTGACCGGAGCATCCAGCGTGCAGACAAGGCTCTGTACGATGGAAAGGAGAACGGACGCAACAGGGTCGTTGTCTGGCGACCGGAGCTTTAACACAAAAAAACGCCGCTATCGAAGCGGCGTTTTTTATCGGGATGACTGAATTCGAATCAGCGACCTCTTGAACCCCATTCAAGCGCTCTACCAGGCTGAGCTACATCCCGAGGACTCTTACAAGAGTGAACCAAAGGTAGTTAAAGTCTTTGCTTTTTTCAAGGCAAAATCCCGAAAAAAGCCAAAAAAGAGAGATTTTTGCCGGACTAGTCCTTCCAGTACCCCACGACCAGCACCTCCGGAGTTGCCTTCGGGTACTTCTTGCTCTTGAACGAGACAACCTTGCGGATGCTCTTCTGCTTGAGTTCCCAGCCTTCGCGCTTGAGGCCCTTGGTCGTAAGCGTCACCTTGAGGCCAGGGACAGTCCCGCCTTCCTTGATTTCGTCAAGCTTGTCCACGTTGAGTTTCACGGGCTTGGTCTTGATGGAAAATTCTTTTGCCGAGGCCTTGTCCAGCGAAAGCTCAGGGCGAGCCTTCTTGTCGGTCTCCCACACGTAGAACGTCCATTCACGCTTTTCGCCCTTGGCGTAGTAGCCGGCGTCGAACATCTTCTCGCCAAAGAAGAGAGGCGTCTTCACAAAGCCCTCGAGGCTCGCCGTGTAGGGCTTGCCGTCGGTACCGACCATCACCACCATCGCGTTGATGGGGCCTTCCATTCCGGAGAAGTCCATGTCGAACTCGATATTGATGGCGCCGCCCGGAGCAATCTTGGACGGATACTTGAAATTGGACATGCCGATGCCCTGCCCCATGACGTTTTCGAGCGTGATTTCTTTTTGGGAAACGTTCGCTCCCTTCAGCGCAATATGCTTGGTGTCGCCCTGGTTCACCTCGCCAATCGGATAGACTTCCGGGACAAAGAGGATGGCATCGACCGCGAAGGTGGCGGTGGAGCATGTGAGGGCAGCAGCAACGAGGATTTTCAAAATCTTGTTATTCATGGCCATAATATATAAAATTTACTTCAAACGATTTCTCAGCGCTTCTATTTCGGACTTTTCCATACCGATCGAGAGCAGGTACTTTTCCGTAGCATCCGCAAGGTTGACGTTTTCTATATCGGAAATGTCGACACCTTGAATTTTGAACGAATGCTTAAGGTTCGTGATAACAAGTTCCTTGATCAATTCCACCTGCTGTTGGGGCAAGGCCTCTTGCACGTTGTCAAACACACTAAAGAAGTTCTTGTAGCTCGTGACATAGTCTTCCCTGATTTCGTCAGGTTTCGCACCCATCAGGGCCTCGAGTATGGCAATGGTGAACCCCGTGCGGTCCATGCCGTAAGTGCAATGCAGCAGATACGGACCTTCATGCTCTATCATATAGCGGAGCCCCTTGGCAAGACCGACCTTGTACTGCGTGTTCACGAACGAAGGCTGCAATTCCAGGTATACAACGTTTTGCGATGCATAATAGGAGTTGGCAAAGTTCTTATACGTTTGGGCGTAAGACTCCGCGTCTGCAAGATTCACGAAGGTCGCAACACCAGCCACCTTAGCCAGGGAATCCGAATAGGTATTGCGGCCAAGCGACGGGTTAACCGGACTCGACGAACGGTACAGTTTGCCATCGCCCATTCCCGTAGTCTTCACCATCCTGAAGTTCGCGAATTGCTCGACCGTAAGGTCGGGATACGCCTCAATCTCATACGCCATCGAAAGGTAGCTGTGCATGGCCATGTAGCCGCGATAGCCGTACTTTTCCTTCATCTGAATAATGACTTCTATCGGGAATTCCACGCCGGGTACGATACCGAATGCCTCGGCCGCCTCGCCATAAGAGACTTCGAGGGAGAGGCTCTCTCCGACAAGCAAGAGGTACTCCCCTACCGTTACATAGCCAAAGGAATTGACTACAGGAACATCCACGGTGTCGTAGCCGGGAATCATCACCGTAATCATGTCGCCATATTCGAACATCGTCATGAACGAATCGGCAGGGAAATCAAGCTTTACGCTTCCGAAGTAGAAAAGCTCCAGGGAGTCTTCCGTGACGGTAGTCCTTATCGTGACGATAGAAGAACTCGAAAGCGCCTCCGACGACGAGCTCACCTGTTCCGAAGAAGAGATTTCCGTTTCCGACGACGAACTCAAATCCTCCTCCGACGAGCTCAAATTTTTATCCGACGAACTCGACGACTCGGCAACGGAACTGATTTCACCGCTCACGAACTCGTCCGAATCTACACTGTAACCGGAATCGTCGCAAGCGACAAGGCCACCGCAAGCAAGGCATGCGGTCAACAAAAAGAGTTTTATATATTGGTGCATGGTAAGTAGAATATATCTTTTTTTTACGGATGTGCCTACGATTTTAACCGTAATTTGTTGTTTTTCATAAGGCCGTCGTTATCGAAGCGAATTGTCGGATTTTGGCCTTTTTTAAAGGATTCTTCGCTTTCGTAGAGGGAAAGGGCCACAGCAACACCCGGCTGGGCCGCGATATTCGCCTTCCCCGCCTCAACCTTATATGTAAAGACAAAGTCCTGCGAACTGCCGTCCTTGAACGTTCCCTTGGGAATGCGGACTATCTTGCCCAACTGCGCGATAGCCGCTCCCGTGCTGTCCACGAATTCTGCCACCAAATACACATCGAAGAAACAGGGCGCCACGCCGGTGTTCTTGACGGTGATATTCAAAGTGTTCGTCGCAACATTGCCTGTAGCGGTGTCGGCGGCCGTAACCGTCTGCAGTTCCGCCTGTGTCACCGTAAAATTGTAGCCGATGACCTTGCTCATGGAATCCGCCAGCGCCTTGTTGTCCTTGTAGAAATAGTAGCCGCAGTCGTTGTCCTGGTCCAGAACGTAGTAGGTCAGGTGCGCCGTGGTAATCGCATCCACCCAGCGTTCCGCAGTCCACTTCTGGGTGCCTCCGGGAATCAGGTCGTCATTGGCCAGCATCGTCTTGTAACCGGCGATGTTCTCAGCAATGGTCGGGAGATTCGCATTGTAAGCCCGCAGCAAGGTATCCGGCCTGCCGGGAATGCCGATGAACCCATCGTCGCGCTTGGTAATGCCGAGGTCGAGCGCATGCGTATAGACATCGCCAAAACCGTTGGAAGGCAGCACCAGCTGGGTCTTCTTGAACAGGGATGCGTAATAGTCCAGCATGTCGATCAACACCGAATCGGCCGGCATTTCGCTCCCCAATATGTGAGACGTGTGCCATTCGCCCCATTCGCCAAAAGTGCGGACATCGATGTATTCGATACGCGGGTCGCCATCATATTTTTCGGCCAGAGCCTTCGCGAACTCCTTCGCCGCCCAGATATAGATGGAATCATCCCAGACCGGAGCGTATGCATGGTACTCTGTCCCACGCAGGTCAATCTGTATCTTCTTCGCCCCCATTTCGTAGACAAAAGGCGGAGTCCAATCGTATTCCTCCTCCGGCGGAAAATCGCTCTTGATAAAGGACGGCGTGTATGGCAACACGCGCAGGGCGTAACCCATATTATGCTCGGCGAGTGCGTTCAAAAGTTTTTCCAGTTCCGTCCAGTCGTAAACGCCCTTTTCTGGATTCAACTTGTTCCACTGCTGGTAACCGGAGCCATACGAAACTAGGTCCCACGCCCTGTTGTTCAGGGAACCGTAGGGGCCGTATTCGAATTCCGGGACAAAAGTCCATGCCCCACCGGTCGGCACCGTAAAGCCCTTGTGCGGGTTAGAAAGCGGGCCGACGAAAGGCTTGAGGGCAAAAGGGATTAAGATAGTGTCAGCCTGGATTGCGGCGGAAGTGTCGGCGACGCTAGAACTTGTGCCGCTTGTATCCGCGACCGAACTGCTAAACAAAACTTCAATCGACGAACTCGACTGCAAAACAGACGAAGACTGCGCGGCATCCGAAGAACTCGATTCTTCGACCGCACTGCTTTCGCCGCCCTCGGGGCCGGAACTACTCGCGTCATCGCCACAGGCCGCAAAGAACAAGGCAACGGCAGACGCAAAAAGTGAGGGCAAAATCCTTCTGAAAATCATATTAGTCCTTTTTAGCGTTCAGCCATTTTTTTCCACAATCGTCAATTTTCATAAGCATATTATCATCACATCCAAAATCACCACAAATAGAAGAAATCAAATAGCCATCATCTTTTGGAGTTATATTAATTCCGTTAATAAAAACAGGAAATTTCCCCAACGTACAATCTTCATTCGGTTTTTCACGAGTTGTTTGCACACACACCAATTCACCGGACTCGCATTTTTCACCTGTTAAAGAAAATGAAAATTCATTTCCTTCTTCAGCACAAAAAATTTTTCCTCCGTTCATTTTAAGCGATTGCCCATAAACACAAAGCAGCAAAGAATCTAACTTTTCGTCAAGTCCCAATTTATCCAAATGACACGAAATCAAATCCTCAGGCGATAGAGAATTCAACCGAGCCTGACACTTCGCCTTGCGTTCTTCTTCAGACACCGCTTTACGATCTTTCGAAACTTTTTCCGAAGAAGCACACGCAACAAGCAAGCCTACAAGTACCGCTGCGGTCATCAGGACAATCTTCCCTAGACATTTGCTGAAGAGTTTAGCCATATTTTAAGTATAGCAAAAATATTTTCTATCTTTGCACCCATGAAAAAATACCACTTGGCCACATACGGCTGCCAGATGAACGAGTACGACTCGGCGATGATCGCCCAGGAGCTCGACATGAGCGGTTGCGTCGAGACGAGCAACCAGGAAGATGCCGACTTTATCATCGTGAACACCTGCAGCGTGCGCGAAAAGGCCGAGGAAACCGCCATCGCGAACATCAGCAAGCTCAAGTACCTGAACAAGAAGAACCCCGACGTGAAGGTAGTCGTTTGCGGCTGCATGGCAAAGAATCGCGGGCCGGAACTTTTGAAGCGCCTGCCTAACGTGAGCTACATCGTGGGCCCGGACCAGTACAAGAAAATTCCGGAGCTGTTGCTGGGCGACGCCAAAAGTCCCTTGCACCAGACGCACCACAAGATGTTTATCGACGAGGACCTGAGCGAGAACTACCTGGGCGAATACGCGAAACTCCAGAACGACTTCACCACCTTCGTCGCCATCCAGCGCGGTTGCAACAAGCGTTGCAGTTACTGTATTGTGCCGTATCTGCGCGGGCCGGAAAAGTACCGCGACATGGAAGACGTGCTTGCCGAAGTGCGCAAGGCGGCCGACAAGGGCATTACCGAGGTGACGCTCCTTGGCCAGACGGTGAACGCCTACAAGACGGAAGGTGGCAATTTTGCCGACCTGCTTACGAAGGTTTCTGAAATCGGGGGCATCCGCCGCATTCGCTTTACAAGCCCGCACCCGAGGCATTACACGAACGAGCTCATCGACGTGCTGCTGAACAACCCGAAGGTCTGCCACTACGCGCACATTCCCATCCAGAGCGGCTCCGACGCGATGCTCAAGAAGATGCGCCGCCAGCACAACATGGAGCAGTACCTCTCGATTATCGAGCAGTTGCGCAGCAAGGACCCGTTCTATGGCATTTCGACGGACGTAATTTGCGGATTCGTGGGCGAAACGGAAGAGGATTTCGAACAGACGCTCAAGGCTTTTGAAACGTGCCAGTTCGACTCTGCCTTCATGTTCATTTACAGCCCGCGCAAGGGAACGGAATCGTACAAGGAAGCGGAGACGCTCACCGAGGCCGAAAAGAACGAGCGCCACACGCGCCTGGTGGAACTGCAGAACGCCATCACGCTCAAGCGTAACCAGATGATGCTCGGCCGCACCGAGGAACTGCTGGTGGAAAAGAACTCCGTGCGCGACGAGACGGAACTGCGGGGCCGCACCGACAACTTCAAGAAGGTGGTTTTCAAGCCGGAAGAAGGCCGCATCGTGAAGCCCGGCGACTACGTGAAGGTGAAGCTCGACGACATTCGCGGATGGACGATTAGAGGGAAGTTGGTAATTGATAATTGATAATTGATGATGGATAATTGTGGTATGAGGTAATGAAGATGAAGTTTTGGAATGTTCGTAGGGTTGCAGCAGTTTTGCTTTCTGCTTTTGCAGCAAATGCGTTCGCGCAGACAAAGGCGGATGCACAGAAAGCCTATGTCGCAGGCAAATGGCAAGAGGCCGCGACCGCCTACGAGGCCGCATGCCCCAAGGAGCCCGACTCCCTGAAGGCCGAATGCTACCTGTGGGACGTTCTCGCCCTTTCGCAGACGGGCAACGCCCAGTCGTTCAAGATTGCGGGCAAGCGCCTCGACAGCCTCATCCAGAAGGCCAACCCGCAAAAAGCCATCTACGCCGACCTGTTGATGACCAGCGCACAGTTCAGGCTCTACATGGGCAAGTACGACCTCGCGGCCGACGACCTGGTTCGCGCTATCGAGACCTCGCACCCGAACCAGGTGACCGTCCTCCAGAAGGTTTGCGCCGCGGTACAGCCCAAAGTCAAGAACGAACGGCTTTCCGAAGCATGCGGCAACCTGGGCAAGCCGGCTCCGGCCACCGCCGAAAAAGCCCAACCGCCTGCGGCAGTTCAACCCGCAAAAGAAGAAAAGGCGGCAAGCGCCGAAGTTGTTCCGGAGAAAAAAGCTCAGCCCCAAGACGGCAACTGGTACCTCCAGCTCGGTGCCTTCGGCGTGAAATCCAATGCGGAGTTCCTGGTGAACAACCTGAAAAAGCGCGGAATCGAATGCACAATCGAAGAACGCGTCGGCGAAACAAAAACTTTGTACTTGGTCCAATCCAAAAATTTTGAAACAAAGGAAAAGGCCATAGACTTCGGCGCCGAAAAATTGACGCCCCTAAACATCGAATTTAGGGCCTATTCTCGTAAATAATCGCCCAAATTTGGCTGTTTTTGCATATTCAACCCTACAAAAAACATCCAAATTGTGCTATATTTGAGTTGCTCCCTAGCCGGGGTGGTGAAATTGGTAGACGCGCCGGACTCAAAATCCGGTACTCGCGAGAGTGTGAGGGTTCGATTCCCTCCCCCGGCACTAAAGGAACGGAAAATGAGGACTCAATGAAGAACTGGTGTAAAATTTTGTCTACGTTGCTGATTGCGGGCTCTATGGCTTTCGCTCAGTATGGCTACGATGACGACGAAGCCACTGAAAGCGCCGACGAACCCAGCTATTCCTATGGCAGCGACGAATCCGCTGTTGACGACGACGAAGCCGATGTAGGCAAAGCCAAGGCCAGCGGAGACGAATGGGAAGGCTTCCGTTACGAAGAAATGGGGCTTACCCAGTGGGAATTCCAGCAGATCAAGGAAGCCGGTATTTCCCGCGATAAGCTCACCCGCATCGTCGAATTGGGTGTCCGTCCCTCCGAATACCTCCAGAAGCCCTGGGAAAAGATGAACATCACCGAAGACGCCTGGCTCGCCCAGCGCTCCGAGGGCTTGGAAGACGCCGATATTGACCGTTCCTACCGCAACAATCACGGCGACCAAAGCTACGCTTACCTCTCTCTTCTGATTCCTAGCCTCTACCAGTGGAAAAAGGACTACCTCGTCAAGGCGACGTTCATCGACGCCGTCTGGCTCCTGGGTGTCGCCACGACCGTCTACCTGAAGGTCGAGAACAATTCCAGCTGGTTCTACGCTCTCATTCCCGTTATCGGCGCCCACATCTACTCCTTTGCAGATGCATTCTTTGGCACCCAGTGGGATAGCAACCCGGACGCGAACCGTTTCAGCTTCGGCGTAGTCCCCACTCCTGACAAGGGCGTCGCCGGAATTCTCCAGATGAAGTTCTAAGCGCACCATGCAGCTGGAATTACTCAAAAGCAAGATTCACCGTGCTACCGTGACCGATGCGAACCTCAATTACGAGGGTTCCATCACTATTGCCCGCGACCTGATGGACGCGGCGCACATTCTCCCCTACGAGAAGGTCGGCGTGCTCGACGTGAACAACGGCAACCGCCTCGACACCTACGTGATCGAGGGCCCCGCAGGTTCCGGCGTTATCTGCCTGAACGGCGCCGCGGCAAGGCTCGTGCAGCCCGGTGACCTCGTGATTATCGTGGCCTACGCGACCATGAGCGAAGACGAAGCAAAATCGTGGAAGCCCACCGTTATCCACGTGAACGCCAAGAACGAAATCATCTAGTCCAAATTATCTATATTCCTAACATGCGGTTATTGTTGCTGACAATCGCCATGGTATCGCTTGCCCTTGCGGAATCACCCGCAAAAGCGGATTCCGCCGTTTTTGCCGTGGCCGCAGTCCCCGACACCGTCGTCGACACGGTCTACGTCATCATGGACGACGGAATTCCCTGGAACCGCGAGCATTTCGACCCGGAACGGCTGCTGCGCCGGGAGCCCATAGACCCCGCATTGAGCGTTGCCTACACATACTCCCTCAGTTTCTTTTCGAGCCCTTGGCTAAAAGTTAGCCAACAGAGCTACCTTGCCCATTTAGCCTACGAATTTACGCCAGACCTTCATTTGTATGCAAGTTTGGGCCTTTGGATGCCACTGTACGTACACTGGGACGGTCCCAAGTCCATCGCCAAAGAAGACGTTCGCCAAGGCAACGTCCAATTCATTTTGCCCGACGTGGAACTAGAATACAGGCCCACCGAAAACACTTCGCTGCACCTGATGTTCATCAACGAAAGCGACGCTTTCAAGGCTTACGGGCCTTGGCGCGACCCCCTCCGTCCCTACGACCGCCGAAGATATTCTACATTTAGGCGTAGATGATCAACAAGCCGCTTTCCATAGCCTTCGTCTTTGCCGCCTTGCTCCTGGCCGGTTGCGAGGAAGAAAAGAAGGAGGAAGTCCTCGAAGTCCGTCATTACAAGGGCGACGTGGAGGTACTGAACAGTTGCGGCATACCGGGAGCCGCCTCCAAGATGACCGCGTTCCTCCGCAAGAACGGCTTTGACGTAGTCATCTCGCGCAACGACCGGCTACAAAACTATGACGAGACCATCGTCGTCTTGAGGGATTCCGTCCCGTGGGAAGGGGCCGAGGCCCTGGCGAGGACGCTCAAGACGAAGAACGTCATGACGATCAGGGACGACCGGCGGAACTTTCTCGTCGCGTCGATCTACATCGGTAAGGATTTCAAAAAGATAGTAGAACCCGAACAGGGAGAAGAAGAATGACAACTCAGACCAAAGACCTGCCTCTGTCCGTACAGATTGGAGCCGGCATCCTGTTTGAACTGCGCGCCCAGAACGTGCAGCTGATGGACCTCCGCGGCATCAAGGATGTAACGGACTTTTTCCTCGTGGCCACTTGCGAAAGCGAAGCCCAGATGCAGGCCATCTTGAACGAACTCCGCAAGGAATTCAAGGCGAACAAGCTCACGTCCGTGGGCGTGGAATACAAGGAAGGCGTGCGCTGGGCCGTGTTCGACGCAGGGCTTGACCTGATGGTCCACCTGTTCGAAGAAGAAAAGCGTAACGAGATTTCGCTCGACCGCCTGTACGCCGACGGCAAGATTGTGGAACTCGACGAAGCCGACTTTGTGAAGAAGACCTCCAAGAAGAAGAGCAGTGAAGATGAACTCGTTTGAGCAAGAAATCGCAGAGGCGCTCGCCGCCACCGGTTCCTTCGAGAAGGAAGCCGCTTTAAAGCTTATCTCCGTGCCGCCTGACACCAGCCACGGCAACTTCACCATCCCGTGTTTCTCGCTCGCGAAGGTGATGCGCAAGGCCCCGAAGATGATTGCGGAAGACCTCGCCGCCCAGGTGAAGCTCCCCGCAGGCCTCTCGAAGGTCGAAGCCGTGAACGGCTACCTGAACTTCTTCATCGACCGCGGATTCCTCGCGAAGTCGACGCTCGAAGAAATCGCCGCTAAGGGCCTTGAATACGGACATGCCGCCCCGAATGGCAAGGTCGTGTGCATCGACTTCAGCTCCCCGAACATCGGCAAGGAACTCGCCTTCCACCACCTCCGCTCCACGATGATTGGAAACTCGCTTTCCCGCATCTACAAGGCCGCCGGTTACAAGGTGGAACGCATCAACCACCTCGGCGACTGGGGAACCGCTTTCGGCAAGCTCATCGTGATGTACCTGCGCGAAAAGCGCCCCACGGACGATGCCACGCTCGACAGCCTCACCGTGAAGGAATTGAACATCCTTTACGCCGCCTTCTCCAAGGCCTCTAAGGAAGAGCCGGGCCTCGAAGACGAAGCACGCGCCGCGTTCACCAAGCTCGAACAGGGCGACGAATTCTACCGCAAGCTCTGGACCGCCTTCCGTGCCGCAACGCTCAAGGAACTCATGCGCATTTACGACATGATGGGCGTGGGCTTTGACCACTACACTGGCGAATCCTTCTTCGAAGACAAGATTCCGGCCATTCTCGACGAGCTCCGCGAAAAGAACCTGATGGTCAAAAGCCAGGACCTGGACGTGGTGATGCTCGACGAGTTCGACCTGAACCCCTGCCTTATCCGCAAGAGCGACGGTTCTACCTTGTACGCTACCCGCGACTTGGCCGCCGCCTGCTACCGCAAGAAGGAATACAACTTTGACAAGTGCCTTTACGTGGTGGACTTGGGACAGGCTCTGCACTTCAAGCAGGTGTTCCACGTCTTGAAGAAGATGGGTCGCGAATGGTACAAGGACATGTACCACATTCCGTTCGGCGTGATTCTGCAATTGGTCGACGGCAAGTGGGAAAAGGGCAAGACCCGCACGGGTACCGCAAGCCTGCTTCGCGACGTGATTGAAGCCGCCCAGAAGAAGATTCTCGAATTCATCGATCAGAAGAATCCGGGACTCGAGAACAAGGAACTCATCGCCCGCCAGATCGGTATCTCGGCACTCACCTTCAACGACTTGAAGAACAGCCGCCTGAAGGACGTGCGTTTTGATTGGGATGCCGTGATGAGCTTTGAAGGCGATACCGGCCCGTACGTGCAAAACGCCCACGTGCGCCTCTGCAGCATCATGCGCAAGGCTGGCATTGAACGCGCCGACCTCGCCGCAGCCATTGCTGGCGTGAACTTCGCCGAGCTTACCGACGATGCCGCCTATAGCCTCATCAACCTGCTCGCCAAGAAAGGCGAAAAGATTCTGGGTGCCGTTGCCGGTGACGAACCGAGCGTACTCGCGCAGTATGCACTCGAAATCGCCGAAGCCGCACACAAGTTCATCCACGAAGACCGCGTGCTCGGGAGCGCCGAGGAAAAGTCCCGTCTGTTCCTGGTTCAGGCCACGCAGATTGTGCTCGAGAACGTGCTCGACCTGCTCGGACTCTTCCCGATTAGGCAGATGTAAAAAAAACGCAAGCCCTACGGGCTTGTGTTTTTTTCAATTGAGAATTGATGATTGACAATTGATAATTATCAATTATACATTATCAATCATCAATCAATTTCCGTTGATGCAGCGGACGGAGTAGGCGTTGTTCTTTGCGTTGCTCGGAACGAGCTGGCGCACCATTTGGTCGCTCATGCGGCCCATGGACCAGAGCCAGATGGTTTCGTTACGGCCGTTCTGGGCGCTCCAGAAACCGGCGTATTCACCCATGTCTTCGTAGCGCACCGTAGACTTGCCGATAACTTTGCGGTAACCGGCGGAGAAGACAGAGAATCCGTATTCGTCGGTGCCACCACCGCCCTGCCAACCGGTGGTAGCCTTGAGCTTGCTTGCAAACTTTTCGCACTTGTCGACACCGTCGTAGCAGCCGGTGAGGCCCTTGAGCATGTCGTCCCATTCGCGGTCACGCGGCAGATGCCAACCCTGCGGGCAGGCCTTGCGGGCGCCTTCGAGGTCGTACAGGCGGCCACCGCGGAGGCAGTAGTTTTCCTTGTCGTCGTAGCACCAGGAGTGGCCTTCGACATTGTAGTTCACGTTCTGGGCGAACCATTCGCGGCCTTCCACCTTGATGGTGCGGTACACCTGGCCGTCACGCGGGTCCGTGAACATACCGGACTTGTCGCGGATATCGGAGCGATGTTCCTGTTCGGCCTTGCGGAATTCCACGAGCTTTTCACGCTTGTACTTCTGGTAGCCTTCAAGATTCTTCTTCCAGTATTCCTGGGCCTTGGCGTTAGCGAACTTTACCTTGAGGTCGCCCAATGCAAAGAGTTCGTTGCCGCAAGCGAGGTCGACACCGGCAATATCGACAATCACGGAGTCGCCGTCAAAAACCATCGGCTTGTTGAAATACGAAATCCAGGCTTCCTTCGTCGTTTCGCAGACCTTGTAGAAGTTTTCCTTCTCTATCTTTTCGGCAGGAACGGTCATGTTGCCCGAAACGGAGAACACGAACATGCCATCGTTCACCTTGAACGAGACGGGCTGCACTTCCTTGTAGTGCGTGTACTTGCCCATACGGATGTTGCCTTCAATCTTGGCGGCGGCGTAGTCGCCCTCCCCTTCAGCATTGAAAATGGAATCCCAGGACTTCTGGATGATGGCAAAGGAGGTTTCCCCCATCAGCGCGACGGCACAGGCAATCGGCAAAAATTTCATTCTTGACACACTCAACCTTCTTTTCGAATGTTGTTCAACGCGCTAATGTTAGCTTTTTTTGCAGGACTTCTCAAGGCTAACCCCCGCCAATTAGCTACATTTTACATATGCCAACCAACCGTTATATACTTCAAATCCATTGTCCCGACCAGAAGGGACTCATTGCCGGCACCACGCAAGTCCTTGCGAAGGCTGGCGCCAATATTATCGATCTCCAGCAGCATACCGCCAAAGATATAGAGACCTTCTTCCTGCGCGCCGTTTTCGACATGGAATCGTCCGATATCCAGGAAGTTTACAAACACCTGGAAACGCTCGCCCCGCGCCTGGAGCTCAACTGGAAACTCTTTGACACCTCCAAGACGGAGCGTGTCGCCATTTTCGTCTCGAAGACCGACCACTGCCTGTACGATCTGCTCCTGAAGCACCGCGACGGCGACCTGCCCTGCGAATTCAGCTGCATTGTCGGTAACCACCCCGACCTGGGCCCCGTGGGCGGCACCTTCGGCGTCCCGTTCTACTACGTCCCGAGCAACCCGGACAAGAACATTCCCGAGAACCGTTTCCGCGAAATTATCGCCGAGACCAAGACCGACACGATTGTCCTCGCCCGCTACATGCAAATCTTGAGCGAGGCCTTCACCGAGGAATTCAAGTACCGCATCATCAACATCCACCACGGGTTCCTGCCCGCGTTCAAGGGCGCAAAGCCTTACCACCAGGCCTGGCACAAGGGCGTCAAGATTATCGGCGCCACGGCACACTTTGCCACCGAAGACCTGGACCAGGGCCCCATCATCTGCCAGGACATCCAGCGCGTGCCCGAGACGGCAAGCATCGATGAACTGGTGGAACTCGGCAAGGATATCGAAAAGCGCACGCTTTCCGCCGCGCTTAAACTATGGCTTGAGCACCGCGTATTCGTATACGCCGGAAGAACATTTATCCTCTAGGAGCACAATATGTCCGAAGAACTCAACAACGAACAGCCCATCGAAGAACCGGTCCAGAACGTCGAGCCGGAAACCGCCACCGAACCCGTGCAAACCGAGGTTCCGCAAGCGGAAAGCGTAGAGCCCGCCTACACGCCCGACATGACCCAGCCGCAAGTCATCGTTCAAAGGGAACGCGGATTCGCCCACTATGTCGGCTTCGCACTGCTCTGTGTGCTCTGCATCTGCTTCTTCTTTATGCCGGGCATCGCCATCACCTATGGCGTGAGCCGTCTTGTCACGCTCAACGGGGCTGCCGCCTGGATCTTCAGCGCCATCCTGAGCGTCATCGCCTGGGTCATCTTCAAGATCAAGATTAAGGGTTTCAAGAAGTCGTTCTACTGGTACATCGGTCTTTGCGTGGTGGTCCTCGCCCTCCTCATCCTCATAGAGGTCGTCACCGAAGCCAACGTATTCGCGAACATCATCGCCCTCCTCTGCGGAGCGGCATAATACTAACCACTGTTTATTATGAACAACACTGATTCCTTTGTACATTTTCTCGTAGAAGCGGGCGCGCTCAAGTTCGGTAATTTCGTCACCAAGAGCGGCCGCGAAACGCCTTATTTCATCAACACCGGAGAATTCCGCACCGGAGCCACGCTCTCGAAGCTTGCCGAATTCTATGCGGCGGCTTTCATGCAGCATTTCGACGGCAAGGCACAGAACCTCTACGGTCCGGCCTACAAGGGCATCCCGCTGTGCGCCGCCACCGCGATGAAGCTTAGCGACGTCTACGCCAGGAACCTCACGTTCACCTACAACCGCAAAGAAGTCAAGGACCACGGCGAAGGCGGTTCGCTTGTCGGGTACAAGTACTCCGAAAAGACGAACGTCGTCATCATCGAAGACGTGATTACCGCGGGCACGAGCGTGAACGAGACGATGCAGGCGCTCTCCCAAATCGAGAACGCGAACGTCATCGGGCTGCTCATCTCGGTCGACCGCAAGGAGAAGCTCGACAACGGCAAGTCCGCCCTGCAGACCGTGCAGGACGAATACGGCATCGAGGCCCACTCCATCGTGAACATCGGCGACATCATCGCCTTCCTCGAAAACGAAGAGAACCGCAAGGCAATCAACGCCCCGGAAGGCATCCTAGACAAGGTGTACGCCTACCGCGAAAAGTGGGGAGCCTAGCTTTAGCTAGACATTCCCGAGGGGAATAGCGGTGTTTAGGCTTTTGGCAATCGCATGCTTCGCGGCTTGCATCCTTATGGGGTGCGGCCATAGCTACCATTGGTCAAAATCCCACCCGCTGTACAAGAAGGCCCCTTACGGCAAGCTCGCCGTCGCTGGCACAAGCGAAGCGTTCGTGCTCACGCGTTCCGCATGGTTCGCCAAGAAGTTCGAATGGAACCCGGACAGCATACAGCTGAAGGCAACCGCGTTCTGCGAGCAGGTCTTTTTGGACGAGCTGCGACGCGCCTACCCCCACTTTGTGACGATTCCAGACCAGAACTTCAGCCACTTCCCGGAAGAGAGCCAGAAGCTCGATAGCAGGATTTTCATGAAGGGGCGCCTGCCCGAACAGGGCGTTACCGTCAAGGACAGCGCCGGAGAAATCCAGCCCTACATCTTGATTATCCACGAGTTCATTGTAGGCACCGACTTGAAGCGCGAAACGTACTTCGACTACGCCCTCATCCACAACGAGAGTTCGGGCAAAAAGACGTCTACGCATATCAGTGCCATCGTGTCGTACACGTTGTGGGACAACGAGAAGCAGCGTCCGCTGTTCAGTGCCGTCGACGAGGTGCAGAGGCCCATCACCAAGCCTACCCCAGACGATTTGGAAGCCCTGGTGCGATCTGCAGTCAAGCAGATTCGCATTAATTTGTATGGAGGAGTCTCGTAATGCGTCAAAGACTTTCCATACTGATTTTTGCGGTTACCGTCGTCGCGCTTTCGGCGAACGCGCTAGCGCACGACAAATTCTTCAACGAGCATCCGACGCTGTGGAAAGATGCGGACATCCTCATCTGGAGCCTAGACAAGGAGCCCGTCATAGACCCCAAGGAATTCTGCCTTTCCCTAAAGAGAATCAATTCCGGAATCGGCGAACCCAAGTGCCGCCTGCAGGGCGAATGGATGCGCGACTCCGTCGCCATGCGCTATGCCGCCTGGCTCAATGCGAACATGGACCCCGCACTAAAACCGGAATACCTGAGGGCCCGCCACCCCGCCATGCAGGCCAAGTTCCAAGCGCTCGAAGACCAGATAGTCCTCTTTGTCGCAAAGAACGGCAACATGGTGAACATCGCGTGGTTCGACGAAACGGCCTCGGAACCCAAGGCCGCGGGGAAAATCCTCTTGAGCCCCGACAGGGTCTCGATGGGTGACGAAATCGCAGACATGTTCTTTGACGCGACACCGAAGCGCAGGCTGTCAAAAGACGAACGCAAGAAAATGCAGACCGAACCGGACGAGTACTTCCAGGAAGTTCCCGTTTTCAAGATGTGGGCCGGCATTGGCATGGGCTACTCGCAAGCGCAAGTCCCGCTGACTCCCGACAACTGGTACAGCAGCCACGTCAACAGCCAGGTTCGCAACTACCGCGTGACCAAGGATTCCTTAAGCCTGTGGAACTTCCTCGACGATTCCGACCCGTACTTCACCCTTTATCTGGGCGCTACCTGGTACGACTTTATCGGACTTGAACTAACATACCACTACGCCAAGCACCACGTAAAGACGGACCCGGCCGACACCGTGTACCAGGAACTGGATTACTGGGACTTCCACCAGCACGAAATCGGCCTGAGCGCCATGTTTTCGCGCAACTACAGGCCCGCCTCCTGGGTAGACATCACCCCGTTCCTGTTCGTAGGATTCCAGTACAGCTTTTTCGTGGAAAGCATCGAGTTGAACGACGACGTGAAAACGCCCTCGAAAGCCTACAAGGCGAGAATCAAGTTCGAAGACGCCTACAAGGGCGCGCTCGTAGGCTTCGGCAGCCACTTCATATTCCTCAAGCACTACGGAATCGGGCTCCGTACGGGCATTTCGAGCCGCGGGCGCAATACGTACGTGGATCCGTCCCCCGACGCCGCCGCCGAATCCACCATCATAGGCGGCTCCACCATAGACTGGTTCATCGGGGCGGGTCTGGAATACCACCTGTACCTCTTCTAGTAAATAAATTTCTAAATTTGCGCTCACTATGAGCGAAGAAATAATTGAAGAAAAGAAAGAAGAAAAAGTCAACCCGTTTCTGACCCCCGTCAAAATTATCGAACCCGAGCACAAGCTCCCCGACTACACCTTCGACATGCTCCCCGAAGAGCAGAAGGCCATCCTCGCACAGCACGGCTGGACCGACCTGATGCCGGTACAGAGGAAGACAATCCCCTACATGCTTGCCGCCCGCGACATGCTCGTGCAGTCCAAGACCGGTTCGGGCAAGACCGGCGCCTACGTTCTCCCCCTCTTGCAGGTTATTGTCCGCGACCACGTTTTTCCGCAGGCGCTCATTCTCGTTCCTACCCGCGAACTCTGCCTCCAGGTTGAAGACGAAATCGAAAAGCTTTCCAGGGGCACGGGAATCCGCTCCGTTGCCATCTTTGGCGGCGTAAGCTACGAACCGCAGCTCAAGGCGCTCCGCGAAGGCGTGCACATCATCGTCGCTACCCCGGGCCGCCTGATGGACCATGTGCAACGCGGCCACGTGGACTTTCTCGACATCCGAGACCTGGTGCTCGACGAAGCCGACGAGATGCTCTCGATGGGTTTCTACCCCGACATGCAGAAAATCCGCAAGTACCTGCCCAAGCAGATTGCCTGCACGATGTTCAGCGCGACCATCCCGCAGACGGTGAAGAGCCTCGCCCGCGAATTCCAGCGTCCGAGTGCCGAATTCCTTTCGCTCAGCTACGACAAGGTCATCGCGAACAACCTGGAACACCGCTGGTACCCCTGCGACGTGATGGACAAGGACTCCATGACCATCAAGGTGCTGGAATACTACAATCCGGACAGCTGCATGATTTTCTGCAACCGCAAGAGCGACGTGAGTTACCTGGAACAGGTGCTCGCTGGCTACGGATTCCAGGTTGGCGCCCTCAGTGGCGACGTGGCGCAGAGCATGCGCGAAAAGACCTTGAACGCCTTCCGCGACAAGAAGATCCGCATTCTCATCTGTACCGACGTGGCCGCCCGCGGTATCGACGTCGACCACGTGACGCACGTGATTGTGTACGACCATCCCGCCGACCACGAAGTGTACGTGCACCGCAGCGGCCGTACCGCCCGTGCCGGCAAGAGCGGTCTTTGCATCTCGCTCATCACCCCGGTCGAAGAAATCGACATGAAGCAGACCGCCGCCGACTTCGGCATCAACTTCATCAAGATGGAACCGCTCACGAACGAAGAAATCGCGAAGAAGGTCAGCGAACGTACACGCGCTCGCCTGGAGCAAGAAAAGAACCACTTTGGCGGACAGAAGGCGACCGAGCGCATCAGCCGCATGCTCCCGCTTGTAAAAGAACTCGCAAACGGCACCACCGACGAGCAGATGCTTCTCGCCTACCTGGTAGACCGCTACGCATGGAAGAAGGCATAAAATGGCCAAGATCAAAGTAAAATCCGCAAAGGAAATCGAACTCATCCGCGATGCGGGCGCACTTGCCGCCGAAACGCTTATCCGCGCGGGCGAAATGTGCAAGCCGGGCGTCTCCACGCTCGAAATCGACGAATTTATCGGCGACTACACCCGCCAGCACAAGGGCATTTCGGCCTGCATGGGCTACCACGGCTACCCGCGTTACGCCTGCATCAGTATAAACGAAGTTGTCTGCCATGGAATCCCGAACGCCAACACCATCCTCAAGGACGGCGACATCGTGAACATCGACATCACGACCATCCTTTCGGGCTACCACGGCGATACGAGCGCCATGTTCTGCGTAGGCAAGGTATCTGACCTCGCCCGCGAACTCGTAGACACCGCCAAGTTCTGCATGGAAGAAGGTATCCGTGCGGCCAGCGAACAGGGCGCGCACTGGAACGACATCGGCTGCGCCATCCAGGACATCGCCGACGAGCACGGCTTTAGCGTGGTGGAAGACTACTGCGGTCACGGCATCGGACGCGGATTCCACGAAGAACCCACCGTATTGCACTTCCGCAACTACGAACGCTGCCCGTTCATCGAAATCGGCAACGTCTTTACCGTCGAGCCCATGATCAACGTCGGGCGCCCGGGCACCAAGACGCTCAGCGACGGATGGACCGCCGTGACCCGCGACGGGAGCCTCAGCGCCCAGTGGGAACACACCGTCGTGAAAACGAAGGAAGGCATCGAGATTCTTACATTACCTAGGTAATACATTCACGTCATTAGTTTTTAGTCATTAGTTGTTAGTTTAACGTTAGGCGGCATAGCCGCGATTATAAAAAACCAATGACCATTGACCAATAACCAGTCGCAAATATGTCTCTGCTCGGTAACTTACGCAACAAGGCGGTCGAGGCCTTCGTCAAGAACCACGAACTCGTAAAGCGGTTCGGGGAAGTCCAGTCCATATCCATCGATTCGGACAAGGGGACCGCCGACGTAAGCGTCTTGTTGCACGGGGAGATGTTCCCCATCAAGTTCTGCGGGTACTACTACTTTACGGATTCCGACTCCGGTACGGACATCGTTGTCCGTAAAATTACCTGCGAACGCCAATGGATAGACCAGGCGCTTTCGTACTGGCTCGAGGGCAGGACCCTGCGTTACAACATCCCGGGCATCGCCGGCGGCATCGCGAAGATTATATTCTAGTTTCCTCGCCCCGCCCCCATCATTCCATACCTCATAATAATGTATATTAGTCCCGTAAGGAGACTCTTATGGGCGACTGCACCGACGAAAAAATGGAAAAATTCAAGGAAAAGCTGAGCAAGCTCCTGTTCGAGCTTATTACCGACATTCCGGAATCCCTTTATACGCCATCCGAGGATTCCGACGAAAAAATCAAGAAAATCATACGCCAGTCCGCCCTAAAGGCAGCAACCGTCAGTGCGACGCTCTCCGTTCCGGCCGGAGTCACGGGAGTCCTCACCTCCATTCCGGATATCGCCGCCATCTGGCGCATCCAGGCGCAGCTCGTGTCCGACATCGCCGCGACATACGGCAAGTTCGCCCAGCTCAGCCGCGAGGCCATGGTCTGGTGCCTGTTCCGCCATAGCGCCGCCCAGCTTGTCCGCGATATTGCGGTCCGCACCGGAAGCCGCATCGTGGTGCAAAAGCTTTCCTTCGCCGCCCTCGAGGCCCTTTTGAGGAAAATCGGCCTGAAGGTCTCGACCAGGTTCCTCGGCAAAATCGCCTTGCGCGCCATCCCGGCCATCGGGGCCGTCGGAAACGGGGCCTATTCCTTCTACGACACCACCGAAGTCGGGAAAACGGCCGCAGCCTATTTCAAGGCTTTGGCCGACAATCCTGAGGAACCTGCCGCCGAAGACGCCGAAATCGTCTAATTAGGCCCTCATCCAACCTTAGAGCCCTTGAGAACAGGGGCTTTTTTTTCTATCTTTGGGCGCAACTCAAACAAACATCAACTCCATTTGTGGAATAAAAAATGAAAAACATTCAAAATCACAGAAATATCGGTATTTCTGCCCACATTGACTCGGGCAAGACTACCCTTACCGAACGTATCCTCTACTTCACAAAGCGTATCCACGCTATCCACGAAGTTCGTGGTAAAGACGGCGTCGGTGCCACGATGGACTCCATGGAACTTGAACGCGAACGCGGTATCA